>Ga0209415_10014110_pt1 | contig 13073 bp, 9 predicted proteins | sample PeaSoiSIISIP2007_FD_187696 | JGI IMG/M metagenome (GOLD analysis project Ga0209415, IMG submission 187696) | Peat soil microbial communities from Weissenstadt, Germany - SII-SIP-2007 (SPAdes) (version 2) | ecosystem: Environmental > Terrestrial > Soil > Wetlands > Peat | place: Germany... | reverse complement strand
GCGCACAGTACCGCCAGCGAGCTCCAGCCCACGCAGGTGAAGCACATCGCGCGCGACATCATCGGCGTCATCACGGAGACGTTTCCCAAGTCCATCGAGCTTCAGCAGAAGGTTCCCTCCGACCTCTGGCCGGTGATGGGCAACGCCACGCAGATCCACCAGGTGCTCCTCAACCTCTGCGTGAACGCCCGCGACGCCATGCCACAAGGCGGCACGCTGCACATCACCGCCTCAAACCTCCGCCTCGACGCGGCGGAGGCCACCAAGATCCCGGGAGCTCGGCCGGGACCCTGGCTTGTCTTCGAGGTCGGCGACACCGGCACCGGCATCGCGCCCGAGATTCTGGAACGGATCTGGACCCCGTTCTTCACGACCAAGGGGACGGGCAAGGGCACGGGCCTCGGGCTCTCCACGGTGCGCGGGATCGTGGCCAACCACAAGGGCTTCGTCAGGTTGGACACGGTGGTCGGCCGCGGCACGACGTTCCGCGTATTCCTGCCCGCGGTCGAGAGCGAGGCGCCCCAGGCCGGGAGCGCCTCGCCCTTTGACATGCCGAACGGCCACGGCGAGCTGATCCTCGTCGTGGACGACGATGCCGGGTTCCGCCACATCGGCACCGCCATACTGGAGAAGCACGGCTACAGGGTCCTGAGCTGCGCCGACGGCGTGGAGGCGATCATCTTGTTCATCTCCCGCGCCTCTGAAATCTCCCTTGTGATCACCGACGTGGACATGCCCCGCCTCGGCGGAACGGAGCTGGCCCGCGCGCTGCCGCAGCTCCGCCCTGACATCCCGATCATCGCCATGAGCGGATTGGCTCCCGACGAGGTGGGCGGTTCGGGCGCCCTGGAAGCCCAGAAGGCGACCCAGGCGTTTCTCCTGAAGCCCATCAAGGCTGCGGCCCTGCTGGGCGCCGTGCACCGCCTGCTTCATTCTCCCGAGAGGCCTAGGGCCGCCTGGAGCGCGAGCGACAGCTTCCAAATCTGACGGGCGATTTGCCCCTAGCCCAGGGCCGGGAGGACGGCAGTGTCCCAGCCCAAGGGTGCCACGGACCTCGCGCGTCCGATCCGCTCAGGGCCGGCCGCCGTAGGTCACGTAGTCATCGAGCTCCAGCCATTCGAACCAGGTCCCGATGTCGTCGCGGTCCGCGGCGTTCTTCCGGTGGACGTCGTTGAAGAAGGCCCGCGTGTCGGGGACCGTCGGGACCCAATGCTCCATCTGCGCGGACCACGCCGCGATCTCAAAGGGCTTGCGCGGGGAGCGGGCCCTGACATAGGCGAGCATCTCCGAGTCGGTCCCTCCCTTCTTGATCTCGGCCATGAACGCCTCGTGGTCGATGCCCGTGAAGGAGAAGAACTGCTGGTCGAAGGGGCAGTTGTAGTGGAAGTCGCCGGCCCTTCCAGCAGCGACCGCACGCGCCTTGTCCAGGAGCCTCGGGAGGTGGGCGTAGCCGCCGAGCCGGGTCCGGGGGCTGCGGGGCGGATGCCGCGTAAGATCCGGAGTGCGGTAGTTGACGGTGCCCGCAGGGGCTTCCGCGGGGTGCATGTAGGACTCGGATAGGTTGTCTGCCATGGGATTGAGTGGGTTCGACCCAACCCTGCTCAATCAGGCGCCAACCGCAAACCTCCATACGCTTGGCCGGGGCCCATCACGTGCGCGGATTCAGGCGGCCGTGTTCAGCGTCGCGACAAGCCGGGCGACCGCCTGGTCGTAATCGGACGAATGAAAGTCGACGTAGTGAAGCTTGGAGAGCCGGTACGGGATCTTGCAGGGCTGGTAAAGGATGGAGACCGTCGGCTTCTTCTGGTCCAGGAAATAGTTCCACTCGTCCTCGACGTTCTCGGAGGCCACGCTGGTCGGCGACAGGACGAGGAGCATGATCTCGCAGAAGTCCAGCGCCTCGCCGATCTGGCGCGCCCAGCTCTTGCCGGGCTCGACGCGGTAGATGTCGAGCCAGACGTCGACGTGATATTTGAGCAGGTTGTTTGCGAGGCGCGTGGCGAAATCGCGGTCGGCGCTCGCATAGCTCAGGAAGACCCGGGCCGGGGGGGTCTCCCTCTTCTTCAGTCGGGCGATCTCGGTGAGCTGCTTTTCCTCCTGCACCAGGAACCGCCTGATGACCATCTGCGAGAGGGCCACGACGATCTCGCCGTCAGACCGCAGGAGTTGCCCGAAGGCCTTCCGGTCGATGACAAGGATCTCGGTCGGCTCGGCTGTGACGATGCTCGCGCTTCGGGGCTGGTCGAGGAGCAGGGCGATGTCGCCGAAATGCGCCCCCGCGGCAAGGGAGTTGACCAGCAGCCTCTGGCCTTCAAGCACCTTGTACACGTCCACGCGGCCCGTGAGGATGATGTAGAAGCTGTCCTCGATTTCGCCCTCGCTGCAAAGGGTCACCTGGGGCGGATGGGAGGCGCGGCGCGCGGAGCGGATGAGGGCCTCACTGGCGGATGCGGAAAGCGTCGGGAAGAGCTCTCCGATGATCTTTGGCGCCGGATCAGCCATATCTGCATCTGGTTCTGCCGATTGAGAAGCGGAGCTCAAGCCTGGTTTCCGATCCAACAGCCGCGTCCATGAGACAGGGCGGGAGCGCCGATAGAAGCAAGTAATTGGCCAATAGGATCGTTGCAACTTGCATGTTGCGTCGCATGGGGTGCTCATTTGTATCGCCGAGGTTCAGCTTGTCCCCGCCTCTGCGGCGCAGGGACGGACGGATTCAACTTTCCTAGCAAGCGATTTAAGCAGTGCCCAACCTTGCCCCGGTGCGCCCCGAGCGCGCCCGCGACCCCACGACCATGCCGCACCTATTCCGGCGGAGCCGCTGCAAACCCAGGTCGGGTATCTATTCTCATGATACGCCGGTCTTGCGTCGCCTCGCGATTCTGGCGACGGCGGGCGCCGCGGCTCTTATTGCGTGTGATCCGCGGCCTGCCGCAGCCGGCCAGGCACCGAGCGATCCCGGACAGTACACGCTCGACATGTTCGTGTCGATGAACTGGCCGGCTCTTGCGAATTCCCGCGGCGTCCCCGATCCCAAGGGCCAGCTGGGGCAGTCCGCGAGCACGGTCTGGGAAACATTCAAGAACGTCTCCGAGGTCTATCTGCCCGCAGGCGCCACCCCGTGCCCCTGGGGCACGGTCTGCGAGCTTCCCGGCGGCATCACGCCCCCGACCCTGCAGCAGCTGCAGAGCGCCTACGGCGCCACGAACTCGCCTTGGCTGCACTTTCTCTCGCAGGACAGCATGATCGACGGCCAGCAGATCGTCGACGCCAATGCATCCGTCATCCGCTACGACGTGCGCTGCAACCAGGACCATTTCAACTATGTCGTCGGCAACCCGTCGGGCTACGCGCTCTACACGCTGCAGGGCCAGGAGCAGGCGCTCTCGGACGGGGGCTTCGCGTTCGCCTTCCCGAGCGCGGCGGTCGAGGTCAAGGCGGCGTGGCGGGTGCTCGGGCCCTCGGACGACGACAGCCGCTACTGGACCGCGTACGGAGCCTATCTCGGAGCGAACCAAACGATCGTCTACGCCAAGATAGGCCTCACGGCGTTCCACATCACCAGCAACGTCGCGCCGGGATGGGTGTTCATGACGTATGAGCAGGTGGACAACCCGACGGCGACCTTCACCTATTTCCTCGGGAAGAAGGGACGCGCCGTCGGCCCGAACACGACGGTGAACCCGGGCGCGGCCGCGTTCAACCAGCAGCTGCGCGCGCGCGCGCTGGGAACAAAATGGCAGTATTACAACATCATCGGATGGCAGACCGCGGAGACGGATTCCGACGGCAAGCCCGTCATCCTCGCGAACACGAACATCGAGACCTACTTCCCGAAGACCTCGTCCTGCATGAGCTGCCACGCGATGGCGAACATCGGGCCGACCAGCCATGTGAGGCTCGACATGTGGTCCTACGCGTCCGGCGGCATCGAGGGCCGCGTGGGCACGATCGACTTCGCGGCAATCGCAAAGAAGATGGACCCGGCCGACACCTTCAAGCCGATGAACTCCGTCTGGTCGCTTCGCGAGGCGCATACGCAGGCGGGCCCCGCCGCGAAGTAGCCCCCTTCAATGAGCTACATCACCCCGCCTCGCCTGTCGTTCTCGGGGCAGTCGTACGCCAACGCCTCGACCGCGAACAACAACGACATCGCCTCCGTCTACGACATCGACACGATGACGCTCAACCCGCAGATGGCGCTGATGAGCGGCGGGCAATCCGTCCAGCCGCCTCCGCCGGGAGGTAACACCTTCAACTGGGGCGGGTCGGGCGACAACCCGGCGCTGCGCACCTGGCTCATGGGCCTCATGGCGGCGCCAGGGGTGGACAACGTCGGCCAGGCCCAGATGGCCCACTGGAACTATTACGGCGACCACAACACCGCGTTCAAGAACGCCTCGGTCACCAACGCCGTGCTGACCACGGGGGCGGCGGGCGCGGCCGACCCGATCAGGAACACGAAGGTCGAGCTGCTCGGGGACGTCTTTTACGGCAAGCGCAGGGGGGCCGTCCTTGTCGACGTCGATCCCTATGCCCTCGTCACAAGCCAGATCTTCTCCGGACAGTTCAAGCTGACGTACAATGCCGGCGGGAACCCGGAGATTGCTCTGCTCGTGGCCGACGATCCCACCGTCGCCTACTCGTACTTCATCAACCCGTTCAAGAACCTTAACCCGAGCTGCACGGGCTTCGAGCCGGTTTCGGCCATCTTCCAGTTCAGCCTGCCGCTCGAGAGCATCCAGCTCTATGCAGGGGGCGATTTCGCCTCGCCCGCCTTCGCGGAACTCAGCCGGATGGCGAAGGCCGCCGGCGGCCTCATGGTGAGATTCTGCCTCTACGACGCGATTTTCCAGATATCCGCGTCGAACCTGTACGCCGATTTTGCAAAGGGGGACTACGTGTGCAATCCCTACGAGGGCCGCGTTCTCGGGACGATCGGCGTGTGGGACCCGGGCGAGCTCGCTAGCGCGCCGCCGGGCCGCAAGCTGAACGTGCAGACCCGCTTTGCCTACACGCCCCCGCCGCCCGAGCTCGCGCCCGCCGAGCTCGCCGAGAAGAAGCGCCGCATGGAGATGGCCTCAAAGTCCTGCAGGCGCGAAAGGCGCACGGCCGCCGCAAACGCCGCGCCCACCGCCACGCTTGGCATCACCCTGGCCAATGTGGACGCCGAAAACAGCGTCGTTTCCCTGGATTGCATCAGCACCTTTCCCGAGGCGAACATCGAGCGGCGCGACAAGTTCGACCTGGGCCCGATAAACCTCGTCCTGCTCTATGGCAGCCCGCAGGTCCAGCTGGTGATAGGCCCGGTGCCCTACGACAAGGCGACCTACGAGTCGGGCGGCGGCATTGTCGACGTCTCGTACGCGGGGAATCCGAATGAGGCCTTGATAAGCGCCAACATCGCCTCCGGACTGCTGGCGCTCAACAGCGCGACCCTGGGCAAGAACCTGCTGACCGAGACGGCCGGCAACGACACGCAGACCGACAACCGGGCGGTCTATTTTGACGCACAGGTCCGCCAGGGCGCCGCGGTCCTCCCCGGCACGTCCCGGATTGCCCTGCAGGTCGACAGCCACGGCGCGCCGCCAACGGCCGCCGTCGCGCTCAATCTCGAGTATTGGATGTGCGAGAAGGACCTGGTGAACCCGGACAAGCCGCAGGTCCCCGTGACGTCGCCCTATTTTTCGGTCGCGGGAGCGGTGGATGCGCCGCCGACGAAGTACACGCTCGGGTTCCTCTCGCAGAATCCGTCCTACCCGGGCGGCAACGTGAGCGTGCTCACCCAGACGGTGCAGGTGCCGGCTGGCGGCAAGCTCGCGCTCAACCTGACCGCGCTGCGCCCCGGCGTGAGCATGATCCGCTTCGTCGACCCCGCCCTCCAGCCGCCGCCGGCGCCGAACTTTGCCTGGGACAACTGCGAGTTCGCGGTGGTCCGAATACTGCCCTTCGACGACTACAGCCAGTACACCGACCAGCAGATCAACAACTGGCCCTTCATCTACGCCAATCTCTTCGGTTTCTACTCGGTCCTTTATCCGGTGATGTCCAAGGTAATCCCGTGGGGACCCACCGACGCCCCCGACGATCCGATCGCGGTGGCGAAGTTCGCAACGCAGATGCTTTCGTTCACGAACCCGGAAATGTGGCAATCGACAATCTACATGCCGATCACCCGGGACCTCTCCGGCGGGAAGCGGGAGCTGCTCCAGCGCTGGTGCAACCTGCAGCTCTCGTAACCGCCGTGAACCGGCAGCGCACGGCCACCAGGTCCCGCCCAGGCCGACGCCGCGCGCGCGCCTCCTGATCTCCCCGATCCCCTATGCCACCCGAACCGCAACCCGTGCCCGGCGCGCGCGGCGGAAACAAGCAGCGCGTCTCACGGCGGCAGATGACCGTGCTCTTCTGCGACCTTGTTGGCTCGACGGAGCTCGCCGAGCAGCTCGATCCCGAGGACCTCCTGGACGCGCTGTCGGCCTACCACGGGCTCGTGAAGAGGGTCGCGGCCCGCTTCGGCGGATTCGTCGCTCGGGTCACCGGCGACGGCGTCGACGTCTATTTCGGCTATCCGGTTGCCGGGGAGGACGACGCCGTGCGCGCGGTCCATGCGGGCCTTTCGATCGTCGAGGAGCTCCAGCAGATGACGCAGGCCAAGCGGATCGATGAATCCCTCAAGGTGCGCGTGGGGATCGCCACCGGGCTCGTCGCCGTGAGCACGCAGGACTCGATCTCGATCGCCGGCACCACCCCGAACCTGGCCGCGCGCGTCCAGTCCGCGATCAATGCCGGGCAGGTGGGCGTGGCGCCGAGCACGCGGCGCGTCGCCGGCGAGCAGTTCATCTATGAGGATGCGGGGCGCTTCGAGCTCAAGGGGTTCGACGGGCCCGTGCACATCTCGGCGGTGACGGGGGCGCGCTCACTCGCAAGCCGCTCGGCCTGGCGGGTGCGCGGCGCCGCGACTCCGATTGTCGGCCGCGAGCCCGAGCTCGCCGCCTTGCTGGACTCCTGGCGCAAGGTCGCCGGCGGCGCCGGAGCCGGCGTGATGATGACCGGGGAGGCCGGCTTCGGCAAATCGCGCATAACCACCGCCCTCGACCAGCGGCTGGAGCACGAGCCGCACACGACCATCCGGCTCCAGTGCTCGCCCTTCCACGCGAACACCGCCCTGCATCCCTTCTCCGAGCACCTGGCGGAGGCCGCCGGATTCAGCCGGCACGACAGCGCCGCGACGCGCCTCGAGAAGCTGGAGGCCCAGCTGGCGATCGCCCGGCTCGGAGACGACCGAGACCTCTGCCTGCTGGCGGCGCTGCTCGACATTGACGTCTCGCACCGGTATCCGCCGCTCGGCCTTCCCCCGCCTCTCCAGCTCCAGATGACCAAGGAGGTGCTCAAACGGTATTTCGCAGGCATGGCGATGCACGCCGCATCGGCGCCCTTGGCGCACCCGGGCGGCAATCCCGGGGCTCCTCCTCCCGGCGGTGCCCTGTTGCTCGTGCTCGAGGACCTGCACTGGATCGACCCGACCTCGCTCGAGGTTGTCGACCTCATCCTGGCGGACCCGCTGTCGGCGCGGATCCTCCTCCTCATGACGGCGCGGCCCGAGTTCACGGGGTCCTTCGACCCCGCGCGCGCGGTGACGGCGCTGCACCTGACCCGCCTCGACGCTGACGCGGCGGGCGCGATCGCGCGCAACCTCGCCGCCGAGATCGCCCTGCCGGAATCGGCCATCGAGACGATCATAGCCAAGACGGACGGCGTGCCGCTCTACATCGAGGAGATGACGCGGATGATCCTCGAGTCGCGGCGCGAGCGGCAGGCGGGCGCGGACGCACCGGAGGAGATCCCGGACACGCTCCTCGACCTGCTCATGGGGCGCCTGGACCGGCTCGGAGAGGCGAAGTGGCTAGCCCAGGTGGGCTCGGTGCTCGGCCGCGAGTTTCCGCGCGACCTGCTGTTCTCGGTGGCCGAGATGGCGCCGGCGCCCTTCGAGGAGGCGCTGCAGGCGATGCTGTCCTCCGGCCTCGTCCTGCCGGCCGACCGTTCGGGCACGCGCTATCTCTTCAAGCACGCGCTGGTGGAGGACACCGCCTACGCGTCTATCCTGCTGAAGAGCCGCGCGGCCCTGCACAGTCGGGCCGCCGACATTCTCCTGAGGGATTTCGGCTCGTCGATCGAGCGCAGCCCTGAGATCGTGGCCAGGCACCTGTCGCGCGCGCGCCGCCAGCTCGAGGCAAGCCGCTTCTGGCTCGCCGCCGGCGGCCAGGCCCTAAGGCGCGGCGCTCCGCGGGAGGCGGCCGCCCACCTGAAGGAGGGCGTCTCGGTCCTCTCGGAGGTGCCCGCGAGCCAGGAACGGTCCGAATCCGAGCTGGCGCTTCTGTCCGTCCTCGGGCCGACCACGATGGTCCTCATGGGCCCGGGCAGCCTGCAATTCGGGGACGTGCAAAAGAGGGCGTTCGAGCTCTGCCATGCGCTGCCGGGGGCGCCCAGGAGGTTCCCCATCACCTACGGCCTGTGCCTCTTCCACTGGGGCAGGGCGGAGCTGGAAACCGCGCACGGGCTGGTCCGCGACCTCCTCATGGCCGCCGAGGCGAACCCCGACGCCGACGAATCGGTGATGGCGGCGAACAACATGAGCGGCATGATCGCGTTCCACATGGGCGATCCGCGGGCCGCGCGGGCGCACCTTGAACGCTCGGTCTCGCGCTACAAGGCCGAGCGGGACGCGGCGCTATACCCAGTCTACCTCATGGATTTCGGCGTCTTCGGCCGCTTCTATCTGGCGCTCGCCACCTTCGTGACCGGCGATTCCGACGCCGCCCGCGGCCATGCGCGGGATGCGCACGAGCTGGCCAGCCGGCTCAACCAGCCGCACACGCTCGGGTTCTCCCTTCTGGCCAACTTCAACGTGGCGGCCCTTTGCGGGGAGCACGCAGTCGCCAGGCGGTTTGCCGAGCAATGCATCGAGTTCTCGTCCCAGCAGGGGTTTCCCGAGTTTGTCGCGATGGCGCGCATCGTGCGCGGCTGGGCGAACGCGCGCGACGGCGATCTTGAGGCCGGTATCTCGGAAATGGACGCGGGCATCGAGCTCTGGAAGGCGACCGGATTCGAGAACTGGCAGCCCTGGTTTGCCTGCCTGAAGGCCGAGGCCATGGCTCGTCACGGCGAAGCCGAGGCGGCGATCGCCGAGATCGACCATCAGCTGGACCGGATTGGACGCAACGGGGAAAACCAGTTCCGCAGCATCCTCCTCGCCGAGATGGCCTCGATCCTCAGCGCGAAGACGGGCGAGTCGGAGCGTGCCGCCCGACTCTTCTCGGAGGCGAAGGAGATCGCGCAGTCTCAGGGCGCGCAGGCCTGGGTCCGCCATGTCGAGCAAAAGCGCCTCGCAGCATTGGCGAACTCGAGACAGGGCCCCTAGGCCGCCCTGCCTGGATCCTGGCGCGGACCCCCCTTGGTGCCCGGGAAAGGGCCTGGAACCGCGCCTGCCCCAGACCGGCCCCCGCCGCCTTCCCCAGCCAATTGGGTTTCAGGCGCGCCTTGCATGGCCTACCGGCCCCTCCAATCGGGACACGGCCATTGGCGCGGCCCACGGGCGCCCCGGACGCCGGCATTCGCGCCCCTACGTTTCGTCGATTTCCAACAGCTCGCCCGCGATCTGCCGCCACTCGGCCTCGATGCCACACTTGGGAGGGGGGCGGCCGGCGCGGCGGTACCAATAGGCCGCGTTTCCCGCGTCGCCTTCCTTGCGGTGAAGGTAGGCATGGACCCAGGCGCCGTCGGCGGTCTCTTCCCTTTGAGCCGATTCGTGGGCGGCGGCCCAATCGCCGCGGGCGTCATGCCAGAGCGCGAGGAGAGCTCCGGACATGCCCCGGGGCGGTTGCCCCCCAGCCGATTGCCTGAATTCGTCGACCGACATCAGCGGCCGGATACTGGATCGGCTCGAACGTCTTGGCAATCCGCCCGCGGAACCCGGGCAACTGTGCCATTCACGAGTGGCGTCTCGGCTTGGCGATGAACGGTTCTTGGACTCGAGACCGGCTGGTCCCATGAGCCGGTGCGCGAACAGGCGACTACGCGGAGGGGGAGCGGGGCCTTTGCAATCGCCAAACGAGGCATGGCAGCGCCGCGAGCGAGAGAATCACAAGGGCATGAAGCAGGCCGTGGGAAGCAGCCTGGGCCGAGGGCCCGAGGGCGAGGTCCATGCTGACGTGCCCGACTGCGCCGGGGACGGCCGGGCGACTCGCGTGAACCTGCGCGGTGGCGCCGATCAATGCGACCAGGACCAAACCGACCGTCGGCCAGAACGCGCTGAGCCTTTGACGGGCGGCGACAAGCGCGATTCCCCAGCCGATGAGGACCGGCGCGGCGAAATAGAGCATCCTGCCGACGCCAAAATAGAAGATCGCGAACCCATCTAATATCGGGACGAAGGGCGATTCGGTTCCCGGCAGAAATATTTTCCAGCCAGACCACAGGATCAAACAGGCGACGAAGTAGGCCCCGGCCAGAAGGAAGAGCGGGGCGAGTCCGAACATCGCCCATGGCGCCCGGGCGCACCAGGACTGGAACTGGCGCTGCTCGATCATCGCCCTGGAGAGATCATCCGTCCCGCCAAGGCGGACGAGCGCGGCGGATTCCGCATCCGCCGGACTGCGGCCGGCGCGTTCCTCTTCCGCCCTCAGGTCGGCCAGATGGTCGGCAAGTTCGGCCAGATAGCGCCGCACATGCCGTGGCGCGACGCCGGCCCGCAGCAGGCGTTCGCGGAGTTCATTGAATGGCTTCGCCATGTCGCCCTCCCTTCAGCATCTTTTGGATTGCGGCCGCCAGATTGGACCAAGCCTCCGACAGATCGGCCAATCGCCGCGATCCGGCGGCCGTCACGGAGTAATAGATGCGGCTGCGGCCGTTGACGTTCTTGCGCCGCGACCTCAGCGCCCCGTCGCGTTCCAGCCCGTGCAGCACCGGATAGACGACACCCTCGCCTACCGCGACCACAGCCTCGGTGCGGCTGCGGATCGCATGAACGATCTCGTAGCCGTACATCTCCTCCTGCTGGAGCAGCCTGAGGATCAGGAGCTCCGGAACTCCGTTCATAAAGTTCGGGTTGGTCTCGCGCGCCGCCATCGAGGGCCTACCGTACCTCGGGGTTCGAGGCATTGCAAGGCAAAAAACCGCCGGCGGCCTGGTTTGAAATTGAACTCCGGTTGGATGCCGCTGGCATGGAGGCGGCCCGCCCGCATCCATGCTTGGCATCCATGACTACTGGCTATTCATCTTGAGCGGAATCCTGCTCAATATCCTTCCCGGGCAGGACACCTTGTACATTGTCGGAAGGAGCGTATCCCAGGGGCGCCGCGCCGGAATCCTTTCGGCCCTGGGCATCGGCACCGGCTGCCTGGTTCACACGCTGGCCGCGGCATTCGGATTGTCGGCCATCCTGGCGGCTTCCAGCCGCGCCTTCGCGGTCGTTAGGCTCTCCGGCGCAGCCTACCTGGTCTACCTCGGCGTGCGGATGCTTTTCGGCCGCCCATCCCCCGGGGGACCGGTCGACGACTCCCGCCCGGCTGCATCCGGATGGATTGTCTTTCGCCAGGGTGTCCTGACGAACGTGCTAAATCCCAAGGTGGCGCTCTTCTTCATGGCGTTGCTCCCGCAATTCATCGAGGCGCACAGCAATGCGAAGGTGGGCGCATTTCTCATCCTTGGCATGACCTTCATATTCAACGGCACCCTATGGTGCATGGTTGTGGCCTGGTTTGCCTCGGCCTTCGGCAGGCGCCTTCGGGAACGGCCGTCGACCGGATCGCGGCTCAGGCAGGCGGCGGGTGCCCTGTTCATTGGATTGGGCGCCAAGCTGGCCCTGGACAAGGGGTGAGGCCCGCGGGCGCGCCGGGTCCGGAGGATGAGGCGCCCCGGAATAGGTGAGGCCGCCGCTCTTCACGCAACTTGACTCGCCCGAAAGGCTGCGCTCACTCGATTCCCATGCGCGCCAGCGCCCCGTTTCTGCTCGCCGCCGCGGCGTTGGCGGCACCGGTCCTTGCGGCGGATGCCCCGCCGCCGGCCCCCGTCACCGACCCCGACATAAGGGAGATCGTCTCGGGCATCTCCGCCGAGCGGATCCAGCGGTCGATCTACGTCCTCGCCAGCTTCAAGACGCGGCACACGCTCTCCGACCCGCTGCCGAGCGGTGACGGCATAGGCGGCGCCGCGTCCTGGATTCGCGCTGAACTTGGCAGGGACTCGGCCCAGGCGGGGGGACGGCTGAAGGTCGATCTCGACAGCTTTGACCAGGCATCCTCGCCGCCCATGGATCCGCAGCAGGTCCAGGTGACGAATCTCGTCGCGACGCTCCCCGGAACGGAACAGGGCCCCGGGGGCAGGATTCTCGTCGTGAGCGGGCACTACGACTCCCGCGTGACGAACCCCCGGGACGCGACGAGCCCGGCTCCCGGGGCGGACGACGACGCGTCGGGGGCCGCGTCGGTCCTCGAGCTCGCGCGCGTCATGTCCCATTTCAAGTTCGGGGCCACGATCGTCTTCCTCGTGGTCGCGGGAGAGGAGCAGGGCCTGTACGGATCGACCCACTGGGCGAAGGGCGCAAGGGAGAGGCACGCCGACATTGAGGCCATGCTGGACAACGACATCATCGGGAGCAGCCGATCCGAGAGCGGGAAGGTCGACCGCGGCACCGTGCGGCTCTTCGCCCAGGGCGTTCCGCCGACGGCGACGCCGGACGACAGCCTGGTCGCCTTGATAAGGGAGGGCGGCGAGAACGACACCCCGCCGCGCGAGCTCGCCCGCGCGATAAGGGAGATAGCCGCATCCTACGTCCCGTCGATGAGCATCCGCGTGATCTACAGAACCGACCGCTACCTGAGGGCGGGGGACCATCTGCCGTTCCTGGAGCGCGGATACCCGGCGGTGAGGTTCACCGAGCCCGCCGAGGATTTCCGCCGCCAGCACCAGGACGTCCGCGAGGAGAACGGCGTCCAGTACGGAGACACGCCCGATCACGTCGATTTTGCCTACACGGCCGACGTGGCCCGGGTGAACGCGGCCGCGCTCGCGGTCCTCGC
>Ga0209415_10014109_pt1 | contig 13074 bp, 3 predicted proteins | sample PeaSoiSIISIP2007_FD_187696 | JGI IMG/M metagenome (GOLD analysis project Ga0209415, IMG submission 187696) | Peat soil microbial communities from Weissenstadt, Germany - SII-SIP-2007 (SPAdes) (version 2) | ecosystem: Environmental > Terrestrial > Soil > Wetlands > Peat | place: Germany... | reverse complement strand
GGCACGGTCCCGCCGCTGGGCCTGCAGGCGCTCACGATGCTCGTCTCCGAGCTTGGATCCGAGCTGGTGCCCGGAGCGGTCGTGCCGCTCGCCGTACCGCCGCCCGGAGGGTCGCCCACGGGGGCGTACCGGCTCCCGCTCATCGCCCACCTGGGCCATACCGTTCTGACGTTGCCGTGGATCGGACGCTTCTCGAGCGCGGTGTTCGATCCCGAGCTGACGCTCGCGGCCTGCGCGTCGAACGCCTCCGAAGGAGGTGGGGGGACGCTCGAGTGCAGCGACCTCGCCATGCTGAGGCCGGGTGTGCGTCTGGGCAGGGAACTCCTCTGGCAGGGCGTCGCCTACGAGGCAATCGAGGGACCCCTGGCCCTCGCCACCGGCGAAGGCGGCGGCCTGCTGCTGGGCGCCGGGCTCGTCTGCCGTCTCGCGCACGCCGTCGAGGAGGTCGCCCTGGAGTTCGCGGGGCTCAGCGGCGCGCTGGTGCGCGCATACGACGCCGGCGGACGGCCGGTCGCCGCGAGGCTCGTGGCCCCCGGGGCGACCTCGACCAGCCTCAGCGGCGAGGGCATCCAGGATGTCGTGGTTCAAGCGACGGGTCCCAGCGTGAGGGACGCGGCGCTGATACGCCTGTGCTACTCGCAGATGCCGCACCCGACCACGTACACGCACGCGATCGCCGACGCCGCCGTCCACGTCCCCACCGCCCACGCCGCCCCAGCCGCCCACGCCGAAGCCACCGCGATCATAGGGATCGGTCGCACCGGCGTGGGCTACCCCCTCGTCGAGGGTCGCCGCCGCGAGGGCGATCCCTGGGAGGCGTGGACGCCGCGCCTGGCCGCCGCCGAGCGCGGCCCGAACGGTGAGTGCGTCTACGTCGCCTACGACCCGCCGTCCTCGGGCCCGTGGTGGGGCTTTCGCGTCGCTCCGTTCACGCGCTGGCCGCTGCTCGTGGTCTCAGCCTGCGGCCTCACGTGGGCGGCGGACGCCGCCCGGCGCGGCGATGCACAGAACCGCGCCGAACTGGCGAGCGCGATCGACTCGCGGACCGACTCCAGCGGGGCCACGCAGCCCGCGCAACACCCGATCCTCGTCCCCGGCAGCGGCTACTCCATCCGCGTCCGCTGCCAGTGGCAGGGTTGGCGGCGAAGCTCGCCGGGAGAGACACCGCCGCCACCTGAGGACGCGCTGTGGCAGGCGCTCCCCGACCAGGTCTTCCATTTCCAGACCGCCTCCGAGCCGGTGACGCCGCCCCTCACGCCGGTGGACTTCCGCGACGAGACGACATTCGACGCGCGTGCCGCGGCTCGCTACCTGATCGGCTTCGAGCCAGACGGGCTCGGGCCGCCTCACTTCCTCGAGGATCCGATCGAGGCCGACCTCTCCGTCGACCACCTCCCCCAGCTGCTCTCGCTCTACAGCCGCGAGCTGCAACTGAAGCTGCGCCGCACCGATCAGGCCCCCGGCACGCTCGCCGGTGGCGGCCACCCGCCCGATGAGCCGCACACGCTCACCTGGAGAGCGCTCGCGAAGGAGAGGATGCACGCTTCCGAACGCCGCATCACCGAGGCGATGGAGGCCGCGCCGTGCCTCACCCCTGCCCCGCTCGGCGGCGCGAGCGCCGAGATCGCGGCCGCGCTGGCGCCGAACGCTGACTATGACCTGCTGCTCGTCGCCTCGCCCGTGGCGGCTCCGGACTCCGATGAGATCCTGATCGCCCGCGCCCACTTCCACACCTCCCGCTATCGCAACTCCGGGGAGATGCTGCAGGCGCTCGGCCTGAGCCCCTCGTCGGCCTATCCAATCCTCCCTCATGACGCGTTGATCGACGCCGACAACAATGTGCCGACAGCACCCCAGGCTCCGGGCGATGAGGCGCTCGAGAGCGCGCTGGTGGCGCTCGGGCTGGACCCGTGGCCGTTGCCGAGCGAACCGCGCGTCGTGCTGATCTGGCGCCCGGACGCCTCCGGCGGCTTCGAGCTCGCCGGCGCGATGCTCGAGGGAGACGAGCCGCTACTGCGCCCGGTCGAACTGGGCAACCTCAGCGCCGGTGTGGGGACTCTCGGCCTGACCGCGGTGCGCTCGAACGCCGCCGGCACACGGGTGCTGCTCGCGGCGACACCCCAGCCTGCGGCGGTCTCCGCGAGCGACGCCCTGACCGTCTCCCTCACCGCCGGCGGATCGACCTGGGTGGGGCTCTGCCGCCAGGCCGGGGAGCCCCGACTCGTCTACCAGGAGACCGTGTGAGCGCTCGCCTTCCAGCGGACCGTGGGGTCACCCAGCTGCCGATCGGCTTCGCTCCACGCTCGCTGCTCGCCGCGCAGGCGCTCGACCACGGCGGCGATCCGCAGCTGGCGAGTGGCGTGCACCTGCGCGTGCTGCCCAGCGAGCAGCTCGGGTTGCCCCTCGCGCCGCTGCTCGTATACCGGGTCAGCCTGGGCCAGGGCGCGCGGGACGCGCAGCTGCGCTCGGACATCGTCTGGCGCGACAGCGCTGGGCAGGCACTGAGCGCGCCGTTCTCGGTGACGCCCGAGAATCCGGTCACCGGCCACCTGCCGGCGAGCGCCAGCGGGATCTGCTGCTGGATCGAGGTCCTGGCAGATCCCGAGCTCGCGCTCCCGCTCCTCCCGTTGACGGGCCCGCGCGCCAGCGAGATCGCGGCGCGCTTCGGCCTCGCTCCCGGCCTCCAGGTCACCGCAGTGATCTCCACTCCGCTCGGCGACGCCGCCTGCGCGTGCGCCAGCCGGCCCGCCTACCAGCTCGCGGCATCGCGGATCGAGCGCGTCGTGCTCACCGGCCGCGGCGAGGTGAGGGGCGTCAACTGGGTGGACGCGCGCACGCTGCGGCTCTCCTCAGCGGATCTGTGGCGGGTGCTGGCGCTGCCGGTGCCCTCGGGCGCGCGGTACGCGGGAGTCGCACACGCCGATCGGCAGGCGCGGGAGCGCGTCGAACGGGGCGCTCCGGTACGCGAGCCGCTGTACGAGGACGTCGCGGCGATCGACGCCGCCGCGACGCCCGCGGCGACGCCCAGCGCAGAGGCGGAACGCGTGCTCGGACGCACATCGGCCCTCGCCGGCTGGCTCGACCTGCTGATCAACGACCTGGCCCTCCCGCCGCAGGAGATCACGACCGCCGCCGAGCCGCTGCTCGACCCCGGCGGCACCGCGCGCGGGTCGGCGTCCGTGCATGCGCTTGGATCGACGCTCGCCGCCGCGATGGATCCGGGCGTGGGTCGCTGGCTGGGGCTCGTCGAGCTCGACGACGAGCTGGCGGGCGCCGCCCCCGGCGAGGTGGTGGCGTACGTGATCCGCGGCTTCTGGGGTACCGCGAAGGGCCGCCCGATCGCTCCCGCGGGACCCGGCGCCGCCCGGAGCGTGACCGCGCTCGCCGCGCGGAGCTTCGGAACCCGCCAGAGCGGGAGCGCGTGCGCCGCCTTCGAGGGCCTGCAGCCGCCCGCCACGCTGCCGGTGCCGTTCGTGCGAGGCGCGTTCACCTTCCGATCGATAGACGGCGCGGCTTTGACGATCGGCGACTCGCTGCCGCTCGGTGCACCGGATGGCGTGCCGGAGCTTCAATCGGACCGGGCGGGGATGCTGGTCGCGCTGCCCTACGCCGTCGGGGTGGTCGAGGTCCTCGCCGGGGCGCTGAACGGCGGCGGCTTCGCGGTGAGCGCCTATGACGCCGCGGGCGTGGAACTGACGAGCGTCTCCTCGCAGGGCCAGGGCGAGCAGACCGTGACCGTGACCGCCGAAGGGATCGCGGAGGTGGCGATCCAGCCGGTGGGCGAACAGATACCAGCCGCCGGCGAACAGATCCAGCCCGGCGCACAGATCCCACCCGCCGGCGAACAGATCCAGCCCGTGGGCGCACAGATCCCACCCGCCGGCGAACAGGCCGAGGGCCTTGCGCTCGTGTGGATCTGCGTCCCGGGCACGCCCTCGCTGCCGCCCGCGGGCGAGGGCCCGCTGTGGGATCTCGTCACGGTGGCGTGCGCGACGCTCGGCAATCCGCCGGACCCACCCGCGTCGCCGTCGCTCGGCACACCGACCGCGGGCGCCTGGATGCCGGCGCCCGCGCCGAGCGCGATCCGCGAGATCGACACCGCCGTCGCGAGCCTCGCGCCCGGCGCGCTGCTGGCGTTCGCGCGACGCGAGGGGACGTCGATCGCACCGCTCAACTCGACCGATCCGGCCGGACGTCCGCTGCCGCTCCTGGCGGCCCCGCCCGCGCCCGCGAGCGCGCCCGGCCAGGGCGTCCTGCACGATCGCGCCGCGCCGGCCGGCGCCGTCGCCTACCGGGTCGCCCAGGCGGACTGGTTCGGTCGCTGGAGCGCCTGGGCCGAGGCGCCCGCGGACCCCGGCACGCGCCCCCCGCCACCGCGGCCATCGCTGCTCGCGTCATACGAGCAGGCGCCGCTCGGGAGCCCCTCGCCGACCGGCACGCTCACCGGGACGGTGCGCGTACGCGTCCCATACCCGCCGATCGGCTCGCTGCCCCCGGGTGCGAACCTGCTCGACCATCTCGATGTGACCGTCGACGGCGTCACCACCACCGCGCCGGCGCCCGCGGGGGCCTCACCCGACGACGTCGAGGTCACCGCCGCCGGGCCGCCGCTCGCGCGCTGCGAGCAGCGCACGATCGAGGTGAGCGCCCAATGGGTGGACAGCGCCGGCGTGCAGTCCGTCGCCTCCGAGGCCGTGGAGGTGCTGTGCGTCGACCCGCGCCCGCCATCGCAGGTGACGCTGCCGGAGACGCTGGGCTACGCGTCGCGGCCCGACGTCACAGGCGCCGCGCGAGTGACCCTGCGGTGGGCCACGAGCCCCGAGCAGCAGCGCTTCCGGATCTTCTACACCGACGAGCGCACGCTGCAGGCAAAGCTCGGGCTGATCGGCGCCGACGGCAGCGACCCGCGACGGGCACGTGCGCAGGCGATCGCGGGCTCGATCGGCGAAGGCATGAGCGCTCCCGACCGCGCCGCCGCGTACCTTGCCGCGGGCGACTTCTTTACACGCGAATGGTGGGACCAGCTGACGAAGACTCCGCTGCAGGCGAGCGGCTCGACGGCCAGCTTCGAGCACGCGCTGCCGGGCTCGCTGCGGCTGTTGAGCTTCTACCGCGTCCTCGCCGTGAGCGCCGCCAACGTCGACGCCGACTTCACCTCGAGTCCGATGGCGGCGTTCGCGGTCCCCAACACCTCGCCTCCGGCGAAGCCGATCCTGCGCATGAACCTGGATCCGGTGGCCCCGCCCGGGCAGGCGCGGCTGCACGTGCGGGTGCCGCCGGGTGCGGTCGCGGCGAGGCGGTACAGGCTGCGGCGCAGCAGCACGACCTCCGCCGAGGCCCTGCACATGCCGATCTCCGGCTCCGGGACGGTGGCGCAAGCCCCCGCGGGAGTGCTCGGCCAGGAGCTCGACGTCATCGACCTCGGACCCACGAACGTGACCAAGGCGCCGCTGCGAAGCTGGGTGAAGTACTCGTGGCGGGTCGAGGTGCAGGGCCCTGAGGAGCCCGGTGGCGGGCCGCCGGGGGAGTGGAGCCAGGCGAGCGATCCCGTCTCCGCCATGCTCGTGCCGGCGGACGCACCCGCGGCCCCCACGTCGCTGGCCCTGGCCGGCACGGGCGCGGGGGAGACGACGGTCACCTGGCAGCACCCCGACGCCCTGCTGGGCGGCAGCGCGGGCGCCTACACGTGCGAGGTCTACCGGCGGACGCCCGGCGGACGCGAGCAGCTCGCGCACGAACTGCCGGCCGACGCACCGCAATCCGCGGGCGGCCGCGCCCCGGACCGCACGGGAAGCTTCAGCTGGACCGACCCCGGACCGGTAGCCCCGGGCACGAGCTACCGAGTCGCGATCGTCGACCCGATCGGCCGCCGCGGCGCGCCGAGCAACGAAGCGACGGTGCCCTGACCGTGGCCACCCTCGCGCCCACCCCCTCCTCGCTCGGCCTGTGGTCCCCGCAGCTCGGGCCGTGGTTCTCGACCGACTTCTCGCTGCTCGCCGCCGATGAGACGCTGTCGGTGCAGCTCACCGGCCTCAGCTCGGACTGGCTGCCACCGGCGCGCGGGCTACTGTCGCTACTCGTCGCGAGCAGCCCCCGTCCCCTGGCGCTCTCGTCGCTGCGGAAACCCGACGGCGGGAGCGCGTTCGCCGATGGCGCGGTGGTCGCGCTGTTCTGCCTGCTGGCCGAGGTCGAGGAGCGCCTGCACGCGCTCTCCCTCGCGATCCCCTCGGCCTCCGGAGCGAGCGGCGGCGCGGCGACTGCCACGCGCTCGCGCGTGCGCTACCTCGCGCTCGAGCTGCCCACCACCACGAAGATCGCCGACCTCGGGAACATGGTCCAGCCTGCCGCCGGCGGCAGCGACGAAGAAATCGCCAAGACGCTCGGCCTGAAGCTGTCGGGCGCCTCGATCGCCAACGGCGACTCCCCGATGCGCGACATGAAGGCACCGCGGCTCACCGCCGGAGCACCCCAGGAAAAGCTGCTAGCCGGCGCCTCGCTCGGCGGGGCGCGCCTGTGGGCGTTCGACGCGCTCGGCCATGCGGTCGACCCCGGAGCCGTGGCGAGCTGGTGGCACTACCTCGCGGGCACGGCCTTCGACAACCTCTGGGCGGACGGCATCGGCTCCTCCCCGCGCACCGCAAGCGCCGCGGCGGCGCTCACGGCGGAGCTCGTCAACCCGCACGGCGGACCGCTCACCGATCCGGTGCTCGGACGCCTGCAGCTCACCAACGCCGACGGCACCGGCACGATCCGCACGCGCTCGACCGGCGCGGGCGGCGCGCTCGCGGTCAGTTTCACCCCCCCGCCGGCCGGCGGCGCCCCCGACAATGCGCCCGTCCCCCTGCTCGCGCTGCTGCCCGACGGGCACTACACCTCGACGGCCGCGCTGTGGCCGAACGGCGCCGTGCATGCGCAGCTCGCACGAGACCACGTGCGGGTCGCGGCCGTCGACGTCGAGGCGCACCTCGTTGGACAGAGCCGCGTGGCGAGCTCCGGCGCGGACGACAAGAGTCCGGCCTCGCGACGCGCCGCCGACCAGGCGCGTCCCTCGACCCGCACGCCGGTGTCCCGCACGAGCACCCCGACGCTGCTCGCGAGCACCGACGCCGTGGCGGCAGCCGCCACGGCGGCGCTGCCGGGCGGTGGAAGCGTGGGGCTCGTGGCCGGCGTGCTCGACCGCGATTGGGGACCCTTCCCGCTCTCCAAGTACCCCCTGCCGAACGTCGCGCCGCCGGCGCAGCTGCTCGAATCCGGCGCATCGCTCCTCGCGAGCGCGCTCACAGGCGGGGGCGCCGTGCCCGCCAGCGGCGGGATGGTCACCGGACAAAGCGTGCTGCTCGACATCCAGGTCGGCGCCCAGCAGGCCGGGGCCTGGGTGCGCGTCTGGGCCCAGGGCTTCGACTCCCAGAAGGGCATCCACTACAAGCTCGACGGCGGAGCCGGGCGGGTGCGCGCTGACGGACACGCGCTGCTCGTCACTGCCGTGGCGGATGGCACGGTCGACGCCGAGGCGCTGCTGGGCTTCGATGTGATCGTCGTTTCCGCGCAGGGGTCCCGCCTGTTCGCGGACCAGCGCTGCTCACGGCCGTCGCCGATCGGCGGCACCGCGGTGGCGGTGGGCTCCGCGGGCGCGGACGTCGTCATCTGCGAGACGGGCGGGGGCTTCAGCGGCACGCCCGCCGCCGGGAGCGTCCCGCCCGGATCGACGCTCGTGGCCCGCTCCACGCCACCGGCGCTCCTCGACCGCGCCTCGCTGCCGCCGAGCGCATTCACGGCGACGAGCCTGCTGAACACGCTGCCCTCAGGCGCGCGGATCCAGCTCACCGCCCCCGCCTTCCGCAACGAGCCCGACGGAGACACAGCGTCGCTCGGCACCCTGTCCGGGGCAGCCGTCTCGCGACAGACACGAAACGGCCTCACACGCATCGTGCAGGCCGGCGCACCGCTGCCCACGATGGAGCGGCTGGAGCTCGCGGCGGCGCGCGTCGGAACGGGCGACGCACAAGCCGTGGCCGGCTCGACGCCCGCGCTCGGTCGCTACCACGAGCTGCTGCCCCACCAGCTCGGCCACCCCGGCGCGCCCGCCGCCGTGGAGGTCCATGGCGCCGGCGCGGCGCTCAACGGCCCTGCGGCCGTGCAGCTCGCGGAGTACGTGCGCGGGCGCACCGCGGGCGACACGACGTCGCTCGCACAAGCCGCGTACAGCACGCCGTTCACGGACCCGCCGGCGCCCTCGCAACCGAGCGCGTGGGCCGCGGTGCTCGCCACCGTCGCCGCCGAGGTCGAGGCCGAGGACGGCATCGCCGAGCTGGTGGCAAACGGCGGCTACACCTTCGGCGGCACGCTCGCCCAGATCCGCTCCTCGCTCTCCGGCATCCTCAACATCCCGAGCGGGCTCGACGCCCAGGCCACGAGCGTCGCGCGAGCCCTCGATCGCCGGATCCTCGCGGGAGCCTACGGACTGCGCGAAGGCGCAACATCGATGCTCGCCGCGATCCAGCGCGCCGAGGACCTGATCTACCTCGAGACCCCCGCAATCGACAACCTGGCCTTCGGCGCCACCGAAGACACGCTCAACCTACCCGCCGCGCTCACCGCGCGGATGGACGAACGACCCGGCCTGCGCATCGTCCTATGCCTGCCGGTGCACTCGCTGCCCGGCATGCCAAACGGCCTCATCGCCGTGCGCGACAGCCTCCTGACCGCATCGCTCGCCGCGCTGCGCGCCGGCACCGGACATGCGGCCCGCGTCGCGACGTTCTCACCCGCGGCCGGGCCGGGCCGCACGCTGCGACTCGCATCGAGCACGCTAGTCGTCGATGACGCCTACGCGCTGACCGGCACCACCCACGCCTGGCGGCGCGGCCTCAGCTTCGACTCCTCAGTCGCGATCGCAGCGTTCGACGAGACGCTCGACGACGGCCGGCCCGCCGAGATCCGCAAATTCCGCCGCGCCCTGCTCGCCGGCCGCCTCGGGCTCGACCCGAAGCTGCTCCCCGAGGACCCCGCCGAGCTCGTGCAGGCAATCCAGACGCTCACCACACGCGGCGGCGGCTCACGACTCGCGAGTGACGCCACCATCGCACCCCTGCCCCCACCGACCTCAACCGACAACGACATCTGGAACCACGACGGGTCGCCGCAATCCAGCTTCGAACCGATCGCATGGCTGACAGGACTGGCGGCATCCATCGAAGGACAGCTGAAACAGGACGTGACCCCCGCGCCATAGCCGGACTCCACGCCAGACCACATACAACAACGGGACCACATCGGCTGGGATGGTGGTGGTGTTCTGGCCAATTCCTTCATATGGCTGTCGGAAGACGGCACGCTTTGCCCCCACACAAGTTGAGAGACTCTGTTCCCTCGGCGCATGCGCCGAGGGCCGGCCGGCACATGTGCCGGCCGGGACAGTGCCGCATGCGGCACTGTCTTCCATAGATAGGAAAGGACCTGACAACTCAGTTTGCAAGGAAACGAAATCGGAACAGTCGGTAACCGACAGGAGCGAGCGTCGATCCGCGGCTGGCGTGCGGGCGCGAGCAGCTCTTCGGCTTAATATCGCTCACGCCTCGAGATCGGCGAGGAGATCCTCGACGACGATCTCCTCCTCAACGCGTCGCCCGACGCGACGCATCGCCTCGGTGAGGGATGGATCCCAGGCGGCTGTCGCCCGCCGGCCCTCGAGCGGTTTGGGTGAAGCCAAGGTACCCGCCGCATGCAGATACGCCCGCGCGTCGAACCGCCACGGGGCGAGCGGGAGCCTCGAGTGGAGAACGTTGCCGATCCGCACTCCGCCCCAGTCGAAGTCGCCGTGGTGGGCCAGGCGCGCGCCGGCCGCCACGAGGGCGCGTAGAAGCGTCATCGTAGCGGCGCCCGGCTGACCGTTGGTGCACACGAGAGGCGCGGACCTCGACCCAAGTCGATCGGCGGCGAGCGCCACGACGACCGGGTTCTCGCAGATGCGAACCGTCCGTCCCGCAAGGTCATCGCCGCGTACGCGCATCCACGCCGACGGGTCGCGCACGAGCTGGCGCAGCGTCAGCCAGACCGGCTGGCCGCTCTGCCCCGCCGCCTGCAGGATCCGGCCTGAGCACGTTTGCCCGTCCCCCGGCAGCCCAAGCGTGAGCACGACACTCGAGAGCTCATCGCACAGCAGGCCGACCGCGGCCCACGCCTCGCGGCGCGACTCTGCCTGCGACTCCCCAGTGGCCGGGTGACGGAGACCGGCGAGCGCTCTCGCGGCTCCAAGCGCGAGCGTGCCCAGCGGCTCGCCCTCATCGAGCGCGTGCGCACCCCCGGCAACGCGCGCGGCGAAGCGTCCGAGCGGTTCGCCTTGCGCCGGGAGGGCGACCACGACATCCGCCAGCGCCCGCAGCAAGGCCTGGGCCGCAAGCGGATCGCCCTCCAGGCGCCTCACCACCCCCGAGTCGCGCAGGTGCTGCAGCCAGGGCGTCCATCTCGCGCCTTCCTCGGTTGCGGACTCCGCGCGTCGACGAACCGCATCGGCCAGCGGCGCGAACGCCTGCTCCCACGCACGGCGGTCGGCCGCGCGTGCCTCTTCGCGCACCACCACGGGACCAGTCAGCGCGAGCACCGCGGCCGTGAGCCCGTCGGGACTCGCTCCCGAGCGGCGCATCACCTCCTCCACGTCGCCAAGCGACACGTTGAGCGCTCGTCCGGCGCGTGGCGGGCGGCCGAGCAGCCGCTGCACAGCCCGGCGCTGCGCAGGGGAGGGGTCGGCGAGCGTGACGGTGCCCTGCAGCGCCCGCCCCAGCTCCAGTCGCCGGCGCATCCGTGCGAGCAGCCAGCCGAGCGCGGGGTCGCCGAGCAGGCGGGCGAGCCGCTCGGCGTCGACGCCACAGTCGCTCACACCGCTCCCGGACGCTCGACGGCGATGCGCGTCGCGCCGTCCCACTCCCAGTGGCTGACGAGCACCGCCGGGATGTCCTGGACCCGTGCGAGCTGCGCGATCGCGAGCCCCGGCACCTCTCGGTAGCAGCCCCACTCGCGCTCGCTGGTCATCACAACGTCGAGGTCGAAGGCCGCGAGCAGACCGAGGCACTTGGCGCGCGCGTCGTCGTCGACGCCCGCGAACGCCTCGTCGAGCATCACCAGCCGCGGCGCGTTCGCGTTGCCGGCGGAGGCGTAGTAGGAAGACGCCGCCGCGAACAGGGGCATGCTCGCGGTCAGCACCCGCTCTCCGCCGGAGGCTGGACCCGTTGCGCTGCGCCAGCGCCCGCCCTGATGGCGCTCGATCGCGAAGCGATGCCACGCGCGATAGTCGAGCGCCTCGGTCAGCTGCTCGATCCAGGTACCGCCGACATCGCGCGAGCGCACATCCTGGATCCGGGCGTGCAGGAATGCGCCGACCGCGGCGCGATCCTCCTGCGACCACGCGTCGGCGGCCTGGCGCAAGAGACGGCCGCGCGCCTGCGCCAGGCCCGGTGGCCCGTCCTCGAGGATGCGCCAGGACAGCCGCAGCTGCATGCCGGTGCTCGTGGGACGCTCGGCCAGCTCGGAGTTGGACTCGGCGACGCGCTGCTCGGCATCGGAGATGAGTTCCTGCAGGGTGCTCGCGACCTCGTTGACGAGATGGTTCTCGAGGATCTCGCGCTCGCGCTCGTCGAGCAGCCGCTCGCGATCCGACACCTCCTCCGCGAGCGCGCTCGCAAGCTCCGGCACGCTCGTGGAGCGGCCGCGGAAGACGACCTCGACGACGATCCCCTCCTCCTGCAAGCTCGCCGACGCATTGTTGCCGTGACGGCGCAACGCGTCGCCCAGCGCGCCGAGCTCGTCGGTGACGCGCCGTTGCGCACGCTGCCAGGCAGGCTCGTCCTCGGCGACCTCCGCGAGCGCCGACTCGAGCTGGCGCGCCACGCGCAACGCCGCCCTCACGCTCCATTCATCCTCCTCCTCGGGGAGCTCGACGTCATCGAGGGCCACGGCGATCAGGCCGGTGCCGGCGAAGCGCCGCAGAGCCTCGACGTCGGCGCGTCGGCGAGCGGTCGCCTGCTCCAGCTCCCCGGTAAGTCCACGGCAGCGCCCGCGCGCCTCGCCTTCGTCCCGCAGCGCCCGTGTGCGTCGCGCGTCGGCCTCGTGCCGCGCACGCTCGTTCTCGCGCAGGCTCTTTGCTACCTCGGCGAGCTGGCGCTGGAGCTCCGCGACAGCCGCGCCGACCGTGTCGGCGAGCGTCTTGTGATGCTCCTCGCGATCGGCCGCCTCGCGAGCCGCCAGCTGCAGGCGCTCGCCCTGCTCGGTGTGCTCGCGCGCGGCCGTCTCTGCATCCGCGCCGGCCTCCGCGACGGCGCCCTGTGCGAGCTGGAGCGCCTCGTAGGCGGGCCATAGACCGGCGAGCGCGACGCGGAGCGCCTGCAGGGCGACACGTATGCGGTCGAGCTGCTCGCGCTCCTGCGGCAGGCCGAGCTCGTGAGCGCGCTCGGCCACCGCCTGCTCGGCCTGCGCCGTCTCACGCTCGGCCTCGGCCAGTCGGACGCTCGCGGCAGCGATACGCTCGGCGAGTCGCCGCTGCTCGGCCTCCAAGCCCACGAGCACGGCGTGCGCGTCGCGCAGGGCCACGTCCGCGGGCATGCGCTTGAGCTTGTCCTCGAGCTCGGCGCGGCGCTCGATCAGGCGAGAGCGCTCTGCGGCCAGCTCCGCAAGGCGCCGCCGCGCCTGCTCGTGGCGCTCACTCAGCTCGGCCAGCCGTGCGCGTCGCGCCGCCTCGCGGGCGCCGCTGCCGATGAAGGCCGCCGCTGGCTTGCGCCAGGCGCCGCGCAGCACGCCGTTACGAAACTCGCCCTCCGGTGTCACCCAAGCGGTTCCCTGGTCCTGCGCCAGGCCGACCGCCGCGAGGACGCGCTGCACCGCCTCCACGCCCACCTGACCCGCATGCGGATCGTCGCCGTCGATGGCTGGTTCGAGCACGTCGTGCAAACGCGGTTGGCGCACGCCGTCTTGCGTACGGTCCTCCTCGGGGCTGAGCAGCACATCCTGCGTGCCGGGCGCCAGCAGCTCGCCGCCGGGGCTCACCCAGGCGTCGAGGATCCCGGACGCCTCCAGCGCCGCCTC
>Ga0209415_10014108_pt1 | contig 13074 bp, 12 predicted proteins | sample PeaSoiSIISIP2007_FD_187696 | JGI IMG/M metagenome (GOLD analysis project Ga0209415, IMG submission 187696) | Peat soil microbial communities from Weissenstadt, Germany - SII-SIP-2007 (SPAdes) (version 2) | ecosystem: Environmental > Terrestrial > Soil > Wetlands > Peat | place: Germany... | reverse complement strand
CGCCTCCCGACGAGCTCCCGCCGCTGGACCCCGACCCCGAGGTGAGACCGGCGTTCGCGAAGCAGGTGGGCGACGGGCAGTCCTGTGGCGGCGGGAGGATCTGCGTGGCGGTCAGCGCGTCGACGGAGTCGAACAGGACATCCGCGCTCAGGCCGACGGTCACGATGCCGTGGGTGGGCAGCACCCACGCGAACGACGACGGCGACCCCGAGTACTCGATCTGGTCGTAGAGCGTCGACTGCGTGGCCGATACCGAGAGAAGCATCCGCTCGTCGGTGATGTCGCTGACGTTCTGCCCCGGGGGAACCGGCGGATGGAAGCAGCCGCCACACGCCGGCGCCTCACGCTCTCCCGCGAAGGTCGCCGCCGAGGCGGCCGTCGCGATGACGATGGCGAGTTTCGATCGGTTCATGGGGACCGCCCTGGCGCCTCCGCTCCCGTGGATGGCGCACTCCTTCAGGGGACATTCCTAAGCACCCTTCGCGCCAACGTATGAGGTAAGCGCATGTCGTTGAAATCACGTCGATTGGCAGGGACGACCCCACCCCCTTGCCGACGGACCACGACGTGGCGGCCATCGTGTGGCCCACTCTGGCACCGTGAACAACGGGCGATCCGCGCAATGAGTTGCGTGCGGACCTGGAGCACGATTTGCTTTGCGGCGTGCGATGCATGCTAGACGCGGGAATCGGGCGGGCCGGGCGTGCGTGCACGAGCACCCTGGCTGCAGCGGCCCTCGCGTGTGCGATCGCAGGTTGCCGGTCGCGCGACGGGACGAAGCTCGTCGTGGGCGTCCAGAGTGAGCCGATGGGAGGCGTCGTCTCGGCGCTCCATGTCGTCATCCGCGTCGCGGGCTCGGTCGTAGACGACGAGCGGATCCAGCCGCCTCACGGGTCCCGCGTGGGGTTCCCGCAGCCGTGGGAGAAGACGATCTCGGGGGCCGGCGATGGCGCGGCGAAGGTCGACGTCGCGGTCGAAGCGATCGGCGATCCCGCCGCCAAGCCGCTCTTCACGCGGCTGTCGTCGACGCACTTCGTCCCCGGTCACACGGAGCTCTTGCGCATCCCGCTCGAGCCGCGGTGCATCGTGTACCCGCAGGCGCCGCGCGGAACGAGCAAGGTGCCCGGCCCGCTGAGCGGTCCCACGTGCACGCCGCCCGCGACGTGCATCATGGGCGTCTGCCAGTCCTCGGAGGTGCCCGCGTCGCGCCTCGAGACGTATGCCCCCAACTGGCCCACGAACGCGCCGGACCGTTGCAAGCCGAGGAACGGAGGTCCTCCTGATCTGCAAGTCGGCACGGGCCAGGCGTACTACGTGCCGATGACGCCGGGGCAGGTTCTGCAGGCCGAGGCGGGGCCCCAGGGGGGACATCACATCTGGATCGCCACGCGCATGCGAAACCTGAAGCAGGCCGGATCGATCACGACCGTCAACGGCGTGCAGCCGGGCACCGGCACGCCCATCCCGCCGACCCGGCTCGTGTTCACGTATGCTCCGGACGAAGGGGGATACTGCAAGCTCTACGGCATCCGTTACCAGCTCGACAACGAGGGCATCGACTACAAGCAGTTCCTCGGCAAGCCCCTCGACGTGACCGTCACGGTCACCGATCCCGCCGGCTCGACTGCGACCTCCACGGCGCACATCCAGGTCGCCCCCACCCTCCTCAACCCCTGATCCCTCCCTCGTGATCCTCCTTCTCTCGTGACCTCCCTGTCCCTTTTCTCATGCCCCCGCGTCGATTGAGCCCCCTTGCTCTCGCGGCGACTGCCCTCCTCGCCGCATCGGCCCTCCCCTCGTGCAGCCGGGGTCAGCCCCCGGCCGCTGCTGCGAAGGACCGTCAGTGGCAGCTCCTCGCGAGCGAGCTTCCCTCGGCGCTGCTCTCGGTCTCGGGACGGTCCGCGAGCGACATCTACGCCGTTGGTGCGGACAAGGGCCAGGGGCCGCTCGTCTTGCACTTCGACGGGGCGCGGTGGCAGGAGCTGCGCACCGGCCAGCGAGGCGATCTCTGGTGGGTGCAGGCCATGCGGGGAGGCCCGGTCCTCATGGCGGGAGCGGGTGGAATGGTCCTGCGCTACGACGGCGCGCATTTCGAGCGGCTGAAGACGCCGGGGCTCGGACGCCAGACGGTCTACGGAGTCTGGGGAACCGGTCCCGACGACTTCTATGCGGTGGGCAGTGCCAGCGGGCGGAGCGGGTTCGTGTGGCACTGCATGCAGGGGGTCTTCGAGACCGACCAGCTTCCGATCGAGAGCCTTCGCATGGCGAGCGGCGACCTGCCGGGGTTCTTCAAGGTGTTCGGGACCGGGGACGAAGTGTGGGTCGTGGGGGCCGGCGGCACGGTGCTTCGAAGAGCAGGGAAGGGGCCGTTCACTCCCGTCCCGACGACGACGAAGGACACGCTCTTCACCGTGCACGGCACGGGCGAGCGCTTCGTGACCGTCGGAGGGGCGGGCAACGGCGTCGTCCTCGAGGAGCAGGGAGGGCCCTTCCGAGACTCGTCGCCCGCGGGTGCGGGGCTCATCCAGGGCATCTTCACGACTCCGTCCGGCGACTGGGCGAGCGGCGAGCGCGGGGTGGTGTACACGCGGGCCGATCCCAAGGCTCCCTTCGTTGCGGTCGATCACGGGCTGACGATGCCGGCGACGTCGTCGTTGCACTCGATCTACGTCGATCCGTCCGGCGGTGTCTGGTCGGCGGGCGGCAACGTGCTCACTCCCGCGCTCGACGGGGGGATGCTCATTCACTACGGCGATCACGTTCCGCCTGTCGTCATCGAGGACGAGCCGGCGCCGGCCGACGCGGGGACCCCGGTCGAGTGCCCTGCCGAGGTGGTCCGGGCGGGCAAGCAGGGATCGATCGCCCGGCGCTGGGACGAGCAGGCGCTCGCCGCAATCCGGCGAGACCTCCCGCGGCCCACGGTTCACGCGCGGAACCTGTTCCACGTCTCGGCGGCCATGTGGGACGTGTGGGCCGCGTACGACGCCAAGGCGACCGGCGTCTACGTGCGCGAGCGACACGCTGCCGCCGATCGCGACTCCGCCCTGCGCGCTGCGATCAGCCACGCGGCGTACGGCGTCCTCGCCCATCGCTATGCGGACGCGGTCGGCGGCAAGACGACGATCGCGTGCCTTCGCGCCGTGATGAGCGACCTGGGCTACGACCCCCAGGACATGCGCGACACGGGCGACGACCCCGTAGCCTTCGGCAACCGCGTCGCGCACCGGATCGTCGCGATGACCGCGGACGACGGCGCGAACGAAAAGGACGACTACGCCGACCCGACGCACCCGGCGATCGACAACCCGCCGCTGCTCTACGATGGCGTCGGCACGACGCTGAACCACCCGAACGAGTGGCAGCCCCTCAACCTCTCGATCGCCGCGACGCAGAACGGCATCATCGTGCCGGCCGGCGTGCAGGACTACGTCGGGTCACAGTGGGGCGCCGTCGGCCCGTTCGCGATGCGGCGCGCTTCCGCTGCCGTCGCATGGGAAGACCCGGGTCCGGCGCCGCACATCGGTCCGGCGATGAAGGACTGGATCGTCGAGGTCATCACGAAGACGGCGAGCGTCGATCCGTCCGACCCGAGGACGATCGACATCTCGCCGGGCGCTTACGGCCACAACACACTCGGCACGAACGACGGGAAGGGGTGGGAAAAGAACCCGGTGACGGGCCAGCCCTACGCCCCCCAGGTCGTGCCGCTCGCCGACTTCGCGCGCGTGATGGCCGAGTTCTGGGCCGATGGACCCAACTCGGAGACGCCGCCGGGGCACTGGAACGTGCTCGCCAACACGGTCGCCGACTCGCCCGGGTTCGAGCGGCGGCTCTTCGGCAAGGGCGATCCGCTCGACCCGCTCGCCTGGGACGTGCACGCCTATCTGGCGCTCAACGGAGCCGAGCACGACGCGGCGATCGCCGCGTGGGACCTCAAGCGGCGCACGATGACGGTGCGCCCCATCTCGCTCGTCCGCTGGATGGGCGCCAAGGGGCAATCATCGGACCCGCACGGTCCGTCGTACGACCCCGACGGGCTTCCGATCGTGCCCGGCCTCATCGAGGTCATCACCAAGGAGAGCAGCGCCCCCGGGCAACGACACGCGGGTCTCTCGTGCTTCGTGGGGCAGATGGCGGTGCGTGACTGGCTGGGGGAGCCGGGCGATCGAGCCAGCCAGGCTTCGGGAGTCGCGTGGGTCCGGGCCGTGGAATGGATCACGTACCAGCGTCGTACGTTCGTGACGCCGGCCTTCCCCGCGTTCATCTCGGGCCACAGCACCTTCAGCCGCGCCGGCGCCGAGGTGCTCACGAAGCTCACCGGGAGCCCTTTCTTCCCGGGAGGTCTGGGCGAGTTCGTGGCTTCGAAAGGCAAGTTCCTCACGTTCGAGAAGGGACCGACGACGGACGTGCGCCTCCAGTGGGCGTCGTACTTCGACGCCTCGGACGAAGCCGGTCAGTCGCGCCTCTGGGGGAGCATCCACATCCCGCCGGACGATTTCGCCGGACGGCGCGTCGGCCATCGTGTGGGACTGCGCGCGATGGAGCTTGCTTCGCGATACTTCGACGGCTCGAGGGACGTCCCGGCCCGGCAGTAGAGGAGCTCAGCTGACGACGGACTCACGAGCGCGCTCAGGCGAGGCCGCGCTGCGTGAGCTCCAGGATGGCGCGGGCGACGCCATCGGGATCGTCGAACATCGGGCAGTGCCCGGCGCCGTCGAGCTCCACCCACTCTGCGCCGGGAAGCATGCGGCGCCATCGATCGGAGTACCGACCGATCGGCAACATCCTGTCGGCCGTCCCCCAGACGAGGCGCACGGGGCAGGGGCTCGGGTCCATTGCCGCGGGGGGCGGCTCGCGCGTGAGGGCCCCCATGACGCCGTCGAATGCGTCGCACCGCCACGCGGCCTCGATCATGGTCCTCGCGTCGGCCGGTGACATTCGCTCGCCGTGGGCGACGATGTCGCGGAGCGCGAGGCGTCGCGATAGCGGGAAGCGCGCGAGGACCGGAGCCAGGGGCCCCCCCACGCGCAGCGAAGCGCGGATCCTCGTGAAGAGCTTCCTCAGGCGGCGCTGTTCGGAGCTGCCGTGCTCCCAGCCGCCTCCCGGCGAGATCGCGACGACGGAGCGCGCGCGGCCCCGGCGTGCCAGCTCGATCGCGAGCCAACCCCCGAGGGAGTTTCCGACGACGTGAACCTTGTCGATGCCCTCCGCGTCGAGCGTGGCCTCGGCGAGGTCGGTCGACTCGGCCATGCTGTGGCCGAAGCCCTCGGGAATCGGTGGGCCCCCCATGTGACCGTGGAACGTGACCACGGTGACCTCGTGATGGCGCTGCAGGGCGGGCAAGATCGGGTTCCACGCGTCGGCGTTGGCCGTGAACCCGTGGAGCAGGAGCAGAGGCTCACCCTTTCCGCCGCGGTGGCGGATGGGAGATGGGCCCCTGGGTGCGGTCGCAGCTCGTGTCGTCATTGAAAGCTGCGGGAAGCGTACCCGGCGGGCGCCGTTCACGCAGTACCTTTCCGTGGAACGAAGGACGGCTCATCCGGCGAAGGCGAACCACTGCGTGGGATGCGCCGAGACGAACGACGAGAGCGCGTCGGCGAGCTGCTGTGCGGCGGCGTCGATCGCGTCGTCGTCCGCGTGCCGCGCGACCCTGACCGGGCCGTATACGTGGATCGCGTACCGGCGGTAGCCCGTGCGCTGCGAGAACACCGGCACGATCGGGGCGCCGGTCAGTCGCGCGAGCCGCAGTGGGCCCTCCGGGATGGCGCTTGCCTTGCCGAACAGGGTCACGGGCCGGACGCTCATTCCGGCGGGGATCCGATCGATCTGCAGCGCGACGACGCCGCCGTCGCGGAGATGGCGGAGGAGGGGGAGGGACGCCAGCGGATCCTCGCCCGCGTGCACGATCCGCAAGCCACCCTGCGTACGGCGGATCGAGTCGTTGAGGTCGCGCGCCAGGGCGTCGCGCTCGCGCTGCATCACCACGAAGACGGGCGCGCGGCGCTTGTTCGCGAGGAGGGCCGCGATGCTCTCCCAGCCCGCGGTGTGGGCCGTGACGAGGATGGCGGCGCCCTCGGACGCGACGACGTCGTCGTGCCCGTTCCGCAGGTGGACGGTGGCGGCCGGGGTGCGCCAGTTCTTCGAGCCGGCGGAGAGCACCTCCGTCAGCGTCGAGGCGAAGTTCGCGAACGTGGCGGCGACGTCGAACGCAGCACGGATCTTCCCGACGTGCCCGCGGGCCCGCTCGAGCTGGTCGGCGATCCGTCGTCGGGCATCCGGCATGGCCATGGCGATCGCCACGCCGATGACCGGCGGCGCCCACCGTACGAACCAGGGAGGCCCGTGGCCTGCGCCTGCGGCGGCGAGGCGCCGCCAGAAGATGCCGTCGAGCGCGAGACGGCCGTGTGTCGGTGCAAGAGTCATCATGGCGTCGCTCGGTCAGTCGAGGCGCAGCACGAACCGTTCCGTCGCGAGTCGATGGCGCACGCGGGGAATCGGCGCGGCTCGTCAGCACGACGGGCACGAGCGCTCCGACAACGATGCCCGCCATCTCCGCCCCGCCGAGGTATTCGAGCTGCTTGGCGAGCATGTTGCCGGACTCGAGATCCGGAACGATGAGCACGTCGGCCACCCCGGCGACGGGCGAGCTCAGGCCTTTGATCCTAGCGGCCTCCGCGTCGCTTTCAACTAAAGTCCACGCATGCGAGTAGCCCCGGTCGCGTTCTCGAACGCGCACCTGCCGATTCACCGGTGGTTCCGGTACTCGGCTGGCTTCTCGGGAGGATGGGCCCGGCACCAGATCGACCGCCATTCGAGCAGAGGGGACCTCGTGCTCGATCCGTTCGCGGGCGTCGCGACGACGCTGGTCGCCGCGCAGCTCGCCGGCAGGACGTCGGTCGGTCTCGATGCGCATCCGTTCGTGACACGCCTCGGGCTGGCGAAGCTGCGGTGGTCCGCCGTGGATCCGGACCGGCTCGCGCGAAGCGGGGAGGTCGTCGCCGCGAGGGCCAGACGGCTGCGCGCCTCGCAGGCCGAGAGCCCCGAACCCTCTCTGCTCGCCGCAGCGTTCTCCGCCGGGACGCTGCGCGATCTGCGCCGGCTGAGGCGATCGATCGCCGAGATCGATGGCCTGTCCGACGACGAGCGGGAGCTCCTGTGGCTGGCGCTCGTCGGGATCCTGCGGTCGTGCTCGACGGCGGCGACGGCGCCCTGGCAGTACATCCAGCCACGGAAGCGCAAGGTGCGGGTAGCGTTGCCGTTCGATCAGTTCGCCCGTCAGGTCGAGATGATGGCGGACGACATACGCTCCAGCCGTCGCCCGCTCGCCGCGAGGTCGACGTTGCTGAACGGGGACGCTCGCAAGTGCGAGGCGATCGAATCGGGGAGCATCGATCTCGTCGTCACGTCGCCTCCGTATCCGAACAACTACGACTATGCCGACGCGACGCGGCTGGAGCAGACGTTCCTCGGGGAGGTGACCGGCTGGGGCGATCTGCAGCACGCTTCGCGCCGGTTCCTCGTCCGCGCGTGCTCGCAGCATTCCGCCGCCGAGCGCCTGCAGCTCGAGGCGGTGCTCGCTGACGACGCGCTGCGACCGATCGGGCCTGCGCTGGCCGGCGTCTGCGCGCGGCTCGCGGAGCTGCGGGAATTGCGCGCGGGGCGGAAGACGTACCACACGATGGTGGCTGCGTATTTCGCGGACATGGCGCGGGTGTGGAGCGCGCTCGGCCGCGTCGTCCGGAAGGGCGGCAAGGCCGTCGTGGTGATCGGGGACTCGGCTCCGTACGGGGTGCACGTGCCGGTGGACCGGTGGATGCGCGATCTGGCGGACGCGGCCGGGTTCACGTTCGTCCGCTTCCGGGAGATCAGAGAGCGCAACCTCAAGTGGAAGAATAGGAAACATCGGGTTCCTCTGAAGGAAGGGGAGCTTGTGGTGGTGCGGCGCTGACAGGGCGTGGTGCGTCGCCCGCACAGACCTCACCCCCGGCCCCTCTCCGCCAGGCGGAGAGGGGTGTGAGAAGTGCCCGGTCCCCTAATCTCCGGCGCTCTTGACCCCCTCTCCGCCTGGCGGAGAGGGGGCAGGGGGTGAGGTCCCGGCGGGCTCGGGGCAAGGGGGGGGTGGGAGAGCGGGGCTAGATTTGTGGTACGTCTCTTGGGGCATGCGGGGGGCGATTTTGGTGGGCTGGATCGTGATTGCGGGGTGCGGGAAGCCGTCGGGGGAAGGTGCGCCTTTGCAGGCAGCGTCCTCTGCGCCCGCGTCGGCGCCCTCCTTGGTGGCGTCCGCGGCGCCGTCCGTCACGGCTTCTGCGAGCGCGGTCGCGTTGGCGGGGCCGGCGCCGGATGTGATCATCGCGCAGCACATTCTCGTCGCTTACAGGACGGCGAAGCGGGCGCCGAAGGGGGTGGTGCGGAGCAAGGGGGATGCGAAGGCGCGGGCGGGGGAGGCGCTGGCGAAGATACGGGCAGGGACGACGTTCGAGGATGCCGTGAAGGAGTACTCGGACGACGCCGGGTCGGCGGAGCGAATGGGGAGCGTCGGGAAGTTTCACCGCGAGGATATGGATCCTGCCTTCAGCGCGGCGGCCTTTGCGCTTCGCGCGGGGCAGGTCAGCGACGTCGTCGAGACGCCGTTCGGGTTCCACATCATCAAGCGAACGCAGTGAACGGCGAGGCTCGCTTCGCGTCGTTCAGGCGGAGGGTGGTCGGGGTGTCTTCAGCGGGACCATGCCGGTGCGCCGGCGCCAGCATTCCGGGCAAAGCCACTCGATGGCGATGGAGGAGTCGGATCGCCGGGTGGTGACCATCCGCCAGCCGAGGTCGGCGAGGGTGCCCGCGGTGCGTACGGCCGGAGCCGGGGATTCGCAGCCTGCGCAGGCGTCGTGGTGCATCGATCTCTTCCTTGCCGCTCGGGCCGGACAGACCCGTCGCCGCGACTCTGGCGTCGGGGTCGCGGGGGCGCCATAGTCATTTCTTCACGTCCTGGGGGGGAGTCACTTCCCCTGCGTTTTTGCCCATGAGTCGCGGAGCCCGATCGTCCGGTTCATGACGATCGCCCCCGGCTTCGAGTCGCGATCGACGCAGAAGTATCCCACGCGCTCGAGCTGCATCCTGTCGCCCACGGGCGCCCCGGCGAGCGCGGGCTCCAGCAGCGCGCCCTTCACGACCTCGCACGACTTCGGGTTGATGTCCGCGATGAAATCGTCCCCCTCTTCGCCCGGGTGCTCGGCTTTGAACAGCCGGTCGTACAGCCGCACCTCGGCCGGCACGGCGTGCTTCTCCGACACCCAGTGCAGCGTCCCCTTCACCTTGCGCCCGTCGCTCGCGTTCCCTCCCCGTGAATCCGGGTCCCACGTGCACCGCAGCTCGACGACGCGGCCATGCTCGTCCTTGATGACGCGCTCGCACTTGATGATACACGCGTAGCGCAGGCGCACCTCGGCGCCCGGGGACAGCCGGAACCACCCCTTCGGCGGCACCTCCGCGAAGTCCTCCGCGTCGATCGCGAGCACGCGCGAGAACGGGAGAGTCCGCGAACCCTGCCCCGGGTCCTCCGGGTGCCATGGCGCCTCGAACGAGTCCTCCTTCCCCTCCGGGAAGTTCTCGAGGACGACGCGCAGCGGCCGCACGACCCCCATCGCGCGCGGGCAGCGGGCGTTCAGGTCCTCGCGCACCGCGTGCTCGAGCAGCGCGACGTCGACGAAGCTGTTTCGCTTCGACACGCCGATCCGCTCGCAGAACGCCCGGATCGCCTCCGCCGTGTACCCGCGCCGCCGCAGCCCCGCGAGCGTCGGCATCCGCGGGTCGTCCCACCCACCGACGAGCGCCCCGGCGACGAGCTGCTGCAGCTTTCGCTTCGACAGCACGGTGTACGTGAGGTTCAATCGCGCGAACTCGGTCTGCTCGGGCCGCGGGTCGAAAGGCACCTGGTCCAGGAACCAGTCGTAGAGCGGCCGGTGGTTCTCGAACTCGAGCGTGCAGATCGAGTGCGTCACGCCCTCGATCGCGTCCGAGTAGCCGTGCGCGAAGTCGTACATCGGGTAGATGCACCACGCGTCCCCGGTGCGGTGGTGGTGCTCGCGCTTGATCCGGTACATCACCGGGTCGCGCATGTTCTGGTTCGCCGACTCCATGTCGATCTTCGCGCGCAGAACGTGCGCACCATCCGCGAACTCGCCCGCGCGCATCCGGTGCAGCAGGTCCACGTTCTCGGCCGGCGACCGGTCACGGTACGGGCTCACTCGACCCGGCTTGTAGAAGCTCCCGCGCCCCTCGCGCAGCTCATCGAGCGACTGGCTGTCGACGTACGCCTTGCCCGCCTTCGTCAGCGTGACCGCGATCTCGAACAGCTTGTCGAAGTAGTCCGACGCGAAGTACTTCCGGTCGCCCCACGAGAACCCCAGCCACCGGACGTCCTCCTCGATCGACCGCACGAACTCGTCCTCCTCGGTGCTCGGGTTCGTGTCGTCGAAGCGCAGGTTGCACGCGGCGCCGGGGAACGCGCCCGCGATTCCGAAGTTCAGACAGATGCTCTTCGCGTGCCCGATGTGCAGGTACCCGTTGGGCTCCGGCGGGAACCGCGTCATGACGCGGCCGCCGTTCTTCTTCGCCCGGACGTCCTCCTCGACCATCTCGAGGACGAAGTTCGGCAGCTTCTCGGGCTCGCTGCTGGCCGTCTCGCGGCTCTTTTCCCGGCTCATGGATTGGCGCGCCATCCTAGCAGGCTGCTAGGCTCGCGAGCCTCCGATGCCCGCGAGGTCGAGCGCCCGTCCATGTCGACGCCGGTGACGCCTCCCGATACGGGGGGCTTCGAGTCGCTCCTCTCGGCGATGAAGCCGTTCGTCCCGGTGCCCGCGCTCGTCGTCCTCTTGCCGCTCCTGTGGTGGTTCTTCCGCGATACCTGGAAAGAGCTCGACGACGACGCGACGCGCTGGCGCCTCGAGCACTTCCAGGAAAGAGGACGCACCGACTTCCGCCCGATGGTCGCGCTGGCGATGTGCGCCGTGATCCTCACGATGCAGGAGTACTACGGCGGCCGCGGGTACTTCGACGAGGCGCTGCGCCCATTCTTCGCGCGCCTCGACGCTGCGCACCCGAAGGTGTTCCGCCTCGCGAAGTACGACGAGCTCTACGGGTTCGCGTGGTGGGTCGGGACGCGCGTCCTCGGGTACGTCCTCATCCCGTTCCCGGTCTGGAAGGCGTGCTTCCGCGAGGACTCGCTCCTCGACATGGGACTGCGTGTGCGCGGCTTCTTCAAGCACGCGTGGATCTACGGGGTCTTCCTGGCCATCGTCCTGCCGCTGCTCCTCATCGTGTCGCGCCAGCCGGACTTCGGATCGTACTACCCCTTCTACAAGGGCTGCTCGCGCTCGGTGTACGACTACCTCCTCTGGGAGGGGATGTACTTCGTGCAGTTCTTCGCGCTCGAGGTGTTCTTCCGCGGCTTCTGGCTCGGGGCCCTCCGGCGGAGCTTCGGGTCGGGAGCGATCTTCGCGATGGCGGTGCCGTACTGCATGATCCACTACGGCAAGCCCTTCCTCGAGGCGAACGGAGCGATCATCGCCGGGATCGCGCTCGGGTCGCTCAGCATGAAGACGAAGAGCATCTACCAGGGCTTCCTCGTGCACATCACCGTCGCGGGGCTGATGGACTGGCTCGCCCTGTGGCACCGTCACGCGCTGCCGAAGGTCTTCTGGCCGCCGGGCTGATCGACGGCCTCGGTCGCCTCGAGCGCGTGCGCGATGGCGCGGGCCCGGACGGCGTTCTTCAGCCGCCCTTCGTAGAGGACGCGGAGCGCGTCGAGCGACGCGCGGGCGGAGTCTCGGTGTTCTCCCGTCCATGAGACCGCCGCCAGGTGCCGCCAGAGGATGGCCTCGAGCTTGCGCGGGCGCCGCGCCAGCTCCAGGGCGAGGCGTTCGACGTCCGCGCGCGATTCGACGCGGGTGCGCGCGTGGCGGAGAGCCACCCGGGCTGCCCGGTCTCGCCCCCAGGGCAGGGCGGGGCGGACGCGCCAAAGGAGGACGGCGAGGAAGGCGGCCGTCGCCAGGATGAGCGGGAGGGACCGGTCGTGCATGGGCGAGGACCCACGTGAACCTACCGCGGTTAGGTCGGCGTTGGCCGGGGGAAATGGCACGAACTTGCGGGAAGGGCGCCCTCTTGGCACCATTTGATGCTCGTGTCCCGCCTTCCGCTCCGTGCCCTCGTGTTCCTGGCCGTCGGGGCGCTGCCCTTTCCGGCGCACGTCGCGCGCGCCGACATCTTCTCGTACACGGACGCGCAGGGCACCATCCACTTCACGAACGTCCCCAGCGGCGACCCGCGCTACCGCGTCTACATCCGCGGAAACGGCGGCGCGCGGCCGTCGAGCGTCGTCGGCTACGGGGGCTTCGTCCCCGTCCCCCCCAGCGACCACGACGTCGCCCGCTTCACTCGGTACGACGAATGGATCGTCCAGGCGGCGACGCTCTATCAGATCCCCGAGCAGCTCGTCCGCGCCATCATCCGCTGCGAGAGCGACTACGACCCGCGCGCCGTGAGCGTGTCGGGCGCGCGCGGTCTCATGCAGCTCATGCCGGACACGGCGATGCTCATGCAGGTGCGCGACATCGAGGACCCGCGCGAGAACATCTTCGGCGGCGTCCGGCTTCTGCGCGTCCTCGCGAACGAGTTCAACGGGGATCTCGAGCTCACCGTCGCGGCGTACAACGCGGGCGACGGCGCGGTGATCCGCTTCGGCGGCATCCCGCCTTTCAACGAAACGCGGGACTACGTGGTCAACGTGACGAAGTTCTATCGGCGGTACCGGACGACGCTCGATGTGATCGAGGCGAGCCTGGCGAGAGATTGAGGGAAGCGGGTCGGCGTCGGATCGAGGAGGAGCACGCCGTGCACGTACGGTGGGCGAGCCCCTGCCCCTCTCGCATCAGATGATTGCTAGAACTACGTCTCGAGATGCGCGTTTCAACGAGTATCCAGGATACATTTAAGTCACCGTAAGCAGTCATGTTCACCGGTGCGCATACGCGGCGGAGCGCACTTCACTGCGTGACAGGGAAGACTTGTAGACACGACAGCGCG
>Ga0209415_10014107_pt1 | contig 13074 bp, 10 predicted proteins | sample PeaSoiSIISIP2007_FD_187696 | JGI IMG/M metagenome (GOLD analysis project Ga0209415, IMG submission 187696) | Peat soil microbial communities from Weissenstadt, Germany - SII-SIP-2007 (SPAdes) (version 2) | ecosystem: Environmental > Terrestrial > Soil > Wetlands > Peat | place: Germany... | reverse complement strand
CATGCGCCAGCTCGCCTGCGAGAAGACCTTGCCCGTCAGCTGCAACGATCGGGCATCGTCGAGATAGATCGCCGCGCATTCTCCCGCCCACAGCAGGACCGCGAGACTCAGCCAGGTGCGTGCAGCGCTCATCGCGATCTCCTGACGGTCGATGTGCGGTCTACTTGCCGAAGTGGATGAGGCCGCTGACGGTGAACTGATCGGTGATGAGTGCGGCGGAATGGTACTCAGCAATGGCGTCGGGCGCGGCGCCATTGGCGTACGTGGCATGATCGCTGCGATCGTCGACGCCAAGTGCCAATGCCGCAATCACTTGCCGCTCGGTTCCGTCCGGAGTTGTCGCTATTCCGAAGTCATTGAACAACGTTTTCCAGTATTCCCCAGCTGGAGTATATACGACCTTAAAGTAAATCTTGTAGAGAGTGCTATCGACGTAGAAGATCTGCCTGCCGTAGCTGTAGTACGGATCTTTTGGACGACCTTCCACGATCCAAACGGGCCGCTTCACCCATACCATGTTGGTCGGCAACCAGGGGGCACCGTTCCACCCCGGCGTTTGCCACCCCAAGCGGGCACCCGGATACTCGACCGGGGGTCTTCCACTCTTGGCCGAGCGGGCCGCGGCGTCCGGCGACCAGCGGGACGAGGTCGATCGCCGCGGTAGGGACGAGAACCTCCTGATGTCCCACCAGCTTCCACTCAAACGATTGATTCCTGCCGACCCACATCAAGCCGTCGTCCTGCACGAAATCCGAGCCGAAGAGCGGATCCGACCGGTTCGCCGCCGTCAACTGCCGCACGCGACGCAGTGCGGGCAGGTATCCCCACACCATGTCCGGACGATCGTCCATGTACCGCCACGTCAAGGTTGCGGAGCCGTCGATCGATGCCGGGCCGACTGCGCGGAACAGTTGCCGCTGCTCGGTGCGGTCCGGGTTGGGCACCGCCATAGGTTGCCCATCGAAAGGAAAGCCGGCCGCCTCGCCGTTGACGACGCGTTCGAAACCGTTGCGTCCGATCCAATCGAAGATGAACGGCACGCGCAGCGCCCCCGTTTTCAGGAAAATGAACGACACGTTCCACATGACCTGCACGCCGGACTTCGGTTCGGCTGGGTCGATCCGCGCGAAGGGCAGCCCGTAGGTGTGATCGGGCCTGGCACCGCTGCTGCGATCGATCAAACCGCCCTCGGCATCGACGTCGTAGCGCCCCGCATTCGCTTCCGAGGCCGCTAAGAATGCAGGCTCCCAGCCCGGCTCGTAGCTGAGCTGGCCGAGGACGAGCGTCAGGTCTCCCTTCTTGACCCATGCGAGGACGGAGGCCGGCAGGAGGTCGGTGACCGTGTCACAGTTGGTGCGGTCGATGACCGGTCGCGGCGCGCTCTGTGCGAGCGCGACCGTCGTACCGGTCAGCACCACGCATGCGGCGAGAACGATGGCTCGTCGGCTCCCCTGCGTCATCTGGCTGTCCACCAATGGCAACGGCAAAAGTGTATTGGGATCGATCCGTAGCACCTTCCGTTGTCGGAATGCAATTCCTGCCCTGTCGGGCGCCGCCCAGAGGCTTGCCATCGAAGCCGGCGCTGCGATAAAGGAATATCAAGGCGGAACAAGCGGGGCACAGGATGTATTCCTCTGGACCTTCTGGTTAAGAGCGTCTTCGTCGGACGCGAGGGTGAGCTGCAGCTTCTGCGCGCCGCCGTCGACGACGCGCAGGCGGGCCGGGGGCGGCTCGTCCTACTTGCCGGCGAGCCGGGCATCGGCAAGACGCGTACGTGCGAGGAGCTGGCGGCCTCTACGCGCGCGCAGGGCGCACAGGTGCTGTGGGGCCGCTGTTACGAGGGCGAAGGTGCGCCGCCCTTCTGGCCGTGGGTGCAGATCATCCGCGCCGCTGCCCGCGGACTCGATGGCGAGGCGCTCGGCGCGGCACTCGGTGACGGCGCGGCAGACGTCGCGCAGATCGTGCCTCAGCTCCGCGAATGGTTGCCAGATCTGCCGCGTTCGGCGGTACAGCAGTCGCCGGACGCGCGCTTCCGGTTGTTCGACGCCGTCACATGGCTCCTGGAAACCGTTGCCCGGCGCGCGCCACTCGTCGTCATTCTCGACGACCTGCACGGCGCCGATCCGTCCTCGGTGCTCCTTCTGCAGTTCATCGCACGCCACCTGCACGATGTGCCGCTGCTCGTCGTGGGCACGTACCGCAACTTGAGCCCGGCGCAGAGCCCGCCATTGACTGACATGTTCGTGGAAGCGCTGCGCGCGCCGGGTGGGGCGCAGCTGCAGCTGCGCGGCCTGAGCGAGCCGGAAGTGGGGCGCTTCGTGGAGCTGAGCGCAGGCGTGCAGCCGGCGCCGGCACTGGTGCACGCGCTTCACCAACGCACCGAGGGCAATCCGCTCTTCGTCGGCGAGTTTGTCCGGGTCCTTGCGGCCGAACAGCGCCTGCAGGGTACGGAGGCCGCGAGTTGGAACGTCACAGTGCCGCACGGCGTGCAGGCGGTGATCGAGCGCCGCCTGGAAATGCTGAGCGCCGAGTGCAAGCGGGTATTGCGCGTCGGCGCGGTGATCGGCCGTGAGTTTGGGGTGCACGTGGCGGCGGCAGTCCTGTTGATGATCGGTGTCGCCGCAGGCGCAGTCAGCGCCACGGACGTCCCCGCGGCAGATGCGCTCGAAGAAGCGGAGGAAGCCGGCATCGTTGGCGAGATGCCGGAATCCGCAGGACGCTACCGCTTCGCGCATGCGTTGATCCGCGAGACGCTGTACGACGTGCTGCGACCGTCCGAACGCGCGCAGCTGCATCGACTGGTCGGGACAGCCATGGAGCGGCTCCCCGATGCGGACGAGTACCTCGCCGAGTTGGCCTATCACTTCTTCGAGGCCGGGGAGGGTTCCACGGCGGTCACCTACGCGCGCCGCGCCGGCGACCGCGCCATGGCGCTGCTGGCATACGAGGAAGCCGTTCGACTCTATACGTTCGCGCTTTCCAGCTCGCCGGGGGTAGCCACGGGCGACCAGAGTACACAGTGTGTCGTGCTGGTGGACCTCGGTATTGCCCAAAATGCAGCGGGCGACATCCAGGCGAGCAAGGCCACGCTGCTGCGCGCCGCCGAGATCGCGAAGCGACTGGGCCTGCGCGAGGAGCTGTGCCGTGCCGCGCTGCACTTCGGCACGAAGTTCGGCTGGGGCGAGCAACCGGCGCCGGATCCCGACCTGCTGGACCTCCTCGAAGCCGCATTGGCAACCTGGGGCGACACGGACAGCCCTCTGCACGCGCGCGTGCTGGCCCGGGTCGCTGCGGCGCTGCGCTTCTCGGAGCAACATGAACGTAGAATCGCTCTGAGCGGACGTGCGTTGGACATGGCGCGCCGGCTCGGTGATCCGGTCGCAATTGCCCATGCGCTGCACGCCCGGCACGTGGCGCACTGGACACCCGATAATCTCGACGAACGGATCGCGGTTGCCACCGAGCTGGTGGAGCTGGCGCGGCAGGTGCGGGACTTCGAGCTGGAATTGCAGGGCCATGCGTGGCGGTTCGACGATCTGTTTGAACGGGGCGATCGGGTTGCAGCGGAAGGGGAGATCGTCATCTGCGAGCAGCTGGCCGCTCGGCTTCGCCAACCGCTCTATCAATGGCAAAACCGCAATGCCCACGTGATGCTGCTGACAATGGAAGGACAGTTTGCGGCGGCAGAACGCGTGGCCCGGGAGAACCTGGTTTTGGGACAGGGCGTCAACTCCGGGGCGGTTCTTGCCTTTACCTACCAGATGTTCGCCCTTGCGTGCGCGCAGGGGCGCCGTGAGACCTTCGAGGCGGCAGCCGACAGCGTCGGCGAACTTGCACGTCAATTTCCCACCTTCCCGGTCTATCGGTGCGCGCTTGCCTGTATCGCGCGCGAGTTGGGGCGGGCGGCGGCGGCACGCGCGGAATTCGAACAATTGAGCGCCAAGCGTTTCGCGGATCTCGCGCAGGATCAGACGTGGCTTCTGTTCCTGCGTCAGCTTGCGGAGGTGTGCGCCTTCTTGCACGACACCGAGCGGGCGGAAGCGCTCGCGGCACTGCTCGCTCCATACGAAGCGCGCGCTCTGACGGCCCCCGGCGCCTACTGGGGTCCGGTGTCTCACTACCTCGGTCTGCTGGAGACGATCTTGTCGCGCTGGGACGACGCCACCCGCCACTTCGAGCATGCGCTCGAGATGAACCGCCGGGCGCGGGCGTGGCCATGGCTGGCGCGCACGCAATACGAGTACGCATGCATGCTGCTGGCGCGCGGCGCGGCGGGCGACCAAGAGCGTGCCGCGGTACTGTTACAACAGGCACTGACCACCGCACAGGATCTCGGTATGGAGCTGCTGATCGAGCGTGCACAAGCGCTTCAACACAGCGCAGGGTCGGCCGGTCCCCAGCGCGCGGCGCGGACGGTTCAAGAAGGCCTGGCAGCGGCCGCTGCCACGTCCCCACCATCGGTCATCGACCATCGACCATCTACCAACCGCACGGTTTTCCGCCGCGGCGGCGACTACTGGATAATCGCTCATGCCGGCACCGAGGTACAGCTGAAGAACAGCAAGGGGCTGCAGTACCTTGCGCACCTGCTGCGCCATCCGAACCAGGAGTTCCTCGCGCTCGATCTGGTGGGACAGTCGATGACAGAGGACAGACGGCAGACATCAGACGACAGACAACAGATGGCAGACTCCGGAAGGGGAGGGGTGCAGTTGGATGCGCAGGCGCGGGCCGCGTACACGCGGCGGTTGCACGAGCTGCGCGAGGAGCTGAGCGAAGCGGAGACCAACAACGACATCGGACGCGCGGAGCGGGCACGGACCGAGATCGAGATGCTCGGCACCCAACTGCGCGGCGCGCTCGGACTCGGGGGACGAACCCGGGCGGTCGCCAACGCTGCCGACCGCGCCCGCTCGGCGGTGGGCAAACGCATTCGGGCGGAGATCGCCCGCATTCGCGCCGTGCATCCGGCACTGGGTCGCCACCTCGCCTTGACGATCAGCACCGGCTACCTCTGCGCCTACGAACCGCAGCGCGACGCGCCGGTGGTGTGGGAGCTGTGAGTCGGGATGAAGACAACAGACAACAGACAACAGACAACAGACTACTGCCCACAGACCAACCGACGCGGGTCTGTCGCAGTCAATTGCCTGCGCGTGGGGGTAGCCGCTGCAGCAGGGCAACCAGTGTTCGCTGCATCTCCGGAAAGTTGCGCCGGACGCTCTCGCAGATCTTGCGGGCCAGCGCCTCGTCGTAGGCGTGCGAGGTTTCATTGCGATCGTGCAGCATCGCCAGCCACGCCGTTTCGTCCGCCAGCCATCCCACCTGGTAGGCGCGCTGCAGGACCTCGCGGGGCGTCTGCGCCTCGATACCCTCGTGCGCCAGCAGGCGTTTGAGCGCCTTCCAGAATAGCTCGATCGTGAACTCGAAACGCTGAATCACGCCGTCGACGAACAGCGGATTGCGTTCGTCCTCTGCCAACGCTTCGCCCAGCCGCTGGACCGCCTTGCCCAGTTGATCAAAGCTACGGTGCAGTTCCGCGCTCAAAAATGACCCGCCCTTCCTTGCGCACCTGCTGGCGCAGCCCTTCGGAAGCATCATCGAGGCGCACCAGGTCGATCGGCAGCAGCGTGTCGGCCTCGTCGATCCACCCCGCCATCTCGAGCCATTCCGGCTCGCTGGCCTCGGGAGCCTCGACGGCCAGGTCGATGTCCGACCGCTCGGCAGCGTCTCCCCGCGCCCGCGAGCCGAAGAGCCAGATGCGGCGGACGTGCGGCTGCGCTGCAAAGCGGCGCACGAGCCTGTCAATGGCTCCAGACGGCGCGGCCATGGATTCCTTGTATCGGAGCCCGTCTCCTTGGTCCAGTAGCGTCGCTCTGCCTGCCGACCATCAGCCATCCGCGATAAGCCATACGCTGTCGCCTTCGTAGTTTTACGTATTTCCGCTCCCGTGTGTGCATTTGGGACACGCAATGTCCCACGGGGACGCGATTTGTCCCGCCTCGATAGATGACCAATGTCAATGTCGAGCGTCAGCAAAGCAAGGGCGCCGGAGATCGCTCCGGGCCGGCCGGGACCACCCGCACCGCCAGAGACGCAGATCCTTCGGCACGAGGGCGACTATTGGACGATCGTCTACGCGGGCGTCACCATACGCGTTCGCGACACCATCGGGATGCACTACCTTGGCTACCTGCTGACGCACCCGCATCAGCGCGTCCCGGTCAATGAGCTGCTCGCGGCCGTCAAGGGCACGGCTACCGACGATGTCCAGCGTGCGCGCTCGGCCGTGAGCAAGAGGGTTCGCGCCGCCATCGAGCACATCGCGCGGCACCACGCCGGGTTGGGATACCACCTCCGCGCGGCCGTGAAGACCGGAGTCTCGTGCGTGTACCTGTGCGACCCCGAGCGGCCGCTGAACTGGGTGACGTGAGCGTGGGTGTCACAATGTGACAAGGGGTGTCGCGTACCAGGGCAAGGAACGTTGGATCTCTTCGGACTGAACGCGGAGGCAGAACAGGGGGACCATATGCAATCGAAGCGGAGCTGCGACATGAAGGCACAGGGGCGTCGGACGTGGCGTGACCGGACCATCTTGCTCACCGGGCTGGCTCTCGTCATGGCTGCCGTCCTGCACGCGCCACAGCCGGCATGGGCGGCGAAGCTGACCTGTCTGACCGGCACGGACCCGTCGGTTGCCGGCGACCTCGCGCAGATCGCGGCGGTGCGCGCCGCGGTCGCCACGGCGTGTGTGTGCGGCAGCTTCGACGGCGGCAAGGGCAAAACGCACGCCAATTACGTCAGCTGCGCCAAAAGCGTCATAGCCGCCGGCGTCTCCGCAAGCCAGCTGCGCAAACAGTGCAAAGCCACCGTGAACAAGTACTACAGCACCTCCACGTGCGGCCAGGCGGCGAGCAAGGGTGAGGCGCCCTGCATCAAGACGAGCGCCAGTGGCAAGGTGACGTGCTCCATCAAACCGGCGTCGAAGTGCACCGGTGCAGCGTGCGCGGGCGTGGCGCTGTGCATCGATGCGGCCGACAGCAACCACGACGGTCTCATCGGGGCGGGGGATAGCGGCACGTGTCCGCCGGCGCCGACGCATACGAGCGCACCGACGGCCACCCGTACGCCGACATCCACGCCGGCACCGACGAACACCCCCGTGCCGCGGTTCGTGGACAATGCCGACGGGACCGTCACCGACTTGGTTACCAACCTCCAGTGGGAGAAAAAAGACCGGTCCGGAAACGAAGTTCACGACGTAGGCACAGTGTGGGCGTGGGCGGGGCAGTGCTCAATGTCCGGGGCGCTATGCCAGACCACCGGGCTCAATTCAAATCCCTGCAACTCGCAGACGAACGGGGCGAACGGGTGTGCGCTGTGCACCGCCGGGCACACCTGCAACTTCAACCTCCTCCCCCCGATGTGGAGTTTGCCGTCAACGTTGAACGGCGTCACGTTCGGCGGGCACAGCGACTGGCGCATCCCCACAATCGCCGAGTTGGAAACGATCGTAGACACGAGCGCGCCCGGGTGCATACCGGCCTTCAACTCCGCTCCATGTGTGCCCCCAGCGTTCAACAATAACTGCACGCCTGGCTGTAACGTGACGACATGCAGCTGCGAGTCCGGCGAGGGCGACTGGTCGGCTGATACGGATCAGAGCGACAGCACCTCCGCCTTGTACATGTTATTCACCGCCACCGGCGGCCTCGCCACCCCGGACGATAAGGTAATCGGCAGCCACGCGGTGCGTGCCGTCCGCGGAGGTAAGTGACGGGAGCATTGAGCGAGTGATGGACTTTGATTTCAGAGCGGCTGATACCGCGTCGCCCAGGAAGCGGGGGGGAGTCATGAATCCGAAGGTATTGAAGTGTGCAATCAGCGTCGCAGCGGGAACCCTGCTCCTCGCGCCGGCTGGTGTGCTCGCGGCGAAGCTGACCTGCCTGACGGGCACGGACCCGTCGGTTGCCGATGACCTGCCACAGATCACGGCCGTGCGGACGGATGTCGACGCGGCGTGTCCGTGCGCGAGCTTCGACGGCAGCAAGGGGAAGACGCACGCAAAGTACGTCAGCTGCGCGAACGGGGTCATCGGTACCCAGGCCAACGCGGGCAACCTGCGCACCCAGTGCAAGGCGACCGTGAAGAAGTACTACTCGGTCTCGACCTGTGGTGTGGCGGCGAGCAAGGACGACGTGCCGTGCATCAAGACGAGCGCGGCGGGCAAGGTGACCTGCACCATCAAGCCGTCGACGGGGTGTCCCGGTACACCGTGCGCTACCTTCTCGACGTGTATCGCCGCCGCCGACACGAACGGGGATGGGATCATTGGTGGCGGTCCGGGAGGAACGGATACCGGGATGTGCGCGTGTCACGCCGGGTTTGCCAACTGCAATGGTCTGACGAGCGGATGCGAGACCGAGATCAGCGACGACGCGAACAACTGCGGCCACTGCAACCACCAGTGCCGGGCACCAAGCGGTACGGGGACTGCCGCAGCGTGCGTCGACAGTGCGTGTTCCGGCCAATGCTCCACCGGTCAGACCCTCTGTGCGCCCACCGCCGACGGCGGCGGCGCCTGCACGCAAGGCACCTGCCCCCAGCTCACGGCGGTGTTCGGCAACGCGACGACCGGCATAGATACCTACGACATCTGCCCCCCCGATCACGCCATACTGCTGGGCTTCCAGGCTGAGTTGAGCGGAGGGCAGCTCGTCCAGGTTTCACCGATCTGTTGGGATGGGGTTACCAAGTCGTACGTTACACTGAACGCCCAAGCGGGCGCGAATGCAACGTTGACGTGTCCGAGCCCGCCCAGCGGCCAGACAGCTCAGATTGTGCCACAGGGCTTCTTCTTACCAATCGCCGGCTATGCCTTTACGGGGTTCCAAGCGTTCACCGACGGCACCCACATCACGGGGTTGAGCATCCTTTGCGCCCCGTATAGTGCGACTGTCACGATCACGTGCACTGGCAACGGAACTCAGTGTTTTTTAACGGTCGATCAACTCAATATGGGCCAGTCCGTCGCATCCGGATCCGTCGGGTTGCTGAGTGGCACTGCATCGCCGGTCATCAACTGCCCATCCGGCTTCGGGGCGGCTGCTGCCAATATCGTTGCCGGCACTGGTATCAATGCGATCGGCGTTGGCTGCCTCCCGCCTCCCGTTGGGCAGACCATCGGGCCCTACCCAATATCGTTCGTCTGCGGATGACCGGAGTGCTTCTCCGACTAGTGGGGATGCTTTGATGCGCATGGGCCGACTCTGCGGCGCTCGCCATGCTGGGTCCCGCATCCGGGGGAGTATGCGCGGTCCCTCAGCAAGTCATTACGCAGAGCGCCGAGTCGCATGACACCAGACCTTCCCATCCGCGGTTTTCTGATCGGCTGGGGCGTCGCTGCCGTGTTCGGCGGAGCGAGTGCCCTGTGGCTGCTCCGGCGTGCCGGCCTGCGGGGTTCCCAGATTGCTCTCGTCATTGGGGCGCTCGGCGCCGCACTGATCGTTGGCTCCAAGCTCCTGTACCTGGTTGAGGCCTGGCCGGCGTGGACTGCCGACAGCAGCGCCGTTGTAGCGGCACTGCGATCGTCCCAAATGCGTATTCCTGGCGGCCTATTGCTGGCAACCGCCACCGGGTTACTACTCGCCCGCAGCATCGGCGTGTCGTACCTGTGGTACGAGGACACGATTGTGGCCGCAACGGGATTGCTCATCTTCGGAATCCGGATCGGTTGTTTTCTCGAAGGGTGCTGTTTCGGCAGGCCGTCATCGTTGCCGTGGGCGACGAGCTTTCCACGGACGAACCCCATGACGGAAGTCTATTGGTGGCAGGTAACCCACGGGGTGATCCCGCTGGGTGCGCCGGCAACCGTCCCCGTACAGCCCTTACAGCTGTATTTTGCAATGGTCGGGCTGCTGCTGTTTGCAGGACTTGCCGCCTACCGGTCCCACGTACGTTACGATGGAGAGCTTTTACTCCTCTTCGCCTTTTTCTTTTTGTGGAGCACCTGGTTTCTCGAACTTCTCCGCGCGGCACCGCACGAATTTGTCCGGCAGTTGGTCCTGGTGGCCGCCGTAGCGGTGACCGCGTTGGCTGCGGTGATCGAGTGGCGACTGCGGGCCGCCGCACGCTATGGCGAAACTGCTAACGCGTCTGGTTGACCTCGGCGTGACGCCGGGTACGCCGCTGGATCTCGCCTTCGCGCTAGCCGACGGCAAGGGGGCGGCAGTGAACGGAGGGGGGACATGAAGATCAGGGCATCGCGACAAAAGGAACCGCATCGAACGAAGGAGAATCGTATGAAACTCAACGGGCTCAGAAAATGGCGCGTGCGGCACGCCATGGCGTGGGCGGTGGTGCCACTCGGTGTGGCAAGAGCGCACCGAGTCACCACGATTCATTGTGGCAATCGAATGCGACGTAACTGGGCTGCCGCACTGGCAGTGCTGGCTCTTGCCATCGCCGCCGTCCTGCACGCGCCTCAGCCGGCGTGGGCGGCGAAGCTGACCTGCCTGACGGGTACGGACCCGTCCGTCGTCAGTGACCTCTCCAAGATCGTCGGGGTGCGCACGTCGGTTGAGGCGGCGTGCCCGGCGTCCGCCTTCGACGGGAGCAAAGGGAAGACCCACGCCAAGTACGTCAGCTGTGCCAAGAAGGTCATCGCCGCTGCGGCCGCAGCCGGCACCCTGCGCCAGCAATGCAAGACGACCGTGGCGACGTACTACAGCAAGTCGACGATCGGCCAGCTCCTGAGCAAGAATTTTGCGCCATGCATCAAGTCGTCCGTGGGCGGCAAGGTCACCTGCAGCGTCGAGCCCACGATATTCTGCACCGGCCAAGCGTGTCCCGGCTTCACCACGTGCATCGATGCGGCCGATACCAATCTGGACGGCATCGTGGGGATCGGCGACAACGGCGGCTGCGCGTGCACGTCGGGCTTCCAGGACAATCTCGACGGCACGATCACCGACTGCGACCGGCACCTGATGTGGGAAAAGCAGGACGCCAGCGGCGGGCTCCACGACGAATTCCAATCCACCTCCTCGTGGGCCGGTCTCTGCGGCTGCGCCACCAACGCCTGCACGGGCAACGAGCCGATGTGTCAGCCGAACGCCGCGGCGGCGAGCATTTGCGCCGCCCACGCCGGCGATGTCCTCGGCTGTGCCCAGTGCGCCACGGGCACCTGTAACGCGGATCCCTTTGGAAATGGTCTCGCAGTCGTCGGTCGTGCGACGACCACGGCCTGGGACTGGGTGGCCCAACTCAACGCGGCAAACTTCGCGGGTCACCGCGACTGGCGTATCCCCGGTATCGGCCGAGACGGTGGACAGCCGGAGCTGGAAAGCACCCTGCTCCCCCTGTGCCCACCCAACCCGAACGGCACCGATGTCTCATGCGGTCTGCCGCCGTTCAACACCTCATGCACGGCGGGCTGCAGTGTGGACACCTGTAGCTGCTCGATCGGGATCGAGAAGTGGTCCTCGACGACGACGGCGGCTGACCCGACGGGTGTGTGGGAAGCTCAGGTCAGCGGAAACCCCGGTTCTTCACCCCCTTCCATCTTCAGATCATCGAAGTGGGGTTACGTAGGGAACGTTCGTGCCGTGCGGAATGGCTCGGCGCCGTTGCCGACGGCCCCGCCCGCCACTGCAACGAGCGCGCCCACGCCGAGTCCGACCCCCACGATCCCGTCGGGGCCGGCGCCAACAACCACGCACGCGCCGGCCGCGACGCCCACCCCGGTGACCGGGTGCTGCTCGTATTTCGTCGCGGCGACCGCGTTCTTCACGTGTTCTTCTCCGACGACTCAGGCGGCCTGTGCCATGGAAAATATGGGTATGTTCCACCCCGGGATGTCCTGCATCTCCGGCATTGACGGCCCGACCTGTCAGTAAGGTCCGTGTCGGAGACCGCGCACACGCGAAGGGGACGACCATGAGAACGCACGAGAACCCGGCGCCATGGTCGAATCGAGTCGTTATGATGGCGGCGGGTTCTCCTTCGATGACCCGGGCTTCAGCTCCCACGCACGCGCGGTCCGGTGAGGCTCGTGATTGATCATTCGATCACGCGATGGCCGCCTACCAGGCGAGACAAGAAAAGGGGGAAACTGCTCATGATCAGACGGTACAGTCGGATGTTGGTTGTCGCGGTGCTCTTGGCGCCGACGGGTGCATGGGCCGGGAAGCTGACCTGCCTCACGGGGACGGATCCCAGCGTTGCGAACGACCTGTACCAGATCCCGCTCGTGCGCCTGGAAGTCGATGCGCAATGCGGGTGCGCGAGCTTCGACGGCAGCAAGGGGAAGACGCACGCGAATTACGGCAAGTGTACGAGCGGCGTCATCAGCGCCCAGGTGACCGCGGGCAACTTGCGCACGCAGTGCACGGCGACTCTGAAGAAGGACTACTCCGTCTCGACCTGTGGCGTGCCGAAAACCAAGGGCGATGCGCCGTGCATCAAGACGAGCGCGGCGGGCAAGGTGACCTGCGCCATCACGCCGCCGACCAAGTGCTCCGGCGCCGCCTGCATCGGCGCATTGGCGTCAACCACGTGCATTGACGCGGCTGACACCAACGGTGACGGCCGCATCGACGCGGGTGATGGTGGATATTGCAACCGGCTCCAATTCATCGACAACGGCGACGGCACGATCACCGACAACTACAGCGGGCTGATGTGGGAGAAGAAGGACCAGGCAGGCGGACTCCACAACTACGCCACGCCGTACACCTGGGCAGGGTCGTGCGGGTGTACAACCGGCCACTGTACCGGCCTCGAACCCCACTGCCAGCCAGACGCCTCAGCTGCGAGCGCGTGCTTCTCCGGAGCCCCGGACCCGCAGTTTGGGTGTGGCCTGTGCAGCAGCGGATGCAACGTGGATCCGAATGGCAGCGGTGCCACCACAACGATCTGGGGCTGGCTCGCGCAGCTCAATCAGCAACACTTCGCCGGCTACAGCGACTGGCGCATCCCAACCTACAACGACGACGACACGGGGGAGCTGGAGACCATCGTTGACCCTTACTTCCTTTGTTTCGCCGCATCTCCTGCACAGCCCTGCGTGACGGC
>Ga0209415_10014106_pt1 | contig 13076 bp, 13 predicted proteins | sample PeaSoiSIISIP2007_FD_187696 | JGI IMG/M metagenome (GOLD analysis project Ga0209415, IMG submission 187696) | Peat soil microbial communities from Weissenstadt, Germany - SII-SIP-2007 (SPAdes) (version 2) | ecosystem: Environmental > Terrestrial > Soil > Wetlands > Peat | place: Germany... | reverse complement strand
CCAGTAACTACACCAGTAGATACTTCAAACAATCCAGTAACTACACCAGTAGATACTTCGAACAACCCAGTGACCCCAACACCATATTCTGGAATTCATAGATTTGCAGGCATTACATCACATCTAAACCAAAAATTTGTAGACATGAGATTAAATGTAGACCATAGATTTGCAGCCATTGCATACCATGCAAACCAAAAGTTTGTAGACATGAGATTGAATGTAGATCATAGATTTGCAAACATTGCATACCATGCAAACCAACAATCTGTAAGTGCAGCGTATCATACACACCAACAATCTGTAGGTGCATCATACCATCCAAGTCAGCAGTTTGTTAGTGCAGCGTATCATACACACCAACAATCTGTAGGTGCATCATATCATCCAAGCCAACAATCTGTAAGTGCGGCATATCATACACACCAACAGTTTGCAGGTGCATCATACCATCCAAACCCACAGTTTGTAAGTACCGCATATCATGCACACCAGCAATGGAATCACAGAACATAGAATGTGGAATGGTTTACAACTTCCATATTTTTTCTTTTTAAAAAATTCCTCGAATAATTTTAATAGATACGGAAAAAGTTAATCTTGTTTTAGTCTTGATGTAATTTCAATGATTTTTCTTTTTTCCCTATTGCAATTAAAAACATGGTCTCTTTATCTGCAGCGTGTGGTGAAAAAAAACTAGAAACCGCATCATCATAAAATGTTAGTCCAGTTGCACCAAGACCTAATGCATATGAAGCAAGATATGCCTTACCTCCCGCAATTGCAGAATCTAATTGAGCTACTCTATATCCTCGGTTTCCAAATTGTTCTAAAATCTTTTTAAGATTTGTCATAAAGAAAATCGTAACACTTGAATCATATGGCAAGTCTTGGTTTAATCCAAGGTTTCCTGATGTATGTCTAAAGTTTCCCTTACGTAGTAATTCAAGTGAATTTTTCTCTCTTGTATAATAGTACGAGCCAGAATCTAGTCCCTCTACTGCATTTGCTATTATGTACAAATCTGACAAAGTTTGGTTTTTTACAAAATCGGCATTAATTCCAGATGTTGCACAACTAAGAATTGTGGATAATTGACCAAAAGTTATGACATCTAAAGAAAATTTTCTTGTAGAGCCGCGTTTGATTATTGTATTTTCTATTGATTCTAAGCTATTGATTTTTTTCTCAAGTTGAATCAATTGAGTATGATTCTTCTCCTCTCTTGTCATTTCATGTCTCCACGCTTCTACCTCAGTATTATTTAGAAGACAAGATGAATCATGCATGGCATTAATTTCTGGATATTCTATCTCATACTCTGATGAAATGGCATCTAGATTAAGATCTGACAAGTCAGGAGAATCTGGAATCTCTTTGTCTGTAAATCCAATTGGTAAAACTACAAGAGGTGCCTCTTGATTCATGTCTATTCCTAGTAGTTGACCTATCTGCAAATCTACAAAACCTGTGATTATTTTTGAAGATATTTTGTGGGCAGTTGTGATTGCTAGTGTATTTGCCAATATGGTTCCACTATCCCAAAATGCATGTCTGTATTCTCTTGATTGATATTTTACAGAATTTCTTGCAAAGACATCTGTGAAAACAAGCATGACTGGTGCATGTTTTGTAAATGACTCGTTTGCAGTTGAATCTAGAATATTTTTTCTATAGTCTCCTTGTCGTATTACATTTAGCTTCATGTTTTTTGGATCAAAGTGATATACTCCTGCATCAAGTCCTTCAATATCTGAACAAACGACATAGATTTCTATGTGATATAGCGCACCAGTACACGAGGCTGCACGAAAGTCTACCTCTCCTAGACCTTGAAATTTTATCTTTTTTGTAATGCCTGCTGAAAAATATAAAATTCTGGATAAGATTTGCAAATCTGGGACTATTGCGTCTCTGATGTCAAGGTTAGCCGAAATGGCATCAAGTGTAGAAACTCCTAGCGAGTTTTTTTCTATTGGTAAAATGATCTGTGGGGCATTTTTGTAAATCTTGTAAGGTGTAGGTCTCTGTGATGGATGATACGTGTGGAATCTACCAAGTAGCATTCCGTTTGGATGTTTTGTACCGTTGTGATAATGCCATGCAGCTTCGACTTCATAATTTCTCACAAATACTGACTATATTCTAAAGGTTGTAAAAGTATCGTGTCATGTCAAACAGAAGATTATTAGAGGTTCATTTGAAATTAAATCTCAAATGCTAGAAAATGAGGATGTAATTATCAAAGTATCTGAAGCGCAAAATCTCTCATATGTAATAAATATTGAGGAAAAATCATACCCTGTTCAAAAGATCTCAATTGTAAAATCAAAAATTCCAGTACGGGAACCTACTACAAGAGGAGGCGTATATTTTACAGATATTGAGGCCTATAAGATAAAAGCAATAACTGATCTTTCCATAAAAAATGAGATTCCAAAACTGATGCTTGGACCAAATACTGACTTTAAACCAATTTTAATAAAAACAAGTTTGAAAATTGATGGCAAAGAACACTTGATAATCCTGACTACTCATCTTACCAATACTGTAAACACAAAAGAAACAGTAGAGCTAAATCTGATAGTTGATAAATTGGATTTAAAGTAATTTTGTTTTTTTGGTGATACCATATTATATTGGCAATCTGAGATAAATATGTGAAAGTATTCGTATTTGTAATTCTTACTATTTTTGTCCTATCTGGAATTGTTCCAAGTTTTGCTCAAGACACATCTCCTGGTTTTACAAACCCTGTAAATATCAGCAACATCTCATCTGATTCTCAAAGTCCTAGTATCATATCTTCTAATGATGGACTCTTTGCCCTGTGGGTAGAAAACAATTCTGGAAGAACTGATGTATTTTTTTCAAAAAGTACTGATGGCGGAAGTACATTTGGCAATCCAATGAATCTTTCTGGTTCAAATGTAGGTCAATCAGATTATGCGACATTTGCACAAAAGGGCAACGATGTCTACGTGGTATGGCAGACTTCTCTTTCTGGCACTGCCTCTGTATTTCTAACAAAAAGTTCCGATGGTGGTTCAAGTTTTGAAAAACCAGTTATGATAAGTAATACTACAAAACTTGCTGCCTTTCCACAAATAGCTGTTTCTGATAATCACGTGTATTTCACATGGCTTGAAAAATCTGAAAATAATTCTACAAATATAGTATTTGCAAAAAGTGATGACAACGCAAGTTCCATTGGTGTGCCCTTGTATATCACGCATAATTTAGGAAATTCTGGAATTCCAGAATTACTTGCAACTGGAAATCACGTATACTTGACTTGGGAGGATAACAGCAAAGGAAATTTTGATGTGTTTTTAACCAAGAGTGATGATTATGGTGCCTCATTTAATGTTCCAATTAATGTGAGTGCTAATGCTGGACAATCTGGAACACCACAAATTGCAGTATCGCAAGGTACTGTCTATGTTGTTTGGATGGATAATACTTCGGGAACATACGATATTTTATTTTCAAAAAGCACTGATGGAGGAAATTCTTTTGGGACACCCATTAACATAAGCAATCTTCATGCTGATTCAGGATATCCACAGTTTATTGTCACTGGAAATAATGTCTATGTGACATGGACCCAGACCATATCAAGCTCAAATTATGACATCTATTTTGCAAAAAGCACTGATAATGGTAACACTTTTGACAAATCCATAAACCTGAGTAATAATTTTGGTGCATCTGGTTGGCCAAAAATTGCATCTGATGGTACTATTTACATCAGCTGGGTAGATAGTAGCCCTGGAAAATTTAATGTGTTTATCACAAAGAGTTCAGATGGAGGAGTTACATTTGAAAATTCCACAAATGTAAGCAATAGTGTAAATGAATCATATGATAGCAAGATGATTGTATTGAATAATGTAGTATATTTGGCATGGCAAGAAGGCAAACAGGGTAATCATACTATCGCATTCTCAAAAAGTACAACATTTGTTCCGGAGTTTGGTCCGCTTGCCTCCATTGCACTTTTGATATCCATTATTGCCATAATTGGTATATCATCAAGATCTAATCTAAAACTGAAAAATAATTTCTAAATTTTTATCTTGTCTCTAAAAGTTCGACAAGGCCACACTTGGTATTCTTTGTATTCAAATCAACAAATGCAATGCGGCGCTCGTCAAAGCCTTTTACCGGATTTACAAGGATAGTTGCGCCTTTTTCTAAAAGAGATTCTAGTTCTGATTGAATATCTTTTACCTCAAAGCACAGGTGATGTATTCCTCCACCAGATTTTGCAAATTCGCTTATTGCAGAGTCGGGAGATGATGGCTCTATCAACTCTAGGAATGGCTCTCCTATTTTTAAAAAGCAAATATTGACTTTTTGACTGCCGACTGGAAATGTAGCACTGGTTGTCTCAAAGTTTAGGTATCTTTTGAGCTCTCCCATGGATTCTTGAATATTGTTTACTACGATTCCAATGTGGTGCAGTTTCATGAAAAGTGTGGTATCATGCATGTACAATAATCTAACTAATCATATGCCCTTTGGTAATTTTATATTGATACCATCTTCATGTAGTATCATGCTAGAAAAACTAGTCAAGGAATCAAAAGCACTTGAAAAAGCCATTGCAGGTGAGGAGCTTTCATACGATGATGGTATGGATCTAATGTCTTATGATAATCTGTACATGCTAGGCGCTGCAGCTGATTTGGTTAGAGAACAAAGGGTTGGAGCACAAGTTACGTTTGCTGCATCATACTACATGAATTACACAAATGTCTGTGCCGCAAGTTGTCAGATGTGTGCGTTTTATAGAAAAGGCGATGAAAAGGATGCGTACACTCTGTCTGCCAAAGATATTGCAGGCCGAGTCGCAATTGCAAAAGAGATGGGTGCAACTGAGGTGCATATAGTTGGTGGATTTCATCCTGAACTTCCAATAGAATACTACGAAGAAATGTTTCGAACAATAAAACAGAATCATCCTCAAATGCACATCAAGGCACTTACTGCAGCTGAAGTTTTCTTTATAGCAAGACTGACAAAAAATTCTGTAAAAGAGATATTGACTAGATTCAAGGCAGCTGGTCTGGATACCATGCCTGGAGGAGGAGCAGAACTTTTCCATCCTGATATTAGAAATAAAATAGTTAGAGGCAAGTGCTCTGGACAGGAATGGCTTGATACTATAGAACTGGCACATAATCTTGGAATAAAAAGTAACGCTACAATGCTTTTTGGACATATTGAAAAACCTGAACATATTATTGATCATTTGATAAAATTAAGAGAAGTTCAAAAAAGAACCAAAGGATTTCTTACATTGATTCCGCTAAAATTTAGCCTTGACAACACCGAACTTGAAAAGAAGGGACTGGTAACCTCGGAGAGTCCGTCTACGTATGACCTTAGGATAACTGCAATCTCTAGATTGATGCTTGCAGGAGAACTTGATAATATTTCTGTATACTGGGTTGCACTCGGAAAGAAACTTGCACAGGTTGCTTTAACTTATGGGGGAAATGACTTGGTGGGAACTGCATTCTCTGAGGAGATTTACAAAGCAGCTGGTAAGGGAACCAACTCTTCTATTATAGAACTTGCAAATATGATTAAAGAGATTGGCAGAGAGCCAGCTCAGAGAGATACGTTTTTCAATATTTTAAAAACATTCTAGATTTCAGCTGGTTTTTGAGTCACTGTTTTTCCTGCACCGCCTTTCTTTCTCCCTCTGATTCCTATACTGATCAATGTGATCAAAAATCCCAAACCTCCAACTAGTCCTAAAATGTTTCTGAGACCTTCATTTGTCATTAGATCTTGATTGAAAGCAGCTTTTTCTTCGTCTGTCATGTCTGCCTTTCCGGCAGGTTCATTTTCACTAAGATATCCGTAAACACCAAAACCTACTACAAGCATTGTTATGCCAAGAGCAAAGACCCGCTTGTCCATTAAATTAATATCTCTAAAGTGTAATAAATAACTGTTAAGCTATCCTAAGTTCAAACTCTGGCACTAGACCTTTTTCTATTCCGAACTGGAATAGATTTCTAATTGCTTGCTCACCAAGAACGCCCATCTCGATTGTTACATCGTTTACATACATTCGTACAAATCTGTCAATCAAATCCTTTGACTGACCTCTACCATACTGCATTGCATAATCTAGTGCGTCATTTGGTCTTGCCATGCCGTATATGATTGATTCACGGAAAAACTCGTCAAACTTTTTAATAGTTTCACTTCCAAAATGATTACTCATTACATTCACACCTAATGGAACTGGCAGTCCTCCAGTACTATCTCTCCACCAAGAGCCCACATCAAGCAATTTGGTCAAGCCTTTTTGTTCATATGTAATCTGTCCTTCATGTATGACTAGACCTGCATCTACTTGTCCGTTTGCAACTGCATCTGGAATGTCGCTAAATTTCATCTCGATATAATCAAACTTGCCAATCATTAATTCTAAAAGAAGAAAAGCCGAAGTAAGTTTTCCAGGAATTGCAATCTTGGAGCCTCTTAATTTTTCTACTGAAATATCTTGCTTTGAAACTACGATGGGACCATAACCTTTTCCAAAACTTCCACCGCTTCTTAATATGGTATACTCTTTGAGATATGCACAAGCATGTGCAGAGACTGCAGTGACATCAAGTTCATGTGTCAGAGCCCTCTTGTTCAAAGTCTCGATATCTTCTACAACATGTTTTACATTAAAGAGCGGCGAGGTAACCTTGCCACTTAACATTCCATAGAACATGAATGCATCATCTGCGTCAGGAGTATGCCCTATCGTAATATCCATGAAGATGATTTTTATGTCTATTATAAAAATCAAGTTCGTGTATACAATCGCTGCCTTTGAAAGCGAGATACTGATGCAACTTGAATTTTTGAAACACTTTGAATCTCAAGTACAACTGTCTGTACAAAATCAACAAAAGGCCATATTCTGTGGAACTGGGGACTCTTTTGGCTCTGCACAACTTGGCGAAGTCTTTTCTGATTTTAGAGTAAAGGCACTGGACCCACTTGACATGTCAAAATACAAGAGACTCTTGAACAATCATCGTTTGTACCTGATATCTATATCAGGAAATACCATATCCAATATCAAACTTGCAAGACAATCTAAAATTGCTACTGCAATTACTGCAAATCCTCAAAGCAAACTTGCTAATGCATGCGATGGTATAATTCATTTAAAATTTAACAATACTGGAATCCAGACAGCGGGAAGTGTAAGCTTCCTTGCAAGTGCGCTAACATGCATCTCACTTGTGACTAAATTCAAGATGCCAAATTACGTCAATCTATATAAAACAGCTTTTAGGGTATCCAAAAAAACGATCCGTGGTAGAGTCTATGTTTTAGGAAATTTGTACAGTTATCCGATTACAATGTTTTGCGCAGCAAAATTACAGGAGGTTTTAGGTATGGATGTACGATATGAGCGAATAGAACAGTTCTCACACATGGGACTGTTTTCATCAAGAAAAGGTGACACTGTAATAATATTTGAAAAAAGAAACAAGCACAATGAAAAACTTGTAAGACAGATAAAAAAATGCGGACTGCATCCTGTACTTATCGATCCTCCAACAAATGATCCGATAGGACAAGTTATCTTTTTCATCTTTGTTTCAGAATTTTTGTCCTTGCACTTGGCAAAAATAAAAAACAAAAAAGAATGCTTCTTTGTATCTGCAAAGAAATTAAGAAATGCTAGTTCTTCCATGATCTACTGATTTTTTTTATAATTCTTCTAAACGTTTAATACCGGCAGGAAAAGGATTTAGCTAAACCATGAAATTCAAGGCAACAGATCAAATTCTAAGCATTATTGGTAATAAGAAGAATATTCGCAACTTTGGAGTTATAGCTCATGTAGACCATGGCAAGACAACCATGAGTGATAGTCTTCTTGCATCAAGTGGAATTATCAGTCCATCTGTTGCAGGCCAAGCTCTTGCACTTGATTCAATGAAGCTTGAACAAGACAGACAGATGACAATTGTCCAGGCAAACGTTACTTTACTTTATGAACAAAACGGCGAAGAATATGTAATCAACATGATAGACACTCCAGGACACATTGACTTTACTGGTAGAGTAACAAGAAGCCTCAGAGCTATAGACGGCGCAGTAGTTGTATCTGATTCTGTTGAAGGTATAATGACACAGACTGAGACCGTAACTCGTCAGGCATTGGAGGAAAGAGTAAGACCTGTTTTGTATATCAACAAAATTGACCGTCTCATAAAGGAACTAAGACTGCCACCAGAGAAGATGCAAGAGTGGTTACTTGAGATTATTACAAACTTTAACAGACTAATTGACATTTATGCAGAACCTGAATACAAGGAAAAGTGGAAGGTAAGCATTCAGGATGGCAGTGTCTCATTTGGTTCTGCAAAAGACAAGTGGGGATTTAACGCTGATGTAATGAAGAAAAAGGGAATTTCTTTTAAGGATATTTATGAGGCATATTCTGAAGGCGGCGATGTAAAGAAGCTTGCAGAAAAAGCTCCGTTGTACGACGCAGTACTTGGAATGGTTGTAAAACATCTTCCACCTCCAGATGTTGCACAAAGATATAGAATTCCAAAAATCTGGAAGGGAGATTTGGAATCTGATATTGGTAAAGCGCTTATGAACTGTGATGATAATGGTCCTACAGTAATGATGATAGTAAACATGACAGTGGATCCAGCGGCAGGTCCTGTTGCAATAGGGAGATTATTTTCTGGCAGGATAAAAGATGGTGATAGGATTCATCTGATTGATACAAAACGAGAAGGCAGAGTCCAATCTGTCAACTTTTTCATGGGCAACCAAAGAGAAATGGTTGGACAACTTGCAGCCGGAAACATTCCAGCTTTACTTGGACTGGAACATGCAAGAGCAGGTCAGACTCTATCTTCTATTGCAGGCATCCATACATTTGAGGGAATCCAATATGTGTCAGAACCTGTTGTATCAATTGCAGTAGAACCAAAACATCCTAAAGACTTGCCAAAACTTGTTGAAGCATTAAACCGTATCACAATTGAAGATCCTAATTTAGTTGTAAAAATTAATGAAGAATCTGGTGAGACTATAATTGCTGGAATGGGTGTGTTACACCTTGAGATTGCAACTGCATTGATTGCAGATGCCAAAGTGGATATTGTTACATCACAGCCATTGATTAATTATAGAGAGACAATTCGTGGCGCTGCTGGACCCATCATGTCCAAGTCACCTAACAGACACAACAAGATCTTCATGAAAGTAGAAGCATTAGATGAAAAGGTTGCCGAGATGATAAGAAACGGAACACTAAACGAATACAAGGACAAAAAGGAAGTTGCCAAGTTGCTAAAAGAAGCAGGATGGGACGGTGACGAGGCAAAACGTGTTATGAGATTTGATATAAGGGGTAATGTCATGGTGGATGGAACCAAGGGTGTCCAGTTTGTAGGTGAGTCTACTGATTCCATACTTTCAGGTTTTGAAGATTCTGTTAAAGAAGGTCCTCTTGCAAGAGAACAGGTAAGAGGTACCAAGTTTACATTTACGCACTTTGTTCCACACGAGGATCCAGCTCATCGTGGCCTATCACAACTAGGGCCTGCTTCTAGAAGAGTCTGTACGGGAGCAATGCTTTTGGCACAGCCTGTATTGCTTGAACCAATGCTTGGAATCGAGGTTCGTGTACCACAAGAAATGATTGGAAACGTTGCCGGTGTAATATCTGGCAAGAGAGGCAAGGTACTAAACATGGAACAAAAAGGTGTCATTCATATCATAACGGGAGAACTTCCAGCGTCTGAAACATTTGACTTGTCTGAGATAATGCGTGGTCAAACTGCAGGACGTGCAATGTGGAACACTCACTTTAAGGCATGGACTCCAGTTCCAAACTCAATTCTTACCAAAGTAATTGCTGATATCAGAAAGAGAAAGGGACTTGCACCAGAAGTGCCAACTCCAGACGAATACGTCGACAGCGAATAAAAATAGAACGCCCCGTAATTATGCCTGAAAACATGACACTTGTCGTAAAACTTTAGAACTTAGAAAGATCTGAAAATAATCTAGATGGGAAAAAAAGAAACAATAGAACTTCCAGAACAAATCAAAAAACAATTTAATGATGAGTATCAAGAGTTTTGTAAATGGGCACGTACGGAAATGTCAAAAACAGAATTTATGGAATATGTGATCTTACAATCTAAACACAAAAGAACTAATCATCGTGTAATGTGGCAATTCTATTCAATAACTCCTACAAAAATTGGGATTCTCGATAGAAAAAAGAGAGAAAAAGTGATCGTACATAGAGTTCATGACTATCTCTATTGTGAAAAAGCTAAACATTTGTACTGCGGACATTGTCTTTATTGTCTCACAGATAAGGATGTGAAAAAATCCCTAAATCCAAAATATGTTTGGTATATAACCCACGCCTATAAGCCTAAAATCGATTGGCCAAAAATTACTGGGCAAAAACTGGATTTTGAAAAAATCATTGGTTCAAAAACTTTTCTTGATGAAATAGATCCGGAGCCTTTTGATGCACTGGATGTATGACTCTAAAAGGAAGAAAAAATCACTATAACGTAAAACTTCTTCGTGGATATGGAGTATCCATTACTCTAAAAGATAATAAAATTTCATTAAAGAATGGCACTGATCTTTTTGGCCATGCAGAAAAAGAAGAATATTTTGTAACTCGTATGCCTTATGAAAAAATTGTAATCTCAGGTAGAGGATATGTTTCAACGGATGCAATCAAACTACTTTCAGAGAAAAATGTCAATGTTATCCTGACAGATACATACGGAAATCCAATCTCTAGTATGAATGGAGTGATGTCTAGTGCTACAAGTACTAGATATCGAATGGGTCAGTATGATACATTTCGAGATCCTGACAAGATAGAATATCTCCGAAGAAAACTTCTCTCAGACAAGTTAGAAAGTCAGATTAATTTCTTCAAGTCTTTGGAGAAACCCGAATTATATCAAGCAATTTCCAAACTAGAATCGTATAGAAAACAGGTTGAGAATTTATCCGAGTTGAAGGACTTTCTTGTAAACGAATCAAGAAGCGGACACATCTATTTTGGAAACTATGCTAAACTGTTTGATCTAAAATACAAGTTTGATTCTAGGCGCGGTGGAGGCGGTCGTATTTCGAACAGATATGCATCGGATATCATCAATGCATTACTGAATTATGGTTATACTGTTCTAGCTGGTGAAATTTGCAAGTTTGTAAATGGATTTGGGTTGGATCCATACTATGGGTTTTACCATCGTTCCCATTCAGGGTTTCAAGCGTTAGTGTATGATTTGATAGAACCGTTTAGGTGGTTGGTCGAGTATTCTGTTTACAAGATGGCTAATCTTCAGAATTATGATCATTCGATTAAAGTCAAGGACTACACTTGGACTAGGGAAGGAAAAATTGTGATGGATTCGGATTTGATTCGTAGGTTTTTGGAGATTTTAGAGAGGGTGTTTTTGTCGGAGAGGCCTTACAAATTTGGACATGGAATGAAACGAGATGATGGAATGTCAATGTGTCAGGAGATTACCATTACTAAAATTTATGTTCAAAATTTGATAAATCATGGCGTTACAAATTAGTCATTTTAAAATCTACCCATGTACAGCCAGACCTAAATGTTCATCAGAGGATTTCTTTTTTTTAATTAGTAGTTTTTTCTTATCATACTTCGAACTAACCCCTGTGTTATCTACCACGTCATCATGTCCTGATTTGGATGGATCTTTAGGACAATCACAATCTTTTTTTGGTTTATCATGTTTTTTGCACCAATCACTCTCTAGAATATCAGACATTTTGACTATTCTCTACTATAATGCTCTGTATAATTAAATAATGCCATCTAATTAGAATTTTGATACTTATTTTACATTACAGTGATTGACAAACTGTTCAAATTTACATTTCATGTATTGGATATGTTAATTCCACTTGCAATAGCCAAGATGATTATGAAAGCGAATATACAAAATAGACCAACAAGTAACAGAATCCAGCTAATCTCAAGTGATTTTGCTTTTTCATCATTGTTTTTAGCATTATGGTTTACAGATTTAGCCAAATCATCGTTGACATTTACCAATACTATTTGATACGATTTATCATCATATGTACCTGTTAGATCATCCATAGCGGGGGCAGTATTCCATGTTCTAATCCTAAATGCATACAACGATTTTACTATCGAAGCAAGCAATATGCCGATACTTACAAGATATAAAGCAAGTAAATATTCTAAATGCGCATTCTTTAACAAACTAGATATTTTGAATGTACCTTCAGTCATCAAAAGTCCAACTATAATCGAGATAAATCCGATTAAATTGTTGGCTTTGTCGTCTAGTTTAGCAGTACGGGCAGATTCCTCATCATATCTTCTTTTAAACAATTCGTAAAGTAGTTCATCTCTTGTTTGATCCGGATAATTAACAATATTACTCATGCAGTGTTTTGTAAAGTATTGCATAAAAACAAATCGTCGATAAGTTATTTCCCTTATGGAATAATCCACAAAATGACTATGGTTTGAAAGAGAATAAATCTGAGTATATTCAAAATATGATAGAATTTTCAGAGTGGAAAACCTTAACTTAGTTGATTCAAATTAGTGGTATTGAGATCTAAAGAAAAACTTGACATAAACTCGATCCAAAAAATTGTTCAAAAGTCATCTACAATTGTAATTCAAGAAATGTTGGAAGAAGTAAATCCCTTAATTGATGGTTTGAAAAATAATACTGTTTCTCAACAACTCAAAATACCTTTAACAAATTATGTAATCATAAGATTAATTAGTATAATTGAAAGTTTTTTTAGGAATTTCACTATAGATTTGATAGACAAATACAATTTTCCAATACACGGAATTTTTCCTAATGATGAAATTACTATCTCATTGTTAGATCTTGATGAAATAAGAAAAAATGAAAAAATTACTGAAGGTCGAATTATTTCACAAGCGATTAATTTTCAAAATATATTTCAGGTGAATTCAGTTTTAACAAAACTGTTAAGTGGAAAATCCTTTTTCAAAT
>Ga0209415_10014105_pt1 | contig 13076 bp, 12 predicted proteins | sample PeaSoiSIISIP2007_FD_187696 | JGI IMG/M metagenome (GOLD analysis project Ga0209415, IMG submission 187696) | Peat soil microbial communities from Weissenstadt, Germany - SII-SIP-2007 (SPAdes) (version 2) | ecosystem: Environmental > Terrestrial > Soil > Wetlands > Peat | place: Germany... | reverse complement strand
TCGCCTGGATGACCACATATCACAGAAAAGACAGAGAATATATGGCCGCTGATGAACGCCGATGAACGCAGATAAGAACAGACGCCTGAGCCCGGGAACGCGGAAAGCCCGATCGAACCCTTCCGAGGACGGCGTCCTGACCGATCTTGTCGAGCTTGAAGGACTCCTACGCAAGGATTCGTTCAATTGGCCGGCCCTTCCGTGAAACGTGCACTCTTGTGTCGCGCACCCAGAGTGGACCCGCACTCGGGTGTTCGTCCTGATATTATGGAAAACAACAATGCTGCATTCGCGGATGGAGGGACGCATGGATTGGCCCATCGCGTGCTTTCATCCTAACCGATTCAATCTAAATTCGCGGATTTCCCGCCGCAGAGTAGGGTATTTGCCCATGCAACTTCGGATCGGTTATGAACTTATATATAGCTTTCCACAACCCACGCCGATCATTCTTGTAATGAATGTCCACGATTCACGCGCGTCCGACCTCATCGTTCCCGACTGCCTGACCACCGAGCCCGCGATTCCGATCACCGGCTATCGCGACGGCTTCGGAAACCAGTGCCACCGCGCCCTAGCGCCTGCGGGCCGCCTCCGCCTTACGGCCGACGGGGTCATTAGAGATAGCGGCAAACCAGATGAGGTTGTGACTGACGCGTGGCAGGACCCCGTGCAGGATCTGCCTGAAGATTCCCTGGTGTTCCTCTTGGGCAGCCGCTATTGCGAGACCGACCTGCTGTCTCAGGCGGCCTGGCAGCTCTTCGGCGGCACCACACCAGGGTACCCGCGCGTCCATGCCATCTGCGATTACGTGAATCGCCATATCGCCTTCAACTACCAGAATGCCCGCCCCACCCGCAGTGCCGCCGAAGCTTTCAATGAGCGGACGGGCGTTTGCCGCGACTATGCACATCTCGCGATCGCCTTCTGCCGCTCGATGAACATTCCGGCGCGATATTGCACCGGCTACCTCGGCGATGTCGGAACACCACCCCCGTTTCCTCCAGGCGATTTCGCGGCATGGTTCGAAGCCTGGATCGGCGGCCGTTGGCACGTTTTCGATCCGCGCAACAATGTGCCGCGCATGAGCCGCGTCCTCATGGCGAGAGGCCGCGACGCCTCCGATGTCGCGATCGCCACTACGTTCGGACCCAATTTCCTGGAAAGTTTCAGGGTCTGGACCGATGAGATCCCCGGAACAGCCGACTGATGTCTTTCCTCACAGTTCACCACTCCACCGTTTATCGTTACCGGGAGCCTGTCGGCCTGGGGGAACATCGGATGATGTTCCGCCCGCGCGAGAGTTACGACCTCCGGTTGATCCGAACCGGCCTGCTCATCACGCCGCAGCCCGCTCATTTGCGCTGGCTGCACGATCCGTTCGATAACTCCGTGGCCGTTGCCACGTTTGAGGGGACCACGTCGGAGCTGCGTTTCGAAAGCACCGTGACGCTGGAGCATTTCGAAACGTCCATGCCGGAGTATCCACTGGAAGAGTACGCGCGAACGTACCCTTTTCGATATGCCGATGAGGACTTTCCCTGCCTCTCAAACGCTCTGGCCAACCGGTACTCGGGACCGGGGGTGTCGACATGGGCTTTGCAGTTTCTGGATCCGGCGGATACTACCGATACCATGAAAATTCTGAGCGCCATGACCTGCGCGATCCGCAAAGACTTCATCTATACCCGCCGCATCGAGAAAGGCGTGCAGCCTCCCGAGGAGACGCTGCGCACACGTAAGGGCAGTTGCCGGGATTTCGCGGTCCTGATGATGGAAGCTACGCGTTCGCTGGGTGTCGCCGCGCGGTTTGTCAGCGGCTATATCTTCATGCCCAACAGTTCCGGCCTGGCCGGAGGCGGCGCGACCCATGCATGGGTGCAGGCCTATCTGCCCGGCGCCGGCTGGATCGATTTCGACCCTACCAACAGCATCATAGGCAACCGTAATCTCATTCGCGTCGCCGTTGCCTGGAGTCCCGAGCAGGTGCTGCCCTTGTGGGGCACCTACGAGGGTTCCCCGGAGGCGTTTCTGGGGATGGACGTCACTGTGAATGTCACTGAAGTGGAAGGGTGATGTGGACGTGTCCCGGCCTCGAATTCTTCGCCCGCAGGGGTCCGGCCGCTTCGTCCTGTTCTGCGATCACGCCACCAACTACATTCCACCGGAACTGGACGGCCTCGGCTTGCCGGCGCCGGAACTCGCGCGCCACATTGCGTGGGACATCGGCGCGGCCGGCGTCACCGAAGTGCTATCGGAACTCTTCGACGCCCCGGCGATACTCAGCGGCGCCTCACGCCTGGTGATCGATTGCAACCGCCATCCGGACGCTTCAGACCTGATACCGGAAGTCAGCGACGGGACGGTGATCCCTGGCAACCTGCATCTTGACGAGGCAGCCCGATCGGCCCGCATGGAGCGATGGTTCCACCCGTATCACGACGCGGTCGAATCGGTTTTTCTGGAACGAGAGGCGAGAGGCGTGCCGTCTATCGCGATTTCCATTCATTCCATGACGGCTTCCCTCGCCGGCAAACCAAGGCCCTGGCAAATCGCTCTGTCCAGCCATCTCGACCGCCGCTTAACCGACGCTGTGCTCGCTGCTCTTCGCCGGCTGGGCGACGTGGCGGTGGGGGACAACCAACCGTACGATCTGGACCCTGCGGTGGATTACAGTACTCCATTCCATGCCCTGCGCCGCAAACTGCTGCACCTCCAGGTGGAATTCCGGCAGGACGAGATAGCGGACGCGAACACCCAGCATGAATGGGCTCGGCGTTTCGCTCAGACGTTGATGTAAGGCGGAAGTCGGAAGAATTTGCGGGACGCTCACCCAGGCCGCCAGCGCGAGAGCGCCGATCACAATGGCCGACAGACTGATCCAGGTCAGCCGGGTGGTGGCGGGAATGCTGCTTGCCGCGAGCGTGAATCCCAGCGCGTTCTTGAGCAGCACGGCGGGACTGGCGAGGGTCAGGCGCCCGGTCCGCGTGGCGCCGTTGCCCTGCGCCACCATCAGTTCCTGGAGCGGATGAGACCGGCATATTGAAGCTTGCCCCACCAATACAGACCACGGGCGACGAAAAGCGATCCCGGCTTCGCACGGGCAAGCTGTCTGACCCACCTGAAGCCTGCCCCACCCGGGACGTCCCAACTATTAATTTTTTAATTGACACCATCCGGCCCCGGGCGTATGCTGTAACTATTAATTCCTTAATAGGAGGATGCCCCGTGCCCCGCAAGAAATCCCCGCACCTCACCGATGCCGAGCTGCGCCTCATGGAGGTGGTCTGGCAGCGCGGCAAGGCCACCGTCTCCGACGTCGTCGAAAGCCTGCCCCAGGATGTGCCCCTGGCCTACTCCACCGTGCTCACCACCCTGCGCATCCTCGAGAACAAAGGCTACCTGCGCCACACCAAGGACGGCCGCTCCTTCGTCTACCGCCCCCTGGTGCCCCGCGAAGAGGCCCGCGAGAGCGCCCTCACCCACCTGCTGCGCCGCTTCTTCGACGACTCCCCGGAGCTGCTCATGCTCAACCTGCTGGAACGCCGCAAGATCGGCGCCCGCGAACTGGCGCGCCTCCGCAAACGCATCGAGGAGGACCGGTCATGAACGCGCTCCTGGCTGCCCTGGTGAACGGCGCCGTGGCGAGCGCCCTGGTGACGGCCGTGGTATGGCTGGGCCTGCTGGCCATTCCCCGCCGGACCCTGAATGCGGCTACACGCTACGTGGTGTGGTGGGCCGCGCTGGCGATCGCGGCCGTCCTGCCGGCGTGGTATCTGCCCCATCGGATGGCGCCCCCGCACTCGCAAGCGGTATATCGGACGCCGCTCGCCCCGAGCGAGGTCACCCGGATCGAAGGACCCGCTCCGCGCGCCATCGGTACGCCGGCCCAAGTACCCGCGCCCGCCCGCGGCCTGCGATTCCCGCTCGCCATCCCCGCGGGACGTTGGCCGCCACGCATCATCGGGGCGTGGATGCTGCTGACCTCCGTCATGCTCCTTCGCCTGGCGGTAAGCTGCCTGGCCCTCGCTCGCCGGAAAGCCCTGGCCCGCGAAGCTCCGCCCCACCTGGCCGCCCGCCTGGAGACCTGGCTCACCCAATGTGGATCGGCCCGCGGGAGGGTCCGGCTGGCCGCTTCGCCCGGGATTCCGACCCCCGTGGCCGCCGGCCTCCGCCGCCCCGCGATCCTGCTGCCGCCGGCTCTCCTCGAGCAACTGGAAGAAGGCGACCTCGACCGGATCGGCCTGCACGAAGCCGCCCACCTGGCGCGCCGCGACGATTACGCCCTGATCGTCGAGCGCCTTCTCGAAGCCCTCTTCGCGCTCCACCCGGTGGTGCGCTGGATCGCGCGCCGCATCGACCTGGAGCGCGAGATCGCCTGCGACGATTTCGTCGTCCAGGCCACCGGCAGCCCGCGCCCGTACGCCCGGTGTCTCACCCGCGTGGCCGAGCTGACCGGCGGCGTGCGCAGCTCGCTGGTGGCCGCCGCCGCGGCCGACGAACGTTCCCATCTCACCCGGAGAGTAGACATGCTTTTGGACAAGACCCGTCACACGGGGACGCGCCTGCTGAAGACGCGCCTCGCCGCTACCGTTGCGGCACTCGCGGCGCTGGCGTTTTTCGCGGCCCGAACCCCCGGCTTGATCGCCTTTGCGATGCCGCAGCCGCCCGCCGCCGCGGCCGTCGCGCCCGTCCCCGAGCCGCGTTCTCCCGCGACACCACCCCAACCGGCGCACCCCGCAGCCAAACCCGCACCCGCGCCAAGCGCCCCGCCGGAGCCGCCTGCTGCAGATGTCGCCGCTCCGTCCCCGGTGGGAGTCACCCTCGCCGTCGAAGATCCCATGCACCGCTTTGTCACCGGACTCGAGAAGGACAATTTCCGCATCTTCGAGGACGACGTGGAGCAGCAGATCTTCCGCTTTTCGAGCGACGACGTCCCGGTATCGGTAGGCCTGGTGCTCGATGCGAGCGGCAGCATGCGGACGAAGTTCCAGGGAGTGGAGCAAGCTGTTTTGCAGTTCCTCAGAACGGCCAACCCTGCGGACGAACTCTTCGTCATCAATTTCAACCAGGAGGCGCAATTGGCGAGCGGTTTCACGCGCAGCCACGAAGAGATCGAGAACCGGTTGGCCCAGATTCACCCGTCGGGAGGAACTGCGCTCTGGGATGCCATCTTTCTGGCGGTCGAGCACTTGCAAGAAGCGCACAATCCACAACAGGCCATCCTGGTAATCACCGACACCGGCGGCGACAACTCCAGCAGCCACTCCTATAGCGACGTGGAGAACCTCCTGCGCAGGACGAAGTGGCCGGTCTATACCATCGGCATCGGCGGCCCTGACGCCGAATCGTCACCCTTATCCGTTCTCAACAAACAGATCGGAGGCCGCCCCGTTGTCGTGGAGAGCCTGGACATGTTGCCTGCCGCACTGGCGCGGATCGGCGCCGAGATGCGCAACCAGTACATGATCGAGTACACGCCCAGGACCGCGCGCCAGGTCGGCAGGTACTACCGCTTGCGCATCGAGCTCGCGCCGCCGCCGGGCTTGCCTCCGCTGACGGTGCGCCACCGCTCGGGATATTACGCCCCGGAACACTGAGAATCAAGGCACAGGGGGAGCCGTGCAATATTGGCGTTCCCGCCATCGAGCGGAATCCGCCTCAACCAGTCTAATGCAGAATGTGGGCCGACCCAATTCGAGCGAGAAATAGGACAGCTACCCGTTGTCCTTCTTGCGCTTGTCATCATCGTCTCGCTGCTGTTTTCTCTCCTCGTTTTCCTTGGCCTTCTCAATCACTTCTTCCGAAACGGTAACAGCGCCAATTTTCTTAAGAACATCCATGACACTCATATTATTGTCCTTGCGCCTTCTTGTATGTGGCCAACTCGGCGCCGGCAAACGCACCGCCCGCGATTCCTTGCCAGGCAAGCCCACCGGTAAAGGCATCCTTGGGAGTGTATGGAGTCACCATAAACACCGTAACCAAGCCTCCACATATCAAGTATACGCCGAAATCGAACAGGAGGATCTTCCAGTTTTGCTTCGGCGCCTTGAGGAAATCGTCGATGCGCGTCTTCCGATACAAAATCATGTATCCAAGAAAGGCCCCGAGCATGCCAACAAAGAAGGCATAGCCGGGCCCCAAAGGCGCACCTCGATCGGCGGGTTGAGACTGAGTCTGGGTGGTCTGCTGCACACCGGCTACCGATTGCGCTGGAACGGCTTCGGCCGGGACAACCAGCAGTACACTCAGGATCAACGTCGCTATTAGAGTTTGAGACAATTGGTCGATTACTCCTTTCGCAATGGCCTAGGATTCTATCATATCCGCGACGACTAAGATATCCGGTCAATAACAATAATTCTGAGCATCGAATTCTAACTTTTTGGAGGAGCCGCCGGGGGACAGGTGGGCTTCCGGGCACGGATCAACCCCGTCACTCCGCACCCGGCAGAATCACCGGCTTGCCATCCTCCATCAGCGGGCGGTCCGGGAAAAACTTTTCCGTCCGGATCCGCTTCCAGCCACCCGAGGTCCTCACCCACGTGTCGCGGCACAGCGCCCCGATCACCCGCGTACCCACGCGCCGCGAATTCCAGTACACCACCAGCACGTTCCACCCCGTCTCCCGGATGGTAACGATGTCCATCTGCGGGATGGGCCGCTTCTCGGGTGGGATGGCCAATCCGGCCTCTCCCTCCTTATAGAGATCGACCAGCGTGATCGTCTCACCCGCGGGCATGTTGCCCACCCACTCCGGCGCGAAGCTGCTCAGAGCGCGGCCGATGTCGTCCTTGGTCCGCGCTTCCCGCGCGGCGGCGCGCGACGATTCGTAGAGAGCACGGATGGTCTGCTCGACATTTTCCTCGGCGGCACACAGTCCGGCCGAGAGCAGCAACGGCAAGATCCACAGGCGCATTGTTTCACTCCTTGGGGCGGCTGTTAACCCTCGGAATCCGTTATATCGGAGTCCGAGTGATCATGTCAAGGGGAGCCATGGCCGGGGAGGTGTATACTGGCGGCAGAAGACTCTTCGAGAGGGATCGGGGATGTTACGCCTGGCTCGTATCTGTGCATGCCTGATAGCGATGGGATTGCCGGCAGCAAAAGCCGTTTGCACGAAAGTGTACGAGGAAAACGGGTCCACCCGGGTTGAGTCCACCTCCGGCGTGTTCAAGATTCGGTTCATCGGCAACGGGGGGTCTTCGGCATCCCATCCCGTCCTTAATACCGTGGAGGTCCAAGAGAAGGCCGGCCAGGATTGGGAGACGGTAGGTAACGGTGGGGCCAGAACCGTCAACCAGGCGGTGGAGAGTCTTTGCGGCCAAAAGTGGGCCAAGGAACACGGTTATCTGGTCTATCCGGCGGGTTTCGCGCCTCCCACGGGTCAGGCCGCGCAGGACAGTGCGCTGGCGGACGTCAACGGCGATGGCATCCCGGATCGTCTCTCGCTCACAGCCTCCGGCGTCACGGTCGAGCTCGTGGCGGCGGACGGCTCCATCCTCTCCACAGCGCAATTCCCAACCGGCTTCTCCCCGGAGCCGGGATCGAGCGAAATCCTGACGGCGGACTTCAATGGCGACGGCAAACCCGATATCGCCGTGAGCAACTACGGAGACAACCCCGCGACTCCCGGGGTTGCCATTCTCCCCGGCCACGGCGATGGAACCTTCGGGGCGCCGCAGTTTGTTGCCGCCGGGCAGGCCGGACAATTTGTGCAGTCGATCGCTGCGGCCGATTTCCGCGGCATCGGCAAAATCGACCTGGCAGTTTCCCTGGGCTCGACGATCCTGATCCTGGCGGGCAATGGCAACGGCACATTTCAGGCTCCGGTTTCCTACTCGGTCCCGAAGGGCGCTCAATCCCTGCTGGCGCTCGATCTCAACGGCGACGGTCTGCCGGACCTGGCGACCGCGGGAGGCGGATTCGTTTCGGTGCTGCTCAATTCCGGCGGGCACTTCGGGCAACCCGTCACCACCGCAATTCCTTTCGCCGCCAACGAGCAATACTACCTCGCGTATACCGACCTCGATCGCGATGGCAAGCTCGACCTCATAGCGGCGTGCCTGAACTCCAATGCCCTGGTCGTGTTGTTCGGCAAAGGCGATGGCACATTCCGCAATCCCGCCGCTTATGCCGTCGGGAGCGGACCGGACTCCCTGGGTGTGCTCCCGCTGGTCGACGGCACCATTTTGTATACGGGAGACGCGACTACCGGCGACACGATCCTGACGGTGGTGGGCCCGCAAGGCAATGTTCAAGCGACGCCTTACAACTTCGCCGGGGGTGCGCCCACCGGCATCGCTGCGGCCGACCTGAATGGCGATCAACAGTTCGATGTCGTGGTGGTGGGCGGCGCGAGCGATGTTTCCGTGGCCATCTCGCAAGGCGGCACGACGTTCCAGCCGCCCGTGGGCTACTCGCTCGGGCCGAGTTCGCCGGGGCCCCTGGCAGTGGCCATTGACAATCTCAATGGCGATCGCAAGCCCGACGTGATCGTGGCCAATGCCGCCGGATCGGTCAGCGTTCTGCTGGGCAACGGCGATGGCACGCTGCGCGCTCCCATCACCACCATGCTCCCCAATCGGAACGCGCAAAGCCTCGCCCTGGGCGATTTCAATCATGACGGCAACGTGGACGTAGCGGTTGCCGCTTTCGGAACCCAGTCCGGCGCTACCCGCCCGGATGATGGCGCAGTCCTGGTGCTGCTGGGGCAAGGCGATGGAACCTTCCAGGCGCCCGTCGCGCTCACGGTTAGCGGCCTGCATCCCGTGGCGGTCGCCGCCGCCGACCTCAATGGCGACGGCAACCTGGACTTGGCCGCATCCATGGCCGGAAACTTCAACCAGCCCACCACGCTGGCCGTGTTCCTGGGAGATGGCGCCGGCGGTTTTGCGGCGGCGCGAACGTTCCCGCTCCGAACCACGGGGAACTATCAGGGCGGCATCGCCATCGGCGACCTGAACGGCGATGGCAAACCCGATATCGCCGTGGTCAATGCCAACGGCATCCAGCCCGTCGACATTCTTTTGGGAGATGGCGCCGGCGGTTTCCGCGAGATGGCCACTCTCCCGGCGACGGAATACGGCCCCGTGGCCCTGGTGATGGCCGCCATCGGCGGAACAGACAAGCAGGATCTGGTGATCGCCCACTGCTGCGGCCAAACCGACGCCACCTACCTGCTCGGCAACGGCGATGGAACCTTCCAGGCCGAGCGCCACTTCATTGGCGGCGGCTCGCCTACAGCGCTGGCATTGGCGAGGTTCAGCGGCAGCACGGGACCGGAGGGGCCGGACCTGGTAGTGGCGGACGCCACCGGCACCTGGATCTCCCTGCTGAACAATTTCGTGCTGCCGGCATTGGCCGCTCCGGCCTCCGGCAGCGGCGCCTCCCAAACTTTCACCTTCACCGTCTCGGATTCCGCCGGATACCAGGATCTCTCGGTCGTGGACGTGCTCATCAACAACGCCTTGGATGGCCGACATGCCTGCTACGTGGCGTTTGCGCCTTCGAGCGCAAGCTCGGGCTCGCTTTTTCTGGTGGACGATGCGGGCGATGCCGCCGGCCCCTATCAAGGACTCGTGCTCCCCGGCTCCGGAACGGTCTCGAACAGCCAGTGCACCATCAGCGCCCCGGGCAGTTCAGTCTCCGCCAGCGGCAACACGCTGACCCTCACGCTCGCCATCACGTTCAGCGCCGCTTTTGCCGGCAACCAGGTGTTCTACCTTTCGGCGCAAGGAGCGTCGATTACCCCGGGCTGGCAGGCGGCAGGCACATGGCGCATTCCGGGCGCCGCGGTCTCGGGACCGTCCGTCAGCGGCATGAGCCCGGGCTACTCCAGCGCCGTCGGTCCACTCACCTGCACATTCACGTTTACCGATACGAACGGCTGGCAGGATATCGCCGTCGCCAACATACTTGTCAACAGCGCGATCGATGGGCGGCAGGCCTGCTACCTGGCATTCGCGCCGGCTTCCGGGTCGCTCTTTTTGGTGGATGACGCGGGCGACGCCGGCGGCCCTTACTCCGGCACGGTGATCCCCGGCTCCGGCACGGTGAGCAACAGCCAGTGCACGGCAGGCGGCCCGGGCAGCACGTTCACCGGCAGCGGCAACACCCTCACCCTGACTCTGCCCATCGCCTTCACCGAAGCCTTCGCCGGCAACCAGATCTTCTTCCTGGCCGCGCGCAGCAACACAGTGAGCTCGGGCTGGCAGGCGGTGGGCTCCGTGTCGGTGCCGTGACAGGCCCCTTGACATCATCACTCGGAATCCGATATAACGGGAACCGATGGTCACCGAAGAACTGACTCCCTTCCTTCCCTTATCCCCGGCCACCCTCCACATCCTGCTCTCGCTCGCCGGCGAACACCGCCACGGCTACGGCATCATGCAGGAGGTCGCCCGCCAATCCGAGGGCCAGTACAAGCTCGGCCCCGGCACCCTTTACGACAATCTCCAGAAACTGATGAACCAGGGGATGGTCGAAGAGGCCGCCAAACGCTCCCCCGACGACCACCCCCGCCGCCGCTACTACCGACTCACCAAATTCGGCCGCGGCCTCCTCTCCGCCGAAATCGTCCGCCTCGAAGGCGTCGTCCGCGAAGCCCGGCATCACCTGCGCGTGCCGGTCCCCCGGAGGGCATCATGACCCGCACCCTCTACCGCTCGCTGCTCTGGCTGCATCCGCCCGCGTTCCGCCGGCAGTTCGCCGGAGAAATGCTGTGGATCTTCGACGAGGCCACCGCGGCCCAATCGCCATTGACCCTGCTCCTCGATGGCATCGCATCGCTCGCGCGCCAATGGATCCTCCGCTGCGGCGCCTGGAAAATCCTCGCCGGCATGCTCGGCGCCCTGGTCCAGATCGTGCCCCTGGCGTACCTCAGCCACACGCGCTACCGTCCCGCTCTACCCCTACCCCGAACGCTCGACTACTACGACCTGGAATTCTCGCGCGCCCTGGCTCTCCTGATCATCCTGCTGGTATGTGGCACCGGCTTTCGAGCCTTCATGGCTCTCAGCCGGCGGAGGAGCTGACATGCTCGAGCTCCGCGGCGTCACCAAGCGCTACTCCGGAATCCCCGCCGTCCAGGACGTGAGCTTCGTCGCCCGCGCCGGCGAAGTCACCGGCTATCTCGGCCCCAACGGCTCCGGCAAATCCACCACCTTAAAGATGATCACGGGCCTGATCGAGCCCACCGAGGGCCAGATCCTCTTCCGCGGCCAGCCCATCGAGCGCGACCGCATCGCCTACCGCCAGCGCCTCGGCTACGTGCCCGAAGAGCCGCAACTCTACCCCCACCTCACCGGCGCCGAGTATCTCGAGATGGTGGGCCAGTTGCGCGGCATCCCGGACGCCCCCCTGGCCGAAAAAATCGACGGCTTCCTGCGCCTGCTCTCGCTCCACGGCGACCGCTACGTCCCCATCTCGTCCTACTCCAAGGGCATGCGCCAGAAGGTGCTGCTCGCCGCCGCCCTGCTCCACAATCCCGACCTCATCCTGCTCGACGAGCCCTTCTCCGGCCTCGACGTCAACTCCGCCCTGGTGCTCCGCGGCCTCATCGGCCAGCTCGCGGCTCGCGGCAAAGTCGTGCTCTTCAGCTCGCATGAGCTCGAAACCGTCGAGCGCGTCTGCTCCCGGGTCGTGATCCTGCACAAGGGCCGCGTGGTGGCCAACGATTCCATCCAGCAACTGCGCACCCTCATGTCGCTGCCCACGCTCGAAGAAATCTTCGCCCAACTGGCCATCGAGCAGGATACTGCCGCCATCACCAACCAGATGGTGCAATTGATGGAGGCGTAATCACCATGCCCGACGCACGCCGCCAGTTCCGCGTCCTCTATCGCGATTTCCTGGCCCGCATCGTCGACCTCGAGCTCCTCTCCGCGGGCGGCGAAATCCAGAAACTCCTGGCCCAATTCGCAGCCATGCTGGCGGCCTTCAGCTTCGTCATCGCCGTCTGGGTGATGCCCAACATCGCGAACTCCGGGCTGCCACACGAGAAGCTTATCGTGGCCGTCTGGCCCATCGAGGAATTCCTGATCTCGACCACCATGGCGATCGCCGGACTGTTCTCCCTGCTCGCCTGGAACACCATTCTCCCCGATCGCCGCGATTGCCTCGTCCTCGGCCTTCTGCCCGTCCGTTTGCGGACCATCTTTCTCGCGAAGGTTGCCGCGCTCGCGACCGCCCTGGGGGTCAGCGTCGGCGCCGTGAATCTTTTCACCGGGCTGTTCTACCCCTTCGTCATCGGGCACGGCTGGCTCGGTATCCTGCGAGCGTTCGGCGCCTACTGGCTCGCCACGGCCGCCGCGGCGGTGTGTGTCTGCTGCGCGCTCCTGGCCGTGCAGGGCGTGCTTGCCCAATTCCTGCCTTACCGTCTCTTTTTGCGCGTCTCCAGTTGGGTGCAACTGGCCGCCTTTTTCGGCATCCTGGGCATCTACTTCCTCAAGCCCTCAGTAGGACAGGCCGGGGGCCCTCTGGGCGCGCCCGTCCACGCTCTACCCTCCGTGTGGTTCTTCTCCCTCTACCAAGTATTGAACTCGTCCCCCAACCCACTCTTCCCCCCGCTAGCCACCCAAGCCCTCCTCAATCTCCTCATCGCCTTCACCATAGCCGCCGCCACCTTCGCCCTGGCCTACCGGCGCAACATCCGCCGCATCATCGAACAGCCCGATATCGCCCCCGCCAGCCGCCGCCGCCCCGCCACCCGCATCCTCGCGTTCCTCGCCGCGCGCCTGTTCTCGAGGCCCCTCGATCGCGCCATCATTCTCTTCACCGCCCGCACCATCGCGCGCAGCCGCCAGCACCGCCTGCTGCTGGCCGCCTACACGGGCATCGGACTGGCCATCGCGCTGGCCTACTGCCGCGAGCTGATCTACGGCTCCGCCTCGCTCGACCGCTTGTATCACGGTGTCCGCTGGGACCAGGTCAACGGACCGTTCCTGGTATGCGGCCTCGTGCTGCTGGCCTTCGTGGTCATCGGCGCCCGCGCGGTATTCGCGATGCCCATCGCGCTTCCCGCCAACTGGATCTTCCGCATCACCGCCGTCCACAGCCCCGCCGCCTACTTC
>Ga0209415_10014102_pt1 | contig 13077 bp, 13 predicted proteins | sample PeaSoiSIISIP2007_FD_187696 | JGI IMG/M metagenome (GOLD analysis project Ga0209415, IMG submission 187696) | Peat soil microbial communities from Weissenstadt, Germany - SII-SIP-2007 (SPAdes) (version 2) | ecosystem: Environmental > Terrestrial > Soil > Wetlands > Peat | place: Germany... | reverse complement strand
CGCCACGGTGGAGGACATCGCCCGCACGATCGCCCAGATGCCGTTGACCACCATCATGGCCACCAAGGCCGGCCTCAAGCGGGCGTGGGAGATGATGGGGATGCGGGTCCACCTCCAGCAGTCAACCGACCTGGTGGCGCTGTGCAGCGGCGCCTCCGACGTGCGGGCACTGATGGCCTCGATGAGCGGGCGGAGACCCCGTCAGAATGCGGCCGTCCGGGCCGAGGAAGTGGCGCCGGGCGACTCTGTCGACGGTGCGTGAGCGCGGGCGTCCCGAACGGAGTCCCGAGTAGCCTTGACTCTTCGTGGCTAGCGACCTGGACCAGCGGGAGGACGGGTCGAACATCAGGCGGCCGTCGCGGCGAGGTCGATGGATCATCGAATGGACCGCCGTCCTCGTGGTGGCGCTTCTCCTGGCCGTGGGGTTGCGGACGTTCGTGGTCCAGACGTACTCGATCCCCTCAGGATCCATGATCCCCACGCTTCAGATCGGCGACCGGATACTGGTCGACAAGCTGAGCTACCACCTGCACGCGGTCCATCGCGGGGACGTCATCGTGTTCGCCACCCCACCCAAAGAGATCCCGGTCCTGATGGTCAACGACCTCGTGAAGCGCGTCATCGGCCTGCCCGGTGAGACAATCTCCTCCGGACCCCGTAGCGAGGTCTTCATCAATGGCAAACTCATCGACCAGCCGTGGTTGACGGCCAGCGCCCGCAACGATCCGGGACCGCCGATCCGCAAACAAAAGATCCCGGCCGGTGAGGTCTTCGTGATGGGAGACAATCGGGGATCCTCCGACGACAGCCGGTTCATCGGACCCATCAAGGAGTCTCTTATCGTCGGTCGCGCCGTTCTCGGCTTCTGGCCCCTGTCGCACATCCACCTGCTCTGACCGGCGGTGCCGGCGACCTGTCGGGTGCGGACGAAACCGTCATGACAACGCAACCACTCAGCCTCAAAGTCATCGACGAACAAGAAGAGGTGTTCGCCGCCGCCTTCCGCGCCGGAGAGATCGCCGGCGCGGCCCGGCTCTACCACCCCGACGTCGTCTACCTCAGTCCCACCACGCGGCTCTACGGATGGCCCCGCCGCATCGAGGGTCTCGAGAGGACACTCGAATTCATCCAGCTGACGATCAGCGGACTGGCGAACATCGACTACGCACTCGACGAACGAGCCGTTATCGCCGACGACAGCGCCTACACACGCATCCTCTTCGATTTCGATCTCGGCCAGAAGCGGCTGAGGTCCGTCTACGTGGTCGTCTACCGCTACCGCGAGGGCGTCATCGCTCAGCAGGAGCTCTACTACGACCCGAGCGACAAGCTCTGACGGTCGGCGGGCGACGCCTGCCGTCTTTTCGAGGGGTGGCGAACAGACCGATCGGGCCTTGACCTGTCGTTGAGCAACTGTTGATAACGGCCGTGTACATTTGGCCTGGATCGTTCTCATCGCTCTTCGGTCGTTCCTCGGACGCCGGTCCGCGGTGCGACACACGATTGGGGGGTCGGTTTCGTGAAGCGGGTGGTGGTGTGCGTGGCCTCGGCCGTCGTCTCGTGTTCGTCGTTGGTCGTGGTCGTCGGAGGAACACCGGCCTCCGCCACGCCGGGAACGGCGGCCGTTCTGAACGGAACCTTCATGCCCGCTCCGGGTCGCGCCCACACGCACGCGGCCCGGGGGGTGATCAACACGGCGTCGACCAACTGGTCGGGCTATGTGCAGGTCGCGCTCAATCGGCATCTCTTCACTGCCGTCACCGATACTTTCGTCGTACCCACGGTGACGACGAGCGTGGCGGGCAGCCAGTACGTGGCGGACTGGGTGGGCATCGGAGGCTACAACGATCGGACCCTGATTCAAGACGGCATCCAAGCCCGGGTGACGACGTCCGACAATGTGACGAAGGTGAGCTACGACGCCTGGACGGAGACGCTGCCGCGGCCCGAGAGACCACTCAAGCTCGCCGTGCACGCCGGGGACCAGGTGACGGCCACCGTCCAGGAGACGGCCACCAACAGGTGGCTGATGACGGTGCAGGACGTGACGACGTCCCAGTCGGGCAACCGTCTCGTCGTCTACCGTTCGAGCGGGCTCAGTGCCGAGGCCATCCACGAGAGGCCGTGCGTCGCCGAACCCTGTTCGAACCTCGTCAACCTGGCCGCTCTGGCGCAGACGACGGACGTCACGTTCGAGCCGGGCTCCTTCAGCGAATCGCCTTCCGGATCGGCACCGACCTACGAGCCCCTTCTCTGCTCGGGCGCCGATCCGCTCTGCCCGGTCGATCACGCCACTCTTTACAGCGTGGCCATGGACGCCAACGACGGCTCGACCATCATCGCCATACCCTCGCCACCCAACAGCGCCGAGGACGGCTTCACGATGGCGGACGGTGCCGTCGCGCCACCGGCACCGACCTGATCCGCAACCGGCTCAGTTCGTCAGCAGCTCGGGATGTCGGGCGCGAACCATCCGCTTCATCCCGTCCTTCCAGGTCACCGTGGTACGGCCCACCAGCTCGTGCATCCGGGTGAGGTCGATGTCGACACTGTCGATGGTGTCGGTGGTGGGGGCGAACGACACCGGCACGCCGGTCAGGCTCGACAGGTAGCCGCACCACTCTTCGATACTCGCCGCCTCGTCCCCGCCCCAGTTCACGACGGTGGCGGGCACCGAGGCGGCGCCGAGAAGCCCCGGCACCATGGCGATGATGTCGTCCTCGTGGAGAGGGTGGTAGATGCTCGGCGCATCGATGTGGACCGGGATGTCGCTGCCGTTGATCATCATCTCGAGGTGGATGGCCGGCCATCCACCTCGGTCCCCGTAGGGGACAGAAAGCCGGGCGATCGTGGTCGGAAGCCCGAATCTCTGGGCCGCCCAACGGGCCGTGGCCTCGGCCGCGATCTTGCAGATGCTGTACGTCCGCAGGAACGGCCACACCCCGTGGTTGTCGCCCAACGGGTCGCCCTCGGCGAACACGTGATGTCCCATCGGCTTATAGACGCCGGTGGTCGAGCAGTGCAGAAACGACGTTGCCGCCTGGTGATGTTCCATCAACGATGCCAGACCGCCGCTGTTCGCCTGCAGGTCGACATCCCAGTCGTTGGTCTTCGTCACGGCGAAGTTGAGGACGTGGTCGGCATCGGACGGCAGACCTCCGACGTCACCGGTCGCCAGGTCGATGGCCACGCAGTGCACACCGGCAGCCTCGAGCCGTTTCCGGGCCTCGTCGTCGCGGAACCGGGCGGCCCCGTAGACCTCGTTGTCCTTGGCCAGAGCACGGGCGACGGGTTCGCCCACCTGGCCGGTGACACCGGTGACCACGACCTTGGTTCCCCGAAGCGGCTGGACGTTCATCGATCGATCCTCCGTCTCTCTCGGCCCCCTGGGGCGCCGGGCATGGCGGTGAGCCTACGGCCTGCGTTTTCCGCCGGTGACGGCCGCCACCGCACCCACGAGGGACAATGGCGGTCATGGCGCAGTTCCACTGGGATCCCGAGACGTACCGCTCATTGATGCGGAGCGAGGTGCCGGCCTACGACGAGCTCCAAGACGCCGTGGCCGGAGCGACCCGGGGGCGGTCGGTCAGGCGCATCCTCGATCTGGGAACGGGGACGGGGGAGACAGCCGGACGCGTTCTGGCTGTCCATGACGAGGCGTTCCTGGTGGGGTTGGACGAGAGCGACGAGATGCTCACCATGGCGCGTCAAACGCTTCCTCCCTCGCGAGTCGACCTTCTGGTGAGGCGCCTGCAGGATCCGCTGCCGTCGGGCTCCTTCGATGTCGTGGTGTCGGCTCTGGCCGTTCACCACCTCGACGGGGATGCTAAAGCCGAGCTTTTCGGCCGTGTCCACACCTCGTTGTCGGAGGGGGGCCGCTTCGTTCTGGGTGACGTGGTGGTACCCGACAACCCCGAGGACGCCCTCACGCCTGTTGACGGTGGGTACGACCTGCCCGACACCGTGAAGGACCAGCTTCGCTGGCTGGGCGACGCCGGCTTCGAGGCGGCCGTCGCCTGGCAGAGGGGAGACCTGGCTGTGCTCGTCGCCGATCGGATCGCACCGTGAGCGACTTCGTCCTCGCGCCGGCGAGCGAGGCCGAGGAGCTTCGTTGCTCAGCTGAGAGCGACGGGTCTGCCGCTCAGGCGCGCTCCTCGATCAACAGGCTCTGCATCGCCCGCCCGATCGGGCCCTGCCCGTCCCAAATCGCGCTCTGGGCCATTCCTACCCCAGCCACCCCAAGGGTCGTGCGGGCGTCGAGACAGATCCACTCGCCGACGGCCGGCCTGTCGAGGTGGACCGAAAGATCGGGGTTGATGAAGACGTAGCGGCCGTAGTCGAGCACGGAGCTGACACCGTTTCCGAAGTCACTGGCGGCCGCCACCCGCTCGAGCGGCGACGGTTCCTCGCCCGGGACGACGGGGACCGCCAGTCGCACCCACACGGTGGAGGGGCCAGGGCGGCCGAAGTCACCCGACAGGTAGCGCAGGTCGGCGCCGCGGTTGTGAAATGCCGTATACCCCTGCACCGGTTGGGGAGACGGGTGACCGCTGTCAGGGGCCAAAGGGGCCCCCGGATCGGGTCTCGGGGCCGTGAAGGCGTCCAGCGCGACGGCGGACGCGGAATCATCGGGAAGTCGCCGGATCCGCAGCGCCCGGCCCCACACCAGGTCGCGGTCGTCGGCACAGACCTGGACGTCCACCAGTTGGACCTTCCGGCCCGGTCGCGAGACCGTGGCCGAGACCGTCAGGGGGACGAGGGGTACAGGACGAAGAAGCTCCACCGTGAGTCGGGCCACGTGCATCGGCTCGGCACTCGGACACGCCTCAACGGCGCGTCCCACCAGTGCGGCCACGGGACCACCGTGCAGCGCGTCGGGGGACCACGGTCCTCGGGAGAACTCGCTCGGCATCCACCGGTCCCCGTCGGGATGAAACAGGGCGTCATCCATCGGAATCGAGGTGGAGGTGAGACAGCGAGTGCCGGTCAGGCGACGTGGACGCGATCGCTCGCATTCGGGCCGATCATACCCGTTTCTGACGCTCAGTCAGAAGTGTCGTCGCCGGGCAAGGTCGGTTCGTAGGTGGCATCGACGGCCGTCGCGCTCGTCTTCCCGTTGTGGATGAGAGCCACCTCGTAGCCGTCCACGGCATCGAGCTCCTGGACCATGTCGACGTGCGGCTTCCGGTCGGCCCCCGACCACCTGGCCCGGGCCGAGCGGCGCGCCGAGCGGGGGTCGGTGGACACCACGAAGACCACCTCGTGGTCCTCCCCGAGTCGGCCGGGCGCGGGATCACCACCCAGGTAGACGGCGTACAGGCGGGGGAGGGCATCGTCGAGTTGCTCGCTCTCGGCCACGGCTCCCTCCTCTTCTCTGCCCCGTTCTCTGACCCGCTTCACGCTGACCCGCTCAACACTGCGGCGTGTCCGACCGTACTGTCGTCGTGTGGACGTCGTCATCCGCGCCGCACGCGTTTCCGAGATCCCCCGTCTGGCGGAGATCGAACGTGACGGCGATCGCCGCTACCGGGGGTATCCCGGCGTCCCCGAGGGGTTCGACGACACCGCCGCGCCGGCCCAGCTCGAACGGGCACGCACCGACGGGCGGTTGTGGGTGGCCGGCGCGGCGGACGGTCACACGGCGCCGCCCGGGGAGCTCGTGGCCTTCGCTCTCGTCGAGCCCGTCGACGGCCTGGCCCACCTCGAGCAATTGTCGGTGGCGCGGGCTTTCCAGGGACGGGGTATCGGCCGGCGGCTCGTCGAGACGGTCTGCGCCTGGGCCCGCGGCCAGGCCATGGCCGCGGTGACGCTCTGCACCTTCTCGGACGTGGACTGGAACCGGCCCTTGTACTAGCACCTGGGCTTCGCCGTTCTTCCCGAAGATCGCTGGACACCGGGGCTGCGCGCCGTGTTCGAGGCCGACGCCGCCCTCGGGCTCGATCTCTCCCGGCGAGTCGTCATGCGCCGCGACGTTCCGGCCCCGTAGCGCCGGGCAAGCTCCCGACGCGGCGTCGGCTCCCGCCCCGGTCGCTCGGCGGGTACCCTGTCGCCGCAGGCCACTGCGGTCATGCGTACGCCTGACGACGACGGGGGTGGTCCGTGGCGAGGGACGGATGCGGGCGCGACCTCCGGGCCCGCGCCATCGCCGGTGTGGCGGTCGCCTGCACCGTGGCGGCGGTCATCGCCGTCCCGTTGTCCGGCCCGGCCGCCGCCTCGTTTCGCTCGGCGACGTTCCACGGCCACGGATCCATCGACGAGGCCTACGTCCTCGGGGCCCCGCCCCGTACCCGGCTCACTCTGCTCAACGGCGCCGGTGCCAAGGTCGCAACGGGTGTCGTCGACACGCTCGGCAGCCTGATCGTCCGCAATCTCACCCCGGGGCCGGGCTACCGCTTCGAAGAGCGCACCGGGGCGACGACGCGTGCCACGGCATCCCTCTCCGTCCTCTCCACCACCTCGTCCACGCCACCCCCGTCGTTCTATTCGTCGCAACACCTCCACGCTGGCCTCAACTACGTCCGGATGCGCGACGGCGTCCTCATCGCCGCCACCGTCCGGCTCCCGCCGGGAAAAACCCTGGCCGACGGTCCCTTCCCCACGGTCATCGAGTACTCCGGGTACGGCACGGCTGCGCCCCACAGCCTCATTGACGCCGAGGAGGGCAAGGCCCCGACGAATGATCCGCTGCTGCCGGACACCTCCACCGTCGTCGGCTCTCTCCTCGCGCCCCTGCTCGGCTTCGCCAGCGTCAGCGTCCAGATGCGTGGCACGGGGTGTTCGGGCGGCGCCTTCGATCTTCTCGGCTACCCCTCGGACTACGACGGTTACGACGTCGTCCAGGCCGTCGGGTCCCAACCCTGGGTGTTGCACCACAAGGTCGGTCTGGTGGGTATTTCGTACTCGGGGCTCTCCCAATTCGCCGTCGCCGGAACCGATCCCCCTGACCTGGCCGCCATCACCCCCTTGAGCCCGACCGACGACCTCTTCTCGACCGGGTATCCGGGCGGCATCTACAACAACGGCTTCGCCAAGGGCTGGATCGAGCAACGTATCGTCGACGCCCAAGCGGCACCTCAGAGCGGTCAGCCCTGGGCGGCGGCCGAGATCGCCACCGGCGACAAGACCTGCCTGGCCAATCAGCGCCTTCATCCCGAGGCCGAAACCCTCGCCAAACTGGTCGGCCCCGGCCTCGCCCGGACGCCGTCGTTGTTCGACCGACGGTCCCCGGCGGTCTGGGCCACCCACATCAAAGTGCCCGTCTTCCTCGTCGGATCGCTCGAGGACGAGGAGGTGGGACCCCAGTGGCCGGCGCTCATCACGGCGTTGAAAGGGGACAAGACCGTTTACGTCACCATGCTCAACGGCACCCACACCGACTCGCTCGGGCCCGACACCATCTCGCGCTGGCTCGAATTCCTCGACATCTACGTCGCCGGCCAGGTCCCCACGCCGTCAGCGATCCTGGCCCCGGTCGCGTCTGCTCTCTACACCAGTCTCACCGGGGGAGCGCCGGCCGCCACCGTGCCCGCACTCCGGTTCACGACCGAACCCTCGGTGTCCGCCGCCGAGAAGTCCTATGCCGCCGGCGATCCCCGGCTCCGTGTCCTGTTCGACAACGGCGGGGGTAATCTCGGTCCTGGAGCTCTCCAACCCGCCTATTCGGCCGCCTACGCCAGCTGGCCCCCGGCCGGGGCCGTCACCCGCTTCAACCTCGGCTCCGGCGGCACCCTCGGCACCGGCCGCGCCGCCTCCACCGCCACGGCGTCGTTCCGCCCCGATCCGTCGGTCCGGCCCGCCGACGACCTCCCCACGGGAAACGCCTGGGCCGCCCAGCCGCCCTATGACTGGACGCCGGTCCCGGCGGCCAACGGTCTCGGTTTCGAGACACCGGTGTTCACCCGGACGACCACCATCGTCGGCCCCGCCAGCCTGGACCTGATGCTCAAGTCGACGGCCCAGGTCACCGACCTCCAGGTCACCGTGACCGAGGTCAGGCCGGGCTGCACGGACACCGTGACCTGTCCGGAGGTGGCGCAACCGAAGGAGGAGTACGTCACGTCGGGTTTCCTGCGCAGCTCCAACCGGACGCTCACGGCGGCGTCGACCGCGCTCGATCCGGTCCCCACCTATCTGGGGTCGGACAAGAAGAACCTTCCACCCGGCCGTTTCACCCTGGTCCGCATACCGGTCGACCCCATCGCCCACATCTTCCGGGCCGGCACCCGGCTGCGCATCGTCATCTCCGCCCCCGGAGGCGACCGTCCGTCGTGGACCTTCGAGACCCCGGCCACCCATGGGTCGGTCACCGACACGGTGGCTCTCGGAGCGACGGGAGGCTCGTCCTTCGTCGTGGACGAGGTGGCCGGACCGACGCCCAGCGCCCCCGCCCCGGCGTGCGGGGCTCTGCGGGGCGAGCCGTGCCGGGCCTACACCCCCATGGGCAACCAGACCTGACGGCGCCGCCCATCGGGGACGACGGCCTCGCCCCGGCGCTGGTGGCACGCCGTCGCCGCCCATATGATGGCTCCCCTGATCTGACGATCAGTCAGATACGGCGTCGGTGGAGGGGTCCCAGCCATGGATTTCGAGTTCTCGCCCGAGCAGCTCGCCTTCGTGGAGGAGGTGGAGCGCTTCCTCGACGAGCACGACGACCCCGAGGTGTTCGACGTCACCAGGGAGAACATGGCCCAGATCGTCGACACCCCGGCCCGCCGGGCCTTCATGGCCCTCCTGGGCGAGCAGGGTTGGCTCGGCATCACCTGGCCCAAGGAGTACGGGGGCCAGGAGGGTGACGGCGTCTACGAGCATCTGCTGAACGAGGCGCTGGCCCGCCGCGGCGGTCCCCAGATCGGCAAGGGCGTGGGCATCGTGGGCAAGACGATCATCCGCCACGGTTCCGAGAAGCTCAAGCAGGAGTTCCTCCCCAAGATCCTACGCAACGAAGTCGAGTTCGCCGTCGGCTACTCCGAGCCCAACGCCGGGTCCGACGCCGCCTCCATGCAATTGAAGGCCACCCGCGACGGCGACGGCTGGCGGCTGAACGGGCAGAAGACCTGGACCACCTCGGCCCACTTCGCCGAGTGGTACTGGGTCGGGGCCCGCACCGATCCCGACGCGCCCAAGCACGCCGGCATCACCCTCTTCCTGGTTCCCCTCGACCAACCGGGCATCACCGTCAAGGCCATCTGGACCATGGGGGACGAACGGACCAACGAGGTCTACCTGGACAACGTCTTCGTCCACGACGACTACGTCGTGGGAGAGCTGAACCACGGATTCCAGTACATCTCCGAAGCACTCGACCTCGAACGCTTCACCATGTTCACCTTCTCTCCCATCGCCCAACGTCTCGACGTCCTCTGCGACTACGTGGCCCACGCCGTGCGCGACGGAAAACCGTTGCGCGAGGATCCCGTCATCCGCCAGCGCATCGCCCAGCTCGCCACCCAGGCCGAGGTGGCCCGCGTCCTCGGTCTTGCCTTCGTCAACAAATCGTCGAAAGGAGGAGCCGCCCCGACGGCAGAGGCGTCGGCGTACAAGCTCTACGCCACCGAGCTGTCCAAACGACTGGCCTCGGCGTCGATGGACATCGGCGGTCCCGGTGCCCAGTTACGGGTGAAGACGGCCGACGCCCCCATGCAGGGACGGGCCGAGTCGACCTACCGCTACACCGTCATCGACACCATCGGCGGCGGTGCCTCGGAGATCCAGAAGAACATCATCGCCCGCCGCAAGCTCGGGCTCCCCAAGAACTTCTGATGCCCCCCGACACCTCCGCACCGGGCACCGGTCCTCTGGCCGGCGTCACCGTCCTCGACCTCTCCACGGTGGGGCCGGCGGCGCGTGCCACCCGTCTGCTGGCCGACTACGGCGCCGCCGTGGTCAAGGTCGGTGCCGTCCCCGGCCGTGGTCCCGGCGCCACCATCGCCCCCTTCTTCGCCTACAGCGCCCAGCGCGCCATGCGCCGCGTCCAGCTCGATGTCCGTCACGCCGACGGCCGCGAGGCCTTCCTGGCCCTGGCGGCCACGGCCGACGTCGTGGTCGAGAGCTTCCGGCCCGGTGTCGTCGACCGTCTCGGCATCGGCTACGAGGCGCTGCGAGCGGTGAATCCCGCCATCGTCTACTGCTCGACCTCCGGCTACGGCCAGAGCGGTCCCCGTTCGGCCTGGGCCGGTCACGACCTCAACTACCTGGCCGTCTCCGGCTACCTGGCTTCCTGCGGTCCACGCGCCGACGGCGGACCGCCCCTACCCGGCGCCACCATCGCCGACGCCGCCGCCGGGGGCATGCACGCGGCCCTGGCCATCGCCGCCGCGCTCTTTTCCCGTCACCGCACCGGCGAGGGCACCTTCCTCGACGTGTCGGTGGCCGACGGGGCCCTGTGGCTCATGTCACTGGCCGTCGACGAGCACCTGGCCACGGGAACCGAACCCGGCCCCGGCCACGACGTCCTCACCGGTCGCTACGCCTGCTACGACACCTACCGCGCCGCCGACGGACGCTGGCTGGCGGTGGCCGCCATCGAGGCCAAGTTCTTCGCCAACCTCTGCCGGGCTCTGGGCTGCGAGGAGTGGACCGACCGTCAGTACGACGACGACGCCCAGGAGCAGATCCGTTCGGCGCTGGCCACGGCCTTCGCCCGGCGCGACCGCGACGCCTGGGTGGCGCTGCTCTCGGGCGACGACACCTGCGTGGCGCCGGTCCAGGCCGTCACCGAGATCGCCCACGATCCGCAGTTCCTCGAACGCGGCGCCGTCGTCGAGGCCAAGGACACCGACGGACGCAGCTTCTGTCAGGTGGGTGCCGTCCTGGCCGGCATGGCCCCCGTCGCCACCCCGGTCGTCGTCCGCGACGCGGCCACGACCGACACCGACGATCTCCTCCAGGCGGCGGGCATCGACCGGACCCGCATCGCCGAGCTGCGCCGAGAGGGAGTCCTGGCATGACGGCCACCGTCGACACCGTGACGGAGATCCGTGCCCTCATCGGCGTCCCCCAGTACGAGGAGACAGGTGAATTCGCGGTCGAGCGCGGCTACATCTGGACGACCCTCTCGTCGGTCGAGAACGGCAACCCCCTGTTCTGGGACGAGGACGTGGCCGACGCCGTCACCTCGGGCATCATCGCACCACCCACCATGTTGTCTGTCTGGTTCCGTCCCCATCACTGGGCTCCGGGTCGTTCCGCCCCCCACCTGCCGCTGCAGATCCACTTCGACCTGAAGGACCGCCTCGGTCTGCCCGAGGCGGTCATGTCCGACAACACCATCGTCTTCCACGAACCGGTCCGCCCCGGCGACGTCCTCTCCACCCGTCAGATCCTCCGGTCGGTCTCCGACGAGAAGAGCACCAAGCTCGGCACCGGCCGCTTCTGGGTCATCGACGTCGAGTACACCAACCAGGACGGCGCCCTCGTCGGCGTCGAGTCGTACACCGGCTTCGGCTATCGCCGCACCGGCCCGGCCGCGGCCGGATCCGCTCGACCGGAGACGGCATGAGCCGCACCGTCCCCGGTCCCGTCCTCATGCTCCCGGAGGTGGTCGTGGGCGACCGACTCCCCGAGCTCGCCTACGACGTCACCGCCACCACCGTGGTTCTCGGGGCCCTGGCCAGCCGGGACTGGCGCCCCATGCACCACGACAAGGACTTCGCCGTCGAGCGCAACGGCACCCGCGACATCTTTTTGAACACCCCCAATCAGGCGGCCTGGTTCGAGCGCTACCTGACCGACTGGACGGGCCCCCACGGCCGGCTGGGCCGCATGACCTTCCGCATGCTCGGCTCGGTCTTCCCCGGCGACACCATGCTCTTGTCGGGCGTGGTGAACGAGGTGGCGGTGGACGACACCGGTTGTGGCTGGATCGGCGTCGATGTCACCATGTCGGTGAACGGCGACGTGAAGACGACCTGTGCGGCACGGGTGGCCGTCCCCGTCGACATGGACGACAACCCCTGGAGCCGCACCGGGACGCGGTGGCAGCCGTCATGACGGCGGAGAGGAGCTGACGGTGCTCGATCTGGACTTCGATGCGGAACAGCAGATGCTCCGCGACACCGTGCGCGGGGTCTGTGCCACCCACAGCCCCCTCTCGGTCGTCCGGCAGCTCGAAGACGATCCCGTCGGTTATCCCGTCGAGCTCTGGAAGCAGCTCGGCAAGCTCGATCTCATCGGCCTCCTGCTCCCCGAGGAGTACGGCGGTGCCGGCATGTCTCTCATCGAGGGCGTCGTCCTCTACGAGGAGCTCGGTCGATCCCTCGCCCCCACCCCCCATTTCGTGAGCTCCGTCCTGTGCGGTGGGGCGCTGGCGGCGGCCGGCACCGCCGCCCAACGCGAGGCCTGGATGGACCAGATCGTCACCGGCGACGCCATTTTCACGCCGGCCTGGTTCGAACCGGAGAACAGCTGCGCCCCCGACGGCGTCCAGCTCCGCGCCGTCGCCGACGGTGACGGATACCGGATCTCGGGCACCAAGCGCCACGTCGCCTTCGCCTCCTCTGCCACCCACTTCGTCGTCCTGGCCCGAACCGGGGACGCGCCCACCGACGTCGACCTCTTCCTCCTCGACCCGGCGGCCGACGGCGTCACCGTCACCCAGCAGCACGCCATCGGTTCCGATGCCCAGTTCCGCCTGGACCTGTCCGACGTCCGCCTCCATCCCGCCGATCGCATCGGGGACCCGGGATCGGGCTGGCGCACCTGGGACACCGTCATGCACGACGGCTGCATCCTCCTCGGCGCCCAGGCCATGGGTGGGGCGCGCCATGCCCTCGACATCACCGTCCAGTACTCGAAAGACCGCTTCCAGTTCGACAAGCCCCTCGGTGCCTTCCAGGCGCTCGCCCACTACCTGGCCGACGCCTCGACCACGGTCGACGGCGGCACCACCTTGGTCCACGAAGCGGCCTGGGCCCGCGCCGCCGGCCGATCCGTCTCGCGCCTCGCCCCCATGGCCAAGCTCTTCGCCGCCCAGACCTTCCGCGACGTCACCGCCATGGCGCAACAGATCTTCGGCGGCATCGGCTTCAGCGTCGAGTTCGACATCCAGCTCTACTTCCGCCGGGCCAAGCAGCTCCAGAT
>Ga0209415_10014101_pt1 | contig 13078 bp, 5 predicted proteins | sample PeaSoiSIISIP2007_FD_187696 | JGI IMG/M metagenome (GOLD analysis project Ga0209415, IMG submission 187696) | Peat soil microbial communities from Weissenstadt, Germany - SII-SIP-2007 (SPAdes) (version 2) | ecosystem: Environmental > Terrestrial > Soil > Wetlands > Peat | place: Germany... | reverse complement strand
GGGATGCCTTAAGGGTAGGGTGATCTTCGATCCCCACGAGGGTCAAATCCTCTCCCCACAAGGCACAAGTCTCATCCCCACCACGGTCTCATGTGATCCCCACGATGGTGGGGACGACCGATCACCCTGGTGATCTTCGATCCCCACGGCCCACAAGTCTGTGCCGTACCGCGACATGATCTGTATCACCCGGGTGATCCTCGATCCCCACGCGCTCAACGGGAGGTCCGGGCGCTCGACAGAAGCCCGGACGCGATCGCGTCCAGCATGGTCCCGAAGCGGTCCTGGTCGAAGCTGCTGCCGCTGCATAGCCAGTCGACGTGGGGAGGCTGCGCGACGCCCGCGTCGGGCGCCACCGCGCGCTTTCCGCCCTCGAAGTGGCCGAGCACATCGAGGTGGTCGGCGTATCCGGCCCAGACGAGCGTGCCCCAGATCTGCGACCGGATCGGGACGACGCCGTCGTTCTCGCGAAAGCCCGGAACGCGACCGAAGGCCCGGGCGAGGAGCACCTGCCCGTCCCCGTCGGCGAGCTCGGGAGCGCCGCAGGGGTAGCGCCGGTCGTAGCGTGACGTGATCCCGTACAGCACGTCGAAGAGGACCCCGCTGGCCGCGCTCCATCGTCCCCCGAGAGACTTGACGAAGGTGCGCGGCGACGGCGGCGGAGCCATCGACGCGGTCGACTGGTAGAGCACCCCCGGGCGATCCTCGACGCCTGCGATGAACAGATCCATCGCCTCGGGCATGAGCTGCACCATCGCTCCGTTGTCTTCCTTGATGGAGTCGATGTAGTCGCGAATCTCGTGGCCGCGCACTTCGTCGATCGTTCGAAGGAGGCCCTCCGTCGTCCGGTCGAGCAGCTTGAGATCCAACCCGACCGCCTTGTCCATGCGTCCGAACAGGGCGATGAGGGCCCCCACGATCGAGAGCGGCGTCGAGCCGAGCGACAGCCCGACGACCGTCAGGGCGCTCAAGGCGCGGAGCATCCGCTCTCCGCTCACGGTGGTGAAGAAGCTCGCGAGCGGCGTTCCGTAGTGAGGGGCGTTGATCGTCGTGACGCTCGCGAGGCGGGCACGCCACGCGAGGACCTCCGCCGGCACCGCAAGGACCGCGCTCGGCGACGCGACGAGCCGCGCGTCGAGGCCGCCGGTCGAATGCCCGATCAAATGAATCGGCCCTGCCTCCCCACCCTCGCCGCACGTGCTCGCGATGAGCTCCGTCAGCTTGAGCGCGCGCCTTCGAATCGACGCCGTCGGCGAGACCTGAACGACGTGCGTCTCGATCTCTTCGCCCACGGCGCGCAGACGCTCGCCGAGCGCGCGCTCTAGATGGACGAAATAGTCGTACGACGCGAGCCGTCCGAATCCGAACATCCCCGGCGAGAGGTAGAGGCGATGAAGCCTGCGAGGGGAGCTCACCCGGCCCCTCCATCATTCCGCATCACCATGACGGTAGGGGACTCATCGCGCCGACTCAATGACGCCGTCGAAATTCCCTCGCCGAACCGAGCCCGCCGGCGGGCGATCGATCCCCATTCGTCTACAGGACCCCTGGGGTCCCTAAGGATCAATCAGCGACCTTGCGATGACCCCCGTCTCGTAACGCGCGATCGTCGCGGCGAGGTCCAGCCCCTCCGGGAGCATGCCCTGCACCTGGCCCACGACCTGTTCTACGAGGTTGCGCGCCTCCTGCGGCCCGGGACCGACCATCGCGACGCAGAAGCGCAGAGGACCCGTCCTGCCCGCCGTCACGGCGATGAGAGACAGAAGGAGCATGTCGGTCAGCTCGACGACCCGGGTCGCGGCGCGGCGCAGCGCGAGCATCTCGAGGATGGTGGGGCGGTCGCTCACGAGGCGGTTGGGACCGCGCAGCTCGTAGCGTGCGACGGTCAACGGCGACTCGACCCAGTCGGCGAACGACGCCTCCTCGTCGAGCGCCCGGAGCACCTGGTCGCGCAGCAGCAGCCCCGTCAATCCGTCGCGCTTGGCGAGATAGGCCCGCGCCCGCTTGTGGCTCGCGCTGTCCTTCTGGAACGAGACGAGCTTGAACCGGAGCTCGCCGAGCTGCACTTCTCCGCCGTGCATCAGGTTGATGCTCTTCTTGCGCTCGTAGGTGTGGTCGACGTACGACCCGTTGGTCGACCCGGCGTCCTCCACGATCCACGTCGCGTTCTGCCAGCGGAGCTGGGCGTGGTGCCCGCTCACCGTCGCCTCGGGGGCGGCGATGTCGTTGTCGGCGCGGCGACCGATCGTGAGGAGCGGCTTCTCGAGGGGGATGAGCTCGCCCACGAAGTCCGCCGCGTTGGTGGCGAACGTGGCGAGCAGGCTCTGGGCGCCCGGAGCGAACGACTGCGCGGCGCTCCGTCCCGGCGGCGGGCCCGGATCGAGGCGCTCCCGCGGAACCTGGATCGGGTTTGTGGTCAACGTCACGGGGTTGAAGAAGCGCAGGTGACGCGCCGGGAGGCGCTGCTGGGGATCGTCCGAGAAGCAGCGGAACACCTGTTTGATCTCGTCGATGCTCAGCCCGGCGGGGACGTCGAACATGATCTGCTGGCGCATCGTCTTTGCCCTCGGCTTGTAGCCGGGCTCGGGCACGCGGCACGTCCACATCTCGAGCAGCGTGAGGCCGAGCGCATAGACGTCGTCCTCGGGGCTGGCGCCGCCGGAGCGGATACGCTCGGGGCTCATGTAGTTCGGCGTGCCTCCGTCCGGCGGGGCGCCCGGACGCCGCGCGCTCGCGCGGGCGCGCTCCTTCGCGAACCCGAAGTCGAGGACCATCGCCTTGCCGAACGACCCATCCGGGTTGGTCGTCACCATGACGTTGCCCGGCTTGAGGTCGCCGTGAACGAGACCCTGCTGGTGAATGGCGGCGACGCCGGAGGCCGTGTCGTGCGCGAGCCGGCGGAACTCGTCCGCCGTGTACCCGCCCTGGGCCTTCTTGCGACGGATGTGCGCGTGGAGGGTCTGCCCCGTGATGTACTCCATCACGAGGATGGGCCCGTACGCGCTCGGGACGAGGTCGTGCACGCGGCAGACGTTGGGGTGGCTCACCGAGCGGGCGAGCAAGAGCTCTTGCCGGAGCGCCTCGTCGTCGCCCGGCATTCGCGACTCCTCCCGCACGATCTTGAGCGCCGACGGCTGCTGGGTGCTCCGATCGTAGGCGAGGAAGACCTCCCCCATCCCACCCTTGCCGAGGCTCTGACGTATCTCGTAGCGGTCGTTGATGACCGTTCCATGCGTCAGCGGCGGCAGACCCTTCCCGCTCGTATCGGTCATGCTCACCCGGCGGCGCAAGCGTCTCACACCCTTGCGGCGTCCGTCCATAGTCGGCCTTGCGGGACCTCCTGGCCAGGCGCCGGCGGTGCTACGCTCGAGGCCGTGACGCCTCCACGGGTACTCCACGAGCTCGAGGCGCTCGCGGCCCGGATCGGTGTGGTCGTCCGGGTCGAGCCGTTCGGTAGCAGCCTGCTCTCGGGCCACGGTGGACTCTGCTGGGTGCGCGGGCGACCCCTCGTCGTGATGGACGCCACCCTCCCCGTCCCCGACCGAATCGCGGTCCTCGCGAGCGCTCTGGCGCGCTTCGATCTCGACGCCGCCTACGTGCCGCCGCTCGTGCGGGCGCGCATCGAGGAGGAGCTCGAGGCGCCCTCTCCGAGTCCGACACCGGCGACTGGACGCCTACGTCCACGTCCCGGCCTCGCGCGCACACGTCCATCGAGCGCCAAACCGGGCTAGCCTGGGCGAGGAGGCAGTGCCCATGGACAAGCGTTCCCTCCTCAACGCACTCGCCGCTTCCTTCGCGACCGTGGGCCTCTGTTCGGTCCAGTGCGGCGGCAGCCAATCGTCGGCCGCGAAGGGCGACGGCGGGCCCAGCACCGCCGGCGACGGAGGCGGTACGCAACCCCTGCCCGACGGCAGCGGCAGTGGCGGCGGCAGCGGTAGCGGCGGCGGATCGACGGAGGACGCCGCCGATGGCAGCGGCACGACCACCGTCTCCGGCGAAGGCGGGACAGGCGGGTCGCAGTCGGTGCTCCAGCGAGGCAACGACCTGTTCCGCCGTGCGACGTACCTCGAGCCCGGGCTGTCCGCCGACAAGGTCACGATGATGGCGCCCGACGAGACGTTCAACTCCAACGCGACGTTCTCGACCATGGGGTCGCAGCAGAATCAAGGTACGGCGTCGGTGCTGTACCTGGAGGACGGGCCCACGGCAGCGGGCTGTCCGGCGGGCGCGACCGGATGTCAGGCGACCATGCGCGAGGCGGGGGCGGGGCTCTTCTTTGCATTCCCGGCCAAGCAGGCCAACCCCAACGTCGTGGCGTTCGACGAGACGACCGGCCAGGCGGTGTGGACCGCGCAGGTCATGACCGGGGGCGACGGGATCCGGGGCACGCCGGTCATCGATCCGGCGGCGCGCCGCCTGTTCGTCGTGACGGGCAACAACCCGCACCTGGTGCACGCGCTCTCCGTGGACAACGGAGCCGAGGTGACGACGGGCGGGTGGCCCGTGACCCTCTCCACTCAGACGCTCTCGTACAACGGGGTGGCGTTCAACTCCGGCGGGCAGAACCAGCACGGGGCTTCGCTCCTGGCGAACGGCATCCTCTACATTCCGTTCGGCGGGCAGTACGGCGACGGGGGCACGTACCTCGGCTGGATCGTGGCCGTGGACACGACGAACCCGACGAAGGTGGCCGGATGGGCCACCCAGAGCTCGAGGTCGGGCATATGGGGCTCGGGCGGACTGGCGTCGGACGGCACGAGCGTCTTCGGGGTCACGGGCGACACGACGTCGACGCCGCGCAACGCGTCGGACTCGCAGGAGGTCGTTCGCGTGACGGGAATGGCCTCTTTCACGCGGAGCGCGGCCAACGTCTTCGTTCCGACCGAGTGGCAAGGCTGGGACAAGCCGACGGGTGACCTCGACTTCGGCGCGTCCACTCCCGCATACGTTCCCCTTCCGTCGGGTTCGACCCCGGCGGCGCTCCTCGTGGCTCCGGCGAAGGCGGGGCGCGTCTTCTTCCTCGATGCTGCCAACCTGAGCTCGGGCACGTACGACCCGACGAACCGCACGCCCGGCGGCTCGCTGGCCGACGTGGTCGTGTCGGGCACGGGCGGCGAGACGGTCTACACGTCGCCGACGATCTATACGTCGACGTCGGGTCTTCACGCGACGATCAACGTCGGGGGGGGAAGCACCACCTGCCCGGCTCCGGCGCCGACCACCCAGGAGGTGATCGTCTCGATGCTGGTGCAGCCGGGACAGACGCCGATCGCGAAGATCGTCTGGTGCAATGCGGTCACGGCGGGCGGCGGCCACATGAACTTCCCGCCGATCTCGACGTCCGACGGCGTGAGCCCCGACCCCCTCGTATGGTTCGTCGAGGGCTCCCAGCTCGCCGTCGTGGACGGCAATTCCGGAACGAGGCTCTACACGACGACGGGCACCGCCTGCATGGACGTCCCGAGCATGAGCTTCCCCATCGCCGTGAAGAACCGGATCGTCGTGTCCGCGCTCGGGCACCTCTGCTCCTGGTCGATCGGCGGGATGTAGCGGCGGGATGAGGTCACGGGTCGCGGCGGCGATCGCGTCGATGACCGTCGCCTGCTCGGGCGGCGCGACGAACGGCCCGGGGGACTCGGGGGCACGGGGAGTGGCGGACGCCACGACCCGCCTCCCCGTCGCGGCCGACGGAGGCGAGGGCGGCGCCCCGACGGATGCCGCGCCCGACGCCACGCCCGACGCCGAGGACGCGGCGACTCCGACCTGCATCACGCCCGCATCGCCGCAGATATGCGCGCCTCCCGAGATGACCGCTCTGCCCGTATGCAAGCTCAGTCTCACCGGCTGCATGGATCCGCAGACACCCACGAGCTTTGCGGCGAGCGCGATCCCGTACGAGGTCAACAGCCCCCTGTGGTCGGACAACGCCGCCAAGACGCGCGCGTTCGTGCTGCCCGCCGGAGGCAAGATCCACATCAAGGACTGCATGCCGGACGCCGGCGCCGCCGCCCTCGCCGAGTGCGTCTCGCCGATGGGCGTCCCGAACGGGACGGCCGACACGGGCAAGTGGGTGTTCCCGGTCGGAACGGTGATGATCAAGAACTTCATCTTCGACGGGAAGCTCGTCGAGACTCGCCTCTTCATGCACGTCGACACGGCCACGGCGGCGCTCATCGGGAACGGCAGCGACTGGGTCGGCTACAACTACGCTTGGAACGAGGCGCAGACCGAGGCGCTGGTCGTACCCGACGCGCGGACCCAGGTCATGTTCGACACGGGCACACGCACCGTCGAGTGGAACTACCCCAATTTTCTCGACTGCATCGGATGCCACAGCCCCGCGGTGGGGACGCTCGGTCCCGAGACGGACCAGATGAACCGCGTGGTCAACGGCGCGAACCAGATCGACGTCTTCGAGACGATGGGCCTCTTCGACGACACCGCGCCCTCGAAGCCGTACACGACCGCCCTCGTCGAGCCGTACATGAACGCCGCGCTCGGTCTCGCGGGGCCGCTCGCGGGCGCGACGCTCGACCAGGAGGCGCGGTCGTATCTGAGCGCGAACTGCGGGTTCTGCCACCGCCCGGACGTCAACGACCAGGGCTTCGATCTGCGCTACGGCCTGTCCCTCTCCCAGACGGGTATCTGCGGCCTCGCGCAGCAGAACGGGATCCCAGGAATGACGGGGACGACTCTGCTCGACTTCGCGCCCGGAAACCACGCGGCCTCGGCCATGTGGATCCGGATGAACATCCCCGTCCCCTCCACCGACCCCGACGAGACGGCCGACGTGGGACGCATGCCGCCGGTGGCGAGCTTCGTCGTCGACACCCAGGCGACCGCGCTCGTCGGGTCGTGGATCGACTCGATCACGACGTGCCCGGGCCCCGATGGCGGACTCTAACCCGCCCGGCGGTCAACCGCGCCCGACGCCGCGGACGCTCCGGTCCACCGAGTCCAGGACGCTCCGCAGCTGTTCGGGCGCCACCGGCTTCACGAGATGGTGCTTGAATCCCGCCTCGACGGTGCGCCGGCGGTCCCCCTCCATCCCCCAGCCGGTCAGCGCGACCATCACGGGCGGCGCGGGCATTTCGTGGACGATGCTGCGGCACACGTCGATGCCGTCCATTTCCGGAAGGCCGATGTCGCAGAGCACCACGTGGGGCCGCGCTTCGAGGACGAGCGCCACCGCGTCACGACCGTTGCGCGCCGTACGCACCTCGTGGCCCAGTTGCTCGAGCCACGCCGACATCATGTCGGCCGAATCCTCGTTGTCCTCCACGACGACGATGCTGAGGGAGCTCTTCGGGGCCGGAGGCATCGGGGATTCCGTCGCCGGCGCTTCGACGGCGACGCCGTTGCTTCCCGTGGGCACCGTCAGCGTGAACGTGGCGCCCTTCCCTTCCCCGTCGCTCGCCGCGGTGAGCGTTCCGCCGTGAAGCTCGGCGAGCCGTCGCGACAGCGCGAGGCCGATCCCTAGCCCGTCGTTCGTCCCTGGCGTCGCCCGATCGATCTTCGTGAACATGTCGAAGACCCGCTCGAGCTGCTCGGATGGAATCCCCGCGCCGTCGTCCACCACGCGAATGACGGCCCTGTCCTCCTGGTGCTCGAGCTCGATCTTGACCCGCGCGCCCGACTGCGAGTGCTTGGACGCGTTGTTGAGGAGATTCCCGATGATCTGGGCGATCCGCGTCGCGTCCACGAACGCCGACAGGGGCTCGCGCACGTCGACCGCGACGGACTGCTCGCGTCGCGTGAAAAACGGTCGCGCGGTCTCGATGGCGCGATCGATGATGGACGAGAGCTGCACGTGCTCCCTGCGCATCTCGAGCGTTCCGCGCGTGATGCGCGAGACGTCGAGGAGGTCGTCGATGAGCCGGACCATGTGCTCGAGCTGGCGGTTCATGGCCGAGAGCGTGCGCGCGACGATCGGGCGCTCGTCGTCCTGCTGGAGGAGCACGTCGATCCCGGTGCGCAGCGGCGCCAGCGGGTTCCTGAGCTCGTGGGCCAGCGTGGCGATGAACAGGTCCTTCTGCTTGTTCGCCACCCGGAGCGCCCGCTCCGACTGCTCGAGCTCGGCGGTTCGCTCCTGCACGCGCGTCTCGAGGTGCTCGTTGAGCTCCGCGAGCGCGCGAGTCTTCCGGAACAGGTCGGCGAAGACCGCCACCTTGTGCCGGAGGATCTGCGGATTCACCGGCTTCGTCAGGTAGTCGACGGCGCCGGCGCCGTAGCCCGTGATGACGTCCTGATCGTCGACGAGGTACGCGGTCAAAAACACGATCGGGATCTGGCGAAACTTCTTGGTCCCCTTGATGAGCTGGGCGAGCTCGAAGCCGCTCACCCCCGGCATCTTGATGTCGAGCACGATCGCGGCCACGTCGCTGTCGAGCAGCAGGCGCAGCGCCTTCTCGGCGCCGTCCGCGCGAAGCAGGACGTACGTCGGGTCCGCGAGGATCGCCTCCAGCGCGTCGAGGTTCCGCGGCTCGTCGTCGACCAGGAGGATGTTGATGGGCTCGGACATCGCGACTCCCTAGCGGTGCAACCAGACGCGCAACAGCGAGAAGAGCTGGTCCGTATTGACCGGCTTGGCGATGTAATCCGACGCTCCCGCCTGGAGGCACTTCTCGCGGTCCCCCTTCATCGCCTTTGCCGTGAGCGCGAGGATGGGCAGCGTGCGGAACCGGACGTCCTTGCGGATCTCGCGCATCGTCTCGTACCCGTCCATCTCGGGCATCATGATGTCCATGAGGACGACGCTCAGATCGGGCGTGCTCTCGATGATGTCGATCGCCTGTCGCCCGTTCGTCGCGCTCACCACCTCCATCTCGTGATTCTCGAGGACCGTCGTCAGCGCGAAGATGTTCCGCACGTCGTCGTCGACGATGAGCACCTTGCGGCCGCGCAGCGTCTCCGTCGACCCGTGCAGGTGCTCGATCATCTTTCGTTTGGGCTCGGGGAGATCCGAGACGACCCGGTGGAGGAACAGCGCGGTCTCGTCGAGCAGGCGCTCCGGCGACTGGACATCCTTCAGGATCACGCTCTTCGCGACCGCGTGAAGCTTGAGCTCTTCGGCCTGGGACAGCTCCTTCCCCGTGAACACGACGATCGGAATCTCTTCTAGCCCAGGCTCGGACCGCAGCCTGTCGAGCAGATCGAAGCCGCTCATGTCGGGCAGTCGCAGGTCGACCACGCAGCAATCGTAATGGTGCTGGCGCAGCGCATCGAGGGCCTCGCTTCCCGTTCCGACGGCCGCGATGTCGATGTCGTCGTGGCCGAGGAGCTCGACGATGCTCGCACGCTCGGGGCCGTTGTCTTCGATGACGAGGAGCCGCTTCTTGTGCGGCTTGGCGTACGCCTTCAACCTGTCGAACGCGGTCTCGAGCTCGCTCGTGGTCGCAGGCTTGACCAGGTACGCGAAGGCGCCATGAGAGAGGCCGTGCTGGCGCTGCTCCTCCACCGACAGCATCTGGACGGGGATGTGACGCGTTCGCGGATCCAGCTTGAGGTTGTTGAGGACCGTCCAGCCGAGCATGTCGGGCAAGAACACGTCCAGGCTGATCGCTGCCGGCAAGTACTCGCGCGCGAGCGAGAGCGCCTCCAGGCCACGGTTCGCGACGATCGCCTTCAGCCCCTTGCTCCGTGCGATCCCGAGCAAGATACGGGCGTAGTGCGGATCGTCCTCGATGATGAGCAGGACCGTGTCGTCCTCCCGGATGTCATCGCGGTCGTCCGGTATGGCCTCGTCGACCTTGACGATCGACAGCACGGGCATCTGGACCGGGGCCTGCGCCGACACGCCCGCCGGCCCGAGCTGGCGCTGAGCCGGCCCCGTGTACGCGAGCGGCAGGTACAGCGTGAATGTGCTGCCCGTGCCGGGCTGGCTCTGGAGGCGGATCTCGCCGCCGAGTAGGTTCGCCAGCTCGCGGCTGATCGCGAGACCCAGGCCGGTGCCGCCGTACTTGCGGCTGGTGCCGGCGTCCGCCTGCTGGAATGCCTCGAAGATCAGCTTCTGCTTCTCCTGGGCGATGCCGATCCCGGTGTCCGCCACGACGAAGGCGATCGCCGAGGCGGCGGGGCCGAGCACCGGGTGATCCGGGTTCCAGCCCGACGTCACCTGGCGGACGGACATGCTCACCGCGCCCTGCGCCGTGAACTTGAATGCGTTCGAGAGGAGGTTCTTCAGGATCTGGTGCAGGCGCTTCGAGTCGCTCACGAACGAGCGCGGCAACGAGGGGTCGATGTCGACGTTGAAGACGAGCGCCTTCGTCTCCGCGACGTGGTGGAACGTCCGGTGGACGATGTCCCGCAGGTTCGGGAACGTGATCTCCTCGGGCTCGACGGTGACCGTCCCCGATTCGATCTTCGACAGGTCCAGGATGTCGTTGATCAGGGTGAGGAGGTCGGTGCCTGCCGAGTGGATGTTCTTGGCGAAGTCGATCTGCTTGGTGGACAGGTTCCCGTTGGCGTTCTCCGCGAGCTGCTGACCCAGGATGAGGATCGAGTTCAGCGGCGTGCGGAGCTCGTGCGACATGTTCGCGAGGAACTCGGACTTGTACTTGGACGTGAGGGCCAGCTCGGCCGCCTTCTCCTCGAGCGCGCGGCGCGCCTGCTCCACCTCCTTGTTCTTGCGCTCGACCTCCGCGTTCTGGTCGGCCAGCTGCTTGGCCTTCGATGCAAGCTCCTCATTCGTCTGCTGCAGCTCGATCTGGCGCGTCTGGAGCTCGGCGGTGAGCTGCTGCGACTGCAGCAGCAGGTTCTCCGTGCGCATCGTCGTCTCGATCGTGTTGAGAACGACGCCGATCGACTGCGTCAGCTGGTCGAGGAACTGAAGGTGCGTGCTGGTGAACGGCCGGATGGAGGCCAGCTCGATCACCGCCATCGTCCCTCCCTCGAACAGCACCGGGAGGACGACCACGCTGTTCGGCGCCACCGAGCCGAGGCTCGAGTGGATGGTGGTGTAGCTCGGCGGTACGTCGTTGAGCAGGATGCGCTGCTTTTCCGCCGCGGCCTGGCCGACGAGGCCGACGTTGAGCTCGATGCGCTCCGGCTGGTTCTCGCGCTGCGCGTAGGCCGTGAGGAGCCGCAGCGTCTTGGCGTCCGCCTGCTCGCTCGGGTCGCCGCGCTCCATCTGGTAAATCGTGCCCTGCTGCGCGTCGACCAGCGGCGCTAGCTCGGAGAGGAGCGTCCGCCCCACGGTGACGAGGTCGCGCTGCCCCTGCAGCATGCGCGTGAACTTGGCCAGGTTGGTCTTCAGCCAGTCCTGCTCCCGGTTCCTGTCGGTCGTACCGCGCAGGTTGTTGATCATCGTGTTGATGTTGTCCTTGAGCTCCGCGACCTCGCCGCGCGCCTCGACCTGGATCGAACGGGTCAGGTCGCCCTTCGTCACGGCGGTGGCCACGTCGGCGATCGCGCGCACCTGGTTGGTCAGGTTGGCCGCCAGGAGGTTCACGTTGCCGGTGAGGTCCTTCCACGTCCCGGCGGCGCCCGGAACGTTCGCCTGGCCGCCGAGGCGTCCCTCGACTCCGACCTCGCGAGCGACGTTCGTCACCTGCTCGGCGAACGTAGCCAGCGTGTCGGTCATGTTGTTGATCGTATCCGCGAGCGCCGCGACCTCTCCCTTCGCCTCGACGGTCAGCTTCTGGCGCAGGTTCCCGTTGGCGACCGCGGTGACGACCCTCACGATCCCGCGCACCTGGTTGGTCAGGTTCGCGGCCATGAAGTTCACGGAGTCGGTGAGGTCCTTCCACGTGCCCGCGACGCCGGGGACGTCGGCCTGGCCGCCGAGCTTCCCTTCGGTGCCCACCTCGCGCGCGACGCGCGTCACCTCCGACGCGAACGACCGCAGCTGATCGACCATCGTGTTGATGGTGTTCTTCAGCTCGAGGATCTCGCCCTTCACGTCCACGGTGATCTTGCGCGACAGGTCTCCGCGGGCGACCGCGGTCGTCACCTCCGCGATGTTGCGGACCTGGGCGGTGAGGTTCGTCCCCATCGCGTTGACCGAGTCGGTGAGGTCCTTCCACGTGCCCGCGACGCCGGGCACCACAGCCTGCACGCCGAGACGCCCCTCGGTCCCGACCTCGCGGGCGACGCGCGTGACCTCGGAGGCGAACGAGCGGAGCTGCTCGACCATCGTGTTGATGGCCTCCTTAAGCTGGAGGATCTCACCGCGGACGTCGACCGTGATCTTGCGCGACAGGTCGCCGTTGGCGACCGCGATGGTGACGTCGGCGATGTTGCGCACCTGGTTGGTCAGGTTGGACGCCATCGAGTTGACGTTGTCCGTGACGTCCTTCCACGTGCCGGCGACTCCCGTGACGACGGCCTGGCCACCGAGCTTCCCTTCCGTGCCCACCTCGCGCGCGACGCGCGACACCTCGGAGGCGAAGGCGTTGAGCTGATCGACCATCGTGTTGAGCGTGTTCTTCAGCTCGAGGATCTCGCCCTTCACGTCCACGGTGATCTTGCGCGACAGGTCGCCGCGCGCGATCGCCGTCGCGACGTCGGCGATGTTGCGCACCTGACCGGTGAGGTTCGAGGCCATCGCGTTGACGTTGTCCGTCAGGTCCTTCCACGTGCCGGCCACACCGGGCACCTGCGCCTGACCGCCGAGCTTCCCCTCGGTGCCCACTTCGCGCGCGACGCGCGACACTTCCGAGGCGAAGCCGTTCAGCTGGTCGACCATCGTGTTGATCGTGTCCTTCAGCTGGAGGATCTCGCCGCGGACGTCGACCGTGATCTTCTTGGACAGGTCGCCCTTCGCGACCGCGATGGTGACGTCGGCGATGTTGCGCACCTGGTTGGTCAGGTTGGACGCCATCGAGTTGACGTTGTCGGTGAGGTCCTTCCACGTGCCGGCCACTCCGGGCACCTGCGCCTGACCGCCGAGCTTCCCCTCGGTGCCCACCTCGCGCGCCACGCGCGAGACCTCGGAGGCGAAGCCGTTCAGCTGGTCGACCATCGTGTTGATGGTGTTCTTCAGCTCGAGGATCTCGCCCTTCACGTCGACGGCGATCTTGCGCGACAGGTCGCCGCGGGCGACCGCGGTGGTCACCTCGGCGATGTTGCGCACCTGGTT
>Ga0209415_10014100_pt1 | contig 13078 bp, 10 predicted proteins | sample PeaSoiSIISIP2007_FD_187696 | JGI IMG/M metagenome (GOLD analysis project Ga0209415, IMG submission 187696) | Peat soil microbial communities from Weissenstadt, Germany - SII-SIP-2007 (SPAdes) (version 2) | ecosystem: Environmental > Terrestrial > Soil > Wetlands > Peat | place: Germany... | reverse complement strand
AGGAGCGCATCGCTCAGGAAGATGAAGGTGAACAGCAGCCCGGGGCGGGCGCCCACCGACGCATGCCCCATGAGGAAGAAGGCGAACGCGAGGCCGACAGCCGGCATTCCCGCGGCCGCCCAAAGGACGGGCGGGGTCGCACGATCCAGCCGGCGGGCGGCAAGATAGACGGCAAAGTAGACCGCGCTGAAGACCAAGCACACGGTCACGACCACGGGCGCCTGCTGCGCGGTGAACGTGCTGGCCGCCCAGCGGGCAATGATGACGGCGGAGATCCCCGCTGCGCCGGCGATCAGCTCGCCCAGGTTCTCCCGCCACGCGAGGACGAAGACGCACAGGCTCGCCAGGAGGACGAACGTGAAGATCAGCCCCGTGCGCGCGGCTGCGCCGGGGTACCCGAGGAAGTAGAGCGCGAAGCAGAACGCGACCGCCGGCAGGGCGATCGCCGTTCGCCGGAGAATCAGCGAATCCCGGCCCACCCTGCGCGCGGCCTCCGAGGCCCCGAGAAACAGCGCGCAGAACCCAAGGCACACGACCATCGCGGTGCCCGTCTTCTCGGGCACGTAGAATTTCTCGGCCCAGGCGACCAGCATCAGCACGGTGCCGGCGGCCCCCAGGGGCACGAGGTAGAGCCAGCCGCGGTGCAGGGCCACGGCGACCAGGCCGAGGACGAGCATCGCGATGTAGCCGAAGAGACCGGCCGGGTTGTCGTGCCCGGTGCTTATCAAGATGGGCGTGAGGAAGCCTCCGAGGATGCCAAGAACAGCGACCACCTGCGCCTCCATCCGGATGGAAAGCATGAAGGCCGTCGCCGTGATCAGCGTCATCAACAGGAACGTCGGCACCGGGCCGAAGAAGGCGAAGTGATAGATCGAGTCGCACGCAAACGTCACCGCGTAGAGCGAGACGACACCCGTGGCCGCGAGCGTCTGGGCCGTCACGCGGTACTTCTCGGGCGGGACCTTCAGGCCCCCGACGACGAGGCCGATCCCGAGGAGGAACCCGAGCGCCACGCGCACCTGCGGCGGAATGAGGTCGTGTTCGAACGAGTACTTGACGAAGAACGCCACGCCGAGGAAGAGCGCGAGGCCGCCGAGCCATGCGAAGAGCTTCGCCCCCATGAACTGCTCCCAGTTGATCGCGGGCCGGGTCCGCGGCTCGGTGGAGCCGGCCGGGACGGGGGGGACATGGCCGGCGGTGGGAAGGAGCGGCGGGGGCTCGGAGATCGCAGCCTCCCCGGCCGGGGCCGCCATGGGGGCAGCAGCGGGCACGGCGGCACCGGGCGGCTGCGCGAGCGGCCTGGCGGCTTCCGGCTTCGCCGAGGGCCGCGGTTCGGTCGGGACAGGCGCGGCCGCCGGGGCGGATTCGGCCTGCGCCCCCAACTTGGACAGAACGACGGCCGAGAGGTCACGCAGCGTCACGTGCAGCGTCCTGATCTCGTCCTCCTGGGACCGGAGCCGGCTCTGGAGGATCTCGAGGTCGCCGTCGTGCCTCAGAACCTTGACGATCACCCAGATCGGCAGCACCACCAGGACGGCGACCAGGTAAATGACCAGCAATACGATAAGGGGTTGCATCATGGGTAGCCCGCCGGTTGGCCACCGGCCCTCCCGCAGTGTCTCGGCGATTCCCGCTTAAAGGGCGCCATGCGCATTTGAATCCCGGCTCTCATCGAAGGGACGCCACCGCGCCCGTGAGCTGCTGCAGCACCTTCTCGGCGGCCTTCCGGTTGGCCGCGCTCAGGATGCTGTCCAGTGCCGCCAGGTTCCTCTCATAGTCATGCCGGGCGGCCTCCCAGGCCGCATGGCCCTTCGCGCTCAGGGCAACAACGTGCTGCCGGCGGTCGCGCGGATTATCGAGTTCGCTCAAGAGGCCCACCTGCTTCATCCGCCGGAGGAGCCCGGTGACGTTGGAGGGATCGACGATGAGGGCGCGCGCCAGATCGGAGGCGCGCATCCCGGCAGCCTGGCCCGAGAGAAGATGGAGCACGTTGAACTGCGCGGCTGTCAGCCCGTGGGGCTTGAAGATGCGCTGGGCCTCTTTCTGCAGCGCCTGGGCGGTCGCGAGGACCTGGAGGACAAGGTGCACGGCGGTGAGCCTGGAGTCGTTATTTGATATGTCAACTATTTATTTGATATGTAAAGTAAATGGCTCTGCCCAATTACTTGACTTAGTCAAGTAGTTGCCGAAGCTCCTTCCAACACGCAGCGCCCGATGATCCAGGAAGCCGCCATGTTGGAGGAACAAGTCACTGCAGTCAGGGTGTTTAACCGATTCTACACTCATGAGATAGGATTGCTTAACCAGAGCCTGCTGAAGAGCGAATTCTCACTTGCCGAGGCTCGAATCCTATATGAACTCGCCCATCGCGAGGGACTGACCGCCTCGGACCTCGGGCACGATCTGGGCCTCGACGCGGGCTATCTGAGCCGCCTGCTTAAGGGCTTCGCCGAACGGGGCCTCATAAAGCGCAACCCGTCCCAGACCGACGCGAGGCAAGCCGTGCTGGCTCTTTCTGCCGCCGGCCGAGCCGCGTTCGAGCTCCTGAACAAGGCCTCGCATGACGAGGTTCTCGCCGTGCTCCGGAGACTTCCCGCGGGCGAGCCGGACAGACTCGTGAAGGCAATGGGGACGGTCCAACTCATCCTGGGGCGCGGTCCCGCGCCACAGGCCCCGTACATCCTGCGCCCGTTGCGGGTTGGCGAAATCGGGTGGATCATTCACCGCCAGGGCCTTCTCTATTTTCAGGAGTATGGCTGGGACAGGACATTTGAAGCGCTGGCAGCCGAGATCGCAGCCTCCTTCGTGAAGACCTGCGATCCGAATCGCGAACAGTGCTGGGTCGCCGAGCGGGACGGCGCCGTCGTCGGTTGCGTGTTCCTCGTGCGTGACTCGGACGCCGTCGCGAAGCTTCGCCTGTTGTATGTCGAGCCCTCGGCCCGGGGGCTCGGAATCGGGCGCCGGCTTGTCGACGAATGCGTCGGGTTCGCCAGGAGCAAAGGCTACAGGACGCTGACGCTCTGGACGAACGACGTGCTCGCGTCCGCCCGCAGGATCTATCAGGCGGCCGGGTTCAGGCTGGTAAAGGAGGAAAGCCACCGGTCATTCGGGAAGGACCTTGTCGGCCAGTATTGGAGCCTGGACCTGACCGCCCCCGGTCTGGAACAGGCCGGGTAGTTCCGATTGGCGGCCTCCGCAGCCGCGCCAAGCGCCCTCCTCCCCGCCGCCATTGCATTTCCGGTCGGGGAATGGAAGCTGCTTGTCAAAGGACATGATTCGGAAGGTCGCCGTCTCCCTGATTCTCCTCGCCTGCGCCGCCGGCGGCGCCCGGGCCGCCGGCGCCCCGGTCAAGGTCAGGGTGGTTGTCGTGGCGATGTTCGAGGTCGGCGAGGACATGGGCGACGTCCCGGGCGAGTTCCAGTACTGGGTCGAGCGCGAGAAGCTGGACCGCATCTGGGAATTTCCCCAGGGCGAGCGCAGGCTCCGCTCCACGCCGGACGGGAGCGTGCTCGGCGTCGTGACGGGCACCGGCACGATCCACAGCTCGGCCACGATCATGGCCCTCGGCCTGGATCCGCGCTTCGACCTCACCCATGCCTACTGGGTCGTGGCGGGGATTGCCGGGGCCAATCCCGACGTCATGTCGCTCGGCTCGGCCGCCTGGGCCGAATGGGTGGTCGACGGGGACCTGGGCCACGAAATCGACGCGAGGGAAGTGCCAGCCGGCTGGGCGACGGGGCACATTCCGCTTCGGAAGAAATCCCCCTACGAGCAGCCGGCGGTCCCTCCCGAGGGGCAGGTGTTCCACCTGGACCCGGCGCTCGTCGACTGGGCCTACCGCCTGACCAAGGACACGGCGCTTCCCGACAGCGAGGCGCTGCGCAGGCACCGCGCGCTGTACGCGGGCTACCCCAACGCGCTCAGGCCCCCGTTTGTCCTTAAGGGCGACAACGTGGCCTCGATGAACTACTGGCACGGCACGCTGATGAACGAATGGGCCGAGGCCTGGGTAACCTATTACACCGGGGGAAAGGGGACCTTCGCCACGAGCGCCATGGAGGACTCGGGAACGATGCAGGCGCTCACGTGGCTGGCCCGGGCCGGCCGGGTCGACGCCAGGCGGGCGCTCATCCTGAGGACGGCGTCCAATTTCGTCATGCAGTGGCCGGGGTCCACCGCCGCGCAGAGCCTCTCCGGCGAAAGCCTCGACAAGGGCTACTCGGCCTACCTCCCGGCGCTCGAGGCGGCCTACCTGGTGGGCAGCCGCGTGGTCCACGAGATCACGGGCGGCTGGGCCGTCTACGAGAGAACCCCGCCGAGGTAGGCGGCTGCGGGCCCGTTTGGCCGGGGGCCGAAGCAATCAGGGCGTGCTCACGGCGCAGGCGTCGGATCCGAAGATTGCCCGGGTCGGGCTTCAGAATCATATCGACGATTCTCCGCGATCCGAGCTCTCACCAGCTTTCGCACAAGGGCCGTCGGCAGGGGATGCTTCGCATCAAAGCGGATGGTGCCCTTGCTGGTGTCGTACCCTTTGAGTTCGTCCCTGTGGCCCTGCACCGTGGAGCCCAGGTAGAAGGCGCAATGCCTGGCGGCCGCGCCAACGGCCACCAGGAATATTCCGTTCAGACGGAAGGCTGCCAGTCCGTAGCTGACGCACTCGTCGGCATCCGGTGCCGCTGCCCGAATGGCCTTCCGGAGCTTCTCAAGCGCTGCCCGCTTGTCGGCGCTCAAGGCCGCGAGATACTCGTCGAACGTCCCTGGCTTGGGGATTCGCTTAGAATTGCTCTTCATGGCCTGTCTTGCCCAAAGGCAGCGGATAAACTCTCAAGCGGGACGAGGGCGCGCAGCCTCGGAACGCGCAGGTAGAGCCCCGCCCAGAGGGCGACACCCAGGCTGACTGAGACGGGGGCGGATGTGCGGGTCGCGTCCATGGGATGCTCGCGGGTTTTGGATTGGCCCGGCATTGAGCCTCATGATCTCCTTCCCATATTGCCGGCAGATTGGTTGTGACCGTTCTGGCGGTCGAGTGCGATTAGCGCCCAGTGACTCGGCGAGCAACCTGGCTTGTCTTGGATTCCGTCGGGGTGCTCTTCAGTCCCTCCCCGGGAAGGCTCGGCATTGAGGCCACCGCCGGGATTTTAATCGAAGTTCTCGCCGCTTGCTGTTACGGGCCACAGCTCAGACCAAACGCCCGGAAATCAGCATGCGGCGTCGGTTCGTAACCTAGAGCCATTGCCATTCTTGCATGAATCGTTGGAGTCAGATTCCAAGAGAAGGTGATTCTTCCCGGGAAACTCGAGCATCTATCGCACTGGAAGCGCCCTGCGGCATCCTTGAACCATGAAATCCTCTCCTGTCCCAATCAAGGTCCTCGTCACGACGACCTCTTTCCAGGACACGCCTGGACCCCATCACGCCCTTCTGGAAAACGCGGGCTTCGAATTGGCCCGCGCGCGTGGTCCGCTCGGCGAAGCCAGGATGCTTGAGCTGGCGGGATCGTTCGACGCCCTCCTTTGCGGCGACGATGCGATCACGCGCGCGGTCGTCCTGAAGGCCGCGCCGCGCCTCAGGGTGATCTCCAAGTACGGCATCGGCCTGGACAAGATAGACGTGGCCGCGGCGACGGAGCTCAAGGTGCCTGTCCTTTACACACCGGGCGTCAACCATACGACGGTGGCCGAGCACACGTTTGCACTGCTGCTTGCCGCCATGCGCAACATCGTGCCGGAGGCCAATGCCGTCGCCAGGGGCGAGTGGAAGCGCATCACGGGAAGGGAGCTGTGGGGAAAGACGCTCGCGATCGTGGGACTGGGCCGGATCGGCAAGGAGGTGGCCATTCGCGCCTCGGCGTTCGGCCTCAAGCTCATCGGCTATGACGTGTTCTGGGACGAGGGGTTTGCCGGCAAGTACGCAATCACGCGCTGCACGTCCATCGATGCCCTTCTCGAGCAGGCCGATGTCGTGTCCCTTCACACGAGCCTCAACGCCGAGACCCGCCATCTCATTAACGCCGGGAACATTGGCAGGATCCGGAAGGGCGCGGTGATCATCAACTGCGCCCGCGGAGAGCTGGTTGAGACCGCGGCGGTGGCTGGCGCCCTAAGGTCAAACCACCTGCTGGCATACGCCGCTGACGTCCTCGATGAGGAGCCGCCCCCGAGGAACCACCCCTTGCTGGGCCTGCCGAACGCGCTCATCACCCCGCACATCGGGTCCCGCACCTACGAAAGCGTCGCCCGGCAGGCCACCTGCGCCGTCGAAAACCTGGTGCTGTTCCTCAGCGGCAAGAAGCCGCATGCGCGCGCCAATCCGTTCTGACAATCCCAGGCCCCTGTCCAGTGCATGGAGTCCGCTTCACCTACGAGGGCGATGAGTAGACTCAAGGTCTCCACTCCTCAATCCCGCTCAGCGGCATGGCTCGTTAGGCGGGGCGAGGTCCTCGGGCTGGCCGCACTGGCCGGACTGACCGGATTCTTCCTGGCGACATCTTGGCGGAGATGGCCGGAGCCCCTGATCGATTTTGGCCGCGAACTCTACCTGCCCTGGCGCCTTTCGAATGGTGCCGTGCTGTATCGCGACGCCGACGATTTTTACGGCCCATTGTCGCAGTATCTCAATGCAGGTGTCTTTAGGCTCTTCGGTCCCGGCCTAATGACCCTGGCGGCAGCCAACTTGGTCATTCTCGCGGCCATCCTTGCTTCGATCTACATGTTGTTCAGGCGGGCCTGGGGAATTGGCGCGGCTATGGTTTCCTGTGCGGTTTTTGTATCCGTATTCGGATTTTCCGCATTTTACGGGGGCAACTACAACTTTGTGACGCCTTACTCTCATGAGGCCACGCACGGATTTCTGGCATGCCTTCTCCTGGTTACTTTCCTTGCCCGATGGCTGGACCGCCCGACCGTCGCGTGCGCTGCGGGAGCGGGCTGTCTGTTCGGGCTTACGGCTGTCCTGAAACCGGAGATCATGCTGTCGGCCGGTCTCGTGACGTGCGCCGCGATACTGCTCAATCGAATGCGGTCGAGGCCGCTGCCTGTCGCACAGGCTGCCGCCTGGGTTGCGACCGCCGCCCTGCCGACAGCCGTCTTTTGGGCCTACTTTTCGGCGCATTTGCCCGCGAAGGAGGCTCTTGGCTTCGCGAGCCGGGCATGGATCAACGCTGCGGCAACGACTCGTTTCACGAGCGATTCCATCCAAACCGCCTTTCTGGGTCTTGATAAGCCGTGGGCGCATTTGGTGGAACACGGGATCGCCACGCTCGTTGCGGTCGCCCTGATCGGCGGACTCGTCGCGATCGCCATGTCTGTGGAGCGAATCGCCCGATCATCGGTCCGGACCTTGGCCGGTGTCCTTTTGGCGGGCGGAACCACTTGGCTTGCCTTGGATCGGATTGACTGGCTCCACGTCGGACGCTGTCTGCTCGGCCTTGCGCTCATATACTTGGCCTACGGTCTTGTCTCGATCGTGCGAAACCCGGGCGCCGGAGCGGACGCATCCCGGCCCACGCTGCGTTGGCTGATAGCGGTCCTTGCCGTCGCGATGATGAGTCGGATGATCCTGAACGGGCGCGTCATTCAGTTCGGCTTCTACCAAGCCGCACTTGCCGGCATTCTAGTGCCCGCAGTGCTTGTCGGCGAACTGCCGGAACGAATCGGCCTCGGTCGTCGGGGCCGAGCGATTCTCGTCGTTCTGGCAGTTGCCGTGATCGGAACGGGAACCACCCGTCTAGCCATTCAATCGCAGAATAATCTGCGCAGGAAGACGTACGAGGTCGGCAAAGGCATCGACCGGTTCTATTCGTATCCTCCGCAAATCGATGCGACCGGCGAACTCGTGGATCTCGTAAGCGAGGAGTTGCGAGAGATGCCCGGAAGACGGACCCTGGTGGTCCTGCCGGAGGGAGAAATGATCAACTACCTCGCCCGATTGCCGAGCCCGGTCGCCCCATTCTTCTTCTTTTCCGCAGCCACTCGCGGCGACCTTGAGCAGGACATAGTCGGCGACCTACGGAAGCATCCGCCGGACTGGATAGTGATCATTAGCCGGAGTCTGCGCGATTATGGGATCTACCGTTACGGCCAACGACCGGGCGAAGGTCAACAGATCCTCGATTGGGCGTCATCCAACTATCGGGTCATATCCTCGATAGGGGGAGACCCTCTCGACGTTGATGAACGTGGCGCCGTAATACTGGCGCGCTCGGACAGATAGCCGTAGCCGGATCGCAACGGCGTCATCGGTGCTGACACGCTTGTTCTTGCGGCCGCCTTGCCGGCACAGGCTACCGCATCAATACGCCGATGCCGCTGTAGCCGTTAGGTGGCCCCTCCTGCACTGCCTGCAACTCCGGAGATGGGTGTGGGCACAAAGACCGGCTATCCGGCGATCTTTGCGTCGAATTTCGTGATTAATTCGATGGCGCATCGAGTGCATTAAATTATTGAACAATTAGTTAACAACCGTTTCAATCTTTATTATTGCATCTCTAACTGTTAGTTATTCAACTGTTGCCGTGCAATTACTTCACCCCCTCCCCATTGCCCTCGGATTGCTCTTCGCTTCAGTCGCCCTGACCGCTCGTGCCACGCTCGATGACGCGACCTACAATTCGGTCGTCGCCAGCAAGCCCGCCATCGGAGACATCGTCTTCATAAGGATCGGAGGGCCAGTTTTCAGCCGCGTGGCCATCACCACCGGCAGCTGGACGTCTCACGTGGGAATAATCGTCGACCGTCAGAATGGCGACTGGCTCGTCGCCGAAAGCGGGATTCCGTTCGTCCGCAAGACTCCACTCCGGAAATTTCTGGATCGTTCTGAAAATCAGGAATTCTCCATTCGACGCCTGAAGGTCGGGCCAAACGCCGCTCAAACGCGCGTGATGCTGAACTTTGCCGATGCACAGATGGGCAAGGTCTATTCGCTGGGGTTCAACCTCGAATCGAAAGACACCTTCTGCTCCAAGTTCGTTCACGATGTCGTCTACGCCGGCACCCGTCAGAGCATAGGTGAGGTCGAGACCTTCGACCACTTGTTGCACAGTAATCCCGATACACCGTTATCGTTTTGGCGGGCTTGGTTCTTTGGATTTATCCCCTGGCAACGGACGACCGTCACACCCGCTAGCGAACTGGTGAGCCCGCTCCTGAAACCCGTCATCCAAAACCACGTATGAAGGCCCTGATATACGAAATCATCTCCGCCGCGGCAACGATCGATGCGGCGGGCAACATAATCCTCAAGCCATTCGGCCTGACGCCCATGACCTTCAATATCCTTAACGTGCTTCGGGATAGACCTTTATCCCAAAGGGAAATCAGCGACAGGGTGATCGTCGCTGCCTCGAGCATCACCTTCCAGGTACGACAGCTCCAAAAGAGGGGCCTCATCCAACGCCGTCGGTCGGACGCCCGGACCTGGCGTGTCTCACTTACGCCCCTTGGCGCGAGCAAGCGTCTATTGGCCGAACAACACATGGACGCGACTATTGGGCAGATCCGGATGAACTCGGAGGCGATAGCGGCAGCCAAATCCGCGTTGAAAGAGGTGCATATCCGTCTTTCGGAACTGGTCCAAGGAATCCGCAAATCCGCGAAAATCAGCAAATGAGCCTAAGATCTGCAATTGCACGGATAGCCAGCCTCCCGGTCGTACTCCTTGGATTGATTGGCTGCTCGAATATCGAGAAATCGCTTCTGTTCTTCCCCTCTCATCGGAAGGGGAGCCCCGGCCTCACACCCTGGATTATGAAAAGCACCCTCATTGGGTATTCGCGGCCCGTTGACTCACCCAAGAACGTCTGGCTGATGCTTCATGGGAACGCGGGTCAGGCAGCTGATCGCATCTACGCGATCCGGCATTTTTCGACCGAGGATTCGGTCTTCATCCTCGAATACCCAGGTTATGGGAGTCGAGCAGGTATCCCCTCCAGCGAGAGTTTCAACGCAGCCGCAAAAGAGGCCTATCTCTTCCTGCGGGCAAGCTACCCAGCGATCCCAGTATGCGTATTGGGCGAATCGATTGGCTCGGGCCCGGCCTCAACTCTAGCGCGGTTGGCCCCACGGCCCAACAAGCTCGTCCTGGTCGTCCCATTTGACAGGCTGTCTGCTGTCGCGGGCGACCATTTCCCGGCGATCATTGTCCGGCTGATTCTCAAGGACGACTGGGATAACATCGCATCCCTTCGGGGGTTCTCCGGTCCAGTCGAGATTTACGGTGCTGAAGAGGACGCTGTCATTCCGGTTAGGCACGCGCGCTCGCTCGCGACCGCCGTCCCGTCATCGAAGTTCGTCCTAATCTCGGGCGGTCATAACGACTGGTCGGATCAGGACGCCGTGCGAATCAGAAATCCATGAGTCCGAGCCTGGAGAATCAAAAATGAAACCAACCCCGACGATTCTTGACCGCCTTCGCTTCGCGACACTTTGCCCGAGGGATTGGATCGTTCGCCTGATGTGTTGGCGCTACGAAACCTTCCTTTGGAGCTATTCGGTGATGATGCCTTCGCTCATGGCGAAGTCGGGAAAGCTTCGGGCGCGCCGGGCTCTCTATCGCGCGGCAAGGATTGTTCCTGCATATTCAGAGCATCTGAGCAAGGCCGCGGCTGGTAAACACGGCGCTCCCGAGACCGACAAGGAGAATTACATAAAGGCGCACTCTCCCGAGGCCCGCTGCCGCCACGGTTCGCTGCCGTTGGTGAGAACAATGATTGATGAGTCGTCCGGCAGCACCGGGACTCCTTACAATTGGGTGCGCAGCAGGCGCGAACGCGCTGAATCCCAGCGATTCATCTCATACTTTGCCAATTACTGCTACGGCACCGAGTCGCGCATCACCATCAATGCCTTCTCCATGGGAGCCTGGGCAACCGGAGTCAACATGGGGCAAGCACTTGAGGCCAACGGCATCGTCAAGAATACCGGTCCCGATCTGGCGAAGATTCTCAGTACGCTGCGGTTCTTCGGCCCGAAATACCAATACCTCATTCTCGGCTACCCGCCTTTCCTGAAGCACTTCATTGATGTTGCCGAGCAGGAAGCATTCCCATTTGACGAGTATCGCCTGGACGCGCTGGTCGGCGGCGAAGGCATGTCCGAGGGACTGCGCGAATACCTGTTGAAGCGATTCCGCCTGGTTTACAGTGGATACGGCGCCACGGACCTGGAGATCGGCATCGCGGGCGAGACTCCCGTTACCGTGGCCGTGCGCCGTCTGGCGCGGAAGGATCCGAAGGTGAAGGCCGCGCTCTTTGGTCCGGATTCTCGCCTGCCCATGCTCTTTCAATACAATCCACTGATGCATCACATCGAGGAGAACCAGAACCGCGAGCTGCTCTTCACGATCACCCGCGATTCTGTGCTTTCGCCACGAATCCGTTACAACGTGCATGACGAGGGCGGCGTCGCTCGGTTTGACGAGCTCGAAGCCAGAATGCGCAACCTGGGCTACAACATCAGAGACCTAGTTCCCAATTCACAGCGGCTGCTCCGCCTTCCCTTCCTGTGGATCTATGGGCGCCGCGACAGCACCATCAGCGTCATGGGCGCGAATATCTACCCCGAGGACCTGGAACAGTGCCTGTATGCCGAGCCCGGGTTGGCCCGCATCACCCGCTCGTTCTGTTTGTCGCTGAGCGAGCACGGCGCCCAGGTGCGCCCATGTTTTCACTTCGAGATAGAGGCCGAGCCGACCGAGGAGCTCGTGGCGCAATTCGGTGCGGCCATGGTCAAGCGCCTCGCCGAGCTAAACGCAGATTTTCGCGAGGCCCTTCACGAATACGCCCAAACTCTGCAGCCAGAGATCAAGCTTCATCGCCTAGGGAACGGCCCATTCTCCGGCGACTCCAGCCGGATCAAGCAAGTCAGACTGCTGAAGACCTCCCGCGTTTCATCTTTAAACTGACGTAATCCCGAGGCGAATTCCGACAAAACGGCGAAACCCATCTGGCCTGATCGTCGCACCGGCCGCGCTGGTTATCCGCAACTTACACTTGGTTTGTTCGCACTTACATTCTCCGTTGTTCAGAAACAACGCCCCCGGTTGCCCTAAACGTCCAGCTGCGGCCTCTTCGGATCCGGCCAGTCGAGGTGGAAGAATTTCCCGCGGGGCTGGTCGACGCGCTCGTAGGTGTGCGCCCCGAAGAAGTCGCGCTGGGCCTGGAGCAGGTTGGCCGGGAGCCGTGCCGAGCGGTAGCTGTCGTAATAGGCGAGCGACGCGCAGAAAGTCGGCGCCGGGACCCCGCACTCCGCCGCGAGCGCGATGACCTTGCGCCAGTTCGCCTGCGCGCCCTTGAACGTCTTGTTGAAATAGGGGTCGAGCAACAGGTTCGCCAGGTCGGGCTTCCGGGCGTAGGCTTCCGTTATCTTCTGAAGGAAGGCCGCGCGGATGATGCAGCCGCCCCGCCAGATCTGCGCGATCTCTCCGAAGTTCAGCTTCCACCCAAAGTCCCGCGCGCCGGTGCGCATAAGCTGGAAACCCTGCGCGTAGCTGCATATCTTGGAGCAATAGAGGGCGTCGTGGATGGCCGCGATGAGCGCCTTCCTCGAGCCCCGGTACTTCTTTGACGGCCCCTTGAGGATCCTCGAAGCGGCGACGCGCTCGTCCTTTATCGCCGAGATGAGGCGCGCAAAGACCGCCTCCGCGATCGTCGGGGCAGGGACGCCCATGTCGAGGGCGTTGGACGATGTCCATTTGCCCGTGCCCTTCTGGCCGGCCGCGTCGAGTACCACGTCGACAAAGGGCCTTTTCGTCACCGGGTCCCTCTGCTTCAGGATCTCGGCCGTGATATCGATGAGGAAACTGTCCAGGATCCCCTTCTTCCACTCGGCGAAGATCGCGCTCATCTCCGCGGGGCTGAGGCCGAGCAGGCCCTTGAGCAGGGCATAGGCCTCGGAAATCATCTGCATGTCGCCGTACTCGATCCCGTTGTGGACCATCTTCACGTAGTGGCCCGCCCCGTCCGCGCCGATGTAGGCCGTGCAGGGAACCCCGCCGACAACGGGCTTCCCGGGCGCGGCGCCCTCGATGGGCTTGCCGGTCACGGCGTCGACCTTGGCCGCGACCGCCTCCCAGATCGGCTTTT
>Ga0209415_10014099_pt1 | contig 13079 bp, 19 predicted proteins | sample PeaSoiSIISIP2007_FD_187696 | JGI IMG/M metagenome (GOLD analysis project Ga0209415, IMG submission 187696) | Peat soil microbial communities from Weissenstadt, Germany - SII-SIP-2007 (SPAdes) (version 2) | ecosystem: Environmental > Terrestrial > Soil > Wetlands > Peat | place: Germany... | reverse complement strand
CTCATGACTGCTCCAGACGCAGGTTCAGCGGTACGACGCCCATGCTTCAGTCCCCTGACCTGTTCCAGAAACCTGGGCCGATGGGCTCGACGAAATCGCTCAAAGCGATCAGGTAACCGTCAGGGCGGATACCTAGAGGTAACTGAGGTAGCGGCCTCGGCGCCGGGCCGAACACAGGCGCGGCGTCCTGGAGGATGTTGAAGGTCGACTGGTGGCAAGGGCAGATCAGCTGCATCGATAAGATGTTGAACAAGCTGACAGCGCAGCCGGCGTGAGTACAAATCTTTGAGAAAGCGACAATGCCGTTGGCGCCCGAGATCACCTCGAAACCGGCCTGGCCAGCGCGAGCTTTGATCGGGTCGCCCCCGATGTTCAGCACGACAACCGGAGACGTCGGGTCGTCTATATAACCTTCGGGGAACACCGTCATGAGGCCGTCGACCACGATGTCGTCCACATGGAGGGCGACGTTGTCTTCGGTCACGAGCCTCGCGCCCTTGTACCACTTGGTGTGGTAGAGAGCCCGTCCAGGCCGGGCACCGAGCGAGGCGAGCGGGAAGATCGCCGCCAGGCCGAATATCCCCCCCACCGGCACGAGCACCTTCTTCACAAGGAAGCCCCGCCGGGACATCATGGCGTCGGTCCCTCGCGACAACGATTCGACCACGGCGGCTCGTTCTTCCGGGCTCGAGGTCCGGTGGTGGGTCCCTCGGCTGGCCGTGACGTCGTGGCCTGGGAGGAGGTTGCGAGCCCACAACAACAGGCCGATCCCGAGGAGGCCGAACCCGACGAGCAGGAACAGCCCCTCGAGCTCAGCTTGGCCGCCTAAGCAGTAAACGATCACGAGACCGACGCCGCACAGCGCCGCGACTACCCAAAGAAAGGCGATGAAGTACTCCATCCGCTTCGCACGCCAGGGGTCGTCGCGCAGCGGGTACCAGGTGTCGTCCTGGCCCGGCGGGACATCGTCCGGCCAGGGGGTGCCTTCGCCGGCACCGTCGTCAGGCCCGTGCGTGCCCGTGAAGATCTTTGGGGACTCGGTCGCAGTCATGGCCTACCCACGGTTCCCTATCAGCCTCGAACACAGGAGCAGTACCCCCAGCCCGAAGATCACTCCGACAAAGCCCTCCGGGACCGGGCCGAAGTGGGCGATCCCGAGACCGCCAGGGTCCGGGGTATGGCCCAGGTAATAGACGTAGTCAGCTATCGCAGAAACCTGCTGGTCGGTGAACTGGCCGGGGCCAAAGGTGGGCATGGGCCGGGGGCCCACCCGGATCGCCTCGCCGACCTGGGTGCGCGTCGCCGCCCGCAGGCTGGGCACCACGTACCCGTGGCTGAGGAGCCCACCGGACCCCGAGGCGTCGTGGCACTGGGCGCAGTTCATCATGAACAAAGCGTTGCCCTCTGACAAGGTCGGGCAGTTGGGCGACTCGTTGTTACAGGCTGGCGTGATGTCGGGGATACCTGGCCCGGGCGTGCCGTGCTCGATGTCGAGGGCGTTGACGTAGGCAACTATGTCGGCGATCTGCGCCTTGTTGAAAAATGGCCTGTTACTGGTCGGTTCGAGGTTGGGCGAGCTGAGTGGCATCCGGCCGGTGGAGACGAAGAAGTCCACGGCAGCGGCCCCGACGTTGAGCAGCTCCGGGCCCTTCCCACCAATGCCCCCCACACCGTGGCAGGCTGCGCAGTGCTGGTCGAAGAGCGTCTGGCCCGCTTGAATGCTGACGGGGCTCAGCGTGACGGGCTTCATCTGTGCGGGAGCGGCGGCGGTCCAGAACAGCACCGCGAACATCGCCATGGCGGCCCCGACCAAAGCTGCAGGCCCGACGAGCGCGTGGCGCAGGCGGCTGCCGGACGAGTTCTTGCGCCTGGTGGCCACGAGCTTCTTGGTGGTCATTCAGGTGGCCGTCTTGGTCCGATTGGCGGGGTCATTTGCTCCAGGGGAGTCATTTGGTCGAGGGGAGGAGCCAGATCATTGCGTAAAGACCGATCCACACCACGTCAACGAAGTGCCAGTAATAAGAAAGCATCTCGACGTGCGGGGTGCTGCGGTGCCCACCGAAGCGGATCCGGGGGTTGAGCGAACGAAGGTACATGAAAACCATGGCGGCGAGGCCGCCCAAGACGTGCAGGAAGTGAACGCCGGTAAGGACGTAAAAAGCCCCGCTGAAGGCGCTCTGCTGGAGCGGGAAGTTACGGGTGGCATAGTCGACGACCTGCATTCCCTCGAAGATGGCACCGAGCACCAAGGTGAACGCCAACCAGGCTCGGAACTCGGCCAGCCTGTTGCGGTGGACGGCCCTCACAGCGAACTGCATGGTCCCGGACGACAGCACCAGGACGACGGTGGCGACGAAAACCGTCTTCTTGTCCACCACGTCGTGGAAGGGCGGCCAGACCACCGTCGCTGAACGTAAGGTCAAGTAAGCAGCGAAGAGCCCACTGAAGAACATCAGCTCGGAGGCAAGCCACACGATCGTGCCGACATTGACCAGCGCCGGCCGGTACTCAGCGGGCTTCAGCGGCTTTGCAGAACTGGAGGGAGGGCCGGCAGTCGTAATGGCTGTCATGACTCTTACTTTCTAGTCAAAGCCGCGGGCCCGATCCCAATCGCGCCACGCCTGTGCTCGTAGGGCGGGGACGCGTACCGTCAGCGGGTCGGGCGTGCATGAGGGCGGACAACCGAGCGTGGCGCATACGCTTGCCGAGTGACCATAGCACCGCGTCTCGGGGCTCTCGGGAACCCGACCGAATACCGCTATAACGAGCCCGACGCCCGTGTGCTCGAGACCTTCGACAACCCGTACCCCACATCGGCCTGGGTGGTGGCACTGCTTTGCAACGAGTTCACCACGTTGTGCCCCGTGACAGGCCAGCCCGACTATGGCCGGCTCCGCGTCGAGTACGTCCCGGCCGGCCTTTGCGTGGAGAGCAAGAGCCTGAAGCTCTACCTGATGCGGTACCGCAACGAGGGCACGTTCCACGAGGCGTGCGTCAACCGGGTCGCAGACGACCTCTGCGCCAGGCTGTCGCCGAGGTACCTGCGCGTCTATGGCGATTTCAACGCGCGAGGCGGCATAGCGATAAAGCCCCTGGCGGTCCGGTCTGCTCCAGACCTCTCCCAAACCGAGGAGGTGCGCTGCTTGGCCCTGCTCAGCCAGGCGACCGCCTTCGAACGGCTCCCCGAGTGAGATCCTCTCCCCCCGGGCGCCCTCCGAGCTGGCTGAGCGATGAGCAGCTCGGCTTGGGTCGGGCCATCTCGGCGGTCGTCTTCCTTCTCGGTGTGCCACAGGCCCCGGAGTGCACCGGTAGAGACCGAGAACGCTGGACAACGCCGAGAAACCAAGCGGGCCTTGCCCAGCGCCCACCCCTGACAAGCGGGGCCGGTGCCTTTCTATGACCTACCTCGTGAAGGCGATCTTTTTTACCCTCCAAGGGGAGGGGTACAACACAGGCACTCCGGCCGTTTTCTGCCGGTTCGCGGGCTGCAACCTCTGGACCGGTCACGAAAAGCAACGTTCGATCGCCACATGCCAGTTCTGCGACACGGACTTCGTCGGGACCGACGGCCCGGGCGGTGGTCACTTCAAGACCGCCGCCGGGCTAGCGCGCGCTGTCGAGTCAATGTGGCGTCCGAAGTCCTCAGCGCATCGTTTGGTCGTCTGTACGGGTGGTGAACCCCTGCTCCAACTCGACGAGGGCCTCGTGGAGGCCTTTCATGCCCGCGGCTTCAGGATCGCCATTGAAACCAACGGGACGCGCGAACCTCCCGCAAACATCGACTGGATCTGCGTAAGCCCTAAGGCGGGCGCCCAACTGGTCTTAAGGCACGGCAACGAGCTCAAGCTCGTGTTCCCCCAGCCTTCCTTGTTCCCCGCCGAAGTCGAGCAGCTCGGTTTCGAGCACTTCTTCCTGCAGCCAATGGACGGGCCCGATCGAGATGCCAACACCGCCCTCGCCGTTGAGTACTGCCTCGAGCACCCCCGCTGGCGTCTCAGCCTTCAGACCCATAAGTACCTTGGGATCCCGTAAATGGAAATATTCAAGGAGTTCACCTTCGAAGCCGCTCACCGGCTCCCGAACGTCCCGAAAGAGCACAAATGTGCCCGGTTGCACGGCCATTCGTTCCGGGTGGTGCTGCACGTCGACGGCCCCCTCGGCGGCACCTCCGGGTGGGTGATGGACTTTGCCGATATTGCAAGCTCTTTCCAGCCCGTCCTGGAACGCCTCGACCACAACTACCTGAACGAGATCGAAGGTCTCGAAAACCCCACGAGCGAGCGTCTGGCAGTTTGGATCTGGGACCACCTATTTAGCTCGCTCCACGGGCTCTGCCAGGTCGTCGTGTTCGAAACCTGCACCGCCGGATGCATTTACCGAGGCCCGTAGGCGGACGCACCCACTCAGTCGCTTTCGGGTGCAAGGATCCCTACCCGTGGACCAAGCCGAATACGTGCAAGCTGCGAGGGCGATCCAAGAAGCCAACATGGCCAAGATCGGCCGGCGGTACCTGGGTAGTAGGCGGACCATCAGGTTGCTCGCGGACATGGCTCGTCAGATCGAGACCGAACTGAGGTCCCTCGACCCTCCTGTCGAGGACGCTGTCGCTATCGAGGAGCACTTCATCCGCCCGTGGTCGGAGCACGCAAGGTTCCTAGCAGCGACGGCGGATGGACCTGTCCCCCGATGGCTTGGGCCCAATGGGGCCCGCAAGTTCCTAGCCGAAGCCCCCGGCGCTCCACAGGACCGCCAAGAAGACATCGACTTCTGCAACGCGTACGGTCTCGGCGATCCCGACGCGGCGGACGTGGGAGGATAGGGCGAGACGTGCGTCCGCGGGACGGGTTCGTTCCGATAGGCGAACCCGTCCCCGGACGTACGGGATCGTCCCATCGAAGCACGCCCCTAGCCGAACGAACCAGGCGGGTACTTCACTTCCCAGAGGCAGAGGCCGTGCGGGGGCGCGATCGGGCCTGCGGCCTGGCGGTTGCGGGCGGCCAGGACCGCCATGAGCTCACCGGCCTTGCGGCGACCGACGCCAACTTCGACGAACAGGCCGACGATGGAACGGACCATTTGGTGACAGAACGAGACCGCCTCGATCTCGAAGCACAGCCGGGCGGCGCCCAGGTCAGACCATTCAGCCCGAAGGACCCGGCGAACGAGGGGCGCAGGGTTGCCGCGCACCGCATGGCAGAACGAGGAGAAGTCGTGCTCGCCCAGTAAGACGTCGCTTGCCATCTCCATGGCGCGGAGGTCAAGGCATCTTCCTACATGCCATGTCGTGGCGGCATTGAGCGGGTCGGGCCACTCGGAGCACAGCAGGTTGTAGCGGTACACGCGCGAGAGTGCCGAACGCCGGGCATCGAAGCCGGCCGGTGCCCAAGTTGCCTCGCGCACGGCGATCGTCGGGGCCAGCATCTTGTTGACGGACCGCCGTAGGCGCGCCAGGTCGGCGTCAGCCTTGACATCGAGGGTTACTACCTGGCCCCAGGCGTGCACGCCCGCGTCGGTGCGTCCGGCGCAGGTCATCTCTACTGGGTGGCGTAGGACCCGTTCGAGGGCCGAGCCAAGGGCGCTGGCTACCGTAAAGGTCCCCGCCTGGAGTGCAAAGCCGTGGTACGGGGCACCGAGGTAGGCGACGATCAGGCGAAGACGGCGCCTCTGCTCCGTTGCTCCCGGGGGCGCTACGCGCGCAACGAGCTCAGACGAGCTCGATGCGGGCCATTGGGGCGTTGTCGCCCTGCCTTGGCCCGAGCTTGAGTATCCGGGTATAGCCACCAGATCGTTCAGCGTAACGGGGCGCTATGTCGGCGAACAGCTTGTGAGCCATATCCTTGTCGCGGATGAACGCGACGACCTGGCGCTGGTGGTCGACGCCGCCCTTTTTCGCCTTCGTCAAGCACTTCTCGAAGACCGGGCGCAGCGCCTTAGCCTTCGCCTCCGTTGTCACGAGGCCTTCGCCGGCTATCAGTGAGGCCACGAGGTTGCCCATCATGGCCTTCTGGTGAGCGGCGTCGCCACCGAAGCGGCGGCCCTTCTTGGGACGACCCGGGACGCCAGACACTTATTGCCCCTGCTTCCCACGCAGCGAGAGACCCCGCTCGTCCAGCTTCTGGAGGACCTCATCGAGGGACTTTTGCCCGAAGTTCGTGATTGCAAGAAGGTCGTCCTCGGTCTTGGAGACAAGCTCGCCGACGGTGTTGATCTGGGCCCTCTTCAGGCAGTTCCGGGGACGCTCGGACAGGTCGAGCTCCTCGATGGGCAGGTCTAGGTCGGGCGAGCCGCTGCCGGCCCCGGCGATCTCGCCGAGGACCAGGCCCTGGGGGGACTCGCTCATTTCGGCGACCAGGCCCAGCAACGAGCGCAAGGTGCTCCCGGCGGATGCGAGGGCTTCCTTCGGGGTTATCGAACCGTCAGTCGTGATGTCCAGGACCAGGCGGTCGTAGTTTGTCGACTGCTCGACCCGAGCGGGCTCGACAGAGAACGAGACCAGGCGGATCGGGGAGAAAATGGAGTCGACCGGGATGATACCGATCGTGGAGGACCGCTTGTTGCGCTCTGCAGCCACGTACCCCCGTCCTCTTTCCACGGTAATGTCGCACGCCAGGCGGCCCTTTGCATTGAGCGTGGCCAGGACCAGGTCCTGGTTGAGGATTTCCACATCGGCGGTCGTCTGGATCTCGCCAGCCGTCACGGTGCCAGGGCCCCTCGAGTCGAGCCGTAGAGTCACAGACTCGTCGGTGTCGACCAGGAGGACGATGTCCTTCAGGTTGAGGATGATGTCGGTGATGTCTTCTTTGATGCCCGGCAGAGTCGTGAACTCGTGCAGCGCGTCGTCGAAGCGGACCTGGGTGACGGCGGCGCCCGGGACCGACGACAACAGCGTGCGGCGCAGCGACACACCAAGGGTGTGACCAAACCCGGGCTCCAAAGGCCCTATCGCGAAGCGCTGGCGGTTGTCTTCTTCGTCTCCGAGCGGTTCGACTGCTGGGCGTTGGATAATAAGCATTGCGGCGGCCCTCCTCGCGGGCGTTACTTGGAAAAGAGCTCGACGATCAGCGACTCGCGCACGGGCACATCGATGTGCTCACGCATTGGCAAGTCGCGGACCGTGACCTCGAAACCTTCCCCGCCAGCTTCGAGCCAGGGCGGGATCTGACGTCCCAGAGTATCGAGGTTGTGGCGGACAACGATCAGGCTCCGGGTCTTGTCCTTGAGCGAGACAACGTCACCACGTCGGGCACGGTAAGAGGGGATCGTCACACGCCTGCCGTTGACAAGGACGTGCCCGTGGCGCACCAGCTGGCGGGCCTGAGACCGGCTGGCGCCCCAGTTGCCACGGAAGACGATGTTGTCCAGACGCAGCTCCAGCATGCGGAGGAGGTTTTCGCCGGTGATGCCCTGTTGGCGGTTGGCCTCTTCGTAGTAGTTGCGGAACTGCTTCTCGAGCACGCCGTATATGCGACGGGCCTTTTGCTTCTCACGAAGCTGGGTCAAGTACTCAGATCCCTGGCGAGCGCGGTCCCGGCCATGCTCACCGGGCGGGTACGGCCGGCGCTCGATCGGGCACTTGGGCGAGTCGCACTTGGGCCCCTTCAGGAACAGCTTCATCTTCTCGCGCCTGCAAAGACGGCAAACGGGGCCTGTGTAGCGGGCCATCTCAGACCCTCCGACGCTTCTTGGGCCGGCAGCCGTTGTGCGGGATCGGCGTGACGTCCTTGATACCCGCGATCTCAATGCCGGCGTTCATGATCGAGCGGACCGCCGTCTCACGCCCGGAGCCCGGCCCCTTGACGAGCACGTCCACCTTGCGAACTCCATGTTCCATTGCGCGCCGGGCGCAAGCCTCCGCGGCAAGCTGGGCGGCGAACGGCGTCGACTTACGCGACCCCTTGAAGCCGACGTTGCCGGCCGACGCCCATGCGAGGACGTTTCCCTCCAGGTCGCTGATGGACACGATCGTGTTGTTGAAAGAGCTCTTGATGTGAGCGACACCGTAGGCGACGTTCTTGCGCTCGCGGCGACGAGGGCGTCGCCCGCCAGGCTTCGGCTTTGGCATTTTCTAGTGCTTCCTTAGCTTCTTCTTGCCAGCCACGGTCTTTTTGGGGCCCTTGCGAGTCCTGGCGTTGGTATGTGTGCGTTGACCCCGCACCGGCAACCCACGCCTGTGCCGTATGCCCTGGTAGGAGCCGATCTCGATCTTGCGCTTGATGTCCTGGGCCACGTCACGACGCAGGTCGCCTTCGACCTTCAGGTTGGCGTCGATCCAGGCCCGGAGCTTGGCGACTTCCTCTTCGGTGAGGTCGCGGACCCGTGTATTGGGGTTGACCCCCGTGGAGGAGCACACCAAGTTGGATGTCGTCCTCCCGATGCCGAAGATGTACGTGAGCGAGATCTCCAGGCGCTTTTCCCGCGGGATGTCCACCCCGGCGATGCGGGCCATAGGTGGCCTTAACCCTGCCGCTGCTTGTGGCGCGGGTTAGTGCTACAGATCACAATGACCACGCCTTCCCGGCGGATCACCTTGCAGTTCTCACAAATCGGCTTGACGCTCGGACGTACTTTCACAGGCTCCTGCACCTCGGGTTATCGGGTCTTTGGGGAAGACCCACTAGAGCGAACTTGCCCGTCGCGGCAGGCGCTGAACGCTGATGGGCGCACACACCTAATGACCCGCGGGGACGGGGTTATATGATAGCGCACCCAGGGCCATACCGTCCATGCGCGGCGGACGCGCGCCGGCCCCTACGCCGGCAGTCTGGCCGGGCTGGTCAGGCCGGGACCGTCAGGATCTCCGGCCCGTTGTCCGTGACCGCGATCGTGTGCTCGAAGTGCGCCGACAGGCTCCCGTCCGCAGTGATGACAGTCCAACCGTCATCGAGCAGTACCGTTTCGGCAGCGCCGACGTTGACCATCGGCTCGACCGCGAAAACCATGCCCGTTCGGAGCTTGGGCCCGGGGTTGCCAGGCCAATAGTTGGGGACCGCCGGATCCTCGTGCATCTCGGTGCCGATCGCGTGGCCCACGTAACCCCTCACCACGGAGAAGCCGGCTCCCTCGGCCACGGTCTGGACGGCCAGGCCGACGTCGTGGAGGCGGTTGCCCTCCACAAGCTGGCCAAGGCCCGCTACGAGGCTCTCTTCGGTCACCCGGAGCAGCTTCTCCGTGAGGGCCGGAACGTCGCCGACCGAGACGGTGACCGCGGCGTCCCCGTGGTAGCCCTGGATGATCGCCCCGCAATCGATCGAGATGATGTCGCCTTCTTTGAGCACGTAGGGCCCAGGGATCCCGTGGACGATGACGTTGTTGGGCGAAGCGCAGATCACGGCCGGGAAGCCGTGGTAACCCAGGAAGTTGGAACGAGCGCCCCTGCGCTCGAGCACCTCGCGGGCCAGTTTGTCGAGCTGCGCCGTGGTAACCCCAGGACGTGCAGCGGCCGAGGTGACCGCCAGCATCTCGGCCACGACCCTGCCAGCCTTGCGCATCTTGTCTATCTCATCTGGCCGGCGCCTCATGTGCCCAGGGTACCCAACCGCTAGGAGTGAGGAGCCTTGCGCTGGCGGGCCGCCTCCACAGCTTCGACGACGCGTTCGGTCACCTCGTCGGGGTCGCCGCCCGCATCGACCGCGGCGAGGAGCCCCTGGCGCTCGTACCAGTCCACCAACGGGGCGGTCACCGACTCGTAGATTTCTAGCCGGCGCTTGACGGCTTCCTCGGTGTCGTCGTCTCGCTGGACGAGCTTGCCGCCACATGCATCGCAGGTCCCGGGCACCTTGGGCGGGTTGTCCACGACGTTGTAGTTCGCACCGCAGCTCGTGCAGACACGCCTGCCGGCGATGCGGCGCAGGACAACTTCTGTGCTCAGGTCGAGATTAATGACGACGTCAAGTCCCTTTGGCCCGAGCATGCCCGCCAGCGCCTCGGCCTGGGCGATGTTGCGCGGGACACCGTCCAGTACGAAACCAGCCGGCTCCGCCTTGCCTTGCAAGAGGTGCTCGCGCAGGACTTCCATGACGACATCGTCGGGTACGAGCTCCCCGCGGTCCATATAGCTCTGCGCCAAGCGCCCGACCTCGGCGCCATTGCGGGCAGCGGCTCGGAAGGCGTCTCCTGTCGAGATGTGGGGCACCCCGTAGAGGACCGACAGGCGCGCCGCCTGGGTACCCTTGCCTGATCCCTGCCGTCCGAGCATCACGATCCGGGCGGTCCCGTCCGCGCTCGGCCGGCCAACGCCTGTTTGTCCCCCGGGACCGGCCATCAACCGCACACGGGGAGCGAGTAGGGCACTTAGCGCCCGCCGCAGGACAACTTCAACGCAGGAAGCCCTCGTAGTTGCGCAACATGAGCTGGCTGTCGACCTGCTTCATGGTCTCCAACGCGACGCCTACGGCAATGAGGAGCGTGGTGCCCGCGAAGGGGTAGTTCTGGATGTTCCAAAGGGCCAGGAAAATAGACGGCAACAGCGCCACGAGCGCCAAGAACAGGGCACCAGGCAGGGTTATGCGGTAGAGGATGTTCTGCAGGTGGCGCTCTGTCGGGTAACCAGGCCGGATGCCCGGGATGTAACCGCCCTGCTTACGGATCACGTCGGCCTGCTGGTGAGGGTCGAACGTTATGCCCGCATAGAAGTAGGCAAAGAGCAGGATGAGCACGCCGTAAATCGAGATGTAGACGAGATTGCCCGGCTGTGCGAGGTGGGTGCTTATCCAGGTCTGCACGTCCTTGCCCCAGCCCGTGCTCGGAAAGACGTTGGAGATGAGCAGGGGGAAGTAGAGCACCGACGCCGCGAAGATGATTGGCACGACACCGCCGGTGTTTAGCTTCATCGGGATATACGTGCTCTGGCCGCCGTACATTCGGCGTCCCACGACTCTCTTTGCAAAGGTGACGGGTATCCGCCGCTGGCATTGCTCGATGAACACGATCATGACCAGGAAGGTCAGCGCGAGCAGCAGCAGGAAGGTGAACTTGGGCCAGCCGGCGGACTTGAGCAGGGCGTCGCCCTGCGTCGGCAAGCCCGCGATCACGTTGGTGAAGATCAGCACCGACATACCTTGGCCGACCCCACGCTGGGTGATCAGCTCGGCGAGCCACATGACTACAACCGTGCCGGCGGTCATGGTGAGCACCACGAGCAGTACGCGGGGCACCGTGAAATCGGGGATCAGGTCCACGTTGAGCGGCACCGAAGAACCGAGCAAGCCACCTCCGCCGTTGTGGAACGCATAGGCGAGACCGGTCGACTGCATTATGGCCAGGGCGATGGTCATGTACCGGGTGACCTGGGTCAACTTGCGTTGGCCGCTCGGCCCTTCTTCTCGCCATTGTTCGAACTTGGGGATGACCACCATCAGCAGCTGGATGATGATCGAGCTCGTGATGTACGGCATGATCCCGAGCCCGAAGACAGCCATCTTGGTCAGGGCGCCACCAGAGAACAGGTTGAGGTACGCGATGACCCCGCCCTTGTTCGCAGCCGCGGCCAGGGACTGGACGGCGTTGAAGTCCACGCCGGGACAGATGATGTTGTCCCCAAGCCGGTACACCCCGATGATGAACAGGGTGAACAGGATCTTGTTGCGCAGGTCCCCGATAAGGAAGGCTGCTTTTAAGTTTCGGATGCTGGTGGGTATCGGCATGGCGGCGGCCTCGAACTGCTCCTGGTCCTAGTGTCCCTGTCCGTTACTGTCAGTCCCCAGTCCTATCATTGCAGCTACCGGCTCATGAGCGCGTTGCCCTTGGCGGGCGGGCGGCCGTGCCCGAAGGGCGGCGGAATGACCTGGACAGAGCCTCCTGCGGCCTGGATCGCGGCCTGCGCGGAGGCAGAAAAGGCGTGCGCAGAAACATTGACCCGGCGCGTCAGCTGGCCGTCGCCGAGGACCTTCACGAGGCCCTTCTTGTGCACCAGGCCGACCTCGCGGAGAACCTCCGGGTTCACCTCGGAGCCCTCCATCCGTTCGAGAGTGTCCAGGTTGACCACGGTGTACTCGACCCTGAAGGGGTTCTTGAAGCCTTTCAGCTTTGGGATCCGCTGGCTCAAGGGGAGCTGACCTCCCTCGAAACCCGGCCTCATGGTGTCGCGAGCACCGAGGCCCTTGGTCCCTCGGCCGGCGGTCTTGCCGCCCTTTCCTGCGATACCACGGCCGACGCGGCGACGGGCCTTAGTAGACCCCGGAGCCGGGGCCAGGTCATGGATCTTCATTTAGCTGCCCCTTCACCTTGTGTACGGACCTCGACCAAGTGTGCAACACGCGCGACCATGCCACGGATCTCGGGGCGGTCGGGCAGGACGTGCGTCCGGCCGATCCTGCCAAGACCAAGCGCCCGGAGGGTGCCTCGGTGCTTCGGCTTGGTGCCGATCCCCGAACGGACCTGCTTGATCTCGATAGTGGCTTCAGCTTCGTGAGCCGTGCGCTTTCGCGCCGGTGCCTTATCGGCCTGGGTAGTTCCCGTCGGTTCAGCCTTGGTGGCGGCAGCTTTTGCCGGAGCCATCAGGCGACCTCAAAAGGCACGTGGGGGGCTTGCTGGGCGGCCTGGTAGGCGCGCAGCACCCCGGCGGGCGTGACTTCTTCCGGCGACAGCCCGCGGCGGCGTGCGACCTCGTCGGGGCGCATAAGTGCCCGCAGGCCAGCCATCGTCGCCTGCGCGACGTTGATGCTGTTGGAAGAACCAAGGGACTTCGCTACGACATCGTGGACGCCGGCAAGCTCGAGGATCGGCCGAGCCGCACCGCCCGCTATGACGCCGGTCCCGGGAGCGGCCGGCTTCAGGAGCACCCGGCCGGCACCTGCTTCGCCGATCACCGGGTGGGTGATTGTCGAACCGGCCAGGGGCACCTTCACGAGGGTCTTCTTGGCCTCCTCGATGCCTTTTTGGACAGCAAGCCCGGCTTCCTTGGCCTTGCCATAGCCCAGTCCCACGGTCCCAGCGCCGTCGCCAACAACCATCAGCGCGGCAAAGCTGAAGCGCCGGCCGCCCTTCACCACTTTGGCGACGCGATTGACCTTTATCGTGCGGTCCTGGTACTGCTGCTGCTCAGCCATTTTCTAGAACTCCAGTCCAGCTTCTCGGGCCGC
>Ga0209415_10014098_pt1 | contig 13079 bp, 10 predicted proteins | sample PeaSoiSIISIP2007_FD_187696 | JGI IMG/M metagenome (GOLD analysis project Ga0209415, IMG submission 187696) | Peat soil microbial communities from Weissenstadt, Germany - SII-SIP-2007 (SPAdes) (version 2) | ecosystem: Environmental > Terrestrial > Soil > Wetlands > Peat | place: Germany... | reverse complement strand
AACTCGTCGCTTGCTGGAACATTTTGGCAGCGTGCAGGCGGTAAAGCAGGCTGAAGCCGCGGCTCTGTCCTCCGTAGTCACTCGGGCGCAGGCCGAGGCGATTCTGGAACACTTTCGCAAGTGAGAATCTTAAAACGCAGAGAGCGCGGAGAAAGACCGCAGAGTACGCAGAGGCGAGCTTTTCTCTGCGACCTCCGCGGATGTTCTCAGCGTGCTCTGCGTTCTAAGATTTTGGCCTGGGCGAAGCGTTGCCCATATCCATCACAACTTTCCAACTCCCATCTTTCTGTTTCTTCCAGATGCTGACGTACTTGCCATTTTCAACCGTTGGTTTTCCGTCTTTGTCTCTGGAGCGGAACTCAAAGGTTCCGTACGTATAACCCAAGTCGCCCGAAGCCGCCATGTCGGCGTAAACCGGCTTCCATGTCAGGTGGTTGTTCTTATCGTCAAGAAAGTCCATCGTCTTCGCAATACTTTCCTTGCCCCGAAACATATCCGCCCCATTGGGCAGTTCCGCGGCGTCTTCGGCGTAGTACGACATGTATCCCTGAGAGCCTCGCTCAGCCGCGGCCTTCATGAAGTCAGATTCAAGCTGGAGCAGGATGCCCGCATCGCTCTTGGCGGCGGCCGAAGGAGACGCGTGTGCAGAAACAAAGACGACGAGAAGTACGGCGCTAAAAACTGGCAGCAGCAATTTCATGAAGCCTCCGTGAACAATCAGCGACAATTTTACCCGAGCGGCAATCGACTCGCGACACCCTCGTCCTGTTAAACTAGCGGCTCGTCCCATGAAAACGCCCCTGCTGGTCTTGACTCTTTGCGCCGGGCTTATGCCGTGCGCATTCGCACAAACTTCGGACGCTCCGAACCCACCCACTCCGCAAGAAAACCTGGCCACTCCGCAAGAAAAGCATCTGCGCAACGTTCGCCAGCTCACCTTCGGAGGCCAGAATGCCGAAGCTTACTTCTCGGCCGACGGCAAAAAGCTCATCTTCCAATCCACGCGGGGCAACCTTGAATGCGATCAGATGTTCACCATGAACGTGGACGGCTCCGACGTTCGCATGGTCTCGAATGGCAAGGGAAAAACTACTTGTGGATATTTCTATCCCGACGGCAAAACCATTCTGTATTCGTCCACCTATTTAACCGATCCGAAATGCCCGCCCCGCCCGGATTTTTCCAAGGGATACACGTGGGCGGTCTATCCCGGGTTCGACATTTTCGCAGCCAATCCCGACGGCTCCGGCCTCATGCAACTTACCGACTCACCGGGTTACGACGCCGAAGCCACGATCTCGAGAAATGGTAAGCACATTGTCTTCACATCCACGCGCAATGGCGATCTCGACATCTACGTCATGGATGCCGATGGCAGGCACGTAAAGCAACTCACCCACGAACTGGGATACGATGGTGGCCCATTCTTTTCGCCCGATGGAAAGCAGATCGTCTATCGCGCGTATCACCCGGTCACGGAAAAGGAAATTACCGAATACAAGGATTTGCTGGCGCAGAATCTGATTCGTCCAACCTCGCTTGAGATCTGGATCATGGGCGCCAACGGGGGCCACAAGCGCCAGGTTACGAAGTTAGGCGCAGCCAGCTTTGCTCCGTCATTCTTTCCTAAGGGCAAGCGCATTATTTTCTCCACGAACGTGGGATCAACTGGCGGGATGGGCAACTTCGAGCTTTACGCCATCAACGTGAATGGCACGAAGCTGGAGCAGATCACTTACAGTCCGGGCTTCGATGGATTCCCCATGTTTAGCAACGATGGCAAGAAGCTGGTGTGGGCATCGAATCGTAATGCCAAAGCGCCTCACGAGACCAACATCTTCATTGCCGACTGGGCTCCGTAAACCGAAGCTGCGCGCCCAAAAACTTCATCTTCCCCAACTCACCTTTGTCATTCCGAGGAGCAAAGCGACGAGGAATCTGGGTTTCTCTGCCCACCGGAAAAACATCGGTTGCTCGGGATGACAGCGACGGGACGGAAGTTCTCGGCCTTCCGATTGCCCTTCCGAGAGCGGACCCTCGCGTGGCGCGCCGTATAATAACCCTTCGCACCAATGGAATCTCTGATGAAATCGCGTCAATGGTTGATCGCGCTCGGGCTGGTCGGTTTGGTATTGGCTGCTGTCGTCGGATCGATCCTGACTCGCGATCTCGGCCCACTAGCTGCGCCGACCGCCTCTGGAACAACAACCGAGCAGGCCCCACTAGTGGACGAGCGTCCGCTGCAGACGGCGCGCGCAATGGTTAAGCTGGCGGCGGGCGCGGACGAACATCGCTTCGCGGATCAGGCTGCGGAACTCGCCGACAACGAGGTCGACCTCGACTTTCACGACTCTTTGCGCGATGCCGCGAACCATCCCGTCGCGCCCACACCGCAGAACCGCGAACTCTTTGAACACGCCAGCCAGTCCTCGGTGGATGTCAAAGCCGACCAGGAGCGTGTCGAACAACTGAAGAAAGAACTCGCCTCTGCCAGCGGCGCTAAACAGGAACGAGCACAGGAACAACTCGACGTAGCCCAGGCGCAACTGGAACTCGATCAGGATGAGGCGAATGATGCCAAGGAAGACTTGATTCGCTCCGGAGCCGATCCCGGGAGCCTGATCCAACGCCAGTTTGACCAGCACCAGGCCGCTGAGCATGGAGCCGACGAAAAACCTGGAGCGGCGGTGGCAAATAGCCCAGAGATCAATTACCAGGCAGGCACCTTCTACGCCCAATTCGTGGCCTGGCGTGCCTTGCGCAACAAGGCGCTCCCGTTGCTGGAAGCGCAGAACGAGGCCCGCCAGACCGCGGCGAAGCTAGTCGAGAAGCACGCCGCGCTGGAAAAACAAGTCACAGCTGGAAAGGCCAAACAGCGGGACAACCCGCCAGCCGCGAGTCAAACAACTTCCGGCCAGGCGAGCGTCCAGCCGAATGCCAGTCAATCCGCAAGCCAGCCAAGCGCCGTGCCCGCCACCGCAAACACGGCGGTCAAGGCTTTGCATCGTCTTTCCAATGACCAGAAGAATTTGGCTGACCTGGACAAGCGCATTCAGGACGAGCAGGAACTGGCCAACAGCTACGCGGGATGGATTGCGGTAATTCGTTCTCACCAGCGCACCGCGTTGCATGGCATGTTCCAGTCTGCGCTTTTCATCATCCTCATTGTGCTGATGGTGTATCTTGCCGACCGTTCGGTCGACCGCCGCCTCGCCGAAATGGGTCCGGGCACCCGCTTGCACACACTTCGTGCTGTGATTCGTTTTGCAGTGCAGGCCGTCGGCGTCTTGCTCATTTTGTTTGTGATAGCCGGCGCTCCACAACAGACCACAACCTTCCTTGGCTTGGCCACGGCGGGAATCACGGTGGCGATGAAGGATTTCATCGTCGCTTTCTTCGGCTGGTTTGTGTTGATGGGAAAAAACGGACTGCGCGTCGGCGACTTGGTCGAGATCAACGGCGTGGCCGGTGAAGTGGTTGAGATCAATCTGCTGCGCACGGTGTTGCTCGAAACTGGCAACTGGACCGATAGCGGCCATCCCACCGGCCGCAAGGTAGCATTCGTCAACGGCTATGCCATTGAGGGCCACTTCTTCAACTTCACCACCAGCGGGCAGTGGCTCTGGGACGAGCTCACGATTACCGTACCGCCGAATCAGGATCCGTATCCACTGCTGGACGCCATTCAGAAAACCGTGGCGAAAGAAACTGAGACCAACGTTCACGCGGCCGAAAAAGAGTGGCAGAATGCCGCCAGCAACTACAAAGTGAGCTCAGTCTCAGCCGCGCCAACCGTCAACCTGCGCCCGACCTCCTCGGGCGTGGAAGTCCATGTCCGCTACATCGCGCGCGCCCAGGAGCGCTCCGCGATCCGCACGCGCTTAAATCAGGCTTTGGTTGAGTTGCTGCATCATCGCGAGGGAGGCAAGAAAGAAAGCATGTCCGCCGCAAAATAGTGCGCAGCGCGGCACCCATCTCGCGAATTGCAATCAAGGTTGCTTGTGGAAGGGCCCGGCTTCACAGCTTGCAGAAAAATCCGATTTTGGGTGGCGCGGCGCTTCCAGCACTGCGATAGCTGCTCGATTGAATACAGGGAGAACCCCGGGGGGCCCCCCCCAGTTACAAACGGGAGCCCTTAGTTTTCATCGTCAAACACCTCTGTCGCGCAGACCCCAGCGGCGGTCTGCAACAATAGCCGGTAACTCAGCTGATGCTTCCGCCAAAGCTCGCGCGGTAGCCAGGCGCGCAATTTGGTTTCTGAGACGAACTGGGTTTTGAGCCGGATGCCGTAGAACGGGCGGTCGATTTCCAGCACCGCAACGACTCGATCATCGGCTCTGAAATTTTCGCCGTCAATTTCCACCACCTCGTACCGGGGGCTGTGCGCGTCCATCAGGGCGATGGGAAAAGGAGCAACGGAATTGATGGCCGCCGGTTTGGGAGCGAGTTTTAGTGACGGAGTAGGCAAAACCTCAATGTCCCTCGGCTCGGAGATTTTCAGGGCATCTTCATCCGTCACCCATACGCGGATAGGCTCGTTACTTGCGAACGGGCCGTAGGTAAACAAGGAAGAGGGAATTTGAGCGCGTAATTCCTGAGAGGAAATGAAATCGACATCTCCGTCGAGCCCCATATCCACGCCAAACGTCGCGCGCGAATCTTTCGTGAAACCACTTCCTCTCAACGTAACCTGAACTTCATCTTTTTTCGCCGCGTCCGCGCGCAGTGAGGATGGCTCAACCGAACTAATGACCGCACTGTCTTTGCTTGCAACATAGACCTCTTGCTCCGGCAATAGCTTGGACAACACGTCAGACGTCATCTCGAAGGACGCGTCTTCCCCGATTAAGCCCAAGACCGTAGGCTTCAGCAAATACGTTGACGGAATGCTGACCTTCACGTGGCGCAAGTCGACGGCCTCCGTATTTAGATACTCACGAAAAATCCACTGTGTTTTTTCTTCGGTTTCTTCTCGTTCGACTAACACCACCTTCATGTCCGGCGGCAGATCCGCGCCGGTCGCTATTACATCGGTCGAATCGCCACCTTCAGCGAGTCGGAGCGGGGCACCTTGCAGTTGCGCATTGCCTAATGATTCGCCCGTGGCGTTGCCCACTTCTACAGTCGAAACGTTGTGTCCGAAGGAGGGCCCTGAGCAAGGGTAGTCGGCGCAAAATTCGGGGAGCTCGGCATCGTAAATCGCGAGGCCGAGTGTCTCAGGTGTAGTTGGATAAGGTTCGTCGGGCTGCCAAAGGATCTGCCCGTCAGTCTTCAGTGGAATCGGCGTACGGTAAAGCCGTTTAGGCCGATCCCAGACTTCGAGCCATGCTGCCGTGACGCCGCGAACATCGGGAATATGGTATATGAGGTTCATCCCGTCCGCTGCATCTTTGAAGTCGAGTTTCGGACTGGGTCTCGCGCAACCGTTTCCCGCAGACTGCGCTGCTAGCGGGCAGGCGGTTGCGAGAATGACGAACCAGGACATGCGACGGAACATACCAAATTCTAGGAGCAAGTGAATCCGGCAGTCGAGCAGGTCCCTTAACATTGCGCACCGAAGTAATACGCTTGAGCCTGCGAGTGTGGATTAGTCATCTCGACGCTTCACGCGTTCTTACGGGCTAGCGCCAACGCGCCCTTCACAGGGTCAACCACCGTGGTATTCAGCGAAGCATGAGGGTAAGCGGCGCGAATGCTCTTGCCGAAGACCTGCCGCACCACCGCGGAATTGCAAATGACTCCCCCCGAAATGGCCACCGGAACTGCTCTACGCTTCTCAAAAAGTCGAGCGATCACGATCTCAGCCAGAGTTGCCAACTCCCTACCTGCCTGGGTTAACACGATGCGAGCCGTTGCGTCGCCCGCGTCTGCCGCGGACAACACTGCCGGCAAAAGAGCCGCGAAGTCAGGAGACTTGTTGGCAGCCACGACGAACTGCTCGCGCGTGGTCACGGCCCAGGACTTCATGATGCCCTCGAGCAGTCGGCCCGCACTGTCCGCTCCCGCTTCGTCAAAAGCGCGCATGGTCGCCGCCACAGCCGACCGTCCAATCCAGTGCCCCGAGCCTTCATCGGAAATAGCAAATCCCCAGCCGCCAGCTCGTGCAGTCTGGCCTGCGGAATTCCGTCCATAAGCAATCGACCCAGTGCCGGCGATGACGATCACGCCCGGCCCGCTGCCAAATGCCGCTTCCATGGCGATAACCATGTCGCCCACAACTACGACTTCGCCGGAAACAAACTCCGACACCAGACGCCGCACCACTCCAGCGATCTCAGGCAACGCCCCACCCGCGATTCCGACGCAAGTTGTTTCAATCCGCGAAGGACTCAAGTTGGCCGCAGCACAAGCCTGTCGTATGGCAGCGCCCAGACTCTCGCGCGCCCGCGCCCGTCCAACCCGAACCACATTACTGCCCGCGGATGTCCCCGTGCCAAGGACCGAATTCTCGTCGCCAATAATGCACGAGGTCTTGCTGCCGCCACCGTCAATGCCGAGGAAGATGCTCACGAGCGTAGTTCTACCACAAAAGCCCTTTCACCACGGAGACACAGAGACACTGAGGAAAATCATTTGATTCTTGCCGCTTTGGATTGTGATCGTCCAAGGCAGAGTTAAAGGGCCTGCCTTCCTCTGTGTCTCTTTGTCTCCGTGGTGAAAAGCCTTGCGCCGAATTTACGAGCTGGATACCTCACACAGATAAGCCACTGCGCGAATCCAAAGCTGGATACTCTTGAGGAATCGAATATCCATGAACCTAGACAGACTCGATCTCGCAATCATCGCGCTGTATCTTGCCGGGATCACCCTGTTCGGTTTGCGTTTCCGCAAACGTCAGCGTACCTTGCGCGATTACTTCCTCGCCGATCGCAACATTCCCTGGTGGGCAATTGCGCTCTCGATTGTGGCCGCCGAAACCAGCACGCTCACCATCATCAGTATCCCCGGCTTGGCCTACGATACGAATCTCACATTTTTGCAGGTTGTCCTCGGATATCTGATAGGGCGCGTCATTATTAGTTTTGTTTTGCTGCCACAGTACTTTCGCGGCGACCTCTATACCGCTTATGAGCTGATCGAGCGGCGCTTTGGGCGCGGCCTGCGTTCCCTGACAGCGGGCCTGTTTCTCGTGACCCGGGCCGCGGCCGAAGGCGTGCGCGTCTATGCGGTTTCGATCGTCGTGGCCATTGCACTGGGCACAGGTGAAATTGCCTCAATCGCTATCATTACGATATTGACTTTGATCTACACCTTCGAAGGTGGCTTGGCTGCGGTGATCTGGACAGACGTAGTGCAGACGGTGATCTACGTGGGCGGAACGCTGGTCGGGCTGTTCACCATTCTTCATTTGGTTCCGGGAGGGTGGACCACCATTCACAGCGTGGCCGAAAGTGCGGGCAAGCTGCGCGTCTTCGACTTCAGTCTCAACTTCTGGAAGCCCTACACATTCTGGGCGGGAGTCGTTGGTGGAACCTTCCTCACCACCGCCAGCCACGGGACCGATCAACTGATCGTGCAGCGACTGTTGGCGGCGCGCAACCAGCGGCAGTCCGTGACTGCCCTGCTCTCGAGCGGAGTCGCCATTCTGTTCCAGTTCACTCTGTTCCTGCTGGTTGGCGTGATGCTATTTGCCTATTACCGCGTACCTTCCACGAACTTTGGCACAGCCGACAGAATCTATCCCAGGTTCATTGTCAGCCAGATGCCGCACGGAATCTCTGGCCTGCTGATTGCCGCGATCCTGGCAGCGGCGATGTCGAACCTGAGCGCCGCGCTCAACTCGCTTTCGTCGACTTCCATCATTGACTTTTACCTACAGCGCAAACCGCAAACCGATGAACACCGCCGAGTGCAACTATCCCGCATCGCGACCTTCGTGTGGGCGCTGGTGCTGTTCTCGCTGGCTGTGCTGTCGCTGCACAAAGTTGGACGCGTCATCGAAGTCGGATTGCAGATCGCGTCCGTCGCTTACGGGGCTTTGCTCGGAGTGTTCCTGCTCGGAGTTCTGACCCAGCGAGCCAATCAGAACGGGGTGATGATTGGCATGTTGTGCGGCTTCGCTTGCGAACTCTACATCTGGCTTGGAACGCGCGTGCCTTGGACATGGTACGTCGCGATTGGAACCGTGGTGACATTTACCGTCGGATACGTCGCGAGCATCGTGCTCCAGCCAGAAGAGGCAAAATCTTAAATCGCAGAGAACGCGGAGAACGCGCGCAGAGATTGCAGAGGGCGAGGTTCTCAGCGATCTCGCGTAGCCTGTGGGGTCTCTGCGTTTTCAAGTTTTCGCTTATACTTTCCACTCGCCGAATGCCGACTGACATCCAAGCCGTAAAGTCCCGTCCCGAACTCGCGCGCGATCTTGGGGTAAGTCATGCGGGCGCGATTGTTGTTGGCACCATCATTGGGAGCGGAATCTTTCTGGTCCCGGCTGAGATGATGCAGGCGGTCGGGTCGGCCAAGTTGGTTTATCTGGCATGGATCGTGGGCGGGCTGCTCTCGTTCTTCGGCGCGCTTACCTATGCCGAGTTGGGCGCGATGAAGCCACAGGCGGGCGGCGAGTATGTTTATGTTCGTGATGGCTATGGGCCGCTGGCTGGATTTCTGTACGCCTGGACCTGGTTTCTGATCGCCAAGCCGGCGTCGATCGCGACCGTCACGACGGGGCTGGTTCGAATCCTTGAGACTTTTCCGGTGTTTGCGTTCTTCTCCGACTCTGTCATCAGCCAGCCGTTCCACATTACGTACGGACAACTGGTTGCCATCGCCGCGACGGTGCTCATTTCTTTGCTCAATTATCTCGGGGTCAAGAAAGCCGGCGAGTTTCAACTGGTGTTCACGCTTTTGAAAGTGGCGATCATTCTGGGCATCGTGGTCATCGGATTCAGCTATCGCGATGGAAGCTGGAGCCATTTTGCCGGGACCTATGCTGCGGCAAAGGGTGGGCTCGCCGGATTCATGGCGGCGCTGGTGGCGGCCTTGTGGGCTTACGACGGATGGAACGATCTGAACATGGTGGCCGGAGAGATTCGCCAGCCGGAGCGCAATATTCCGATTGCGCTGATCGTCGGCGTCGCCACGGTGGGCGCGCTCTACATGCTGGTGAATGCGGCGGTGCAGTTCGTCCTTCCTGCGGATGCGATTGCGGCTTCTCCTCGACCCGCTTCCGACGCCATCGGTTTAGTGTGGGGCACCCTTGGCGCCAGCATTGTCTCCGCTGGGATGGCAGTTTCGATGCTGGTCACGTTGAATGGCACCATCATGAGCGGAGCCCGCATTCCCTTCGCGGTGGCGCGCGACCGCTATTTCTTTTCTGCCTTGGCCGAAGTTCATCCTCGCTTTCACACGCCTGCGGTCGCCATCGTGGTGCAGGCGGCCCTTTCAATTCTCTTACTGCTTCTCGGGGGAAGCTTCCGGCAATTCTTTTCGCTGGCGATTTTCGCCGAGTGGCTGTTTTACATGATCGCCGGGAGCACGGTGTTCGTGTTCCGGCGACGCGATCCGCAGGCTGCCCGGCCTTATCGGGTCTGGGGATATCCCGTGGTCCCTGCCCTGTTTGTGCTGTCTTCGGCCCTGCTTCTTTACTACACATTTACGGATAATCTGCGGAATTCCGGGCTTGGATGCCTCGTAATCCTGGCTGGCGTGCCGATTTTTTATGCTTTTGCCCGGCGACGGGCCAGCGAGAATCGGTAAACGTTTCTTTGCCACATTGGGCGGCTTTCTGGTCGACGCCTCTTTCGCCCCTCCGGGGCTTGTCTGTTTCCGCTTCTCCCCCACGGCTTGCGCCGTGTGCTGCATTCTTGCGCCGCTTCCGCGGCTGGTTGACTCGTGGATTTTGGTCCGGCTCGATCGCCAGATTCTGATTCTCTGCACATATTTTGGTGCATAATTTTGGTCAAAAAAAACTCTCGTTTCGGCCTAAAATCTAGAAAACAAAGGACTGGAATTTTTCTTACCTCCTAGATCTATGGTTCTTAAGGTAGTTAGAGGCAAAATCTTGGAAACATTGGAGTTACATCGGCGCAGGCGCCTTTGCGCTCCATTTTGGAACCGATCGTCCGGCCAGGTTGTCAAGGATCTTAGATTATCTTATAGATAACCTGTGTACTGATATCTTATCGTAAGTGGAGGGTAAGAGCAAGAAAAAAGCGGTCGTTCGGGGCTGATCTGGTTCCAATTTGGGAATCTGAGACTGCGCCGAAGGTGATATTGGAATAGGTCAAGAAATTGGGGAACATCGCGTCCTAACCCCGGATTCCGCCAGAGTTCATCGGTGACCGAGCGGAAACCCGGCCCAAGCGGAAGTTTGGACGGGGCATCCTCGAGAGTTAAACGAACCCCATTGTCAGGGCCACCCGCCGTGGGAACCTTGGGGGTACACAAAGGGATCTTCCGGAAATTCGGGGATTGCGTAGAATAGCGGGCATCGCAACTTTGTGGGTTTTCATGGGTTCAAACTGCGAGCAATTCACTCTTTAAGGAGGGTACAGATGTTAAAGAACGCGTTACTAGGAAGTATGCTGAGTGTTGGTTTGCTGTTCGGGGGTCTGCTGTACGCACAAGGTGGTGGGCAAACTGGCGGAATGAAGCCGCCGGCCGAAAACGTCAGTGGGAAAAGACATCCAAACCTGGCTGCGGCGCAACGTCTTTGCGACCAGGCCTTTGAAAAGCTCCAAGCTGCCCAACAAGCCAATGAGTTTGACATGGATGGACACGCGCAGCATGCCAAGGAGTTGCTCGACCAAGCCAGCCACGAACTCAAGCAGGCCGCCATGGCTGCCAACAAAAATCACAAGTAGCCTCTGACCTGAAAATATGGGAAGCTCAGCTGCGCTCGCGTGGCTGAGCTTTTTGTTTGTGGTCGAATGGCTGAAGGCGATAATTGCGGTTTGCTGCGGTATGCCTGAAGGCATACCCTGATACGAAGCGCTTTTTCGCGATCTGAACCGGCCGCGTAGAAGCGCATCTTTGCTGAACACGGGTTAAAGGCCCCTTACTCATTCGAGAGGCGGTTTATCGCAGCGCTGGAAGCGCTCCGCCACCCAAACTTCTTCGGATCGATGTCGCGGAGGCCGAGCAGAGAGTTTTCGTTGTACGCGCGAGATCCTTCGCGGACTACGTCCGCTCAGGATGACGTCGGGATTTGGGTTTTCGTACGGCGTGAGGGGCTGTTCTGTTCTCGTCTTCACCGTTCCCACGGCTGGCGCCGTGGGCTGCAGTCTTACGCCGCTTCGCGCCTAATAAGGCGGGACTTTGGTCCACCGTCGAAATTCTGGTTCTCACGCACACGCTGAAGCGCTGCGCCACCCGAAGGCGCGGTTTTTCACGGCCGGCGAATCCCACAAGCGCATGCCGTTTTGGGCTGATTCCCTTTTGGGCTTCTTTTCATTACCTAAGTACACGTGCCGGAGACACGTTTACCCCTCGCCCGCTCTCCCGTAAGTTAGAAGCTCTACCCGCGCACTCTCCCCAGGCTCGGGTTCCCTATTTTGGAGTGTGTGGATGGCGACGCCTGACAAGCTAAATTTCGGTCTTCTGCCCGACCGGCGCATGGATTGGCGCACGTTAGCGACCAGCTACGGCATCGAGGTGTTTTTTATCCTGCTGCTGCTGAGCGCTGGCTTCTTGTTTCCAGACACTCTGCGGCTCGGTAAGAGAATGACCGTCACGGAGCTGGTTCCGAGGCCCGACTTGAAGCCGCAACCGGTTATGCCGAAGCCCAAGCTTCGGCGTCCGGTAGTCGTGCCCAAGGTGGCGCCTCCGGTGAGCTTCCCCACGGCAAAGCTGTTTGTGCCGAAGGATATCCGCACGCCGAAAAAGAAAGAGGAAGAAGAGAAGGCTCCGAAGCTGGAAACCAAATTCAAGGCGCCAGAACTGGCGGCGCCGTCGAGCGCGATGCCGGCGAAGATTGTGTACACGGGTGCGTTTGGCAGCTCGGCTCCGCCTACGGTCAACGCTCCCATACAGCAGGTGCAGACCGGCGGATTCGGCGATCCGAACGGCTTGAAAGGACAGGGCAAGGACAACGCCCATCTCGCATCGGCCAAGCTGGGGTCGTTTGATCTGCCTGAAGGCCAGGGCACCGGCAACGGAGCGGGGGGAGCGAAAGGGATCAAGGGCACGATCGCGAGCGCGGGTTTCGGAAACGGGATCGCGCAGGGCGACAACAAAAATCACGGCGCCTCGGTGCAGACGGCGGGATTCGGGGCGCAGGAACTTTCGCATGGCGGACCCAAGGTGGCGCAGGCGGATAGCGGTCCGGCCACGACGCAAGTGGAAATCATTTCTAAACCCAGCCCGGTTTATACGCAGGAAGCGCGGCAGCTGAAGCTCGAGGGAGAGGTGCTGCTGGAAGTGATGTTTGGCGCGAATAAGCAATTGCACGTGAATCGCGTGGTGCGAGGCCTGGGTCATGGGCTGGATGAAGCGGCGGTGTCTGCGGCGAGTCAGATGCGGTTCAAGCCGGCGCAACGTTTTGGCACACCCGTGGATTCCACGGCGATTGTGCATGTGGTTTTCCAGTTAGCGTACTGAGTTTTGTAGAGACAGATTTGCTGAGACCGATTTGTTGAGACTGATTTGCTGAGATTAGAGAGGAACAGAGTTATGCGTACTTGGAAATGGATGCTCACCGCTTTCCTGCTGATCACGCTGAGTGCGATGGCGCAACAGGGCGCGGATCAATCGTCGACATCGAATGCTGTACAAGCGAATACTGCCGGGTCGCAAACCGCGACCACGCCAGCGCCGACGGCTCAACCGGCTGCATCGCAGGCCGCCAACCCGGCTGCGGCGTCAGCTGCAACGGCTGCGCCCACGACCATGGATCAGGTGGTGGATCGCTCCATCGTGCGCGAACATGCGCTGATGGATATGTTGAAGACGCGCACCCCTCTGGTCGAGACTTATTTGCAGAATCTGAAATCCGATCAGAAGCTCGGGCCCGTGCCCAGCGAAGACCATTATTTCCTTGGCCGCCTCGACCTGGGAGAGGCCGTTGACCGGCGCGACTATCTTTCCAAGGACGAAAGCTTCGAGAAGAATCTGCTGGGCGGCGTGAGCAAGCTGTTCAAGTT
>Ga0209415_10014095_pt1 | contig 13081 bp, 10 predicted proteins | sample PeaSoiSIISIP2007_FD_187696 | JGI IMG/M metagenome (GOLD analysis project Ga0209415, IMG submission 187696) | Peat soil microbial communities from Weissenstadt, Germany - SII-SIP-2007 (SPAdes) (version 2) | ecosystem: Environmental > Terrestrial > Soil > Wetlands > Peat | place: Germany... | reverse complement strand
GACCCGGCGCCCAAGCCCGCGCCCGAGCCGGCGAAGGCCTCCTCAGCGCTGTTCCTGCCGCATTCCGGCGGGAAGACGAAAAAATTGTCGGAAATACCGGATGAGGAAGCGAATGAGTTCGCGCCCGCGCCGGCTCCCGCGGCGGCCCCTCCGCCGCCTCCGGAGGAATCCACGCCGGTCTTTCGGGTCATTCCGATCCCGGAGGAGCCGGAGAAGGTGGCGGTCGTGACGATGGAGCTTGGCCCGCAAGCTCCCGACAGCCTGGGGAAGAACCATGAAATTCTGGCCCGAGTCAAGGAATTGCTCGTCCAACAGGAGCAGTCGATCGAGCGTCATCGTCAGGAATTGAAGGAGCAGCGCCAGCGATTTGAAAAGGAAATGGAATCGATGCGCTCGGACCTGGAAGACACAAAGAGAAAGCTGGCGGAACTGCAGGCCAAGTCCGAGGCGGACGACAGCGCCATCGCCGACTTGGCCGCGTTCTTGAAAGAGCACGGGCCAGGCCAATCGCCGTCCCAGGCGAACGAGGCGGCGTAAAGGGCGTGTTTGCACAATTGTCCCGCCGGATCGCCAAAAGGGGCGGGCGATTGTTATGATTCAGGGGCATGGAATACCGCACCCTTGGCCAGACGGGGCTGAGAATCTCGGCGTTGAGTTTTGGCGCCTCTTCCCTTGGCGGCGTATTTCGTGAAGTCAACGAAGGCGATTGCATCCGCACGGTTCACGTTTCGCTGGAAAAGGGAATCAATTTCATCGACACCTCCCCCTTTTACGGGCTGACCAAATCGGAGGCTGTTCTGGGAAAAGCGCTGAAGGCCGTGCCGCGCGACCGGTACGTCATTGCCACCAAGATGGGCCGTTACGGCCACGAGCCCAAGGATTTTGATTTCTCCGCCCAGCGCGTAACCGCCAGTGTGGAGGAGAGCCTGAATCGGCTCGACGTGGAATACGTGGACCTGATTCAAGCCCACGACATCGAGTTTGGCGATCTGGACCAGGTGATCCAGGAGACCATTCCGGCTCTGCGGAAAGTGCAGAAGGCGGGGAAGGCGCGGTTCATCGGAGTGACCGGATTGCCGTTGAAGGCCCTGCGGCGCGTCGTCGAGGCCGTGCCCGTCGATACCGTTTTGAGCTATTGCCGCTTCGCGTTGAACGACACCGCGCTGCTGGATTTGGCGCCCGTGCTGAAGAGCCGCGGCGTGGGGATCATCAACGCCTCTCCGCTGGGGATGGGCTTGCTCAGCAGCCGGGGGACGCCGCCATGGCATCCCGCTCCCGCGGAACTGAAAGAAGTTTGCGCTCGCGCCGCGGCCCATTGCCGCGCCAAGGACGCCGGCATCGAAAAGCTCGCAATTCAATTCGCCCTGACTAAACCCGACATCGCCACGACGCTCGTCGGCTCGGCCAATCCGGCGGCGATGGAAAAGAACGTGCGATGGGCCGCCGAGCCGATCGACCGGCAACTTCTGGACGAGGTGCTGGCGATTCTGAAACCCGTCCACAACCTGACCTGGCCGTCGGGCCGGCCGGAGAATAATTAACCGCGTTGCTCAATATGATCATCGACTCCCATCATCATTTCTGGAAATACGATCCCGCCGAGTACGGCTGGATCGACGAATCCATGTCCGCGATCCGGCGCGATTTTCTGGCCGACGACCTGAAACAAGCCATTGAATCGGCCGGCGTGGACGGCGTGATTTCCGTGCACGCCCGGCAGTCCTTGGAAGAGACACATGGGCTCTTGAGCATCGCCAACGAGAACCCGTTCGTTCGCGGCGTCGTGGGCTGGGTGCCGCTCGTTTCCGATCGCGTGAAGCACGACCTGGAGGCCGTGGCCGCGGACCCGAAGCTGCGCGGCGTGCGCCACGTCCTGCACGATGAAACCGACGAGCAATTCATGGCGCGCGAGGACTTCAATCGCGGCGTTTCACTCCTGAAGGATTTCGGCCTGGCGTTCGACATCCTGATTTTCGAGCGGCAATTGCCGTCGGCCATCCGACTGGTCGACCGTCATCCCGAGCAGATTTTCGTGCTGGACCATCTCGGCAAGCCGAAAATCAAGGAGGGCGAACGCGAGCCGTGGGCGAAGAACATCGCGGAACTGGCGCGGCGCAGCAACGTCTATTGCAAGGTTTCAGGTCTGGCAACCCGGGCGGACTGGCAGGCGTGGACGGAGCCGGCCCTGCGCGAATATTTCGACGTCGCCCTGGACGGCTTCGGTCCCGAAAGGCTGATGGCCGGGTCCGATTGGCCCGTCTGTCTCCTAGCCTGCGGATACAAGAGATGGTGGGACATTCTGAGGCAATGGGCGTCGCAGATGTCGGAGCATCAGAGCGAGCGATTTTTTTCCTCCAATGCCCTCAAGGCGTACGGGCTGGACTGAACCGATGAAGGCGATCGTGTTGGAGAAGCCCGGCTCGCTCCGTGGCATTCGGACGGATGAGCCGGCCGATTTGCCCCAGGGGTGCGCCCTGGTGCGGGTCGGCCGGGTGGGTGTTTGCGGCACGGATTGGCATGCCTATCGCGGCGATCAGCCCTTCTTTTCCTATCCGCGGATTCTCGGCCACGAATTGGGCGTCGTCGTCGAACGCGTGAACGATCCCCAAAGCGTCTTGAAGCCCGGTGACCGCTGCGCGGTCGAACCGTATCTGAATTGCGGCCAATGCGTGGCCTGCCGGCACGGCAAGCCGAATTGCTGCGCGAACCTGAAGGTGATGGGCGTGCACGTCGATGGCGGCATGCGCGAGCGGATCGTGGTGCCGGCCCGCAAGCTCCACCGCTCGGAAAAGCTTTCGCTGGATGAGCTGGCACTTGTGGAGCCGCTGGGCATCGGTTGCCATGCCGTGGATCGCGCCAATGTCGTTTCCGGAGAATGGGTGCTCGTGATCGGCGCCGGGCCGATTGGATTGTCGGTCATTCCATTCGCCATGGCGGCCGGCGCTACGGTCGTCTCGATGGACATTGACTCCAGGCGATTGGAATTCTGCCGCGCCAGCATGGGCGTGCGCCACACGATCGACGCCGGCGAAGCCGATCCCGCGGCGGCACTGAAGAAGCTGACCGGCGATGATTTGCCCACCTGCGTGATCGACGCCACGGGAAATGCCCAGTCGATGGCCCGATGTTTAGAGTTGTCCGCGCATGGCGGGAGAATCGTTTTCGTCGGCTTGTTTCAGGGCGATTTGATGTTCGACGATCCGAATTTCCATCGTCGCGAGCTGACTCTCCTGGCCTCCCGCAATGCCCGTCCGGCCGATTTCGACCGCATCATCGCCCTGGTGGAGCGCGGCCAGATCGATACCAAGCCCTGGATCACTCATCGCGTCGGTTTCGACCGAGTGGTCGAAGAATTCCCCCGTTGGCTCATGCCGGATTCCGGTATGCTCAAGGCGATGATCGAACTGTGATCAATGCAAATGAAAAGCGAAATCGCGTTGATGGCGGCACTGTTAAGTTCAATCGCGATCCCGCGAATCGGCTGGGCCTGCGCCTGCGGATGCGGAATCTTCGAGGTGGGCACGAGTTCGATGCTTCCCGAAGGCCCCGGCGGAATGGTCTATCTCGACTACGACTTCCAGGACCAGAACATCAATTGGAGCGGAACCTCGCGGGCCCCCGCCGAGGATAACGCCGACAAGGAGATCCAAACCAGCTTCGTCACCGCCGGCGTTCAGTACATGTTCGACCGCAATTGGGGGATTCAGGGCGAAGTGCCGTTCGATTATCGATATTTCCGCACGACCGGCGGCGCCACCGGCGACGAAATCGTATCGCAGACCTGGTGCGCTCTCGGCGACATCCGGATCGAGGGCATATACACCGGCTTCTTTCCCGACCTGTCCGCCGGCGTCACGTTCGGATTCAAATTGCCCACCGGCGACGATACGGAAAACGACGCCTACGGCGACATCGATCGCGACTCCGAGCTCGGAACCGGAAGCACGGACGTTCTTCTCGGCGGATTTTATCGCAATGGAATCGGCAACAGCGTTCGCTGGGATTGGTTCGCGCAGGTGCAGTTGGACCTGCCGTTCACGGGGCGAGATCAGTACCTTCCGGGCTGCGAAGCCGACGGGGCATTGGGGATCTACTACAATGGCCTATCGATCGACCACGTGAAGATCACGCCGATTGCCCAGGTGCTGGGTTCGTACCGGGCGCAGGACTCCGGCAACAACGCGGCCAATCCCGTCGCCTCCGGCTACGATCGCATCCTGCTCTCGCCCGGCATCGAATTCGATTTTCATCCGGTGATGATCTACGCCGATGCCGAGTTGCCGGTCTACGAGCACGTGAACGGCAACCAGTTGATGGCGCCGGTACTGATTAAATTCATCGTCAGCGTGAAGTTTTAGGCCGGAGTTTTGCGATGCCGGCGATGGAGGAGGGCGCCTGCGCCAAGCGTGACCAGACACAAACCAGCGGGCTCCGGGACATCGATGGGCATTTCGTTGGCGGCGGCGAAGGCGTCCAACGCCGCAACGTCGCCCCCCGACACGTCGGCGCCGCTGACGCCCTGGTTGAAATTCGCCGCCATCTCGTTGAAATCCGTCGCGTTGACCACGCCGTCGTAGTTGAAATCGCCCTGGTCCCAGCCGGTGACGCTTTGGTTGAAGTTCGCCGCCAGGATGTTGAAATCCGAGCCGTTCACCAAGCCGTCCAGATTACAGTCGCCGAGCAAGGTGTACTTCACTTCGATCTGTCCCGAGGTCAGCCCGGAGACGACGTTGTCGGCCGCGTCGGCATATCCGACGCCGTAGACAAGGCCCGCGGTGGGCGTTTGCGCCGCGGAGGAAACGATGCCGGGGCCGTTCCAGTGGCCGTTGTTGTAGCCGGATTGGATGTACCCGGCGATTGTCGTGATCGGATCGCTGCCGGAACCGTAGTCGATGAAGATATGGTTGTTGACGACGTCTAGCGTGGCGGTGGAGCCGATCGCCAGCGAGGAAAAAGTCTCCAGCCCGGTGTTGTGGGCCAACTGGACGGTGGCCGAGCCGTTGATCGACAGCGGCGAATCAGTTGAAAGCGCGTTCTGCGCGCCGACGATGAGTTTTCCCGCGTTCACCGTCGTTCCGCCGCTGAAGCTGTTCTTGGTGGATATCGTCAGCGTACTCGGGCCCAATTTGACGATGTTGGCCTTGCCGGCGATCGCGCCGCTGCCGCTGATGGTGTAGTTGTTGGTATTGCTGTTCACCGTAACCAGGTAAGGCGACACGGTTGTGTTCAGCGAGATCGACGTCGCGTTTGCCGGGGCCGTGTCGTCGAAGGTGACGAAATCGGGATCGGCGTACGTGGAAGCCGAATTCGAGTTGTAATTCCAGTTGCCGGCCGAGGTGTTCCACGTTGTGCGGTCGGCCTGTCCGTCCCAGGTGATCGAGGGGGCGATATAGACGGCCAAAACGGCGGGGCTGGTGATGGTCCAACTCGAAGTGATCCCCGGATCGTTGTAGGTGGCATTGCTGGTGATTTGCCCGTTGCTGACCGTGCCCGGACTGCTTGGGGCTATATAATCCGCCGAAGTGCTGAGTACCGGTGCAAGCCCCACCAATCCGCTGCTGACGGTTTGATATGCGAGCTGCGTGAAATATGGCGCGGCGTTGGCGGGGGTAGCGGCGGTACCAGCCCAGTATCCCAACCGCGCCACGCCGGCCGCGGTATTGACGTTCATCTCAGATGCAAAAGTCGCATCGAAAATTACCGGCAGGTTAGGGTACCCAACGCTGCCGTTGCCGGGTTGCACGCCGCCCTGGATTTTAAATGCCCCCGGGGCTGGATCGGACAACACTTCCGTCGCGTTGTAATAGGGCTGACCGTTGACCGTGCCGGCTTCAGCGCCCTCGACCGGAGCGAGGATTGACCCCGTCGAATCCGTCGAGGCGACTAACATGCCCGCGCTGGCAAGTCCCAGATAGGACGGCTGGGCGGGGTTTCCCCGCGCCTGGTTGGCCAGGTCCCAGGCGTCGCCGGCGGTGCTGTTCGCATTGCCCGTGACGACCATTGAAATCCCAAACTCAAAATAATCGCCCAACGGCACGAAGACGGTTGGAGACGTATTGGAAATGGAAATGCTCTGTGTGCCGACGGAGAACCCCGAATCCAGCGCGGTTTCCCCGGCGATGTAGAACGTGGAAATAGCCGGGTCGGCCAAGGCCGCGGAACCGTACAGTCCCGCCATCTCTGCCGCGATTAAGGTTAGCATCGCCTTGCGGGACCGTCGCATTCTCAATCTCCGCCGTTACCACATTATACCTGCTAGCCGCCCTGCGGAGCGGAGTGTGGGATTTTTGCCCGGAAAATGGGTAAATGAGGGGGATTCTGCCAGCGCTATGGCGAGGCAACCCGCGGTTGGATAAAATCACCGCCGGTAAATTGGCCGAAAGAGACTAAGGTAGCAAGATTTCCCGTCTACTGCGCCTCGATCGCCTGCTACTTTCCGGACCCGAACGGCGGTCCCTTTCAATCTCGCCCTGAAAGAAAAACGTCGGGCGATGGCGTAAATTTGGAGACGTCCATGGGCAATAAGTTATACGTTGGGAACCTGAGCTACAGCGTCACCGCGTCGCAACTGGAAACGTTGTTCGCTGCGCACGGCACTGTGGTATCCGCTCAGGTTATCAGCGACCGGGACACCGGCCGCAGCAAGGGCTTTGGATTCGTGGAAATGGGCAGCGACCCGGAGGCCCAGGCGGCCATCGCCGCGCTGCACGGCAAGGAAATGGAAGGCCGCGCTTTGACCGTCAACGAGGCCAAGCCTCGCGTGGACCGCCCGCCCGGCGGCGGTGGCGGCGGCGGCCGACGGGGCGGTGGCGGAGGAGGTGGCGGCGGCGGCCGGCCCTGATCCCTCAACTTTCCAAAACAGAAGCGGGGCTGTATCACCGGCCCCGCCTTCATTCTTGATTGACGCAACGCTTCAAGCGTTGCGGCCCAATGTGCTCGTATTCTTCTTATTGCGCCGCCGCGTCCGCCGCCTTCCATCGCTTGGCCGCTAGCGCCGCCAGCGCCTGCACCGCCCCGTCGAGCTTCTCATCCGTCTCCGCCGTCGATAAGCTCACCCGCATCGCCTTGCGATTCCATCCCAGCATGTGCTTGTAGTGCAGCGGCGCATCCGCCGCCTCGGCGGCGCCCAGCGATTCGACCTTCAACCGCGTTCCCGTCCCGGCAACCGAGAACGTCTCGGCCGTCGCCGTCTTGGCCAGTATTTTCGCCTTCACGGCCTGGCTCAGGACGTCGGGCAGATAAATCCGCAGCATTCCGTCACACGGGTCCTCCAGCGCGAAAACCTGCATCCGGTATTTGCCGTCGGCCACAAAAAACCGCCAGGTGTTGTTCCCCGCCGACTGGATGGACAGCGGCGCCAACTCGCCGAGGATCGCCGCCACTCTCCGCCAAAGCTGGCCGTGAGTCCCACTGGACTCGGCGTCGCATACGGCCAGATGCTTTTCGATCTTGGTTCGTTCCTTGATCCCCGCCCGATCCAGCACCGGCTCGATTTTTCGTTCCAGCATTGTCATGGTTTATTCCGCGTCAGCGTTCTTCTGGCCGCCCGGCGAACGTAACGCCGGTTCGGCAGTTTCGCATTATACACCGAACCGGGGTGGTTCCGATAGGGTAATCCGCGGGATTGCTCTGGCACGGGCCTAACTTACTCGTGTGGCCTGCAACTGCTTTCAAAGAAACAGTTCACGCAGAGGCGCAAAGGCGCAAAGGCATGAAAAAACAGGACAACTAAGGCCTTTGGTGCTCTTGCTTCTCTGCGCCTTTGCGCCTCTGCGTGAGAACTTTCTTCAATGGATTTCGAATCGAATCGAGCCGGCCCGCGAGGAGCGCCACTTGAAGGATGGCGGCGGAGCGGTAAGATCAAAATGGAAACCTTAAGACGGTGGTCGTAGCTCAGTTGGCAGAGCACAAGGTTGTGGTCCTTGGGGTCGCGGGTTCGAGCCCCGTCGACCACCCATTTTAGAAGAGACGCCCTTTTTATAGGAGACGCCATGAACCGACTTGCTTGCACTCTTGTCGCCGTCGCGGTCGTATTCGCCGCCGGATTGCCCGCGTTCGCCCAGCAAAGACGCCTTAGCCCGCATGAGACCATCAGCACCGTCATCAGCGGCGATCGCGTGATGATCGTCTATGGCCGGCCTTACACGAAGAACCCCCGCACCGGCGAAGTCCGCAAAATCTGGGGCGGATTGGTTCCCTACGGGAAGGTTTGGCGCACGGGAGCGGACGAGGCGACTCTATTGATCACCCAGAAGCCGATCGTTCTGGGCGGAGCCACCATTCCGGCGGGATGCTACAGCGTTTGGACATTGCCCAACGACGACGGCACCGCCAAGCTGATCATCAACAAGCAGATCGGCCAATGGGGCGAAGACATGCGCGATCCCAAAAACGTTTATGACGAGGCCAATGACGTGGCACGGGTGGACCTGAAGAAGTCGGACCTGGACAAATCGGTCGATCAATTCACCATATCCATTGAAAAGGATCCCGATGTGAAAGGCGGCGGATTGATCAAATTGAAGTGGGAGAACACGCAATATGCGGTCGCCTTCGCTCTTGCCAGCTAATACGACTGCATTGATGAACACCGCCATTCGCAATCGGCGTCCCGCCAGCAGCCGCTGGTACGTGCCCCTCGCCGGCGCGTGCATTCTTATGCTCGCGTGCGCCATGGCGCTCGGCGCGCCGCCCACTCCCACCGGGGTTTTGCAGGAGCTGCGCAGTTTTGACCAGTGGGGCAGCGTCCTCTACATCGCGGCCCATCCCGATGATGAAAACACGCAACTCATCGCCTACCTGGCGCGCGGCCGGAACTACCGCACCGCCTATCTTTCCCTCACCCGCGGCGATGGCGGCCAGAACGTGCTCGGGCCGGAACTCGGCGTGGAACTGGGCATCATCCGCACCCAGGAATTACTGGCCGCCCGGCGCATTGACGGCGGCAGACAATTCTTCTCCCGCGCGATCGATTTCGGGTTTTCCAAGGACTATCGCCAGACCCTGAAGGTCTGGGACAGGCAGCAGGTTCTGGCCGACATCGTCCGCGTCATCCGCACGTTTCGCCCGGACGTGATGGTGACGCGTTTCTTGACCGTTCCCAGCAACACGCATGGGCACCACACCGCTTCGGCCATTCTCGGGCTTGAAGCGTTCAAATTGGCCGGCGATCCCCACGCGTTCCCCGATCAATTGACTGATCTGACCGTCTGGCAACCTAAGCGCATCTTCAGCAACGGATTCGGCATTGGCCTGCGGGGTGGCGGCGGGGCGACGACTCGGCCGCAGGCAAATGTCGTGCGAATCAACGTCGCGGGAACCGACCCGGTGACGGGCATGTCCTTCGCGGAAGTTGCGGCGCGCAGCCGGTCGATGCACAAATCCCAGGGCTTCGGCAACTTTGTCGGCGGGCCGGGCCGCGGGCCGGGAAGAGTCGAGGCCTTCCAACTCCTCGACGGCGAGCCGGCCACGCAGGATATCATGGACGGCGTCGACACGTCCTGGAAGCGCGTTTCCCTGGGCGCGATCGGAGACCTGGCCGACGATCTGATCGCCAAATTCAACAGCCAGGATTTGTCGGCCAACGTGCCGGCGCTTCTGGAAATCAAGAAGCAATTGGCTGCGGCCCCGGCTGATCCGATCATCGACGAGAAGCGTGCGCTGCTCGATCACATCATCGCCGAATGTCTGGGCCTCGATGTGGAAACCACCGTGCCGCAAGCGGAAATCGTGCCGGGGGAGACCATCCAATTGCACCAGCGCGTTACGTCGCACTCGGCGGTTCCCGTGAAATGGGTGGACGTTCGCTATCCCGCCATCGATCCGCACGACGTTCGCAGCGTGGCGATTGTGTTGAACGAGAGCCAGCCGGCCACAAACGAATCCACCGAAACGCTTCCCGCGGCGACGCCTGTGAGCCAGCCCTATTGGCTTGCCGAGCAAGGAACACCCGGAATGTTCCGCGTGGATGATGCCAAGCTCATCGGCCGCCCCGAAAATCCACCGGTTTTTCCCGTTCAATACGATTTCGAGGTCGGCGGCCAGACGTTGGTTGTGGCGGATGAACCGGTGGCCATTGCCGGCGATTCAGCGGGGAAACAGACCCGCCGGCGGTTGGACGTGATTCCGCCGGTCACGCTGAAGTTTGTTTCAGACGTTCAGCTTTTCGCGCCGAGTTCGCAGCGCGCCGTGACGATCCTGCTCACCGCGGATCGCCCCCATTGCAGCGGGACCCTGAAACTCATCGCCCCCGACGGCTGGGAGATTGCGCCGACCAGCCAATCATTCCGCCTCGGATCGATCGGCGAGCAGACCAGCCTCACCTTCACCGTCACCGCATCGCCCCAGCCTGACGTCGCGACGATCTTGGCCGACGCCACGATCGGCGGACGACATTTCAACAATCAGCGCATTGAAATTCAGTACAGCCATCTCCCGTTCATCCTGCTTCAGCCGCCGGCTCGGCTGACGGCGGTCGCGCTGGATTTGGCGATTCGCGGCCACACCGTCGGATACATCGCCGGCGCGGGCGACAACACCGCCGACGCCTTGCGGCAAATGGGATATACCGTCACCGAACTGGCGGCCGATGATCTGACGCCGGCCAAGCTGCACGACCTGGACGCGATCGTGGTCGGCGTTCGCGCGTTCAATGTCAGGACCGACCTGGCGGCGCATTTGCCGGATATTTTCGCATACGTCGAAGCCGGTGGCACCGTGGTCTGCCAGTACAACCGGCCCGATGGTTTGAAAGCGGCCAAAATCGCCCCATTCGATCTAGCGATCTCCCAGCAGCGCGTGACCGATCCGAACGCGGCGATGACCTTTTTAGCGCCTGATCATCCGGTCTTGAACTCCCCCAACAAAATCACCCAGGCCGATTTCGCCGGCTGGGTGCAGGAGCGCGGCACCTATTTTCCCAATCGCTGGGACGATCATTTTGTCCCAATCCTGGCGTGCAGCGATGCCGGCGAAGCCCCGCTCAAGGGCGCCTTGCTGGTCGCTCAGAGTGGCAAGGGATATTTCGTCTACATCGGCCTGACCTTCTTTCGCCAACTCCCGGCAGGCGTGCCCGGGGCGTATCGCCTGTTTGCCAACATCGTGTCGCTGGGGAAATAGCAACTCCAATGTCCCGGACAGAGCGATGGCTATTCTTGAAAGATAAACCGCGAAGGAGCGAAGGAGCGAAGTTACGCGAAGAAGAAATAAGAATTGAATTTTTCGCGCAACTTCGCTCCTTCGCTCCTTCGCGGTAATCTGCACTTGACGCCGTTTTCCTGGAAAGGACGTACCCGTGAACGCGCTCGATTACGCGGTTCTTCTGAGCACGATGCTCGGTATTGCCGCGTTTGCGATCTGGCGCACCCGCGGCCGGCGGGACCTCAGTGCGTACCTCAAAGGCTCGGGCAACACAAAATGGTTCGTGATCGGGCTGTCCGTCATGGCCACGCAGGCCAGCGCCGTCACCTTCCTTTCCACCCCGGGGCAGGGATATCAGGACGGCCTCGGATTTATCCAGAACTATTTCGGAGCCCCGTTCGCCCTGATCGTGATTTGCGTGTTTTTCCTGCCGATTTATCGTAGGCTGAACATTTACACCGCCTACGAGTTTCTCGGCCGGCGATTCGACAAAAAAACCCGCCTGTTGGGAGCGGCGCTGTTTCTGTTGCAGCGCGGCATCGCCGCCGGCATTACCATCTATGCCCCGGCCATCGTGCTTTCGGCGGTATTTTCCTGGCGGCTGGATTTGACCATCCTGCTCAGCGGGCTGGTGGTGATCGTCTATACCGTCGCCGGCGGCAGCGATGCGGTGACCCTGACGCAGAAATATCAGCTCGGCGTCATCTTCGCGGGAATGCTGGCGGCGTTCTGCGTCTTGCTCGCCAAGCTGCCGCCGTGGCTTTCGTTTTCCGACGCCCTGACGGTCGCCGGTGGAATGCACAAGCTCCACGCGGTTGATTTCACGCTCAGTCTCAGGCCGCGATATACGTTTTGGTCGGGGATGATCGGGGGGATGTGTCTGGCCCTTTCATATTTCGGCACCGATCAATCGCAGGTTCAACGGTATATCTCCGGCGCGAGCTTGCGGGACAGCCGCCTGGGGCTGATGTTCAACGCGGTGTGCAAAATCCCCATGCAATTGTCCATCTTGGTATTGGGCGTGATGCTTTTCGTTTTCTATCAAATCCAGCAGCCGCCGATCGTTTTCAATCAATCAGCCTGGAAGGGCCAAATGCAGCACGATGCGGATCATCATCTTCAAGCTCTCGAGCGGCAATTCATCGAGATGCATGTCCAGAAGCAGCAGCTTATCCGCGACTGGCTCAAGGCAAAGCACACCGCCGCCGAAACGCAGGCGCGCGATAAAGTTCTGGCCGCCGATGCCGCCGCCGAGAAACTCCACGAAGACGCGAAGCAGGCGATCGGCGGCAAAGCCAACGAGGCGGATTACGTCTTCATCACGTTTATCCTGAAGTATCTGCCCCATGGTCTGATCGGCCTGCTGGTCGCCGCGTTTTTTGCCGCGGCGCTTTCGTCCAAGGCGGCGGAACTCAACGCCCTGGCATCGACAACCACCGTCGATCTCTACCGCCACATCATCCATCGAGACGCGAGCGATGCCCATTACGTCGTCGCTTCCAAGTGCTTCACCGTCTTTTGGGGGCTGGTGGCCCTGAGCTTTGCGCTCTTCGCCAACATGGTGGAGAACCTGATCCAGGCCGCCAATATTGTCGGCTCGGTGTTTTATGGCGTGCCGCTGGCGTTGTTCCTCGTCGCGTTCTTTATCCCCTTCGTCGGAGGCAGCGAGATCTTCTTCTCCGCGATCATCTCCCAGGTGCTGGTGATCGTGCTCTACTTCAAGCTGGATATCAGTTATCTCTGGTACAATCTGATCGGCTGCGCGGTTTGCGTACTGCTCAGCATTATTTTTCGGCTGTTGTTTGGCGGCCGTGCGTCGCCGCGGCGGACCTAGAGAATCGCGGCGTAGGCGGCGGCCCGGACGTCGGTGTGCACCGGGGGCGGGTCCGAGGACTCGAACATCCGCTGGGTGAGGACGATGACCACGAGGTCCTGCGCCGGG
>Ga0209415_10014094_pt1 | contig 13082 bp, 11 predicted proteins | sample PeaSoiSIISIP2007_FD_187696 | JGI IMG/M metagenome (GOLD analysis project Ga0209415, IMG submission 187696) | Peat soil microbial communities from Weissenstadt, Germany - SII-SIP-2007 (SPAdes) (version 2) | ecosystem: Environmental > Terrestrial > Soil > Wetlands > Peat | place: Germany... | reverse complement strand
CACAAACGACCCAGCAAGCAGCCCATCACCCGGCCGTCACCCGTATCCAACCTCATGTGCGAAGACCGGGTCTAGGGCCTGAGGTGCGTCACCCGGTTCTGCCGCGGCATCGTCCCCGGCCTCCTGTCTCAATTCGGCTACCTTGCGGCGGCTTGCCCGTGGAAGCGCCCAAGTTACCGGTAAGTTACGACCCGTCCGGGGGGGCCGGGCGACGGGAGCGTGGGTTCATGGTACGAGCGAAGCTAACCGGGATGGCACTCGCCACGGCGCTGCTGGTCGGCGGGCTCACCGCCGGGTCGGCGGCCGCGTCGCCGACGATGACCTGCAGCGGGAGCACCAAAGCGCTGACCGGGTCGCTCCCCGACGGCGCCACGTACGTGATCCAGTGCCCGTCCGGTACGTGGAACGGGACGCTGTTTCTGTACAGCCATGGCTACGTCGTGCCCGGGTCCAGCAACCCGGCCGAGGACGTCGGCGACCCGATCACCGGGCAGTGGCTGCTCGATAACGGCTTCGCGCTCGCGGGCTCGTCCTACTCCACCACCGGCTGGGCCATTCAGTCGGCGCTGTCCGACCAGGTCAGCACCCTGAACGTGTTCGACCAGACCTACGGCAAGCCGCAGACCACGATCGCCTGGGGTCACTCTCTCGGCGGTATCATCACCGCCGGGCTGATCCAGGATTACCCGAGCCTGTTCCAGGCCGCGCTGCCCATGTGCGGCGTGCTGTCCGGCGGCGTCGCCACCTGGAATACCGCGCTCGACGGAGCGTTCGCGTTCCAGCAGCTGATCGACCCGTCGATCCAGATCGTCCATATCAGCAATCCGACGGCCAACCTGGAGGCCGGCGAGGCCGCGACGGTCGCGGCCCAGCAGACCCCGGCCGGCGTGGCCCGCCTCGCCCTGGTCGCCGCGCTCGACGATACCCCCGGCTGGTTTACCCCGCTGTCGTCCGAGCCCGCGGCCAACGACTACGCCGCCCAGGAGCAGAACCAGTACCTCTGGGACACCCAGGTCACCTTCCCGTTCGTCCTCGCTTTCCGTTCCGACCTCGAGGCCAAGGCGGGCGGCAACCCGTCCTGGAACACCGGCGTGAACTACGTCGCCGACCTGGCCAAGTCGGCCGACCTGAAGGAAGTGGTCGCGCTGTACAAGGCCGCCGGGCTCAGCCTGACCAAGGACCTGCAGACGCTGAACAACGCCCCGCGGATCAGCGCGGATCCGTCCGCCGTGGCCTACCTGGCTAAGTACATCTCCTTCAACGGCGAGATCTCGGTGCCCGTGCTCAGCATGCACACGACGGGCGACGGCCTGGTCGTCCCGGAGAACGAGCAGGCCTACCGCAGCGTCGTCGACCGGGACGGCAACGGGAACCTGCTGCGGCAGATCTTCGTGAACCGCGCTGGGCACTGTGCGTTCACCCCGGCCGAGACCATCACCGCGGTCAAGACGCTGCTGAACCGCCTATCCACCGGGCACTGGAACGTGCCGAGCCCGGCCGGCCTGAACTCCGAGGCGGAGACGCTCGGCACCACGGACAACGTCTACATCCAGACGACGACGAACTCGAACGGCTCGAGCACGACCACGCTCGTGCCGACCGCGCCCGCCTTCACCACTTACTTCCCGCGCCCGTACCTTCGGCCGTTCGATCTCGCACCATTCTTCGGCGGCGGGCCAGACCGGCTCGTTCCGTGAAAGATCTTTATTGACCTAACGGAGCGGGGTGCGTGCCCACCGTCCGCCGTGAGCGCCAGGCGGCTTCCGCCGCCCCCATCGGCGTGCACGGCGGGCCCTGGAAGAACGGCCAGATCTCTTCGGCGATGCCGCGCCAGTCGGCGGTCGCGGACAGCTCGCCGAGCACGGCGAACAGGCCGAGGTTGATCCGCTGCAGGATCACGTAGGAGCGGGGGATCCGCGCGTACGGGGCCAGCGGGCTGCGGAAGTCGAAGAACTTCCGGGTCACCGCGGAGGCGTATCCGCCGGTCATGGTGCGCGGGCCGCGCTCCCGGACGGTGTCGTAGAACACCGCCATATGCTCCACGACCAGCGGCGTGGACACCGGCGCGTCCGGGATCAGGAAGCCGGCCTGCACCATGGCCCGGCGGAACCCCTCGGGGTCCTTGTCCACGCACAGGTGCTTGACCATCGCGGCCAGGGGCTGCATCTCCTGGGTGGTGAAGTGCTTGACCAGGCCGAAGTCGAGGAAGGTGACCCGGCCGCCGCCGTGGAACAGGTAGTTGCCCGGGTGCGGATCGCCGTTGAACGCGTGTGCCTCGTACAGGCTGCGGAACACGAAGCGGTAGATCGTCTCCGCGGCCAGGTCGCGCTCGGCCTGCGGCCAGCCGGCCAGCTCGGCGAACCTGGCCCCGTCGGCGAGCTCGCTGGTCACCACCCGCCGGGTGGACAGCTCGGCCACGATGCCGGGCACACCGATGGTGGGGTGGCCTGCGTAGAAGCGCGCGAACAGCTGCTGGTTGCGGGCTTCCCGGCGGTAGTCCAGCTCCTCGGTGACGCGCTCCCTCAGCTCCGCGAGCAGTGCGTCGACGTCCTGGCTCGGCGCGGTGATCTTGAGCATCCGGCGCAGCAGCGCGACGTTCCCCAGGTCGGCCTCGATCGTCTCGGCGATGCCCGGGTACTGGACCTTGACCGCGACGGCCCGGCCGTCGTGGGTGATCGCGCGGTGCACCTGCCCGATCGACGCGGCGGCGATCGGCTCGGGGTCCCAGGTCGCGAAGGCCCGCTCCGGCGGCCGGCCCAGCTCCTCCGTGACCACCTGCGCGGCCAGTTCGGGGCTCATCGGCGGCACGCTGTCCTGCAGCCGGCTCAGCGTGCGGCGGGCGGTCGGCGACAGGCCGTCATCGACATAGCTGGCCATCTGGCCGAGCTTCATCAGCACGCCCTTCATCGTGCCCAGGGTCGCGGCGACGTCCTCGGCGGTCTGCAGGGCCAGGTCGTTCCGCAGCCGCTCCCGGTGCTCGCCCGCGCTGGCGAACAGCCGGGGCGCATTGCTCGCGTAGCGCGCACCGCCGCGCGCGGCCAGCCGCACCGCGGCCATGCCGCGCTGGACCCGCAGGCGGCCGCCCCGCCCCCGCCGCGTCCCCCGGCGCCGGCCCAGGACGGCCAGCGCCGCGACCGACACCCCACCGGCCGCCGCGACGGCGGCCAGCTTCCCGGCCCGGGACCCCCGGAGCCTCAACCCCGGATCCCGCGCATCCGCAGGGCGAGCTGCTGCCGCGCCTCCAGCACGCCCGGTTCGGCCATGAAGACCGCGTCGAACACGCCGAGCGTCTGGCGGATCTCGGTCCGGCGGGCGGGGGTCAGCGGCGGCGGGGCCGGGTAGCCGTACAGGTCGCGTGCCCAGCCGGGCAGCGCGGTGAGCGCCGCTTCCCGCAGGTCCTGCCACAGCTCCGCGATCTCTTCCCCCATGCCGGCCGGGTCGAGCATGAAGCCCATGGACTCCGCGGCCGCCGGAGTGCGCCGCAGCTCGGGCCGGACGCCGGCGATGTACTCCTCCAGGGCGCTCACGCTGTCCGGGATGATCTCGCGCGGGACACCGAGCAGTTCGGCCGAGACGGCCATCTCGCCGAGGTAGGCGTCCGCGTCCGCCTCCGCGGGCGGCGTGCCGAACAGCCGGGCGGCGGCGAGCACCGAATCCACCAGGCCCGCGTGCACCCACAGCAGCAGCGCGGGATCCCCGGCGGCGTAGGGACGGCCGGTCACGGTATCCGTGCCCCGGACGTGCTCGTGGATCGCCCGCACCCGCCCGGCGGCCCGGCTCGCGCTGGCCCGGTCGCCGTAGGTGACGACCGCGAGGTAGGAGGAGGTAGCGGCCAGCCTGCCGACCGGGTCGCGCCGCCAGTCGCTGTGCTGGTCGACGCCGGCCATGGCCAGCGGGTGCAGCGCCTGGATCAGCACCGAGCGCAGCCCGGCGACCGGGGCGGACAGGTCGGCGGCCAGCCGCCACGTCACGCTGCCCGGCCCGAAGAACCCGTCGTCCTGCGGCCGGTCCGGCACCCCGGCCACGAAGGCGGCGGCGTACCGCTCGACCAGGCCGACCGCGGCGGCGGTGCTGGCTTCGGGGGGGACGACCCCCCCGTGCCCCCCCGAGCCTGCGGCGGCGTACGGTTCGGCGGTCATGAGATCTCCCGCAGCCCCGCGAACAGGTCGTCCTCGGGCAGCGGCGCGCCGGTGGTGTCGCCGACCCGGATGAAGCTCTCCCGGCCGAAGGTGGCTTCGGCGATCTCCGGCGGGAGCTTGCTGAACCACGACTCGGAAATCTGGCTGCCGTGCGCGAACAGCGCGTCACGCTTGCGGCTCAGCACCGGCCGGATGTCGATAGTGGTGGTGATGCGCAGTTCTGACGCCTGGCCCCGCCGCATGAGCTCGGGGTCGGCGTTCTCGAAGTCCGGGACCTCCAGGCCGAGCTCGCGCAGCGCGTCCCACATCTTGCGCCAGTCGCTGCCGCGCATGGCGCTGAGGTAGAGCTTGGCCGGGAGGCCGGTGTCGGCGAACGCCGCCTGCGCGCAGCGGCTCGCGTGCACGTGATCGGGATGCTGGTACGGTCCCTGGTCGTCGTAGGCGATCAGCACCTGCGGCCGGTACCGCTCGATCAGGCCGGAGAGCCGCTGTGCCACTTCTGCCTGCGGGATGTTGCAGAACGCGCCGGGCCGGTCCTTGTAGTCCCATTCCGGCATGCCGGAGTCGTGATAGCCGAGCAGTTCCAGGTCCGTGACCCCGAGGATGGCGCACGACTCGCGCAGCTCGGCCAGGCGCAGCCGGGCCACGGCCTGCTCGTCGTGCCCGTCCTGCCCCGGCTTGACCCCGCCCTGCGCGTCGCCGAATTCCCCGTTTGTGCAGGTCACGACCACCGTCCGGATGCCCTGTGCGGCGTAGGCGGCCAGTACCCCGCCGGTGCTCGACGCCTCGTCATCTGGATGGGCGTGCACCGCCATCATCGTCAGCGTTTCTGCCATGCTTCCAGCCTGCCCGACCAGGCCGCCTATCGCCGAATCGGGGTCGCTCACCGCACGGGCAGCAGCGCCGCGGTCACGGTGAGCAAGAACGTGGACAGGGCGCCGACACCGTGAACCGCGGGGATGAGGGGGAGCAGGTGCAGCCTGCGCCGCCGGACCGGGACCTGCTGGGCGAACAGGCTGGCGATCATCTCGTCGGTCACGGTGAACGCGTCCTGGGGTCCCGCCGCGCCGTGCGATCCCGCCGCGCCGTGCGATCCCGCCGCGCCGTCCGATCCCGCCGCGCCGTGCGATCTCGCCGCGCCGCGCCGTCCGGCCCAGCCCCCGGCCGGGTGGACCTCGCCGTCCCCGGCTTCCCGCTCGCCGTCCGGTCCCGGGACGGGCCGGACCGGGTAGGGCGTCCAGAGGGTCACGGTGCAGATGCCCAGGCTGATCGCGGTGCAGACCAGGGCCACACCGATCCAGGCCAGCGGCCGCCAGCCACTGATCAGGTAGCTGATCCAGACCGTCAGCCCGGCGAGGGCCGCGCTGGCGTGGCCGAACACCACCGGCGGCGGCACACCCTCGCCGGTGGCCCGCTGGCGGCGCAGGCCGCCGCGCGCGACCCAGGTTCGCAGCATGTAGCCGCCGATGCTGGCGGTGAGCAGCCACGCGATCAAGGCGGCCAGGCCCATGCTCATGGTCACATCCGAGGGGGGCGCAGGTACCCGCAGCGTACCCGGCAGACTCCGGCGGCGATAGGCCTTACGGCGGGGCCGATTCGGCGGCCTCGGTGAGGGCCTCCGGGTGCATCCGGTGATAGTGCTTGGTCAGCACGGCGCTGGCCTGGCCGGGCTGGTAGGCCAGGGTGCGCCCGCATATCTCGCAGCGGGTCAGGGGAAGCCGGGTCACCGTCACCGGGAAACGCGAAGAATCTGGGCGGCTCATCGCTTCACATAATGCCAGAACCTTCCAACGGTCCGGCCGCGCGGGGCGTCTACAGTGCATGTTCCGATGCTCACGATATGCGCCCGTATTGGCGGTCGCGGCAGGCGCCGCGCTGGCCGCCGCGGTCTTCTCGGCGCCCTCAGCCGCCGCCGCTGCCCATACCCCAGTTATCTCGGCGCCCCTGACGCCGACGTTCACCGCTCTGGCCTTCCCCGCTCCGGCCACCGGCTGGGTGCTCGGCCAGGCGGCGGCCGGCCCGGCCCGAACCGGTATATGGCACACCGATACGGCCGACGCGACGTGGCAGGTGCAATGGGAGGGCCCCGGGAGCCCGCTGTCGATCAGCGCGACCGACCCGGCGCACGCGTGGGCCCTGATCGCGTGCACCGCCCCCAAGGGGTCTAAGCCGTCCTGCGGGCGGGAGCTGCTGGCCACCGCCGACGGCGGCCGGCGGTGGCACGTGGCCGCCACCTTGCCGCAGGCCGTGAACCAGATCCAGTTCGCCTCCGGCCGCCTGGGCGTCGCCACCTCGGACAGCTGCCTGGTCAACCTCGGCCTGTCCCGCTGCCCGGGCCAGGTCCTGCTCAGCCGCGACGGCGGCGCGCACTGGACGCGGGTACTGAGCGGCGTGGCCCCCGTCTTCGCCACCGTGAGCGCCACCGGGCAGCTGTGGGCGGCTCAGACCGCCGCCTCCCACATTGACATCCTGACCAGCACGGACGGGGGCCGCAGCTGGCACCCGCTGGGAGAGCTGACCAGCCTGGGCCCGCTCAGCACCGCGGTCAAGGTCACCCTGGCCGCCAGCGTCTCCGGCGGCCTGACCTGGGCCAGCGTCTTCGACCAGCTCAGCTGCGCCATGCACGGCTGCGCCGTCGCGGAACTGCTGCACAGCGGCACCGGCGGCCGGAGCTGGAGCCCGGTCAGCCTGGCCGACAGCTACCCCGACGAATGCGCCAGCGACGGCATCGTGTTCTCGGCCGCGCCGGACGGCTCGGCCTGGGCCGCGACCGGGCGGAACGGCGCCGCGTGCGCGCCCCCGCTCGGCCTGCTGTACCGGTACCCCGGGCCCGGCTGGCAGCCGCTGCCGCCGTGGCAATTGACCCAGGTCAGCGCGCTGGCCGCGGTCAGCGCGCGGGTGGCCTACGCGATCAGCGACCGGGGCGTGCTGTCCCGGACCGTCGACGGCGGGGCGCTGTGGACCCAGCTGCTGCCCGCCCCCGCCCCGGTCGGGCAGGTGGACGCGGTGACCGCCACCACCGCCCTGGCCGCCCAGGACCCGGCCGACGCGGGCGCGATCCTGCGCTCACAGGACGGCGGGCGCGGCTGGAGCCAGGTCGCCCACCTGCCCGGCGTGGTCACCCAGCTGGACTTCTGGTCCGCCAGCGACGGTATCGCCGCCACCTACCAGCCCGGCACCTCGTCGCCCTGGCAGCTGTGGGCCAGCTTCGACGGCGGCTCGGCCTGGGAGCCGTACGGGCCGCTGCCCGGCGGCAGCAACGCCCTCTACGGGCCGTGGATGTCCGCCAACGGCCACGGCCTGCTGCTGACCGTCACCGGAGGAACCCCGTGGGAAGCCGGCACCGGCGGCCAGCCCCCGGTCCGGGTGTGGACCACCAGCAACTACGGCCTGAACTGGACCCGCGGCGGCCTGCTGCCGCTCGGCCGCGATTCCCTGGCCGGCCCGGCCAGCTTCGCTCCCTACCCCGGGTCGGTTCCCGGGGGGCCCGTCCGCTGGTCCGGCTGGCTCGTCATCGACACTCCCAGCTACGCGCAGCAGGTCGCGGTCAGCAACGGTGGCCCGCTCAGCCTGCTGCCGGCCACGGTTCCCGCGGGTGCGGTGCAGCTGATCAGTCCCGGGACCGGCCTGGCCTGGAGCCTGAACTACCCGGGCGGCCCGTCCGCGGCGGTCGTGTCACTGGCCCGGACCACCGACAACGGCCGCAGCTGGCAGCGCTCCAGCATCCGCCTGGTCATCCCGGTCAACTCGCTGGCCGTGCCGTTGCTCGGCTTCAGCGACGCCAGCCACGGCTGGCTCGTGCTGGGCCATGGCACCTGGCACACCGCTGACGGCGGCCGCACCTGGACCCCCGCGTAGCGAAATCCCGGACGACACGCGCCGGATGTCCGGGTCTTGGCGCGAGCCTGCGAACAGACTTGAACCATGTATGCGCAGGTTTCCCAGGGCTCGGACGACCTCGCGGACCCGGACCTGGCCGGACCGGGTGCTCCGGATCCGGCCGAGCCCGGCCTGCGCGGCCTGGACGGCGTCCGGGATCGCATCGGCGTCTGGCGGTCGCTGCTCGACCGGCCGCTGACGTCCTACTACCTGGTCCTCGGCATCACGGCCCTGCTGCTCGGGCTGGGCCTGGTCATGGTGCTGTCCACCGCGTCCGTCGCCGACCTGAGCGCGGGGCTTTCGCCCTACTCCGACTTCAAGAAGCAGCTGCTCGGGGCGGCCATCGGGGTGCCGCTGATGTGGGTGGCGGCCCGCTCGTCGCCCCGGCTGTTCCGGGCCTTCGCCTATCCGCTGCTCGCGGTGGCCATCGTCGGGCTGGGCCTGACGCTGATCCACGGCGTCGGCGTCTCGCAGAACGGCGCGGCCCGGTGGATCGAGATCGGCGGCCAGCAGGTCCAGCCGTCGGAGATCGCCAAGCTGGCCCTGGTGGTGTGGGGCGCCGACCTGCTCGCGCGCAAGGACAAGCTGGGCCAGCTGGCCGATTGGCGGCACATGCTGGTGCCGCTCATGCCGGGCACCGCCGTGCTGTGCCTGCTGGTGATGACCGGCGACGACCTGGGCACCACGTTCATCCTGCTGATCATCTTCCTGGCGCTGCTGTGGGTCATCGGGACGCCGGGGCGGGTGTTCGGCGGCATGCTGATTCTGGCCTCCCTGGCCATAGCGTTCATGATGGTCTCGTCGAAATACCGGATGGAACGCATCCTCGGCTTCCTCGACCCGCAGGGCGGCCCCACCGGCCGCTACATGCAGAGCATTCAGGGCAAGTACGCGCTCGGCTCGGGCGGCATCACCGGGGTCGGCCTCGGTGCCAGCGGGGAGAAGTGGGGCTGGGTGCCGGAATCCACCAGCGACTACATCTTCGCCATCCTCGGCGAGGAACTGGGGCTCATCGGCACGCTGTGCGTGACGTTCCTGTACGGCCTGCTGGCCTTCGCCGGGCTGCGGATCGCCCGCCGCGTATCCGACCTGTTCTCCCGCCTGGCGGCCACCGGCATCACCGCGTGGATCGTGATGCAGGCCCTGGTCAACATCGGCGTGGTGATCGGCGTCCTGCCCATCACCGGCGTCCCGCTGCCCCTCGTCTCGGCGGGGCTGTCGTCACTGCTGAGCACCCTGGTCGCGCTCGGCATGCTGATGTCGTTCGCCAGACTGGAGCCCGGCGCCCGGGAGGCTTTGGCCGCACGCGGCCCCGGCTGGTCGCTGCGCGTTCTAAGCTGGCTCGGTCTAGCAAAGCGCCGACGATAGTGCGGCTGCAGTTCAGGGACGAGACATGAGGGTATTGCTTGCCGGCGGCGGGTCCGCCGGACACATCGAACCAGCTCTCGCGCTGGCGGACGCCCTGCGACGGGTCGACCCGGACGTGGAAGTGATCTGCCTGGGCACCGAACGCGGCCTGGAGACCAGGCTGATCCCGCTGCGCGGATACCCGCTCGAGCTCATCCCGGCCGTGCCGATGCCCCGGACGGTGACACCCAAGCTGCTGACGGTGCCCGGCCGGCTCGCGGGGGCGATCAACGCGGCGGCCGGCGTGCTGGACCGGACCAGGGCGCAGGTGCTCGTCGGCTTCGGCGGGTACGTCGCGACCCCCGCCTATCTGGCCGCCCGGCGGCGCAGGGTTCCTATCGTGGTGCACGAGGCGAACCCGCGGCCGGGACTGGCTAACCGGCTGGGCGCCAGGTTCACCACCCACGTCTTCACCGGCCACCCGGACACGCAGCTGAGGAACGGTAAGTACCTCGGCATCCCGATCCGGCGCGAGATCGCCGAACTCGACCGGCTGGCCGTGGGCGACAAGGCCCGGGCGCATTTCGGCCTCCGCCCGGACCTGCCCGTGCTGCTCGTCACCGGCGGCTCGCAGGGGGCGCGGTCGCTGAACCAGGCGGTGTTCGGCGCGGCCGGGTGGCTGAGGGACGCGGGTGTCCAGGTGCTGCACGTGATCGGGCCACGGAACGGCGCCGACGCGCCGGTGACGGCCACCGGGGTCCCCTACGTGGCCGCGCCCTACATCGACCGGATGGATCTCGCGTACGCGGCGGCCGATTTCGCGCTGTGCCGGGCCGGGGCGATGACGTGCGCCGAGCTCACCGCCGTCGGCCTGCCCGCGGCCTACGTGCCGCTCCCGATCGGCAACGGCGAGCAGCGGCTGAACGCGGTGCCGATCGTGCAGCGGGGCGGCGGCATGCTGGTCAACGACGCCGACCTGACCCCCGAGTGGATCCGGGACACCCTGCTGCCCGTGCTGGTCAACATCGACCAGGTCGCGGACATGTCGGAGGCGGCCGCGTCGCTGGGTCGCGGCGACGCCGACCGCTGGCTCGCCGAGGCGGTCATCGAGGTCGTGGAGGGAAAGGATCGGGGTGCGGACCCAGATGCTGAAGAGCCTGATCACGCCCAGTGAACCGGTGCCCGCCTCCCATCTCGGGCGGGTGCACTTCACCGGCATCGGCGGCGCGGGCATGTCGGGTATCGCGCGGATCATGCTGGCCCGGGGGATCAGCGTGTCCGGCAGCGACGCGATGCCCTCGGCGCTGCTCGACGACCTGAACGCGCACGGCGCTCACGTGCACGTCGGGCACGCGCCCGCCAACCTCGGCGATCTCGGCGCCGGGGACACCCTGGTGCTGTCCAGCGCGATCCGCCCGGACAACCCGGAACTGGCCGAGGCGACACGCCGGGGCATGCGGGTCATGCACCGGGCCGCGGCGCTGGCCTCGGTCATGACCGGACGGCGGGTGATCGCGGTCGCGGGCACGCACGGGAAGACCACCACGACGTCCATGATCACCACCGTGCTGCGCGAGTGCGGTGCCGATCCGGGCTATGTCATCGGCGGCGTCCTCAACGAGACCGGGCTCGGTGCCGAGGACGGCGCGGGCCTGGACTTCGTCGCCGAGGCCGACGAGAGCGACGGATCGTTCCTCCTGCTCTCGCCCGACGTGGCCGTCATCACCAACGTGGAAGCCGATCACCTGGACAACTACGGCAGCCTGGCGGAGATCGAGGCGGCCTTCGCCGAGTTCGGCGGCCGCGTCAACAGTCTGCTGCTGACCTGCGCGGATGACCCGGGCGCGGAGGCTGTCGCGGCCCGGATGGAACCCCTTGGGCGGGCCCGCGTCCGGCGGTACGGAGAGTCGCTGGGCGCCGATTACCGGCTCGGCGATGTCCGGTCCCAGGGCCTGGCGGTGAGCTTCGCGGTCACCGCCGACCACAGCCCGTTCGGTGAGATCCTCGCCCAGATGACCCTGAACGTTCCGGGCCGCCATAACGCGCTGAACGCCACCGCCGCCTTCGCCGCGGCCGTCGAGCTCGGCTTCGCGCCGCCGCGGGTGGCCGCCGCTCTCGCGGGCTACCGCGGCGCACGGCGCCGGCTGGAGCTCAAGGGAGAGGCGGACGGGGTGCGGGTGTTCGACAGCTACGCCCATCATCCGACCGAGCTGGCCGCCGACCTGCGCGCCGCGCGGGACATCACCTCCTCCCCCGGGGGCGGCCGGGTCATCGCCATCTTCCAGCCGCACCTGTACAGCCGGACGCGGATCTTCGCCGGTGACTTCGGCGCCGCGCTGGCCCTGGCCGACGAGGCGGTCGTCCTCGACGTCTACGCCGCGCGCGAGGACCCCGAACCAGGCGTGACGGGCAGGCTCGTCGCGGACGCGGTGCCCGGCGGGCGGGCCGTGTTCCTGCCGGACCGGACGCAGGCCGCCGAGGTGGTCGCGAAGATCGCCGAGCCGGGCGACGTGGTGCTGACCATGGGGGCCGGAGACGTCACCGCGCTCGGACCGCAGCTGGTGGAGGCCCTCGGGAGGCGGCACGGGTGAGCGGACCGGGCGGCTCCGGCCGGGACGGCCAGCCGTCCCGGGTCCGGTCCCGCCGGTGGCTGGCCGTGCTGCTCCTGCTGTCCGTGGCGGGCATCGCCGGCGGCGTCACCTGGGCGCTGCTCGGCTCGGGTCTCTTCGCGGTCCGCTCCGTCGTGGTCACCGGCACGCGCCTGGTGCCGGAGTCCGAAGTCCTGGCCGCGGCGGAGATCCGGCCCGGCACCCCGCTGCTCCGCGTGAACACCGCCAGGATCGCGGCCCGGGTCCTGACCATCACGCAGATCCAGGGCGTGCAGGTCTCCACGTCCTGGCCGGACCGGGTGGTCATCGCGGTGCGGGAGCGGACTCCGGCGCTGGCTGTCGCGGCGCCAGGGGGGTTCGACCTCATCGACGCCTACGGCGTGGTCGTGCAGCTGGTCCGGGCGCGGCCCGCGATCCTGCCGGTCTATACCACCTCGGCACCCGTCTCCTCGCTGCGCGGAGATCCGGATGTCAGCGCTGCGGCCGCCGTGCTCGGCGAGCTGCCCGCCTGGCTGCGACCCACGGTGACCTCGGTGACGGTACCCGGCCCGGCTGAGGTAACGCTGCAGCTGCGCAGCGGGGTGACCGTCGTCTGGGGCGGCCCGGGCGACGCCGCGGCGAAGACCAGGGAGCTGGCCATTCTCATGGCGACTCACGCGCGCTACTACGATGTGAGCTCGCCCGCCACGGCGGTAACCAGCTGAGGCGCCCCGGTGACCCGCGGACCTGATAATGACCGCCGGCCTGCGACACGCTGACCAGTTCTCGCGTGGTTAGTTGACCCCGGTCCCGTCCGACCCTACTGTCCGTATCAATCGTTCTGCTGGCAAAAACTTTAAATCTTAACCTGAAGGTTAAACCTGATGGTGACGGACAATGCCCCGGCGGTGAATTCCGCATCACCCCTAGGGCAGAGGTTTCCCGAGCCCAGGGCCATAATCGGCGGGCTACGGCGGAGTATTTGAAAAGCAGCACACGCCCGCCGACATGGCAAAGGTAAAACGAGCGGAAAGGTACCCTCCTCGTGGCATCACCGCAGAACTATCTGGCGGTTATCAAGGTCGTCGGAATCGGCGGTGGCGGCGTCAACGCCGTCAATCGCATGATC
>Ga0209415_10014093_pt1 | contig 13082 bp, 11 predicted proteins | sample PeaSoiSIISIP2007_FD_187696 | JGI IMG/M metagenome (GOLD analysis project Ga0209415, IMG submission 187696) | Peat soil microbial communities from Weissenstadt, Germany - SII-SIP-2007 (SPAdes) (version 2) | ecosystem: Environmental > Terrestrial > Soil > Wetlands > Peat | place: Germany... | reverse complement strand
GTTTCGCGACCTCGACCTACACATTGGAGGGTATCCTTTCGGGCAGAGTATTTCAAAAGACGATGATAGGATCACAGATTTGAAATTCGACCTACAGATTCGGATGTGTAATATTACATAACCCATTGAAATCGCGGCCCTATTCGCCGGACACTAGTGCATATCTCCGTAACATCCCCATTCCGCACACCGCCGGATACGCGCTCCGCGCGCAGCGCCCCATCTAAACCTTCTCTGCGCTCTCTGCGAACTCTGTATTAACACTATGCTTGCTTGCTGAAAATCCAGCGGCCACGTCCAATCGCGCGCGTGCCTCGCTCACCCCACCGCCCCGCGCGCCAGCGCAACGACACGCAGACGCAGCGCCCGCCCGCCGCCACGCCGTTGCACCAACCCAACGCCCCCCCTATGCACCCCCATCATGGATCGACCCCTGATCTACCTGATCGCCGGGGAAGCCAGCGGCGACGTGCTCGGCGGCCACCTGATGGCCGCGCTGCTGGCGCGTCGCCCCGACCTCCGCTTCGCCGGCATCGGCGGCGAGCACATGGCGCAGCACGGCCTCACCAGCCTGTTCCCCCTCCGCGAACTCGCCCTGATGGGCCTGCTGGAAATCCTTCCCAGGCTCACCGCCCTCCGCCGGCGCCTGCGCGAGACCGTCGCCGACATCACGGCGCAGCGCCCGGCCGTGGTGGTCACCATCGACAGCCCCGGCTTCACCCTGCGCGTGCTGCGCGCGATCGCCCCGCTCGGCCTGCCGCGCGCCCATTACGTCGCCCCCCAGGTCTGGGCTTGGCGCCCCGGCCGCGTGCGCCACTACGACGGGCTGTGGGACCGCCTGCTCTGCCTCCTCCCCTTCGAGCCGGCGTTCTTCGCCCGCCACAACCTGCCCGCGACCTTCGTCGGCCACCCGGTGCTGGAAAGCGGCGCCGAGACCGGCGACGCCGCCCGCTTCCGCGCCCGCCACAATCTGCCACCCGCCACCCAGGTGCTCACGGTCATGCCCGGCAGCCGGCGCACCGAGGTCGCCCGCATGCTGCCCACCTTCGGCGCCGCGCTGCGCCTGGTTGCCGCCCGCGCCCCGGGCCTCGTGCCGGTGGTACCGCTGGCCGGCCCGGTCGCTGAAACCGTTGCCGCCGCCGCCGCGCGCTGGCCGACGCCGCCGATCCTGCTCGACACCATCGCGGACAAGCACGACGCCTTCGCCGCCTCGGCCGCGGCGCTGACCAAGTCCGGCACCTCGACCCTGGAGCTGGCACTGGCCGGCGTGCCGATGCTGGTCAGCCAGCGCGGCAACCCGATCTCGGTGGCGATCTTTCGCCGCATGGTCACGGTGCCGCATCTGTCGATCCTCAACCTGATCGCCGGGCAGGAAATCGTTCCGGAGCTGTTGCAGGAGAATTGCACGCCCGAGCGCATCGCGGCGGCGCTGTTGCCGCTGCTGACCGATCCGGCCGCCGCGGCGGCGCAGCGCGCCGCGTGTCGCGCGGTGCTGGCGCAGCTCGCCGCGCCGGAAGGCACCCCCTCCGCCGCCGCGGCCGCCGAGGTGCTGGCGCTGCTCGATCTGCCCCCGAAACGCTGATCACCCGGCGGGTCACCCCGCGGGCGGCGGGTCCAGCAATCCCGAGGCTTCCATCCGCGCCCGGCTCTGCGCCATGCTCGCCATCACCTGCAGCGCGGCGTCCAGCGCGCGGCGTCCGGCGGCGGCGTCCACCACCACCGGCGCGCCATCGAGCACGGAGGCGACGAATGCGGCGTGCTCGGCGGCCAGCGAATCGTGCTCCTCCCAAGAAGCTTCCTCGAACCCGAACCCCGCCACCCCCGGCACCGGCACGCCGCGCCCGCGCACCACCATTGTCAGGCGGCGGTTGGCGAAGTCGATCGCCATCGTGCCGTCGCGCGCGAAGATGCGCATGCGCCGCTCGGTGCGCTGGGCGATGCGGCTGGCGGTGATCGTCGCCACCGCGCCGGTGGCGAAACGGATGCGCGCGTTGGCGATGTCCTCGTGCGGGCTGGCGACCGCCGCGCCGACCGCATCCACGCTCTCGATCGGCGCCGCCACCAGCGCCAGCACCAGGTCGAGATCGTGGATCATCAGATCGAGGATCACCGACACATCGGTGCCGCGCGGCTTGAACGGCGCGATGCGCACGGCCTCGATATACAGCGGCGCGCCGAGCCGGCCGGACAGCGCCGCATGCGCCGCCGAGAAGCGTTCCAGATGGCCCACCTGCAGCACGCGCCCGTGCGTCGCCGCCAGCGCCGCAAGCTCGTCGGCCTCGGCGAGCGTCGCGGCGATCGGCTTTTCCACCAGCACGTGCTTGCCGGCGCGCAGCGCGGCGGCGGCCAGCGCATGGTGCGCCTCGGCCGGTGCCGCGATGATCAGCGCATCGGCGGCGGCCAGCAGCGCGTCGAAGCCCAGGTCCGGCGCACCGGCCTCCCAGCCGATCGCCTTGGCCCGCTCCTCGTTCGGATCGTACACGCCGACCAGCGTCGCGCGTTCCGACGCCGCCACCTTCAACGCGTGGTAGCGGCCGAAATGCCCGACCCCAGCGACACCGATGCGCAAGCGAGACGTGACCATCGCCCCCCATTACCACTCCCCCTCCCCTTGAGGGAGGGGGTTGGGGGGAGGGGTTCGACCGCACGGGCGGGGGATGGGTTGCGCGGGTGCAGCCTCCCCGCTCGCCGCCGATCGGTTCCGCGACGAAAACCCTGCTACTCTCGCTCGCTCGAAAGCCCCGTCTACCCCCCAACCGCGCGAAGCCCGATACTGCCCCACGAATCGCCGCCCCAAGGTGACCACCCAGTGTCCCCCGAAGCATCACCCACAACCGATGCCCCCCCCGCCCCGGTCTTCTCCGTCGTCGTGCCGATGTTCAACGAGGCGGCCGGCATCCTGCTGCTGCACGCCCGCCTCGCCGCCGTGATGGACGCCCTCGCCGAGCCCTGGGAGGTCGTTTACGTCAACGACGGCAGCCGCGACGCGACCCTGCCCACGGTCGAGGCGCTGCGCGAGCGCGACCCACGCGTCGCGGTGGTCAATCTCTCGCGCAATTTCGGCAAGGAGATTGCCACCACCGCCGGCCTGGACCACACGCGCGGCACGGCGGTGATCGTGATCGACGCCGACCTGCAGGACCCGCCCGAGGTGATCCCGGACCTTGTCGCCGCCTGGCGCGAGGGCTTCGACATGGTCTACGCGCGCCGCCGCGTGCGCGCGGGCGAGACCTGGCTGAAGACCCGCACGGCGGCGCTGTTCTACCGGCTGATGCGCAACTGGGGCCAGGTCGAGCTGCCGCCCGACACCGGCGACTTCCGCCTGATGAGCCGGCGCGCGGTGGACGCGCTGCTGAAGCTGCGCGAGCAGCACCGTTTCATGAAGGGCCTGTTCGCCTGGGTGGGGTTTCCGTCCAAGCCGGTGCTCTACGACCGCGCGCCGCGCGCCGCCGGCGGAACGAAATGGAGCTGGTGGAAGCTGTGGAACCTGGCGATCGAGGGGTTCACCAGCTTCAGCGTGCTGCCATTGAAGCTCGCTAGTTATATTGGGGCGGCGGTGGCGCTGGTGGCGGCGCTGTTCGGCGTCGTGGTGGTGGTGCGCACGCTGGTGTGGGGCGATTCGCCGGCCGGCTACCCCAGCCTGCTGGTCGTCGTGCTGCTGCTGGGCGGCACGCAGCTTATCTTCCTCGGCGTGATCGGCGAGTATCTGGGCCGGGTGTTTAACGAAACCAAGCAGCGGCCGCTGTACTTGGTGGAGCGCTACCTGCCGTCGCGTCCCGCCGCGTCGGAGAAGCGGCGGTAGGTTTTACATGGCCGCGCCAGCCGTTTACCTCTCCCGCTCTTCGCGGGAGAGGTCGAGGCGCGTAGCGCCGAGGGTGAGGGTGGTGCCGCATGCACCACCCTCACCCGCGTCGCAAACGCTCCGCGACCTCTCCCGCGAAGAGCGGGAGAGGTGCACCGCAGCTACCCCGTCAGCTCCCGCCGCACGATCGCCGCCCCGTCCGCCAGCGCCTTCAGCTTCCCGAACGCCGTCGCGCGCGGCAGGTATTTCATCCCGCAATCGGGTGCCGGGATCAGCCGCTCCGGCGGCAGATACTTCAGCCCTTCGCGGATCCGCGCGGCGACCGCCTCGGCCGTCTCCACCGCCGGATCCCCAAGATCCAACACCCCCAGCATCACCTGCTTGCCCGACAGCTCCCGCAGCACCCCAAGATCCAGCTTCGGCTGCGCCGCCTCGATGGAGATCTGCTGCGCAATCGTATCGGCAAGCTGCGGCAGGAAGCTGTAGCCGGTCGGCTTCTGCTGCTGCACCACCGCGGCATACCCGAAACAGATATGCACCACCGTCGGCCCCGCGATCCCCTCCAGCGCGCGGTTGATCGCCGGCAGCCCGTAGCGCAGCGCCTTCGCCGGATCGGTGCGCACCCAGGGTTCGTCAAGCTGCACCACATCCACACCCGAGGCCTTCAGCTCGCGCAGCTCCTCATTCACCGCGATGGCGTAGTCCATCACCAACTCTTCCTCGTCGGCGTAGAATTCGTTCTTCGCCTGGCGTGACAGGGTGAACGGGCCGGGCAGCGTGATCTTGCTGGCGTGCCCCCCGGTCATCGGCATATTCTGCAGCAGGAACTGCACGTCGCGCAGCTCCACCGGTCCGCGGCGGCGGATCCGGCCGACCACGCGCGGCACCGGCGTGGCGCGATTGAACTGCGCATGCACCTCGCCCGGCTGCTCCGCGTCGATGCCCTCCAGCGCGAGAGCAAAACGGTTGGAGTAGCTCTCGCGCCGGATCTCCCCGTCGGTGATGATGTCGATTCCGGCACGTTCCATGTCGCGCATCGCCAGCACCGTGGCATCGTCCTGCGCCTGCTCCAGCAACGGCGCGGGGATGCGCCAGATGTCGTGCGCGTGGGTGCGCGGCACGCCGTGCGCGTGCAGGCCGGCGCGATCCACCAGCCAGTCGGGCTGCGGGTAGCTGCCGACCACGGTGGTGGGCAGCAGATGCGTCGGATACGACATGGTCGGTCCTCCCTCAGAAACCTCATTCCGCTGGCACGACGATCCCGGCCTCGGCGCGCGCCGCACGCCGCCTGTCGCGCTGCGCCTGCGGTTGCCAGGCGGTGGCGCGACGTTCCAGGAAGCGGGCCAGCGTATCGAACAGCAGGGTCAACAGCACGATCAGCAGCACGGCGCCGAACACGTGGGCGCTGTCCAGCACGGTGCGATAGCGGGTGACGATATAGCCGATGCCGGCGGTCGAGGTGAGCATCTCGGAGACCACGACGCCGACGATCACCAGCACGCCGCCGAGGCGCAGCCCGGCCAGCACCGTCGGGATGGACGCCGGGATGATCACGCGGGTCACCCGCTGCGCCAGCGTGGCACCCATGCTGCGCGCCGCGAGCACCAGGTTCGGATCGATGGTGCGAATGCCGGCGGCGGTGGCCAGCGTGGTCGGCAGGAATCCATTGATCGCGGCAAAGGCGATCTTCGATTCCGAACCGATGCCGAGCCAGACGGTAAGGACCGGATACAGGATGACCAGCGGAACCGCATACAGGCTGGACGCGACCGGCAGCAGCAGGGTGCGCAACGCCGGCACACTGCCGATCACCGCACCGGCCAGAATCCCGCCGCCGCAGGCGAACACCAGGGCCACGGCGACCTCGCCCAGCGAAACGAACAGCGCATCGGCGTATTCGGGCCAATCGGTGATGACGGCGCGGACCGTCTCCGACAGCGGCGGCAGGAACAGCGGCGAGATCGCACCGATTCGGGGCAACACCTCCCACAACACCAGCAATGCCGCGATGATGATCCAGCGCAAAGACGCGGCGGTTGGTCTCATGCCCGCTCCGCCCGGATGTGGTGCCAGATGCGATCCCGCAGGCCGGCGAATGCGGGCGCCGACAGCGTCGCGTAACTGCGGGGCCGCGGCAGATCGACCTCGATGCGGTCGATGATGCGGCCCGGCCGCGCCGACATCACCAGCACCTGGTCGGCGAGATACACCGCCTCGGTCAGGCTGTGCGTGACGAACACGACGGTCTTGCGCGTCTCCGACCAGATGCGCAGCAGCTCGTCGCCCATCGCCATGCGCGTCTGCTCGTCCAGCGCCGCGAACGGCTCATCCATCAGCAGCACCGGCGGGTCCTGCACCAGGCCGCGCGCGATCGAGACGCGCTGGCGCATGCCGCCGGACAGTTCGTGCGGATAGCGGTCGGCAAACGCCTCCAGCCGCACCAGGCGCAGCATCTCCAGCGCGCGCCCCCGGCGCTCCGCCGCCTTGACGTGGCGCAGCGCCAGCGGAAAAGCGATATTGTCGAGGGCGGTCAGCCAGGGGAAGAGATTCGCCTCCTGGAACACCACGCCGATCCGGTTCGGATCCGGGCCGGTGATCGGTCTGCCACCGCACAGGATGAAGCCGGTGCTGTGCGCGCGCAGCCCCGCCAGCATCATCAGCAGCGAGGTCTTGCCGCACCCGCTCGGCCCGACCAGCACGACGAAGCGGCCGGGTTCGACGGTCATGTCGATATCCGCCAGCGCCGGCGACTCCCCGTCGCGTCCGGCATAGACGTGCGACAGCGCGCGGATCTGAATGCTGCCGGCCCCCACGCCGCCGGCAACGACAGCGCCAGCCACGATCTTGCCATCGCCGGCCGCGGCGGTCAGGTCCGCCATGTGCCGCACCGCTGCTCGGCCCAGCGGATCGCCTCGTTCAACAGGATGGCGGCGCAGGACATCAGCAGCACACCCGCCAATAGCTGCGGCATCATGAAATTCTCGCCCCAGGTCTCGATTTCATGTCCGACGCCGGTGCTGGACGCGTACATCTCGGCCAGCGTGACCGCGGTAAAAGTGAAGATCAGCGCCAGCCGCAACGCCTCCAGAACAATCGGCAGCATGCTCGGCAGATAGACCCGCAGCACGATCTGGCCCGGCGTCGCGCCGTAGGACCGCGCCACCAGCAGATGCTCCGGCCGCACCGAGCGCACCGCCGCCTGGGTGCTCAGCAGCACGAGCAGCGTGGTGGAGAAGCAGCCGAAGCCGACCTTCTGCCAGAAGCCGATGCCCAGGGTCAGGATGAACATCGGCAGAAAGATCGACTTCGGAATGCTGAACAGGAAGAACAGCAGCGGATCGAACACGCGGGCGAAATACGGACTCTCGGCGATCAGCAGCCCGAGCACCGCGCCCAGCGGCACCGCGATCAGGAACGACGCCAGAATCTCCAGCGCGGTGGTGGCGATGTCGCGCAGGAACGCGGCCCGGGTCAGCAGCGTGGCCAGCGTGCGCGCCACCTCGCTGAACGGCGGCAGCAGATCGGGCGCCACGGCCCCCAGGCGCGGCAGCAACTCCCAGGTCAGCAGCACGCCAGCCAGCAGCAGCACCCGCGCCAGCAGCATCGCCGCGCGGCCGGCGGCGGGTGATGCGCTCATGTGGTGGGAACGGGCATGAAACGATTGGTGTAGAACTGATCGATCGGCGCGGTGTCGGTGATGCCGATCAGCTTGCCCATCTCCATCGCGCGCTGCAGCTCGTCGGGTTTCAGGGTCGCGTCAGTGGCGAGCTTCAGGATCGTATTCTCGTATTCCATCGCGGCGATCTCGGGCTTGATCTCATCGACTTCGACGATCAACGCGATCGCCGCATCGCGGTTGCCGCGCAGCCAAGCCAGCCCGCCATACAGCGCATTCATCGCCTTCTGCACCACAAGCGGCTTGTCGTCGATCAGCTTCTGGGTGACGACCCAGCCGCCCGCCATGTGCGCCGGCACCTCGGCCGAGAAGTCGACCAGCATGCGCGCCTGTTTGGCCTGCATCATCTCGAACGACAACGGCGAGTACAGCACCACCGCGTCCACATTGCCGGAGCGCAGATTGGGCACCAGCCCGCCGCCGCCCAGCGGGACGCGGGTGAACGGTGTCTTGTATTGCTCGTTGGTCCACAGCGCGAGGAAGTCCGAACCTGACCCAGTCGACGTGATGCCCACCTTCTTGCCAGCCAACTGTTCCACCTTGGTCACCGGCGAGTCGGTGCGCACCAGCAGATACCACCCCATGTAGCCGCGCGCGGCGGTGGCGATCAGCTTCATGCCGACGCCCTTCTTGACGGCGACGCCCACCACCGGCGCGCCACCCAATGAGATGTCCGCCGCGCCCGCGGCCATCGCCTCGATGCATTCGGCCCCGCCGCGGTAGACCGTCGGCTCGGCGGCGATGCCCTCCTTGGAAAACAGTTTTTGGCGCACCGCGGCCTCGGTGATCACGGTGGGAAAATAGGTCTTGGTCGGCAGCGCGATGCGGACGACGTCCTGCGCGCGTGCCGCGCGGGTGGCGGCGACCGCGGCGCCCAGTCCCATCACCGTTGCGCGACGGCTGATCTTGTTCATGCGTGTTCCCCCACTCTGTTAGGCGATGTCTATGGCATATCAGTGTCGGTCCATGCTCATGCCGCCCGCAAGATCATGTCCGCGCCCTTCTCCGCGATCATGATCGCGGCCGCGTTGGTGTTGCCGGATATCACGGTTGGCATGATCGAGGCATCGACGACGCGCAACCCATCCAACCCCTTCACCTTGAGCGAGGTGTCCACCACCGCCATCGGTCCCGGCCCCATCATGCAGGTGCTGGTCTGGTGGAACGTGGTACCCGAGGTGGCGCGCACATGGTTCAGCAGATCCTCGTCGGTCTTCGCCTCCGGGCCAGGAATAACCTCCTCGGTCACGTATTTCCGCAGCGCGGGCATTGAAAAAACCGTCCGCGTCACCTTCAGCGCGGCGACCATCGTGTCGCGATCGTTCTGGGTGGCCAGGTAGTTCGGCTGCATCGCCGGCGGCCTGGCGGGATCGGGCGAGGTGATGCGCAGCCAGCCGCGGCTCTTCGGCCGGCAGGGAATCGCCCCCAGCGTGCAGCCGGGAAATTTGTGCATCGGATCGCCGACCTTCGGCATGCTGCCGGCAAGGAACTGATACTGCACATCCGGCGAGTCCAGCTCCGGCCGCGTCTTGACGAACAGCCCGATCGGCGCCGCGCCGGTCATCAGCGGACCATCGGCCAGGAACACGTACTGCATGCCGGCCCAGATGCGCCGCAGCCAGTTGTGATAGACCTCGTTCATCGTCGCCACACCCTGGCAACGATAGATCATCCGCCCGCCGACATGATCCTGCAGATTCTCGCCGACGCCGGGCAGGTCGTGCAGCACCTCGATCCCCAGCCCCTGCAACAGCGCGCCTGGCCCGATGCCCGAAAGCTGCAAGATCTGCGGCGAGTTGATCGTCCCGCCGCACAGCAGCACCTCCCGCTTCGCGCGCACGCGATGCAGCGTGCCGTTCTGGCTGTACTCGATTCCAACCGCCCGCTTGCCCTCCAGCAGCACGCGATGGGTCAACGCCCGTATCTCGACGCGCAGATTCGCCCGGTGCCGCACGGGCTTCAGGTAGGCCGCCGCCGTCGAGCTGCGACGCCGCCCGCGCACGGTCAATTGCAACGGCCCGACGCCCTCCTGCTCGGCACCATTGAAGTCCGCGTTGTACGGATACCCCGCCTGCTGCGCCGCCTCGATCAGTGCGTCGTGCAGTGGATGTTTCGTGCGCAGATCGGACACCCCAAGCGGCCCGCCGGCGCCGTGGAACGCATCCGCGCCATGCTCCTGGTCCTCCGCCTTGCGGAAATACGGCAGCACATCGTCATACGACCAGCCGGCGTTGCCGAGCTGGCGCCACAGATCGAAATCCTGCCGCTGCCCGCGGATATAGATCAGCCCATTGATCGCGGACGAGCCGCCCAGCACCTTGCCGCGCGGCCAGGGAATGCGCCGGTTGTTCATCTCCGGCACCGGCTCGGTCTCGAAATACCAGGCGACCTTGGGATTGTAGATGTTGCGGTAGAATCCAGCCGGGATGTGGATCCAAGGATCGGTGTCCTTGCCACCAGCCTCCAGCAGCAGCACCCGGTTGTTCGCATCCGCGCTCAACCGGTTGGCCAGCACACACCCGGCCGAGCCCGCGCCGACAATGACGAAATCCACCTCCGCCGTAGCCACCACCCGCATCCCCCATTGCACCGTTCCGACCAGCCACGATGGCGCCAAACGCCCGCCTCGGCCAGTGGGGCAATAGCCCGAAGGAAGGCCGGGGCTCCGCCCCAAACCCCGCCAGGGGGCTTTGCCCCCTGGACCCCCACCAAAGGCGGAGCCTTTGGGATCCGTCCATTTTGTTTGGGTGCGAGGGAGGGGGGACCGGGGCCGGCCTGGGCTGCCGCCCTTGGCGGGGATCCAAGGGGCAGCGCCCCTTGGTGGGGTCCGGGGCGAAGCCCCGGCCTTCCTTCGGGCTATTGCCGCGCGGCGGCGAGTTGGACGCGATTGCGGCCCGCTCGTTTCGCTGTGTAAAGGGCGACGTCCGCGCCGTGCAGCAGCGCCTCGGCCGTTTCGGTGCCGGTGCCGCCGCAGGCGACGCCGATGCTGACGCTCAGGTGGCAGAGTTTGCCGGGCTCGGGTGCAAAGGTCATCGCCTCGACCGCCGCGCGCAGGCGCTCGGCGGCCGCGGCGGCCTCGTCGGGGTTGGAGCCCGGCATCACGACGACGAATTCCTCGCCGCCGTAGCGGGCCAGCGAGTCAAAGACGCGCTTGCTGGCGCGCAGCGTATCGGCGATCGCGCGCAGCGCGCGGTCGCCGGCGGCGTGGCCGTAGTCGTCGTTCACCAGCTTGAAGTGATCGACATCCATCATCAGCACCGCGACCTCGCGCTCGGGGCTGGCGGTCAGCAGGCCGCGCAGGTGGCGCAGCAGATAGCGCTGGTTGTACAGCCCGGTCAGTGAGTCGGTCAGCGCCATTTCGAGCGCATGGCCAAGGTCGTCGCGCAGCCGGTCCTGGCAGAATTTGCGGCGGATCTGGTTGCGTGCCCGGGCGCGCAGTTCGTTCGCGTCGAGCGGCAGCACCAGCCAGTCATTGGCGCCCAGGTCGAAGCCGCGCAGCAGGCGCTCGTGCTCTTCCGCCTCGGCGATCAGCAGCATCGGGACTTCGCGGGTTGCGTCCGCGGCCCGCAGGCTCGAGGTCAGTTTGAGCGGGTCCTCTCCGCCCATCGCCAGGTTGAGCACGATCAGGTCGAATGACTGGTTCGCCGACAGCGTCATTGCCTCGTCCGCGCTCTGCGCACGGCCGGTGACGATGCCGTCGCGGGTGAGCGCATCCTGGATGGCTTGCGCGCTCGGGTCCCAGTCGTCGATCACCAGGGCGTGCGCGCCGGCGACCGAGGGGACCCGCACCTGATCGGCCGACAGGCCGAGGGCGCGCACCGTCTCACCGCGGGCGCGCCACTCGTCGAGCAGGCGTTTCAGCCGCACCAGGCTGCGCACGCGGGCCATCAGCGTGTTGTATTCGACGGGCTTGGTCAGGAAATCGTCGGCCCCCGCCTCCAGCCCACGCAGCCGTTCCGACGGCTCGCCCAGCGCGGTCACCATGACCACCGGGATGTGCAGCGTTGCCTCGCTTTCCTTCAACTGGCGACAGCATTCGAAGCCGTCCATGCCGGGCATCATGACATCGAGCAGGATCAGGTCCGGCTGCCAGTCGCGCGCCAGGCGCAGCGCCTCGAACCCATCGCGACCGCTGGCGACCTGGTAGTATTCGGCCGACAGCTTGGCTTCCAGCAGGCGCGTGTTCGCCGGAACGTCGTCGATGATCAGGATGCGCGCGGTCATCCGGGTCGGGTGGTCCTTCAGAATCGGGTGCACCTGGCGGTGCCGGGTTTTCCCAAGAGTTGTAGATACCCCATGGGGGCCGATTGCGAAAGCAAGCAGGCTATGGCGCCTGGGCAACGGGCGTTCACCGATCCGTGTGCGGACCGGGCCGTTGTGCCTGCTGCATCGTGCGGCGGCGGGAAGAGCGAGGTGGCGTGATGCGCGATCGCGCGTTTCCGAGTCGCGCCGGGGCTTCCGCGACGCGGCTATTGCGTGTATTCGTAAAGACCGTGGGCAATGAATATGAAGAAAAAGCTACAGAATGATGACGATCGCAGTACACCGCTCTGTCGCTGACAGAAATTCGAACGAAGAGGACCAGCCATCTTCGCTCGCTAGACCTGGAATGTTCTTTCGCCGCTGGTTGGCAAACCCACTGCAGATGGGATCGGTGGTGCCGTCCTCGGCGGCGCTGTGCGCGCGCATCGTGCGCCAGACGCGCCGCGCCCCGGATGAGGCGGTGCTGGAGCTGGGGGCCGGCACCGGCGTCATCTCGCGCGCGCTGCTGGCGAGCGGCGTGCCGGCCGACCGGCTGTTCGTTGTGGAGATCGCGCCCGCCATGGCCACGCATCTGCGCCGTGCGCTGCCGGGTGTCGCGGTGATCGAGGGCGATGCGCGCCGTCTGGCCGAGCTTGTGCCAACGGACTGGCACGGCCGGATCGGCACGGTGATCTGTGGCATTCCGCTGGTGTTGCTGCCGCTGGCCGAGCAACGCCGCGTCATCATGGCAATACAGGCGGTAGCACCGGGCCGCGGTTTCCTGCATTTCAGCTACTGCGCCACCTCCCCCATTTCGATGCGCAAGCACCGCCTGGCGGGCCGGCGCGAGGCCTGGACGCCGTGGAATTTCCCCCCCGCCAGCGTCTGGCGCTACACGCCCACGGGGTGACGCCCCATTGGCATCCGGGCGGCGGGGCAATGGTCCGCCCCATCTCGCCCGGTCTGGCGCTACACTGACCGCGGCCAAGGCGGGAAAACACCATCCGGTCCTGCGCGGCCGGCCCCTGCGCGTCCCCCCTGGCGGATGGAGAACATGCCGGATCGGCTGCTGCTGCGCCTGGCGCCCTTGGGCTTCGTGCTGCTGTGGAGCTCGTCCTTCATCGGTGCCCGGGTCGGCCTGCGGCACGTGACGCCGCTGCTGTTCGTCGGGGTCCGCCTGTGCCTCTGCGCCACCCTGCTGGTGCTGGCGATGCTGCTGCTGCGGCGCCCCTGGGGCGTGCTGCGCGGGCGGTGGCTGCACTGCGCAGTGGCCGGCGTGCTGGTGAACACCGTGCTGCTCGACCCGGCGCATGTCGCGATGACGCGGATGAACGCCGCGCCGATCGCGCTGATCCAGACGCT
>Ga0209415_10014092_pt1 | contig 13082 bp, 9 predicted proteins | sample PeaSoiSIISIP2007_FD_187696 | JGI IMG/M metagenome (GOLD analysis project Ga0209415, IMG submission 187696) | Peat soil microbial communities from Weissenstadt, Germany - SII-SIP-2007 (SPAdes) (version 2) | ecosystem: Environmental > Terrestrial > Soil > Wetlands > Peat | place: Germany... | reverse complement strand
GGCCAGCCAGCACAGCCGCGGCCGGGCCAGCCGTCTGGGCACGGGGCGGGGCCGGCGCAAGGTCCGCAAAGTCGCGGTGCCGCTGTGTCGCCCATGACAGGCAAGCCGATCCCACCTCCTCCCGGCTTCCGCGGCCCACTGTCGCCCATGACCGGCAAACCGATCCCACCTCCCGCGCGCCCCGCCTCGGGCAGTCCGGGAGGCGACGCGAACTGGCAGCCTGGGCAGGGTCAACGCCCCTCCGGCCCTGGTCAAGGTGGCGGTTACGCTCGCTCCGGAGGCGCGCCCTTCGTACCGGGCGGTGCCCCCGGCCGGCCGGGGGACAGGCCCGGGCAAGGCCGCCCGCCTGCTCCCGGCGGTCGCCCGATGGCTCCGCGAAACGGCCCGTCCGGGCCGGGCGGACCGATGTCACGTCCCGGTTCTCCGGGTACCGGTGGCCCGCGGCCAAGTTTTGGGGCGGGCCCCGGCCAGCGCTCAGGTCCACCAGGAGGGCCGGGTGGCCCAGCAAGCCGTTCGGGTGCTCCCGGGATGCGCCCGGGTGGCGCGCGGCCGCCGCTTGGCGGCCCCCGCACGGGACCGCTTTCTCGAGGCCCCGACGCGACCTACCGCGCTGCCCCTCCGGGCAGCTCCCCCTACCGAGGGGCGCCAGGCGCGGGCGTACCGCCGCGAGGTGGCGGGCGCCCAGGTGGTGGTCCTGGCGGAGGCCCCGGCGGGCGCGGCGGCGGGCGCAGCCCGAGCAGGCGCAGGCGCTCGCGCGCTAACCGCGAAGAGCTACAGGCCCAGGCACCGTCGACATATGTGGCCTCTCACGCCCCTGTGCCTGAGGGTGAAGTCATCGTCGAACGGGGTGCCACGGCCCAAGAGCTGGCGCCGCGCCTGAACCGTAGCGCCGCAGACGTGGTGCGGTTCCTGCTCACGCAGGGCGAGATGGTAACGGCCACGATGTCTCTTTCCGACGACATGATCGAGCTTTTTGCCGCCGAGATCGGAGCCACCGTACGGCTCGTCGACGCCGGTGAACAAAAAGAGGCAGAGCTTCAGGCTCGCTACTTCGGCGAACAAGACGACGACGACGACCAGGAAGAGCTCCTTCGCCCGCGGCCGCCCGTCGTTACGGTGATGGGCCACGTCGACCATGGCAAGACGACTCTCCTCGACCGCATCCGTGAGTCGGATGTAGCTTCCGGCGAGACCGGGGGCATTACCCAGCACATCGGTGCGTACCAGGTCGTGACGGCAACGGGCCCCGTCATAACGTTCATCGACACGCCAGGGCACGAGGCGTTCACCGCGATGCGTGCCCGAGGCGCCGAGGTCACAGACATCGTCGTGCTCGTGGTGGCCGCTGACGACGGGGTCATGCCCCAGACGGTCGAAGCACTGAACCACGCCAAGGCGGCAGAAGTGCCGATCATCGTGGCGATCAACAAGATCGATCGCGCCGATGCGAACCCCGAGCGCGTCATGCAGCAGCTCTCCGAGCTGGGGCTGGTCCCCGAACAATGGGGCGGCGACACGATCATGGTCGAGGTGTCGGCACAGCAGAACCTTGGCGTCGACGACCTGCTGGAGCAGTTGATGGTCGTGGCGGAGGTCGAGGAACTGCGCGCCAACCCCGAAGCTCGCCCTCGCGGCATCGTGCTCGAAGCCAACCTGGACCCGGGGAAGGGCCCGGTGGCCACCGTCATAGTCCTGAACGGCACCCTTCGGGTCGGCGACCACGTCGTCGCTGGCGCGGCCTGGGGCCGTGTCAAGGCCCTGATCGACGACAAGGGCGACAACATCAAAGAGGCGCCGCCTTCGTTCCCGGCACAGGTGCTCGGCTTCGACTCGCTGCCTGCGGCGGGCGACGAGCTGAGAGGCGTGGCCAGCGGCCGGACGGCACGAGACGTCGCCGAGCAGCGCGAGTTGCGCTTCCGCAGCGCCGACCTGCGCCGGAGCGCATCTGCGACGAGCGGAGGAGCCAAGCTCGAGGACATTTTCGAGCAGATCCAGCGCGGTGAGGCCGCAACCCTCAACCTCGTGGTCAAGGCAGACGTCCAGGGGTCGCTGGAAGCTGTCACGGAAAGCCTTCGCAAGCTCGAACGCGAGGACGTGAAGTTGGCCTTCGTCCACCGCGCCGTGGGCGGCATCACCGAGAACGACGTTGCCCTAGCGGCGGCGTCCAACGCCACCATCATCGGGTTCAACGTCAGGCCTGGCCGTGAAGCCCGCTCGATGGCGGTGGCCCAGGGCGTCGAAATCCGGACCTATGAGATCATCTACAAGCTCATCGAGGACATCCAGGCCGCCATGGTCGGCATGCTTGCCCCCGAGTACGAAGAGGTCCTCACCGGCGAGGCTGAGGTGCGCGAGATCTTCCGGGTCCCCAAGATCGGGGCCGTGGCAGGCTGTTACGTCCGCAGTGGCGTGATCACACGTGGTTCCAAGGTGCGGTTCCTTCGTGACGGGGTCATCATCTGGAAGGGCGCGATCACCTCGTTGCGACGCTTCAAGGAGGACGTTCGCGAGGTCCACGAGGGTTTCGAGTGCGGAATTGGCCTGTCGAACAACCAGGACCTGCGTGCGGGCGACATCGTCGAAACCTACGAGGAGCGGGAGATCCCCCGCACCTGAGTGACCGCGATGCACGCCGCAGCGCTGAGCGTGGAGCTGCACTTGCCGCGGGTGCACTCCTTGAAGGACAAACGGGCCGTAGTGAAGCCGATAGTCGAAGGATCCCGGCACCGCTTTGGCGTCGCCGCGGCAGAGGTGGGTAAGCAAGACCTCTGGCAGGCGGCGGAGCTCGCGTTCGCGGCCGTTTCCTCCAGCCCGCGCCATGTGGCAGAAGTGCTGGACTCGGTGGAGCGCTTCGTATGGTCGTTCCCTGAGGTGGAAGTCGTCACGTGCGAGCGCCACTGGTGGGGGACTGAATGAGCCGGCAGCGTCGCCGCCCGTCCTGGCCGACCCAGCGGCACTACCCGCGAATGGCGCGGGTAAACCAGTTGCTGCGCGAAGTGCTGGCGGAGGAGATCGAATTGGTCGCTGCCGCGGACAGCCGGCTCGAACTGGTGACGGTGACCGCGGTCGCCTGCGAACCCGACCTTCGCCACGCCAAGGTGCTCTTGGCCTCGTTGCCGGACGAAGCCCTGGCTGCTCTTGGCGAGGCGCGGCCCCGCCTTCAGAAGGCCGTGGCCCAACAGGCAAAGCTGAAGCGGACCCCTCAGTTGAGCTTCGCAGCCGACCCAGCGATCGTCGCTGGCACCAAGGTGGAAGAAATCCTGCGAGCCATCCAGTTGGAAGACGAAGCCCGCGGCCCGGCGCCAGGTGGCGAGCGAGAGCCTCCGGAGTGAGCCAGGTCGACGGTCTCGTCGTCATCGACAAGCCGACCGGGTGCACTAGCCACGACGTAGTCGCCCGCTGCCGGCGCATCTTTTCCCAGAAAAAGGTGGGGCATGCTGGCACGCTCGACCCCGACGCGACGGGTGTCCTGCTGGTGGGGCTTGGCCAAGCGACGAGATTGCTGCAATGGCTCACCGGGCTGTCGAAGCATTACACGGGTGAAATCGTTCTCGGCATTGCGACTAACACGCTCGACGCGGGTGGCGAGGTCACGGGAAAATGGGACATGAGCACGGTCACCTTGGAGGCCGCTCGGGCTGCCGCGGCACAGCTAACAGGGGAGATAACTCAGGTCCCCCCGATGGTTTCGGCCCTGAAAGTCGGTGGCCGGCGGCTGCACGAGCTCGCCAGGGCCGGCGTTGAGGTCGAGCGCGCTGCTCGCCCTGTGACGGTGCGACGCTTCGGCGTGGAACTGGCCGGGCCCGGTCCGGTGCTCGCCATCGACGTCGAGTGCGGTTCGGGGACCTATGTGCGGAGCCTGGCTGCAGACCTAGGGACGCTGCTTGGCGGGGGGGCCCACCTTCGCAACCTGCGCAGGGTTGCAGTGGGGAGCTTTTCGGTGGATAGTGCTGTGACGCTGGAGGAGCTCGAAGCGTCGCCGACAAGGTTGGACGCTGTGCTCGCACCGGCAGCCGCTCTCCCCGGAATGGAAAAGGCTGTCGTGGGCCCCGAAGTTGCCCTGGCTGTCGGCTACGGGAGGATGCTCACCGTTGACATGCTCGCCGGCGGCGGCTCCCGCGGGCCCGGGCCGTGGGCGGTGCTTGCGGAGGACGGCAGGCTGCTCGCCGTTTACCAGGCACATGGAGCGGGGCAAGCGAAGCCGGCGGTTGTCCTGGCATGAGCGTGTGCCGGGCATGAGCCCGTGCCGGGCATGAGCCTCTAGGGCGTTACTTCTCGACGTTGGCGCGTTCGCGCTTGACCTTGTCCCAGAAATTCGAGGGCATCAGTTCGTAGCGGTCGTGATGGGCCTTGAAGCGGCCCCGGCCGCCAGTGAGGCTGCGCAGGTCGATCGCATAGCGCGCGAGCTCCGCCGTCGGCACGAGCGCGATGATGATGGACTCGCCAGGCTGGCCCGTCTCGGTGCCCTGGACCCGCCCGCGGCGGCTGTTGAGGTCTCCCAGCACGTCGCCCTGATATGCGTTCGGGACGGTCACTTCGAGCAACGAGAGAGGCTCGAGCATGACAGGGCCCGCCTTGGCGAGGGCCTCCCGAAGACCGAGAGCGCCGGCCATCCGGAACGACATCTCAGAGGAGTCGACGGGGTGGTGCTTGCCGTCGAAGCACGTGACGCGTACGTCAACAACCGGCCAACCGAAATGACCTCCGTCCGTCATGGCCTCCTCGGCGCCTTTCTGCACGGCGGGGATGTACTGGCGGGGGATCACGCCGCCGACGATGTTGTCCACGAACTCGAAACCCCCTCCGCGCTCCATCGGCTCGACCCGCAGGAACGCCACACCGAACTGGCCGTGACCACCGGTCTGCTTTTTATACTTGCCTTCGGCTTCGGCGTTGGTGCTCACTGTTTCGCGATAGGGGATGATGAGCTCCTCACTTTCCACACCGACGCCGAACTTGCGGGAGAGCCTCTCCATGGCGATGCCGAGATGGGCCTCGCCCGTGCCGGACAGCACGGTCTGATGGGTCTCGTCGTCGCGGCGCACGACCAGCGTGGGGTCCTCCTCCTGAAGGCGGTGGAGGGCGGTCATCAGCTTGTCCTCGTCGGCCTTGCTCTTGGGGTGGATCGCGATGGACAGCACCGGCAAAGCGGCGTCGGCGACCCAGTCGCCGGCCGAACCCGTCGGCAGTATCGCGACCGGCATGTTGCGGGGCGTCAACGTATCGCCGGTGTTCGTGGCGGCGAGCTTCGCCACAGCAGCGATATCCCCGGCGGCCACCTCAGTGAGCGGGAGCTGTTCTTTGCCGCGCAGCGTGAAAAGTGCGTGGAGACGCTCCTCGGCTTTGGACCTGGGGTTGAACATCACGATGTCTGGGCGCAATGTGCCCGAGGCCACCTTGAAAAGCGATATTTTCCCGACGTAGGGGTCCGCGATGGTCTTGAAAACCCACGCCAGCGGTTGGCCGGCCGAGTCGGGGGCGATCTCGACGGCTTCAGCGCCAGTGTTACCGGGGGCCCGCACCAGGGCGGGCGGCCGCTCGAGGGGGGAGGGGGCAACGTCGCAGATGCAATCGAGCAGCCGGTCGATGCCGACCAACTTGGTTGCGGAGCCACAGATCACAGGGAAAACCTGCGAGGAGACGACCCCGCGGGCGAGCGTCTTGGCCAGCTCGTCGGCCGAAATTTCGTCGCCCTCGAGATAACGGGCCATGAGGTCGTCGTCGGCAACCACTATGCCCTCTACTAGAGCATCACGCACAGAGTGCTCCTGGGCGGCCATGTCGTCTGGTATCGCTACCTTAGAGGCCGTGCATTTACCCGGGTCATAAACAAAAGCGGAGTCCGATAACAGGTCAGCGATCCCGTGAAAGTTGTGTTCTTCACCTATAGGGAGCTCCAGGGGGGCCACGCCTGCACCGAAAGACTGGTGTAATTGCTGGAGCACGTCGGGGAAATCGGCACGTTCCCTGTCGAGCTTGTTCATAAAGATGAGGCGCGGGATGCCGAGTTCCGCCGCCGCCTTCCAGAAAATCTCGGTTTGTACCTCGACGCCGTCGACGGCGCTCACCACGATCACCGCAATGTCGGCTACAGACAACGCCGCCAGCGTTTCCGGCACGAAGTCTGCATACCCCGGGCAGTCCAGGACGTTGACCTTGTAGCCACGCCATTCGAGGGCGGCCAGGGAAAGGCTGGTGGACATGTGATGGGAGTGTTCTTCGGGCTCGAAGTCAGAGACGGTAGTGCCGTCTTCTACCCGGCCAGCCCTGTTCGTGGCGCCGCTGCACAGCAACAGGGCCTCGGTCAGCATCGTCTTGCCGGAGCCCCCGTGGCCGACGAGCGCCACATTGCGGACCTTCGCTGGTGGGTACGCTTTCATCCGAGCACCTCATCCTTCCCCCGCGGGTCGCCCCGTCGGTGTTCCCCTTCACGGACCGGTCCAGGCCGTTCCAGTTAAGCTACCTTCTCGGCTGGTCGGGGCCAAGATCGAGATCCGCCATTGCCGGGCCGCTCACGGCGCAAACTCCTTGTCTTGCGAGCGTGGGTGGTAACCTGAGCTACGCCCATCGGCCCATAGGAGCAGCTAGTTGTTCGACGCACGCTTCCGGACGGCGGTAGACAAAGCGGTGAGCCCGGCTGGGCAGGCACTTCGGCGAACCGGTTTGTCCCCCGACCACCTGACAGCGACGGGCATCTTGATGTCCATCCCCGCTGGCTGGGCGATCGCGACCGGCCACCTGGTCATCGGGCTGGTCTTGCTCATCGCGTCGGCTCTGCCCGACCTGTTCGACGGGAGCCTCGCCAGGGCGAGCGGACGGTCAAGCAACAGGGGGGCCTTCTTCGATTCTGTGGGCGACCGCGTCAGTGACACGGTCGTTTTGGCGGGCTTCGCCTGGTACGCACAGGACCGCTTCGGCCACCACGCCGCTCTTGTCCCCATGGCGGTGTTGGGTGTCTCCCAGCTGGTGTCCTATATCAGGGCAAAGGCTGACACGCTCGGGATAGACGCCAAGGGTGGCCTGATGGAGCGCGGCGAGCGCGTGGTCGTACTGTGCTTCGCGCTGAAGTTCCCTGCTGACATGTTGTGGCTGCTCTGGGTGATCGTCATCCTCTCGTTCCTTACGGCGGCGCAGCGTTTCGTAAAGGTCTGGCGCCAGGCCGACCGGCCGCCAGCGCCACTGCCGGTTGAGCCCGCCGCCGTGGTACTGCGGTGGAGGGCTTGGCGCGAAGAAAGGGCTGGCCGCGACGCAACCTGGTGGGCTCGGGCACCCAGGGGGCCGGGATCGTCGGCGAACGGTGGGTTGCCGTTCCTGTCAGGCAGCAGGCGCCCGGGCTCGGGTGCCGCCGGTAGCAGATGGCACGAGCGACGCTTGGCGCGCCGCGAGCGTTTCTCGGACGAAGCCAACATCGGCGCCGGTGCGCCTGGGCCGAACGGGCAGGAACACGGCCAGGACCAACGCCGCACCGAGATCCACGATGAGGCGAGGACAAGGCGTCGGACCGAGCCCAAGGGGCAGGGACAGGTCTAGGTCTCGGCGGGAGGACTGGCCGGCACAGGGGCTTTGTTCTAGGTTGGCTCGCGGTGCTGAGCAAGCAGCTCGCGGTGTACCGCGTGGGGGCGGCGCTTGCCTCTGCGCTGCCCGGCGAAGTGGCCAGTGGTGCTGCTCAGGGCCTGGGAGCGTTGCTGGGCCGGCTACCGGATTACGACGGCAGACGGGCTGTCGTTGCGTCGCACATGTCCCGGGTGCTGGGCCGCCAACTCGGGCGACCAGAGAAACGCCGCGTCGTCGCAGAGGTTTACGGTTACTACAGCAGGTATTGGGCGGAGAGCCTGCGCCTCGCTTCGGTACCCCAAGCCCAGGTGACAGCGGGCGTGTCGGTCGCCGGCGACGATCACCTAGAGGCCGCTACAGCGCTTGGCCGGGGAGTGATCATCGTCACGCCACACCTGGGGGGGTGGGAATGGGGAGGCAGGTACCTCATTGGTACAGGGCTGCCCGTAAGCGTCGCGGTCGAGACGGTGGAACCGCACGACCTGTTCGAGTGGTTCGAACGTTTCCGCGAACAACTTGGTTTCCACGTCGTCGCGGTTGGGCCGGGCGCCGCCGCAACCCTGCTCCGGGCGCTCAAGGAAAAACATGCCGTGTGCCTGTTATCGGACCGCGTGGTCGGTCAAGCCTCAGGCGTCGAAGTCTCCTTCTTTGGAGAAGGCGCGATGCTGCCGGCCGGGCCGGCGACGCTCGCGTTGCGCTCCGGGGCGCCGGTGCTCCCTGGAGCGATTTACTTTGGCAAGGGGGCCAGCTCGCATCGGGCCGTCTTCCGCCCGCCGATCGAGCTGCCGACCGGGTTGGGTTTCAGGCAAACCGTGCGCGCGGTCACCCAGTCCATTGCCAGAGAGCTGGAGCACCTGATCCGCCAGGCGCCGACGCAGTGGCACCTGTTACAGCCCAACTGGCCCGGGGATCCCTCGCTGCACAGTCCCTCCGCATGGGCGCGACGGGAGGCCCGGGCGCTGATGTTGCCGCGGGTCGCCGAATGACCCCGGGTTGCCGAATGACCCCGGGTTGCCGAATGACCCCGGGTTGCCGAATGACCTCGGGTTGCCGAATGACCTCGGGTTGCACAGTTACCGGGAGGCTGGCGCGGTGCGGGTAGGCCTGGTTTGCCCGTACAGCCTTAGCATCCCGGGCGGGGTGCAGGGACAGGTGCTCGGCATCGCGAGGGCGCTGCGTTCCATGGGAGTGGAGGCCCGCGTGCTCGCCCCCTGTGACGGGCCGCCGCCCGAGCCATGGGTTTCTCCGCTCGGTGCTTCGGTCCCCGCGGCGGCTAACGGGTCGGTCGCGCCGATCGCCCCCGACCCAGCTGCCTCGTTACGAACGATCAGGGTCCTGCGCGATGAGCGTTTCGACATAGTCCATCTTCACGAACCCCTGGTCCCTGGCCCAACTCTCACGGCTCTCCTATTTAGCGATGGGCCGTTGGTCGGGACCTTTCACCGCGCAGGCACGATCTCGTGGTACAGGGCGATGCGCGGCCCCGGGCGGTGGGCGACGCGGCGGCTGGCCCTACGTTGTGCCGTATCCGCGTTGGCACTGGAGACCGCTCGGCAGACCCTGGGCGGCGAGTACGAACTTGTTTGGAACGGCATAGATATTCGGCTTGTGTCGGCGGTGAGCCCGTGGCCGAGTTCCGGGCCGACGGTCCTGTTCCTGGGCCGCCACGAGCCCCGCAAGGGCCTGGCCGTTTTAGTCGATGCAGTTGTGCACCACGGGGTCGAGGCCAGGATCTGGGTAGCAGGCGAAGGGCCTCAGACGGCTTCGCTGAAAGAGGCCACCCTCGGGGACTCTCGTTTCGAGTGGCTCGGCGTGATAAGCGAAGACGAGAAGCTGCGCCGGCTGCGCGGGGCCGATGTCCTCGCCGCACCTTCACTGCATGGGGAAAGCTTCGGCATGGTGCTGCTCGAGGGCATGGCTGCCTGCACTCCCGTTGTCGCGAGCGACATCCCGGGCTATGCGAACGTGGCCCGTCCATCCAAGGACGCGATCCTGGTGCCACCCGGGGACGCCGCGGCCTTGGCCGCCGGCCTGCGTGAGGCGCTCGCCGGAGGGGCGGTCATCAAGGGCATGACCGAGTCGGCCTACGCACGGGCCGGGGAGCACTCCCTCGGCTCCCTCGCCCGCCGCTACCTCGAGCTCTACGAACCTTTGCTCGCTAAGCACTAGAGCCGCCTATTCGCGGGGGAGTGAAATGCGGCACACCCCCGTAGTCGACCGGTCGCGCGCCAGTAGCTTTTGAGACTGTACGGGCCCTTCGGGCCAATAGTGCGCAGAAAGGTCGGTCGACGTGGGAGGTTGGCGTGCGGTTGTCCGTTAGGCAGCGCGGCTACTTCGACGCCTTGGGCGTCCTCATTTGCGAGGTGGCGCTGCTGGCCACGTTGTTGAAGACCGGTTCGCTGCTCGGGACTGTCGACCTCGCCCATTTTGCAACGTGGCTTCAGGCGACAAGCCCGCAGCGGGTTGTCACGAGCTGTCTCCGTCTGCTGGGTACCGCAGTCTCGGGCTGGTTGCTGCTCAGTACCGTGATGTACGGAGCTGCGGCACTGAGCGGCCGGGTCAGGTTCGTGCAACAGGCGCGCCCGGTGACGCTGCCTGCCCTGCGTCGGATCCTGGACGCCATGGCGGCGGCATCGGTTGCAGCATCTTCCATAGGTAGCACGGCTGCATTGGCGAGTGCTTCAGCCCCTGCGCACCCGGTGGCAATGGTCCAACCCCTGCGGTCGCCCCGACCTGTGGAAGTGGTCCGGGCCCCGGCGGAACGCGACGTCCTGGGACCGCTGAGCGCCAGTAGTTCGGCGGTTGGCCGCCATTTCCCACACCCCGGCACCCTCGACCACGAGCCTCCGGAGACGCCCTTGCCCGCCGCCAAGCCTAAAGAGGTACCGAGCCAGGCGAACGGTTTCGCCGGGCTACCGAGGGGCACCAGGGTCGTAGTCGTCGAACCCGGCGATTGTCTCTCGGTGCTGGCGGAGCGGCACCTCGGCGACTGGCGCCTTGACAGTGAAATCGAGGCCCTCAATTTCGGCCGCCTACAACCGGACGGGCGTGCGCTGGTGAACGACCACTGGATATACCCGGGTTGGGTGCTCGTGTTGCCGCCCAATGCCGTCGGGGCCCAGGTCGTGGGCGGGGCCAGCGCACAGCCGGCCGGTCGTGGAGCGGGCCCGTTGGCAGCGCCGTTCACGGCGCTGTTCGCGTCACACGCGTTGTCTCATCACCCCGTTGCACCCGAACACCCAGCGCCAAGCGAGGGCGCCGGTCCAGCCGAACACCCCGCGCCAGCCGAGCCCCCGGGGCCATCCGGTCACGTTGTTGCCGAGCCGGCAAAGCCCGCCACGACCGAGCCGGCAAAGCCCGCCGCGACCAAGCCGCCACGGCCGGTTGAGACCAAGCGCCCAGCCGCCCCGGTGCCGTCGACCGGAGCCAGGTCTCACTCCCCGAGCAAGGCTCGTCTCGAACGGGGCGGAAGAGCCGCAAGCCATGGCCATGAGGAGCTGGCCGTGGTTGCGGGCGTTGCGGCGATCGCGGCCGCCGGGATCATCTGGCGGCTGGACTGGTCACGGCGCGAGCAATTGCATGCTCGTCCGAGAGGTCGGCTGATCGCGCAGAACCGGCCGGCGGTCCAAGCCGTTGAGCGCCGCGCTCGAGCCATCGCCAGCGAGGAGGCGATGCGCTGGGTTGACCTCGGGCTTCGGTACCTGAGCGGCCTAGTCGAACAGCGGTCGCTTGACAAAGTGGGCCCTGTCCCGTCCGTGGTCCTCGTCCATGCCGGTAAACGAGGCCTCGAGGTCCGCGTCTCGCCAGCCGTCCAAGGGGCCCTGGGGTGGTTCGAGCCGAGCAAGGACGGGACGAGGTTGCTCCTGGACGCGGAGGTAACGCTGGAGGAACTTCAGGGCCTCGCGACCGACCGGTGGCCGGCTTGGCCTGCGCTGGTATGCCTCGGAAATGACGCCGACGGGGCGTTGCTGTTCAACCTCGAGCACGGGGGGTCCCTCTCGGTCGAAGGGCCGGTCAAACTCGTCGAAGGGGCCCTGGCGCGCATCGCATTGGAACTGTCCAGCCAACCATGGTCAGACGAGATGCTCGCCGGGCTATATCTGATCGGGGATTGCCCCTTAGACGGCCGGATCAGGGGGGCACAACGGGTTCCGGGCGACGAGGCGATGGACCTTGCCGAGAGGCTCGATCAGATATCAGCGGCCCAGCAGGAGCTCGCGGGCGCTATTTCGCTTTCCGTGCTTCGGGCCGCGGTTTGCGAAGCGCGGCCCAACGTGGCTGTCGCCTTCGCCGGGGCCCCAACAGAGGCCCTGCGATGCCTTGCGGAAGCGGCTGTCCCAGAGCGCAGCGGGATCGTGGTCGCGGGAGCCGGGCCGTTTACAGGCGCGAGGTGGGCCCTGGTCATGGGGGCGAAGGGAGCCGTGTCACTTAGCGGCCTTATAGACGAATGCCCGGTGTCTTTCGATTTGGAATTGGAATGCGACCCCGAGGAGGTGGGCCTGTTGAGTGAGGCTCTGGGAGCCACTGCTGAGCGGGGAGGCAGCCCCGCTGAGGTCCGCGTCGGGAGCCCTGCGCCGGCCGCGAGTGTCATTGACATCAGATCTGGCAGCGCCCCGCCAGAGCGCGGCGAGGTGGAAATCTGTTTGCTCGGGCCAGTCGAAGTGGCCGGAGGGGACATGAGCGCACTAGAACCCTCCCGACGGACTGCAGCCCTCGCGCTGCTTGCTTATATGGCCGCACACGACAGGCCCGTCAACGCAGATGAGCTGGCTGGCGCACTTTGGCCGCTCGACGCCACGAAGGACAACCTCGGGGGCCCCCAGCGGAAGACCGTTATGAACGTGATCTCCCGCGCCCGCCTCGTTCTCGGTTACGGCGCACGCGGCCAGGAGCGCCTCGCCTATTCGGCGCGGGGCTACCGCCTCGCACCGGAGGTGACTACGGACTGCGCCCGTTTCGAAACCCTCGTTGCGACGGCTCGCCTGGCACCGCCTGCTGCTGCGATCGGCGCCCTCCGCACGGCGCTCCAGCTAGTCAGGGGGGGACCGTTCGGCGGCGCGCTCTCGAGCCAGTTCTTCGAGTGGGTGGCCAGCGAGCACCTTGACCTTACCTTGACGGCCAGAGTGGTTGACACAGCCGAGGAGCTGGGCCAGCTGGCGCTCGACCTTGGCGACTTCGAGACCGTGTTTTGGGCGGTGGGCAAAGGCCTGCAGCTGGAGCCGACCAGAGAGGAACTGTTCCGTCTGTGGATGCACGCGCTTGGCCGTTCTGGCCGGCCGGCGAACGTCGACGACGTCTACCGGAGATTGATGCTTGTGATCCGCCAGAAGCTCCACCCGCTGCAAGAACCTCAGGAAGCGAGCCGCGAAGTCTGGCGCACCTACACTGCGGCCGAGGTAGCCGGCCGGCGCTCCTGAGTACCGCCAACACGCGAGGCCTATCATGGGCCCGTGCCTGCAGTGGTGCTGTACAGGGAGGGGGTCACCCTGGGCGAACGTTGGGCCCGCTGCGGTCTCGGCCTTCCCCTG
>Ga0209415_10014091_pt1 | contig 13082 bp, 9 predicted proteins | sample PeaSoiSIISIP2007_FD_187696 | JGI IMG/M metagenome (GOLD analysis project Ga0209415, IMG submission 187696) | Peat soil microbial communities from Weissenstadt, Germany - SII-SIP-2007 (SPAdes) (version 2) | ecosystem: Environmental > Terrestrial > Soil > Wetlands > Peat | place: Germany... | reverse complement strand
CCCCCGGGCCGGCCGAACCCCACGGACCCAGGAGATGCGGCGGACCTGAGCATTCCGTAGGGTTATCAATCGGATAGGAAACGGCTTTGGCGCAACACCGCAGCCCGCCACGACCCACCCTGAATGTCGGCATTTCGTCCGCCTCAGAAGCTACTGGAACCTGAACGAAAAGCAAAGACTTCCTGATTGATCGGTGCAGCGATTCGCATTCAGCGTAAAGCGATATGGTTGACGCCGGGGAGGCCCCGTCGACCGTGGCGGGATTTGCGCCGATCGCGCCGAGCCCCGCGCCGCAAATTGCAGGTCGGATCAGTCTTGTGAAGCCCAGAGGTGGTTGCGCCTGCTCCCCAGGAGGACCGCGATGTTTGCCGACCGGATCGAGGCGAAATGGATCGATGCGTTCTGCGAGATCTTCGACAAGTGCGCGGTGAAGCGTGGCGACACGGCGGCGATCTTGTCGGAGACGCAATCGCGCCCGCTCAACGTGCACCTCGCTGAGCTGGCGCTGCTGCGGATCGGCGCCCGGCCGTTCCACCTCGTGGTGCCGACGCCGCGCAACCGCCATCCGGTTCCGGTGCGCTCGACCGGCGCCAGCGAGGCGCTCGGCGGGCTGGAGCCCGTGGTGGCGGCGCTGGGCCAGGCCGGCTTCGTCGTCGATTGCACGATCGAGGGGCTGATGCACGCGCCCGAGACGCCGAAAATCCTCAAAGCCGGCGCCCGCATCCTGGTGATTTCCAACGAGCACCCGGAGGCGCTCGAGCGCATGGTGCCGGACGCCCGGCTGGAGACGCGGGTGCGCAACGCCGCCAGGATGCTGCGCGGCGCCAAGAGCATGCGAGTGACGTCGGCGGCCGGCACGGCGCTCGACATCGACATGCAGGGCGCCTCGACCGTCGGTGTATGGGGCTGGACCGACCGCCCCGGAACGCTGGCACACTGGCCGGGCGGGATCGTGGTCAGCTTTCCGAAGGCCAATTCGGTCAACGGCACGCTGGTGCTCGACCGCGGCGACATCAACCTCACGTTCAAGCGCTATCTGGCGGCGCCGATCCGCCTCACCCTGGAGGGCGACTACATCACCCGCATCGACGGCGAGGGAGCCGATGCCGACATCATGCGGCGGTATCTCGCGGCGTGGGGCGATCGCGAGGCCTACGCGGTGTCGCACGTGGGCTTCGGCATGAACCCCGGCGCCCGCTACGAGGCGCTGACCATGTACGACCAGCGCGACACCAACGGCACCGAGATCCGGGCGGTGTCGGGCAATTTCCTGTTCTCCACCGGCGCCAACGAGTTCGCCGGCCGCTACACGGCCGGGCACTTCGACATCCCGGTGATGCGCACGACGATCGCGGTGGACGACGCCGTCGTGGTCCGCGACGGCGTGCTGCAGGACGTGTTCGGGTGAGGCCTTCTCACGCGGCCGACGAGGCGGCTGCCTGCTCGCGCAGACGGAAATGCTGCACCTTGCCGAGCGCGTTGCGCGGCAGCGTGTCGACGAAGATGACGTCGCGGGGGACCTTGAAGCGGGCGAGATGCTGGGCGACATGGCGCTTGAGGGCCTCGCCGTCGATCGCGGCGGTCTGCCGCCGCACCACGAAGGCGACCGGGACCTCCTGCCATCTCGCGTCGGGGCGTCCGATCACGGCGACCTCGGCCACCGCCGGATGCTCGGCGAGCACCCGCTCGACCTCGGCCGGATAGATGTTTTCGCCGCCCGAGATGATCATGTTCTTCTTGCGGTCGTGGATGACGAAATAGCCGTCGCGGTCGCGGATGCCGATGTCTCCGGTATGATACCAGCCGTCGCGCAGGGCCTCGCTTGTCGCCACCTCGTTGCCCCAGTACTGAAAAAAGACGTTCGGACCGCGCACCAGCACCTCGCCGGCGGTTCCGGCCGCCACCTCGAGCCCGCCGTCGTCGACCACGCGCGCCTCACAGATCAGGCCGGGCAGCCCGGTGGAGCCCGGTCGCGTCAGGTCACCGCCGATGCGGGTATAGACGGCGATCGGGCAGGTCTCGGTCGAGCCATAGACCTGCAGGACCGGAATGCCACGGTCCTGCACGGCGTCGATCAGCGGCTGCGGGACCTGGGTCGATCCGGTGGTCACGGCGCGCAGGCTCGAGAGGTCGGTGCGCTGCCAGCCGGGATGCTCGATCATCGCCTGGATGGTGGCCGGCACCAGCACGGTCAGCGTCGGGCGGTCCCGCGCGATCGCCGCAAGCGCACCGTCGGCGGTGAACTTCTGCAGCAGCGTCACGGTCGCGCCGAGCTGCAGCGCCGGCGTGGTCTGGATGTTCAAGCCGCCGACGTGAAACATCGGCAGCACGGTGAGCACGTGATCGTCCGCGGTCAGGCCGTGCATGTGCTGGCTCATCACGGCGTTCCACAGCAGCGCCTCCTGGCGCAGCACCGCGCCCTTCGGGCGGCCCGTGGTGCCCGATGTGTAGACGACGAGGAGCGGACAGGAGAAATCGACGTGCGGGTTGCGGCCGTCGCCGCTCGCCGCCGTGACCAGCGCGTCGAACGCGGCGCCGCCGGGCGGCGAGAAATCGATGCCGACGAGCCGCGCGTCGGGCAGCGCTTCGCGAAGCGGCGCCGCCACCGCGACGAACGCCTCCTCGACCACCAGGACCTTCACCGAGGCGTCGGACAGCATGAAGATCTGCTCGGGGATCGCCAGCCGCCAGTTCAACGGAACCAGCATGGCGCCGAGCCGCGCGCAGGCGTAGAGCAGGGTCAGATAATCCGGATGATTGGTCGACAGGATCGCCACCCGGTCGCCGCGGCCCACGCCGAGCTGCGACTTCAGGGCGCGCGCCGCCCGGGCGACGCGGGCGGCGAAGCCGCCATACGACAGGACGCTATCGGCGAAACGCAGCGCCGTCCTGTCCGGCGCGAAGGCCGCGTTGCGGTCGATGAGATCCGACAGATCCATGATCAGCGCATGTTCCGGTCGAGTTGACCCACAACCTCTCCGACGTCATCGCCCGGCTCGACCGGGCGACCCAGTAGCCACGGACCGTAGTGTGATGCACGATCGCCCGTCATCGCGCGCACACGGAATACTGGGTCGCCCGCGTCCGCGGGCGATGACGACCGAGAATGATGCCACCTGATCGGGCCATCCTCTATTCGTCGGTCTCGCCCGCCTCGTACAGGGCGTCGCGGCCGATGCGGTCGAGGCAGATCTCGGCGGTCCACGGCAGCATCAGCGCGCCGCACCGGCTGTCGCGGAAGATGCGCTCCAGCGCCAGGCTCTTCAGCATGGCCTGGCCGCCGCAGGTGCGGATCGCCTTGGCGGCGATCGCGTTGGCGTTCTCCATCACGGTGAACTGCGCCGCATAGGCGCGCAGCACCTGCTCCTTGCTCGGGTTGGCGCACGCCTCGCTGACCGCCTGGAACCACAGCGCCTTGGTCTGCTCCAGCTGGATGTGCATCTCGGCGACCGCGATCTGCTTGGTCGGGAACATGCGCCGCTTGACCGGCGGCGTGCCCGGCATCTCGCCGCGCAGATAGCGGACGGTGAAGTCGAAGGCCGCCTGGGCGAGACCCATATAGGTCGGCGACAGGGTCAGGAACATGTGCGGCCACCGCGTCGCCGCCAGGAAATAGACGCCGCGCGGCATCAGCATCGCGTCCTCGGGCACGAACACGTCGCGGAACAGCAGGGTGCGCGACACGGTCGCCCGCATCCCCAGCGGATCCCAGTCGCCGGTGACGCTCACCCCCGGCGCGCCGGCGGGAACCGCCAGATAGAGCGTATTGCGCCGGCTCGCGGCCGCGCCCTCCCGGCGCTCGGTGCACAGCACCCCGTAATAGTCGGCGGCGCCCGACAGCGAGGCGAAGATCTTCTTGCCGTTGACCACGAAGCCGCCGTCGACCGGCCGTGCCTCGGTGCCGAACGCCACGACCCCGGCCGCCCCCGCGCCGCCCTCGGAGAACGGCTGCGAGTACACCGCGCCGTCATCGAGAATGCGACGATAGTGGGCCTCGCGGCGCGCCCGATGGGCGCCCCGATCGTCGGCGCTCATCTCCAGGTCGTCGGCCAGCGCACCCGACCACAGGGTCGAGCACACGTGCATGTTCCACGACAGCGCGGTGGCGCCGCAGTAGCGGCCGAACTCGGCCGCGGCCAGACAGTAGGTGCGGAAACCGGCGCCGGTGCCACCGTGCTCCCGCGGGATGCAGATGCCGAGCAGGCGCTCCCGGTGCATGTCGCGAAAATTCTCGATCGGGAACGTCGCGTCGCGATCGTGCCCGGCGGCGCGCGGCGCCAGCACGCGACGGCCGAAGCCGCGGGCCCTGGCGATCAGGTCGGCGTCGGAATCGCTCAGCCGGAACGCCCGCGGGGCGAAGATCGGGGCGTCGGCGTCATGGGCATCGATATCGGCACCCATCGTCAGCCCGGCCACGGTTCGGGGACGTGGTGGAGGAACTCGATCACCGCCGTATCGAACGCCGCCGGCGCCTCGAGATTGGGAAAGTGCCCGACGCCGGACAGCCGGATGTAGCCGGCGCCGGCGATCTTCCCCGCCATCCGTTCCACCCCGGACGGGGGCGCCAACCGGTCGTGCTCGCCGGCCAGGCAGAGGATCGGGATGCCGATGGCACCGAGGTTCGCGCGCTCATCGAAGCCGACCAGGCAATGAACGGCCGCCCGATAGGTGCTCTCCGCGGTGGCGGCGATCGCCTCGATGGCGAGCGCACGGCCGCCGGGATCGGGATCGGGTCCCATGGCGCCGACGACGGCGCGCGCGACATCCGCCATGGTCTTGCCGGCGTCCAGCGGAGCCAGCCGCTCGGCGACGAACGCCCTCTGGAAGTCCCCCGACGCGTTGCCGAAGGCCGGGCTGGTGCACACCAGCACCGCTGCCGCGTAGCCGTCGGGACGACGCCGCAATGCCGTCTGCGCCACCATGCCTCCCATCGAATGGCCGACCAGCACCGGGTGCGCGAGGCCCGAGCGCTCGATCGCGGCCTCGACGTCGGCGGCGAGATCCTCGAAATCCAGGTGGTCGACCGCGGGCCGGTCGCCGTAGCCCGGAAGGTCGAGCGCCACCGGGTGAAATCCCATGGCGGAGAAGCTCGCCACCTGCGGGGCCCACAGTCGTGCGCCGCCACCGATACCGTGGATGAAGACGACGGGCGACTTGGGGCGATCAGTACCGGTCATGTCGTTTGCGAGCGATCACTCCGCCGCCTGCTTCCAGGTCGTTGCGTGCGGCTTGGGCTTCGCCTTGCGGCGCAGCTCGGACGCATCCTGGCGATCGCGGACGCTGTTGCGGAAGATCTGGTCCTTGCCGGCGAGATACTGCGGCGGGCAGCCGATATCGACGCCATACCAGGCGGCGGCGTGCAGCGTGAACGAGGGGTCGACGAGATGCGGGCGGGCGAGCGCGGCGAGGTCGGCGCGGCCGGCCGCCACGATGGTGTTGACCTGGTCGGCGGTCGTGATCGCGCCGACGCACATGGTGGCGAGGCCGGCTTCGTTGCGGATCTGGTCCGAGAACGGGGTCTGGAACATGCGGCCGTAGATCGGCGCGTCGTCCGCCACCGTCTGCCCGGCCGACACGTCGATCAGGTCGCAGCCGGCCTCGGCGAACATGCGCGCCACCTCGACCGCCTCGGCGCCGGTGAGGCCGCCGTCCTTCCAGTCGGTCGCCGAGATGCGCACCGACATCGGCTTGTGGTCCGGCCAGCTGCGGCGCAGCGCGCGAAACACGTCCAGCGGAAACCGCATGCGGTTGGCCAGCGCCCCGCCGTAGGCGTCGTCACGGATGTTGGTGAGCGGCGAGATGAAGCTCGCCAGCAGATAGCCGTGCGCGGCATGCAGCTCCAGCATGTCGAACCCGGCGCGGTCGGCACGGCCGGCCGCCGCGACGAAGTCCGCGACCACCCGGTCCATGTCGGAGCGCGTCATCGCCGCGGGAACCGCGCTGTGAGGAAAATACGGCAGCGGCGACGCCGAGATGATCGGCCAGCCACCCTCCGGCAGCGGCTCGTCGATTCCCTCCCACATCAGCCGGGTGCCGCCCTTGCGGCCGGCATGGCCGAGCTGCATGCAGAATTTCGCCGCCGAATGGGCATGGACGAACTCGACGATGCGCGTCCACGCGGCCTCGTGCGCGTCGGTATACATGCCGGCGCAGCCCGGAGAGATGCGGGCGTCGGCCGATACGTCGGTCATCTCGGTGAACATGAGCCCGGCGCCGCCGATCGCCCGCGCGCCGTAGTGCACCAGGTGCCAGTCGCCGGGCAGGCCGTCCACCGCCGAATACTGGCACATCGGTGATACGACGACCCGATTGGCGATCGTCATGCCGCGCAGGCGGAACGGCTGGAACATCGGCGGGTTCGGCGGCGCGGCCGCGGCGTCGAACCCCTGCGCCCTCACCTCGTCGGCGAACGCCTGATCGACATCGGCGACGAATTCGGGCGCGCGCAGCGCCAGGTTGTCGTAGGTGATCGCCTTGGAGCGCGTCATCAGCCCGAAGGCGAAGCGCACCGGGTTCATGGTCCACAATCGCCTGACGTGCTCGAACCACACCAGCGACACGTCGGCGGCATGCTGGGTCCGCTCAACCTCGTCGCGGCGCTGCGCCTCGTAGCGGGCGAGCGCGGCCCCGACCTCCTGGGCCGGTGTGGCGCGAAGCGCCTGGTAGAGCGCGATCGCGTCCTCCATGGCGAGCTTGGTGCCCGAGCCGATGGAAAAATGCGCCGTCGCCTTGGCGTCGCCGAGCAGCACCACGTTGCCGGCGGTCCAGCGCGCGCAGCGGATGGTGGGGAAATTGCGCCAGACCGAGCGATTGACGATCAGCCGGTGGCCGTCGAGCTCTCGGGCGAACACTGCTTCCAGGAAGCGCGCGGACGCGGCCTCATCCATCCGGTCGAGCCCGGCGCGGGCGAACGTCTCCGGGTCGGTCTCCATCACCCAGGTCGAGCGGCCGAGCTCATACTGATAGCAATGGGCGATGAAGATGCCGTGCTCGGTCTCGCGGAAGAAGAACGTGAAGGCGTCGAACGGCCGCGTCGAGCCCATCCAGGAGAATTTGTTGGGGCGCAGGTCGACGGTGGGACGGAAGGTGTCGGCAAATACGTCCCGCACCCGCGAGTTGCTGCCGTCGGCGGCGATCACCAGGTCGGCGGAGCGCGCGAGCTCGGCCACATCGGCGATCTCGGTCTGATACCTGATCTGCACCCCGAGCGCACAGGCGCGATCGGCGAGCAGCTTGAGCAGGGTTTGCCGCGAGCATCCGCAGAAGCCGTTGCCGCCGATGCGGCGCACGGTGCCGGCGAAGTGAATCTCGATGTCGTCCCAGTAGGCGAAGTGACTGGTGATGGCGCGGAAGCTCTCGGCATCCCAGGTCTCGAACGCCTCCAGGGTCTCGTCGGAGAAGACGACGCCGAAGCCGAACGTGTCGTCCGCCCGGTTGCGCTCGAACACCGTGACGGCGGTCTCCGGCCAGGACTTCTTGATCAGGATCGCGGCGTAGAGTCCGGCCGGGCCCCCACCGACGACATGGACCTTCATGGCAGCCTCCTCAGCCGGTCCCTGCCTGCCGGGGGGAGCGGGTGAGGGGCTCTTTCGGCGGCCTCGGCGCGTGGAGAGGCCCCCTCGCCCGCCACGCTACGCGTGGCAACCTCTCCCCCACTCCGGGAGAGGTGGTGCCGGCGGCGAACCCTCATCATATGCGACGGCCGTGCGGGATCGTGCAGCGCATCCAATCAGTTTAGGATCGGCACCATGGCCCGGCAACCCGAAACGGTCCTTGAACCCTATAAATTTGAAGCTTAAAGCTATTCCGGAACGATGACGCGACGCGCGGCCCGATCGGGTCGCAGAGGCGCTTGGCGATGCTCGACGGGCGGCACGCACTGGTCACGGGCGGCGGACGCGGCATCGGCAGGGCCGTCGCGGCGACGTTGCGGCGGTCGGGCGCCGTGGTCACCGTCGTCGGCCGCAGCGAGGACAGCCTGGCGGACGCGGTCGCCCGGGGCGCGGCGGACGCCTATCAGATCGCCGACGTCACCGACGAGGCGGCGCTCGACGCCGCAGTGAAGCGCAGCATGAAGGCGAACGGCCCGTTCGATATTCTGGTCGCCAATGCGGGGCACGCCGAATCGAGCCCGTTCCTCAGGGCCGACACCAGCCAGTTTCGCCGCATGTTCGATCTCAATGTGCTCGGTGTCGTGCACGCGACGCGCGCCGTGCTCGGGCAGATGACGAGCGCCGGCTTCGGTCGCATCGTGGCGATCGCGTCGACGGCGGGGCTCAGGGGCTACCCCTATGTGTCGGCCTACTGCGCCGCCAAGCACGCCGTCGTCGGTCTGGTGCGGGCGATTGCGCTGGAGACGGCGGGGAGCGGCGTCACCGTCAACGCCGTGTGCCCGGGCTACACCGACACCGACATGGTGGCGGAGAGCATCGCACGGATCACCGAAAAGACCGGGCGCAGCAGCACGGACGCACTGGCAGGCATGCTGAAGACCAATCCGCTGGGACGGCTGATCACGCCGGAGGAAGTCGCCGCCACGGTGATGTTCCTGTGCTCGGCCGAGGCTTCCGCGATCACCGGCACGACGATCGCGGTCGCCGGCGGCGAGGTCTGAAGCGGGCAAGCTCGAGGTCGGGAGGTCGTAAGGGTGGACGATTCGAGGTCGATGCCGCTGGACGCCGAGACCAAGGTTCTGGAGCGGCCGTCAGATCATGAGACCGAGCTGCGGCTGTGGCTGCGGCTGTTGACCTGCACGACGCTGATCGAGAACGAGATCAGGCGCCGGCTGCGCCGAGAGTTCGGCGTCACCCTGCCCCGCTTCGACCTGATGGCGCAGCTCGACAAATCGCCCGGCGGCATGACGCTCGGCGAATTGTCCCGGCGCATGATGGTCTCGAACGGCAATGTCACCGGGCTCGCCGACCGGCTGGTCGCCGGGGGGCTGCTCGATCGCCGCGCCTCGCCGACCGACCGGCGGGCCCAGCTGGTGAGCCTCACGCCGGAAGGCCGCAAGACGTTCCGCGCCCTGGCGCGGGCGCACGAGGACTGGGTGGCGGAGATCCTGGCCGACCTCGACGACGGCGACATCGAGGCGCTGATGCGGCTGCTGGCCAAGACCAAGGTGTCGGCGCGGCGGGCCACGAGAAAAGCCGCATCGTGACGTTCGCCATCGAGCAACACCCCGGGGAGGAGAGTTGAACCGCAAAGGACCACGATCATGATCCCCTCCGCTCACATCGACAGCTTCGCGCGGGACCATCTGCCACCCGCCGAGCAGTGGCCCGACTTCGTGCTCGGCCTGCCCGAGCTCGACTATCCGGACCGGCTCAATGGTGTCGTGGAGCTGCTCGATCGATGGATCGCACGCGGCCACGGCGAGCGCCCATGCCTGATCTCGGAGAGCGAAACGCTGACCTACCGGCAGCTTGCCGAGCGGGTGAACCGCATCGCCAACGTGCTCATCCGCGATCTCGGCATGGTGCCCGGCCATCGCGTCCTGCTGCGCGGACCCAACAGCCCGATGATGGTCGCGGCCTGCCTCGCGGTGATCAAGGCCGGCGGCATCGCGGTGCCGACCATGCCGCTGCTGCGCGCCAAGGAGCTGTCATTCTCGGTCACCAAGGCGAGGATCAGCCTGGCGCTGTGCGACGCGCGGCTTGCCGACGAGATGACCAAGACCACCGCGCTGGCGCCGGACCTCGAGCGCATCGTCCATTGGGGCGACGGCGAGCTGCCCGGCCTCGACGCGCTGATGCGGCAACCCGGCTACGACAGCTTTTCGGCCTGCGACACGGCGGGCGACGATATCTGCCTGATCGCGTTCACCTCGGGAACGACCGGAGAGCCCAAGGGAACGATGCATGTCCATCGCGACCTGCTGGCGAGCTGCGACACCTACGGCCGGCACGTGCTGCGCGCCGGCGCCGACGACCGGTTCATCGGCTCGCCGCCGATCGCGTTCACGTTCGGCCTCGGCGGCCTGGTGCTGTTCCCGTTGCGCGCCGGCGCCGCCAGCGTGCTCATGGAAAAGACCGCTCCGGACGATTTGCTGGCGGCGATCCCGCGGTTCGCGGCGACCATCTGCTTCACGGCGCCGACCGCCTACCGGGCGATGCTGGCGAGGATGACCGGTCGCGATCTTCCGTCGCTGCGCAAATGCGTCTCCGCCGGCGAGGCGCTGCCCAAGGCGACCTTCGAGGCCTGGCGCGCCGCCACCGGCATCAGCATCCTTGACGGCATCGGCGCCACCGAGATGCTGCACGTCTTCATCGGCTCGCCCGAGGAGGCGATCCGGCCCGGCGCCACCGGCAAGCCGGTTCCCGGCTACGAGGCGCGCGTCATCGACGAGCACGGGCGCGAGCTGCCGCCCGGCACCATCGGCCGGCTGGCGGTGCGCGGCCCGACCGGCTGCCGTTATCTCGCCGACAAGCGCCAGGCGATCTACGTGCAGGGCGGCTGGAACATCACCGGCGACACCTATCTGATGGATGCGGACGGCTATTTCTGGTACCAGGCGCGCTCCGACGACATGATCATCTCGGCGGGCTACAACATCGCCGGCCCGGAGGTGGAGGCGGCGCTGCTGACCCACCCGGCGGTCGCCGAATGCGGCGTGGTCGGCGAGCCCGACGAGGATCGCGGTCAGATCGTCAAGGCCTACGTGGTGCTGCGGCCGGGCTTGTCCGCCGACGCCGCGATGACGCGGGCGTTGCAGGAGCACGTCAAGAACGCGATCGCGCCCTACAAGTATCCGCGCGCGATCGCGTACGTGGCGGAGCTGCCGCGGACGCAGACCGGGAAGCTGCAGCGCTTCGAGCTGCGGCGTCAGGCGGCGGAGGGCGACGCGCACCGGCTGGCGTCCATCGTGAATTCCGTCTGAAGCACGCAACAGTCGTTCCAATTCCTCTCGACAATCAAAGGCCGACTTGGCAATGTCCCCACGAGCAGGGGAGAAACGCCATGGCGGTTTGGTCGATCAAGATCGTTCCCGGCGCCGCGCCCGGGGCGCCCGCACAGTTCGTGCCGCAGCTGCAGCCCGGCGGGCCGCAGGGGCTGCTCGCCCAGAGCGGTGATGCCGTCACCTGGAACAACACGACGGGGCAGCATCATCAGCCCTGGCCCACCGACCAGAACTTCAAGCCGCTGACCCCCGAGCAGGTCGGACCGCGCGGATCGGCGAACTACCTGTCGGACGACATCGCGCCGAACCACTCGTCACGCCCTACCTGGGTGGTCACGCCGTCGCCGACCACCCAGAACGTCATCTACTACTGCTCGCTGCACCACCCCGGGGCGCGCGGCCGGATCACCATCACCAGCTGAACGGACCGGGCGACCGGGAATGCCGGGCTCCGGCGGGCGAACGATCGAACGGGAGGACACGATGGCGCAGCGCGACGTGACAAGCGGCGACCCGGCCGGCTGCGGACCCGGCGGATGTCGCCCGGCCGAGACGGCCCGCCAAGCTGCCGCCCGGCGCTGCGTCGCGGCGGCCGCCGCTGCCGGCGCGATGGTGATCCTGCACGGAGCGCCGGCGCAGGCGCAGAACCCGCGCGCCATGGTCAATCCGCCGACCCAGTTCATCCCATGCGCGACGCCGGGCCAGCCGCTCATCAGGATCCCGGAGCTCGTCTCGCAGGCCGGAACGCTGCGCGGCACGATCGTGCTCGACGATACGCCGGAGCGGGTCAACCTCAATATTGGCAACAACAATTGCGTCCCGCAATTCATGCGCAATTTCCAGGCGCTCAACGGCGTCCTTCCCGGCTACCCCGGGACCATCCCGCCGGGCTATCCGGGCGCGCCGCCGCCGGTTCCGCTCAGCCAGTTCATCGACCCGGTGCCGGGCCCGACATTGCGCGCGCGCGTCGGCGACCAGATCCAGCTCACCTTCCTCAACCATATCGACGCCAACGACTACGGCGACTCGATCGATCGCGGCGAGCGCGGCCAGGGCTGCGACGAGAGCTCCGCGCCCTATCCGGGGCCGGACACCTTCCCGGACTGCTTCCACGGCTCGAGCACCGGCAACATCCACTTTCACGGCACCCATACCAGCCCCGGCAGCACCGCCGACAACGTCTTCATCGAGGTGAGGCCGTCGCCGCGCAAGGACGGCCAGCCGACCGTCACCGAGGCGAGCGTCAAGGCGGCCTTCGACACGTTCTTCGCCGAGTGCACCTTACGGCTGAGCAGGAGCGTGCTCGCGCAGTGGCCGAAGACGTGGAGCGATCTGCCGCCGGCCGTAATCGTGCAGCAGCTCGACCTGCTGGCGCAGTACGACCGCGATCCGCAGATCGTGAACAAGCTGTTGCCGGTGGACCTCAAGCAGTGGGTCGACGGCGCATGGCCGCAGTACTACATCGGCGCCTTTCCGTACTGTTTCCAGCTGCCCGAATACACCGCCAAGACCTGGCCGCCGGCGCAACCGTCGCATCCCACCTCGCACGGGGGATCTGCCGGCGCCGAGCCGCCGCTGCAGATGGGCCAGGCGCCCGGCACCCACTGGTACCACGCGCACAAGCATGGCTCGACGACCATCGATGTCGACAACGGCATGACCGGGGCCATCATCGTCGAGGGGCCCTACGACGACGCGCTCGACGGGTTCTACGGCACCGGGTGGACGCGCACCCAGCCGGTGCTGGTGATCAACCAGCTCGGCGTCAGCCCGAACCTGTTCGGCGGCGGCACCGGCCCGCTGCCGTTCTCGGTCAATGGCCGCATGGTGCCGACCGTGAGCATGCGGCCCGGCGAAATCCAGATGTGGCGCATCGTCAACACCTCGTCGCGCAGCGGCGCCTATTTCGTCGGCCCGCCTGGCGGCTTCCACTGGAAGCAGCTTGCCCAGGACGGCGTCCAGTTCGCCGGCGTGAACTATCAGAACAACCAGGACAAGCCGTTCCTGATGGCGCCGGGAAACCGGGTCGACATCCTGGTCCAGGCGCCGCCGAACACGACCCAGCAGCCGCAAACGTTCAACGTGAACGTGGTGGCGGCGATCTACCGGAGCCAGACGACGACCGGCACGCCGACCCCCCTGCTGTCGGTCCAGGTGCAGCCCGGCCCGGTGGTGACCGGCA
>Ga0209415_10014090_pt1 | contig 13082 bp, 10 predicted proteins | sample PeaSoiSIISIP2007_FD_187696 | JGI IMG/M metagenome (GOLD analysis project Ga0209415, IMG submission 187696) | Peat soil microbial communities from Weissenstadt, Germany - SII-SIP-2007 (SPAdes) (version 2) | ecosystem: Environmental > Terrestrial > Soil > Wetlands > Peat | place: Germany... | reverse complement strand
TCGACCATTCCCCCGGAGCAGGCGCCCGCCTATCTTGGTCGGATTCTTCGCGTCAATCCAATTCACTGCACCTGCGCATCCGTCAAACAGCAGAGTGTAGAGGAGGTCATTGGTTAGCCTCCGAGATGAGCAACTCGGATAGTCGCCCTCTGCCCAGGCACGGATGAATGCCCTTCTTACCGTTGATGGCGAGTTCAAAATCAGAGTTGGGACGACTTTTTGCCTCGCTCCCGTGCCCATGGATTGTTCCAGGAAGTGCGCGACGATCTTGTTGTTGAATGCGACGCGCACGCCATTTTCACCGTGTCTAAACCTTCGACTCCTAATCCCAAATCTGGTCCTGAGAATTCGTTGAAGTTCGTAGACTATCTCTTTGTCCTTCTTGCCGAGCGTAAAAGTGACGGAGTAATTCATGGCCTCCTTGATGACGGAGTGACCCTCCGCAGCGAAGTATCCGAGCAGTCGTGCGATGTCTTCGTCGATCTCCAGAGTTGGGGCGAACTCCGTCTTCGCACCTTTGTAACTCAGCTGGATGCTCTCCTTCTCGTTGGCTGTCAGGAGGTCACAGTATGTGAGTGGAAGTTTTCCGAGGTGCCGCCATCGCGACCATTTCCACTTGGCGACGTCGCCCTGCCTCAGCCTTTCGTATGCAGATGCGGGAACCTTCGTCATGAAGACGCTCTCCGCGGCTTTTCCTTTGAAGAGTTCCCCTAAGTTTAGTTTGAGATTCGAGGTGTTGGGGTCCGGAATTGCCCTTGTCCCTATTACGAAGTCACCCACGGCGATTTGAGATGCGGGTAGGCAGAGGATCTTGCCCTTGCGAAGGACGAAGAGAGAGTGACCGGGAGTCACGGACACATTGCGACCTGTCCTGAGCGTGAACCTTAGCAACTTGTCTGAATACTTGTGCCTGAAGACGTATTGAATCGGGGTCCACTTGACATCGTAAGTCTCAGGATTGAAGGATACTACCTCGAGAGAACTAGTGAATCTCCTGCCTTCTTCGTCACTTCCCCTAAAGAATGGGTCCACTAGCTTGCCTATCTCGGCAATATTGACTCGCCCATCTTGCCTGTAGATGATTGGCTCTTTGTAATCGAGACTGAACGCGAAGATCCCAACGTGGAAGTGGATGAGGTGCTCGATGTCCATCGTGAACGGGATGGTCTCGTCGATGACCCCGAGCAGGTGGCCGAACTGATAGTCGCGAGGCTCCTTGCCCGCGGGCACCCTGTAGCATATCAGCTTCTCGACGGAGTCGCGGCTCAGCAGCCTCACGGGGCTCCCCGTCAGGGGGGCGTAGGGCTTCCTTTCGAACGCCAGCGAGCCGTCGTCCCTCTCCTTCATCACGTATCCCACCGGGGCGGCGACGATCTCGATCCACGTGCTCTTCGAGCCCTTCTCCCACTCGCTCTCGATGAGCTCCATGAACTCGCGGCGAATCGCTGCGGGCTGCGACCTGTCGAGCGTCAGCATCGAGTAGTGCATCGGGAAGACGTCGGCGATCTCGTAAATCGAGAAGAAGTTGTCGGTCCCGATGGTCTGGACGTTGGGGACGGCGACCAGCTGCCCGGTCGCGAGCTTCTTTATGACGGCGGGGGTGTATTCGCACTCTATCCTCGCGGTGCTGAAGGTCACCGTCGACCCTCCGTCCGCTGTCTGCCTCGTCGTGGAGACGATCTCCCTGAGCTTGGCCCGGAACTCGCCGTCTAGGTCGTCGAAGACCGCTTTCGGATGCGAAACCACTAGCCGCCACCGCTCCCGCCGCGCCGCTTCGCCTCCACTTGGCTCCTGTAGTCCCTGAAGCGCTGGGAAAAGAGGACCTGCTGGTCCAGCTCAGACCTCGCCATCTCGACCGCCACGGCGCCGGCGTAGGCCTCCTTGTTCTGCTTCAGGACGAACTTCGCCTTCTTGTCCGCGAGGAAGAGCGGGTAGTTGTGCCCGAGGGCCTCCGGGATCACCTCGCCCGACATCTGGAAGAGGATGGCCATCGCGAGGTTCGTCATGCGCGACTCCTCTCGCAGGTTGAGCACGGGGCTGATCCTCTCGTCGATCTGGTTGTCCTCGTTGTGGATCACGAGGTCGCCCCAGTGGTCGTAGCCCGCGTATGCGGGGCGGTCGAAGGTGAAGACGTGGCTCCTCACGCTGGGGTCGTTCTTGCTGCTCCAAAGCTGGATGTATGTCTTCACGTATATCCGCTCGGGGTAGATCACGTTCCGGTAGGCTCCGCGCACCCTGGCCTCACCTCTGGGGAGGGCGTCGTCGGGGACGGGCACCATCGTCCTGAACGCCGCGTCGATGTCCACGCTGTGCCATGGCGTCGGCACGCCCGCGGAGTTGACCACGCTGTTGGTCTGCAGGAGCATCTTGTCGCTGTTGAAGTTGGGGAGGTCGTGGTCCAGCTTCGCCAGCCCAGAGGCCCTCAGGACGGGCACCACGGTCTTCACGAGCTCCGACGCTCCAGAGTCCTTGGTGAGCCCGATGGGGAGCAGGTGTTCCGACCAGGCCATCCGCGTCAGCTCGAGAACCAAGACGAGGACTATGTAGTCGAGGTCGTCGGCGGTGATCCAGCGCTCTTCCGCTCGGCCCGCCTTGATCCTCAGGGGGTGCTCGCTCTTCGGGTTGAAGATGTGGTCGCAGACGTCGAGCGCAGCGCCCACCACCCTGCTCCAGTAGTCCTTGACGTCGCGGTCTAGCTTGAACTTCGCGTCGCCTTCTCCCGCCTCGCTCCGCTCGAAGACGTGGAACTCGGAGCCGAGCTCCCTGAGCTCTTGGCGAAGGCGAGGGATGTGGCTCTCGTCGACGGCCAGACGGTCGGCGACCTGCTTGAGGCTCAACTCCTCACCCCCGAACAGACAGGCGACGGCCGCGAACTTCAGGAGCTGGCTCCTCGGTGACGGGATCTTGAGGTCCTTGTTGGCCACGAGCATCCTCGCGAGCTCGAGGTCGAATCCCGACACGTTCCCGAACCGCGTGACCCTCCCCTCGAGGACGGAGAGGTGGTTCCTCACCAGGTCCCTCGTGCTCCAGACCAGGTGGGCGACGTCCCCGGCGAGGGGCCTGTCGAGGAGGACCACCTTCAGCTTGGGATTGGATGCGACCGCCTTCACCGCGATGTAGTACTCCGCGAGGTGCATTATCGCGTTGGGCAGGCGCTCCATCTCCACCTCGGTGCCGGACTCGGTCCTCTGCCCGAAGACGGTGGCCGCGTCCTCCTCTGAGAGGGGGATCGACGCGGAGACGGCCTCCGACGACTGGTTCATGGGGGCCGGATCCCCGACCTCGACGCGGTCATCCAGGAAACGCAATCCCCCTGAGTATCCAAAAGCGCCCACGTAGAATACGAGAAGGTCCAGCTTCTGGTCGACGGAGTAGGTCCCGTCAATCGCGACGTATTCGACCGAGCCGGCTCCGAAGAAGCTCCTCGCCGTGGCGCTGGCGGAGGCCTGGTCGACCCCGAAGCGCAGCAGCTCCTTGACGTCCTCGCCCGCGGTCAGCTTGAGCAGGTCCGTCTTCGCCTTGAACGACCTTAGGAGGAAGCGGGTGGAGTTGCGGACCTCCTCTATCGTCCGCGCCTCGAGCCCAGGCAGGTCGGAGGAGCTTGAGGACAAGTTGGACAAATCTGCAAGAAACCAATCTTGTTTAAGCTTTGGTCGCTACTTCTTCTTGGCGGCCTGCTTCTTGCGAGTCATGCGGAAGACGAACTTGAGGAGGGGCTCGCTGATCCCCATGGCGTCACGCATCGAGACCATGCCGAGCGGCTTCCCGCCCTTGTCGATCACGGGCAAGTGCCTCACGCCACCCTTTATCATGCGGTCGACCGCGGTCACGATGCCCTCGTTCGGGGTCGCCATGAGAGACGTCTTCGACATTATGCTGGTCGCGGGTATCTCCTTTCCCACCAGAGACTTGGTCACGGCGAAGAGGATGTCCCTCTCAGTGATTATCCCCGCCATCCGGCCCTCTTTGTCGACCACTATGACGCTGCCGATGTTCAGGTCCCACATCGTCCCCGCGGCAGAGTCTATCGTCGCATCCTCGGGGATGACCTTGGGCGGCGCCTCCATGAAGTCCCTCACCTTTGCGCTGAGGTGGTCAGGGGTCTTGGACAACTGACCCTCGAGGGGGTTTTGTCACATATAATAGTTCGTCCTCTTCACCGGGATTCAGATGAGATCCCAAGCAATCCTGGGCGTTGTCCTGGTCCTTGCCGGGCTCGTGCTTCTGTATCTCCTCCGGACGGTCCTCGTCGACCTGATCCTGCTAGTCCTAGGCTTCATCGGGGTCATCGTGGGCATCGGGCTGGTCGCCGGCGGGCTGGCCATGATCTTCTGGTCCCGGCGCGCCTGGTGACGTGGGGTCAGGTCACGCGCTTCGCGACGTCCGTCCTGCTGAAGTAGACCAGCGAGATGACCACGGCGGAGAGGACGTACGCGGCGATCAGGGCGGCCGACAGGGGGATCGACGACTCCACAGGGCTCGCCCCTCCGATACGGAATAGCGTCAGAACCGTGCTGGGGAAGCTAGGCTGGGCCAGGAGCAATGGGAGCGAGTCGACGGGAGAGGTCGGGAGGTAGAGGTCCGCCAACCGGTATACGCCGTTTCCCGTCAGGGTGTAGATCAGGTTGAGGTAGATTGAGATTATCTCGCTCGTGAAGAAGACCGCGGACGAGAGGATGTAGGAGAGGGAAGACCTCCTCATCAGCTCCCCGACCATGAACGCGAAGGAGTAGAAGACGAGGGCGGAGAAGACCTGGGACACGAGCGTCAGCGGCAGTATCTGGAGCTCGACCTGCGGGCCGAAGACATACGTCGCGGAGGCGATGCTCAGGATTGCGTTGAGGATCACTATGGCGACGAGGAGCGCGTAGCCGCCGAAGAACTTCCCGAAGAAGTACTCCTGTCTCGACACCGGCTTGGAGAGAAGGACCTCGGCAGTCCCTTGCTCGTACTCCTCTGACATCGAGCCGGCCGCTATCAACAGGGCGATGAACTGGAGGAAGAAGGCCTGCGGCACGAAGACGCCTACGATCCAGAGGTAGGGGTGGATTGGCGGGGGGACCAAGGCGGTGTGGGTGGACGCGAGGGCATAGTAGGGGGTGGTGTCGATCAGGATGGTCAGGGCCACGATGGCGAGGACCTTCTTCCGCGCGACGGCGCGCCTGATCTCGTAGCCCGCGAAGGTGAGCACTCTGGCAGCCCTCATTGGGTCGGCGTCCCCCTGATGGCGTTGATGTAGGCCTCGTCCAACTCGCTCCTAGAGTACCCCAGGCCGACCAGCTTCGCTCCGGACTCCACCACAAGCCTCGAGATCTCTGCCCTAGGGTCGGAGTCCGTTGCCACCTCGACGAGCAGGCCCTCAGGCCCCGCGGTGACTCTCTTCACTCCGCCCAATGAGGAGATGCGCCCGAGAACGGGGCTGCCTGGCCCTGCGGTCGACGGAGCGTCCTCTATCTCCACCAGGATTGACCTCGAGCTCAGGCGCTCGCGGATGAAGGCCTGGATCCCTCCCCTGAACAGGATCTTCCCAGAGTGGATCACGACCAGGCTGGTGCAGAGCGACTCGACCTCGGAGAGTATGTGGGAGGACATCACGATCGTCCCGCCGTCCCTGACGAACTCCCTGAAGATTGACCGGAATTTCACGACCCCCGCGGGGTCGATCCCTATCATGGGCTCGTCGAGTATGAGGACCTTCGGGGACCCCATCATTGCCTGCGCGACGCTGAGCCTCTGGACCATCCCCTTGCTCAGCTTGGCTATCTTGTAGTCCTGGTACTGGATGAGGCCGACATCCTCGAGCAGGATCGGTAGTTGGTCGCCAGTCTCCTTGCGGCCGAGCCCTAGCTCCTTCGCGGTGAGCCTGAGAAGCTCTTTGGGGGTCAGGAACGACTGGAGGTTCGGCAGCTCGGGCGAGTAGCCCACCCGCTCGAGGGCGCGGACGTGGTCGCGCAGGGGGTCCCTCTGCATTAGCCTTACCACCCCGGAGGTCGGCTTGATTAGGCCGAGGAGCATCCTGATCGTCGTGGACTTGCCCGAGCCATTGGGGCCGAGGAACCCGACTATCTCCCCGCTCCCGACGGAGAACGAGACCGGGCCGATCTCCTTGGGGCCGTAGTCTTTGACGGCCGCCTCGAAGCTGATTACCGCTTCCAAGGTGGTTGCTCTCTCATCCTGGGGACGACTGCTCGTTGGTTCGCGGCTGCGGCCGGTCCGTCCTTCAATCTACCCAGTGGTCGGGGCTCGAAGGTCCGGCAGATCCCTGCTTTCTCTTCATCCTGACCCCGAGTGAAAGCGCCACCGCTCCCGCAGCCAGAGATATCCCGATGCCCGCAGAGGCGGCCTGGAGCGCGGGCGCTGCGGCGGCGGTGCTCAGCGTCAGAGACGTCGACGTCAAGGTAGCGGCGACGCTCGCGTTGGTCGTCTGGGCCGAGACGGAGTAGACCAGGTCAGACGGGAAGGCGGAGACGCTGCCGCTGATGGTCTGCGTCCCGTTGGCAGAGGTGATGACAGCCGAGAAAGCGTAATTCGTCAAGGTGTATGCTTTGCCCTGGAAGGTCGCTTGCGAGGTGCCTTGCTGGGAAATCTTCGCCGCGACTGTGTACGACTTGCCCGAGTAGGTGTAGTTCTCGTTCGAGATAGCCGGCAGGTAGGGGAAGAGCGTCAGCGAGGAGTTGACTACGTGAGAGTAAGTGAAGTTGCTCGCGGTCCCCTCCACCGCCAGCAGGATGATCGACTCTCCCGCAGTCGAGCTCGGGGTGACGCTCTCGTTCACAGTCGCAATTCGCGAGGTGCCGTTCTGGGTCGCTTGGACGCTGTACGCGACGTAACCGGACGACTGCGAAGAGGAGCTGGTCGTGCTTGCCGCCTGCGCGATTGGCACTAGCGCGAGAAGCGAGATGGCTGCGAGCGTCAGACCGAGACTGAGCTTCAAACTGGAAAAGCGACGTGTCGGTCCTTGATAAGGGTTGGGGAGGCGACAGAAGGCTGGCTGACTAGGGGTGGGGCGGAACCGATGCCCTCAGACGGGAGGCGGCCACCATCACGGCAGCAATCGCCGCGAAGAGGATCACGGCCAGCGACGCTGCTGGGAACTCAGGTGTTGGAGTGGTCGACGCGCCCTTCACCACGACCGTGCCCGTCATCCATGAGTGGTAGACGCACGTGTAGGTGTACGTCCCAGGGACGGTGAAAGTGAAAGAGTAGGACTGGCCCGCGGTGAGGTCTCCGGATCCCACTCCCCAGCCGCTGCCAGCGGGCGCGGTTTCGGGGGTCACAGTGTGCAAATATAGATCGTTGTTCATCCACGTCACGGTGTTGTTGACACCGATGACGACGGTGACCGTGTCGGGAGAGTATCCAGGCGGGTTGCTTGGGCTGTTTGCCCCTAGCGGTATCGTCACCGCAACCGTGGATTGGGCGTTTGCTAGAGGCAAGACAAAGGCAATTCCTGAGAGGAGGAAGAGGGCGAGCGCGCCTGTCGCGAGTGAAACCCTAAGAATCGTCATCGGGTGCCGGCCGAAAATCCTTGGCGTTTAATCTTTCTGTCCCGCATGACTCAAATTAACACGGATGTAATGCGGCCCGACCCGAGAAGGGCTAATAGAGGGAATGCCTGACGTAAGCGGCAGCCATTGAAGAAGGCAGCCTCCGCCCGGCGACGCAAGGTTCTCAAGGTCAGCGAGCAGGATCTCGTCAAAGAGACCGTTTCGAAGGCGACTGGCGTGCACTTCGAGGTGGTCGCGCCTCACCCAGCCTTCCCCCTCGCGGTCGACCGGCTCGAGTGGTTCATGAGGTGCCGCAACCGGGACGAGATCCCCCTGGCGCCTTACCTCAATGCCGTCTGGAAGGAGCGCGGCGTGGGTATCTGGCTCGAGTCGCTCGCCCTGGGCGACACGATAGACTGGATCGAGCTCGCCTATGGCGAGGAGCGGGCCGGAGAGTCCCTAGACCTCGACTACTCAGGCTTCGACGACCCGACCTTTCAGGCGGAGTTCATACGGAAGTTCCCGATCGTCCTGGGCAGGATAAGGGAGTATGAGGCGGCCGTGGCAGGCATCGCGAAGAAGAGGAGGGTGCACGTCGAGATACGGCGCGCAGGCTCGAAAGGGATGCTCGTCTTCACGGTCGCGGCGCGCGTCGACACGCCGAAGAGGGTGTCGCCGCAGTCCCTCCGCGGCGCCCTAAGGAAGGGGGCATCCGCTCTGAAGGAAGCGTATGCGGAAATAGCGAAGCTCTGACCGCTGCAGCCCTGCGCCTAGGTGACCATTCCCGACGGGGGCGGCTCTAGGCCTTCCTTCTCTCCCTGCGCGTTCGTCACGACGACGCTCGTCGCGAGTTGCTGCTTCATCGAGCCCATGATGAAGAGACTCGCGGCCACTGCGACGACCGAAAAGCCTAGGCCACCGGGAACAGCGGGAGTATGGAGTTCGCCATCGCAATCCTCAGCTGGGGAAGTAGGCGGCGAGCGCGGAAGGAATATCGTTATCAGAATAATCCGACCGAAAAAAATTCCGGAGTCCCCCCGCCCCAGGAAAAAATCGTAAGAAGCCGCCTAATGTGAAACCGCTGCCGCTCCTCGCTCGCTCACCAGCTTGTTCTCGTAGAAACGAGACAGCCCGAAGGGCGCAATCAGATCTGGAGTCTTCCCCGTCCCTATCAGCTCAGCAACTCTCTTCCCCGCAACGGGTCCTGCCTTGAAGCCATAGGTCCCCCAACCGACATCAAGCACGAAACCCTTCAAGCCATCGACGTGCCCTAATATCGGGCTATAGTCGGGTGTCATGTCACAGATACCTCCCCATTGTCTCAGCACTTTCACATGCTTGAGCGCAGGGAAGAGCTCCAACGCATGGCCCACTATTGCTTCGAGAGTCTCCAACGTGGAGACCTGGCTGTAGCTCGAGTATGGGTCAATCTCGGAGCCCATCACCAGCTCACCCCTGTCCGTCTGATAGACGTACACGTGCAAGTTCGCCGAGACGACGACAACGTCGAGGAATGGCTTGAGTGGTTCCGTGACGCACGCCTGGAGGGGATGGGTCACCACAGGGAGTTCGATGCCGACCATCTTCGCAATGGTCGAGCAATAGCCAGACGTCGCGTTTACAACCACATCGGCCTTCACGACTTCTCCTGTTGTTGTCCTGATCCCTTCGACCTGTGCGTCCCTGACATCGATTGCCGCGACCTCGGTCCGCGGATGAATCTCGCCTCCGAGTCTCTCTACCCCTTTGGCGTACCCCCAAACGACTGCGTCATGCCGGATGACCCCGCCAGGGGGGTGGTAGAGCGCCGCCTTTACAGGGTAGCGTGGTCCCTGGCTGGCGTCGAGAGCGGGGACTAGCTTCTTGATTTCATCGAGGCCAATGACTCGACTATCGATTCCTAGCGCCTTGTTGACCTCCGCCCGACGCCAAATCCCGTTCACGGCGGAGTCTGTGTGCGCGAGGCTCAGGTGCCCGATGCGAGAGAAAAGGAGGTTGAAGTTCAGGTCCTTCGAGAGCGCTTCATAGAGCTTGAGGCTCTCATTGTAGAAGGCCACGCCTTCGACGGTCATGTAATTGGCCCTCAGAATTGCGGTATTCCTCCCGCTATTGCCTCCTCCAAGGTAGACCTTGTCGAGAACAGCCACGTCCTTGACCCCGTGGTCCTTTGCGAGGTAGTACGCAATGGCGAGGCCGTGAATACCCGCCCCTATGATGACGACGTCGTATCTCCGTTTCAGCTCATGCTTCTTCCACAACTTCTCATGTCTGAAGAGGCCTCTCACGACTGTCTCCCCCCTCCGCGATACCCGGAGGTGGCCTCGTGCCCGCCTCCCCAGAGGCGGGCATAGGCGGCCGTGCCTACGGGAGTGACCCCTACAGTCCGACCTGCAAGTGTCAGTGCATCCCAGACATATTCGGCGCATTCCCTGCCAAAGTAGAGATGAAACGAGAGCACGCCCGATGCGGGCGCGTCGGAGCGAATCACCAAGCAGTGGAGGCCGGCCAACCCCACCTCTGAACAGGACGGGCTCGGGAAGGCTTCTTGGGAAACATCGAGTTGCGTGAGACCGCGCATGATTTCCCGGGACGCCGGGCCGCACAGCGCGACTCCTGCAAATGTCGAAGAGACGTTCGTCAAGAAGACCCGCCGGGTCGTGCGAAGACGATCGACGGAGAAGGGCCTCGTTTCGGAGAGGGTTCTAGGACCGTCGAGGATCAGCAACGCGTGGTCTCGCGTAAGCCTGCATGCGTATTTCACCGGAAGGCCGGATTCGTTCGACGGCGGCCTGACCGTGACGACGCCTGGTCTTGATGGAATCCCTTCCGCCTCTAGGAGGTCGCGGAGGAAATCGTCTATCTGGCTCCCCTTCACGTCGATCTTTGCGTCGGGGGAGACGTCGGTCAGACCGGCGGCGGAGAGCGCGCGACCCAACTCCACGTCGGAGTCGGAATACTTCTCAGGAATCAGCCAACCTCCTCTGCTGACCATCTGCGCTCCGAGTGAGACGTGCTTGTGATGGAGCGGAGAGAGCTTCGTGGGCGGTCCTGACATTGCCTCACCCTTAGGGACCGCTGTCATGACTTCAGCCTCTTGCCCTCCGGGTCGTAGAATGGCTTGAGCGTAACCTTGGCGTCGCTTAACCTCCCATCAGTCTTCACCTTGATCGCGTTGCCCTCCTTCGCCAGCCCCGAGCTTATGAGTGCCAACCCGACGCATCTCCCCGCGCTCGGACTGAATCGCGAGCTCGTGACGAAGCCCACGAGGGTTGCCCCGTCCTGTGAGAACACGCTGTCGCTGTCATGGGCGGTGACGGCGTCGTCCATCATGAACCCCACGAGGAATCTGGATGACCTCTTTTCTTTGGCGGCCCGGAGGGCGGCCTTTCCCACCCAGTCCTCCTTCTCGAGCTTGACAGTCCAAGGCATATCGGCCTCATAGGGGGTTGAAAGCGCGTCGGTGTCCTGTCCCACTATGACGTGTTTCTTGTCGAGCCTGAGGACGCGCTGAGTCTCCACGCCGAAGGGCCTCACCCCAATGTCCTTCCCAGCCTGCATCAAGGCGTCCCACAAGTGTTCCCCAAATTCGGCGGGGAAGTGAATCTCCCATCCGGTCTCGCCTACGAAGCCTATCCTTAGGAGGATAGCCGGCACCCCTGCAACCAAACCCTCGGCCGAGTTCATGTAGGGGAATGCCTCGTTTGAGAGGGCGACGTTCGTGACCTTGCTGAGCAGCTCGCGGGCCTTCGGACCAGCGACGTTCACGGCTGCCAGCCCCGCGGTCAAGTTTGTGACCTCCGCCTCGAGCCGCAACGTCGTGGCCCACCATGTGAGCCACTGCTCTACGAAGTCGATATTACCAGTGGTGGTGGTGATGAAGTAGCGGTCCTCTGACAAGCGTGTGACCGTCCCATCGTCGAGGATGACTCCCGTGTCGTCGCAGATTACTCCGTACCTGCTCTTCCCGGGTTGAAGCTTCGAGAAGACGTTGGTGTAGACGAAGTCCAGGAGCGCCGGAGCGTCCTTTCCCTGGACCACGAGCCGGCCGAGCGTCCCAACATCGATGACTCCGACTGCCTCGCGCACCGACTTGTACTCTTCCTCGACCGACGTGTAGACGTAAGGTCGTTTCCACTCGCCCATGTCCATCATCTGGGCTTTCAGTTCGAGGTGCTTGTAATGCAAGGGGGTCAGCTTCGTTGGATGGAGCCCGAAGCCCGCAAGTGCGCCGAGGGGGACCGGCTGGAGAGGGGGTCGGGCGACCGTCCTCCCCGTCTCCGCTATCGACCTCCCGGTCTCTCTTGCACAGACTCGGATAGAGGCCGCGAGGCAGATCTTCCCTTGGCAAGGCCCCATGGAGAGCGTCGTGTAGCGCTTGATGGTCTCGATGTCGTCAAAGCCCTCTCCGATTGCGTCGACGACATCCTTCTGGATCACATCTTCGCACACGCAGAGGAAGCTCTTCCCCGTGTGGTCTTTCCCGTGCGAGGCCGCCATAGGGGCTGATTCGGGCGGCTCCGAGGCCACCCTCACTCTGTAACTGACCCTGATCTTCGCGAGGCTGTCCAGGTGATTCTCCAGCTCCGCTGATGGGCCAGCGGCGGCCGCCTTGGTCGAGCTCTTGCTGGCCCCGAGTTTCAGGGCCGCCGCCATTCCGGCTGCCCTAGCCTGCAGCAACGTTATGCTCAGGTCATGCAGCCCGGTGACGTCGCCACACGCATGCACATCGCCTTTCACCTCAGTCGTGTAGTCTCCGATTTCCGGATCATAGGCAACCTTGCAGCCGGCTTGGTAGAGCAGAGAGGCGTCGGCCTCAGGCGAAGTTGCGAGGCAAATAAGGTCACAGGCGATCTGCTTCTCCGAACCGCTGACTGGCTGCCCCACCTTGTCGGCCGCCGCGAGTATCGCGCCCTGCACTTTCTTCTTCCCCAAGGCTTTCTTGATTGTGTGGCCTGAAAGAATCATCGTTCCTCCTTTCTTCATGAACTCAAGCTGGCCGTCAGCTTCAACAGACCCCGGTCGGGAATCCGCGTATGCAGAGACGGCTATCCCTGCACCCAGGAGCGTCTTCGCCAGTCCAATCCCGCTGTCATTCTCGGCGATGATTACTGCCCGCTCTCCCGGTTTCACGCCGTAAAGGGAGACGAGCCGCTCGACACCGCTTGCGAAGAATATCCCCGGGATGTCGTTGTTTTCGAATACGGTAAGGCCTTGGTTGGCTCCGGTCGCGACTATTACTTGCCCGGCTCTAATCTCGATCGTCTTGCTACCCTGGACTATCCCTAGGAGGTTCCCTTCATACAACCCGAATGCCGTGGAGTCGGTAAGGACCTTGATCTTCCCGTCCTGGAGGACCGACTGGGCGAGCTTCATGGCAGCTGACTTCTCACTCAGCCCTGTCAGCTCGCTCTCCCCCTCCTCGTCCCCGAGATTCACGACCTCGTCGCCGTACCGGAGGTGGCCGCCGAGGGAGGCCTGGTTGTCGACAAGGACCACGCTCGCGCCCAGCTTAGAGGCTTCTCTCGCGGCTACTAACCCAGCCGGACCTCCTCCGACGACTGCGACGTCGGTGTGAAGGTAGTCGCGGGCGAAACC
>Ga0209415_10014089_pt1 | contig 13082 bp, 11 predicted proteins | sample PeaSoiSIISIP2007_FD_187696 | JGI IMG/M metagenome (GOLD analysis project Ga0209415, IMG submission 187696) | Peat soil microbial communities from Weissenstadt, Germany - SII-SIP-2007 (SPAdes) (version 2) | ecosystem: Environmental > Terrestrial > Soil > Wetlands > Peat | place: Germany... | reverse complement strand
CCATGGTGCTTCTGGCCAAGAACATCATGGACCCGGTCATCTTGACGGTCGACGACGAGACCGATGCGCTGACGTGCGCCCGCGCCATGGTCGCGCAACGCAAGGGGTACGCCATCGTGACCCACGGACCACCGAAGACGGTGGCCGGCATCGTCACGGAATGGGATTTCCTCGAGAAGGTGGTCGCCGTGGGCGCGGACCCCGCCCGAGTTCTCCTCAAGGACCTCGCCTCCCCGAACCCTCAATCCTGCTCCCCGGATACGCCCACCGACGAGGTCGTCACGACCATGGCCAAGCTCGGGATCCGACGCATGGTCGTCCGCTCCGGGGATCACGTCGTCGGGATCATCACCACGAAGAACATCCTCTCCAGCTTCCGGCAGTACATCGACAAGCTCAGCTCGGAGATCGCCGGCTATCAATCGCCGTCGACGACCCCCGGTTGACTCGCGGTCCGCCGAGATCTGTGACCCACGTCCACGTCTTCTCGAGGGATTCGTGACCGCCGGGCGGACTCGCCCGGCCATCGCTTCCCTCACCGTCACGCGCACCGGGGAGGTCGCCTAGCCATGCAGTACAAGTGGCTCGTCCTCTCCAACACGACGGTCGCGACGCTGATGTCGGCGATCGACACGAACATCGTTCTCATCTCGCTCCCGACGATCGGGCGTGAGCTTCCCGGCACCGACGCGAACCTTCTCCTGTGGATCCTGATCGGCTACTCGTTGCTCACGGCGGTCGTTCTCGTCAACTTCGGCCGCCTCTCCGACATGTTCGGACGGGTTCGTCTCTACGTGCTGGGATTCGCGGTCTTCACGGCCGGCTCGCTCCTTTGCGGATTCTCCGGGACGGGGCTCGAGCTCGTGCTCTTCCGGCTCGTGCAGGCCGTCGGCGCGGGGTTCCTCTTCTCGAACTCGGCCGCGATCATCACCGACGCCTTTCCTCCGAACGAGCGGGGTCGCGCGCTCGGCGTGAACCAGGTCTCGATCGTGGTGGGCGCCGTCTCCGGCCTAGTCCTGGGGGGCGTCATCACCTCTACGATCGGCTGGCGGTGGATCTTCTTCGTCAACGTTCCGATCGGCCTCATCGCAACGGTCCGTGCGTATCTTGACCTGAAGGAGATCGCGAAGCCCGAAGCGAAGCCCCACATCGACTGGTTCGGGAACATCCTGTTCGCTTCCGGCCTTCTGATCCTCCTCCTGGGGGTCACGTTGGGCGCGCTCGGACAGGTTTCCGGGACCATCGCGATCGTGGCCGTCCTAGCCGGGATCGCCCTGCTCTTCGTGTTCCTCTGGGCCGAGCGTTACGAGCGCTACCCGATGCTCGACCTCTCGCTGTTCCGCAACCGGGAGTTCGCGTCCTCCGGGGTCGCCATGTTTCTCAACGCCCTCTCGCGGGGCGCGTTCACGTTCATCTTGGTCTTCTACCTCCAAGGACCGCCGCGGTACCTGAGCCCTCTCACCGCCGGCCTCTTCCTCATCCCGACATCGGCGTCCCTCGCGGTCCTCGGGCCGATCAGCGGCTGGCTATCCGACCGCTACGGCCCTCGACCTTTCCTTGTGACCGGGCTCGTCGTGTCGGCACTGGGGTTCGTCTGGCTCGCTACCATCGGCCCGGACGACTCCTTCTTCGCCCTCGCGCCCGCTCTCGTTCTGGTCGGCGCGGGGATGGGCCTCTTCGCCGCGCCGAACCGGGCCGCGATGATGACGGCCGTCCCCCCCGAGCGCCGGGGCGTGGCGTCGGCGGTCGGGGCGACGTTGCTCAACACCGGGGCCACGATCAGCCTCGGCATCACTCTCGTGATCATGAGCACGGTCCTCCCGCTCACGGCGATCCAAGGGATCTTCCTCGGGGTGTCCAGCTCTTCCACACCGTTCACCGAGGGCGCGGGCTTCCTTACTGCGATCCATTTGATCTTCGTGATCTCGGCCGGGCTCTTGCTCGTCGCCCTCGTGCCCTCGATCTTCCGGGGCGCCCCGGCCCGGGACGTCGAGGCGCCCAGCCCCGAGGCGGGCGACTGAAGCCCCGTTAGGCGGGACCCACCAACGGCTTATCTAACCCGGCTCGGTCGGAGCCCCATGACCCCTCAGCGCGTCGTCATCGTAGGTGCTGCCGGTCGTGACTTCCACAACTTTAACACGCTGTACCGAGGTCATCCGGAGGTCCAGGTCGTTGCCTTCACGGCCGCGCAGATCCCGAACATCTCCGGGCGGGTCTATCCTCCGGGACTGGCGGGGCCTGGTTACCCGAAGGGCATCCCGATCGTGCCGGAGAGCGAGCTCAAAGAGATGGTTCGTCGGGAATCCGTCGACCTGGTCGTGCTCTCGTACTCCGACCTGCCGCACTCGGAGGTCATGCACAAGGCCTCGATCGCGCTGGCGGCCGGAGCGAGCTTCATGCTCGCCGGGCCCAAGGCGACCATGATCCGGTCGACCAAGCCCGTCGTAAGCATCTGCGCGGTGCGCACTGGGGCCGGTAAAAGCCCGCTCACGAAGTTCATTTCGCGGTACCTCCGCGAGCATGGGAAACGGGTCGCGATCGTCCGGCACCCGATGCCGTACGGCGACCTCATGGCGCAGGCGGTCCAACGGTTCGCCCGGATGGAAGACCTCGACGCCGCCCAGTGCACGATCGAGGAGCGCGAGGAATACGAGCCGCACCTGCGCGACGGCGCGGTGGTCTTCGCCGGCGTGGACTACGAGCCGATCCTCCGTCGAGCCGAGGCCGAGGCCGACATCGTGATCTGGGACGGGGGGAACAACGACCTGCCGTTCTACGCTTCCGACCTTCAGTTCGTCGTCGCGGACCCGTACCGGGCCGGCCACGAACTATCGTACTACCCCGGTGAGGCGAACTTCCGCATGGCGGACGTCATCGTCGTCAGCAAGACGGACTCCGCTTCCCCGGAGGGGATCGCGACGGTCGAGCAGAACGCGGCCCGCGCGAATCCCGACGCGAAGCTCGTCCGAGGGGGACTGAAGCTCCTCGCGCCCGACGCGGAGCGCCTGCGCGGCCACCGGACGATCGTCGTCGAGGATGGACCCACCGTCACGCACGGAGGACTCGCCACGGGGGCGGGTTCGCTCGTCGCGGCCCGGCACGGCGCCGTGATCATCGACCCCCGACCGTTTGCCGCCGGGACCATCGCCGGTGTGTACAAGGAATATCCGCACCTCGAACGGATCCTGCCCGCGATGGGGTACGGCGACGCCCAGGTCAAAGACCTGGAGGAGACGATCCGCCGCTCGAACGCCGAGTTCGTCATCGACGGGAGCCCCGTCGACCTCGCCCGGCTCATTCATGTTCCGCAGGAGGTCCTGACGGTCCGCTACGAGTACGATGACCTCGGTCATCGCGTGTCGCAGATCCTGGACGACTTCCTTCGGGGCCGCGGTCGGTAATCGACCGGAGCGAGCTTAGCCGACGCGGGTCGGCAGGCGGTCCGACTCGATCCCCGTAAGGTGGGTGAGCGCCGCGACGAGGGCTCCCGCGTCGAGGGGCAGTCCGAGCGAACGAACGTTCGCCGGCCACTTTCTGGCGCCCTGCAGCGCCCGCTGTCCGACCACCAGAAGCGGGACCGTCCGAGCTTCGACCGGGAGCGACTCCGGGTAGTCGCGCAGCGTCTCACAATACGCCTGGTTGCACGCGACTACGATCGCCCGGATCGGCTCCGCTGTTGCGTCCAAGATCCGCTCCAGGGCCGAGGAGAGCGTCCGGAACGATAGCACTCGGAAGCCGACCGTCTCGAGGAGGATCTGCACCGAGTCGGCGAGGCTCGGCGTCTCGCGAACGACCAGCACCAGCGGACGGACCATCGCCGAATCTACCCGGCCGAGGGTATTCCTCTCGCCGTGGAATCGGCTTGACAAGTCCCCTCGTGCGGTGGGAAACTCCATAGTCTTGGGGAACCGTGCAATCCTCGAGCGATGACCGACCGCGGGTGGTTCGAGGCCACGTTCGGCCACGGGCCGATGGGGGCCCTCCTGTTGGACCCTCAGGGGAAGATCGAGCGAACGAACCGGTCGTTCCAGGAATTTGTCGGGTTGGACGAGGAACCGATCGGTAAGCGGCTCGGAGATCTCCTCGCGGCCGGGGACGAACAGCTAGAGGCCACGCGGACGCGCGCACAACACGAGCAGAAATCCCGGTCCCTCCACGGCTTCACTCTCGAGGCGCTCGACCGGAAACGCCGGCACGTCGTCGACCTCGAGTTCTACCCGCAATCCGACGAATCCGGCGGGGTCACGGGGATCCTACTGGTCGTGCATGACCGGACCGGCACGCACCAGGAGAACGCGGGGTCGGCCCGACTGTTCTACCAGGCGTTCCTCCACTCCACCAATGCCATGGAGCTGACCGACCGCGACGGCTTCCTGATCGATGTCAACCCTGCGTTCGAACGCATCTACGGCTACTCTCGGGAGGAGGTCATCGGTCGACGCCCGAACGTCGTGGCGAGCGGAACGACCGACCGCGCCATCTACGCGTTGATGTGGAAGGATTTGGTCGACCCGAAGATCGGGTCCTGGTCGGGGGAGATCGTCAACCGGGACCGGACCGGCGTGGACCACCCCGTATTCCTCACCATCAGCGCCATTCGGGGGGAAGATGGGACGATCACGCACTTCCTCGGCGTGGCCGTCGACCTGACGGCTCAACGCCGTCTCGAGCGACAGGCGTTGCACGCGGACCGACTCGTGTCCCTCGGTCAGCTCGCGGCCGGGGTCGCCCACGAGATCAACACGCCGCTCGCCAACATCATGCTCATCGCGGAGTCGGTCCGCCGTCGCACGGCCGATCCTTGGACGAACGGGCGGATCGACTCTCTCCTCCACCAGACCGATTCGGCCGCGCGCATCGTTCGCGGCCTCCTTGATTTCGCCCGCCGTCCCGAACTGAAGACCGGCGAGGTCGACCTGGTGGATTCCGTCCGGGCGGCGGTGGCGTTCCTGCGGGGAAAGCAATCGGCCAAGGTCGCCCTCGAAGTGGAGGTGCCGGCCGAACCGATGCGGGTCCACGGGGACCGCGACCAGGTGAGTCAAGTGATCACGAATCTCCTCAACAACGCGTACGACGCCCTCGACGGGGAGGGTCGGATCGTCGTGCGGCTCGCCGCCGATCCGGGTTGGGTCCACCTCAGCGTGAGCGACAACGGCCCGGGCATTCCCCCCGAGGTCCGAGCCCATCTGTTCGAGCCGTTCTTCACCACGAAGCCCGAGGGCAAGGGCACGGGACTCGGTCTCGCCATCTGCCACGGCATCGTCGAGTCCCACGGGGGAACGATCGAAGTGGAGTCCGAAGTGGGAAAGGGGTCCACCTTCTCGGTCCACCTCCCTCGCCTGTCCGCCGAGCCACCCGCGCCGGCGACCGATAGCTGAGCGGGGCCGGACCGGCCGCGCGGTCCGCAACATTCCCGACTCTCCAGGGTCAGGGTTATGGCGCACGGTGCGATTCCCTCCTCATGCGTCTGCTCGTGGTGGACGACGACCCGGTGTTCCGCGATGAGTTGTCGACGCTGCTCTCCGACTGGGGCCACCAGGTCGAGGCCGTCTCCTCCGGGGCGAAAGCGATCGAAGCCCTGGACGCCGCCGAGTTCGATGTGATCTTTTCCGACGTCCGGATGCCGCGGATGAACGGCACCGAGCTGTTGCGGCAGGTGCGCGAACGCTGGCCGCGCGTGTATGTCGTCATGATCACGGGATTCGGCACGGTGGAGGCGGCGGTCGAGGCGATGAAGCTCGGCGCGTTTGACTACATGCGTAAGCCGTTCCGGTCCGAGGCGGTCCAGCGGATCGTCGCGCTCATCCAGGACCAGCGGGCGTTCTCGATCCCGAGCGGGGGCGAGAAAGACCCGATACGCCTCGCCGAAAGGTGGGCGAAAGCGGGTCACGAAGTTCTCCTATTGGGCGCCGCGCCGAGGAAGACGGTGGCGGGGATCACGGCGGTGGACCTCCCCATGGAGGACTCCCCGGCGGGATTGCAGGACACGGTCCTGCGCTTCGTCGAGGGCCACCCTCGCCCGGCGGTGATCGTGACCGCGGTGGAGCGTCTGTTCGCCTCCCACCGAACGGAAGACGTGGCGCACGCCTTGAGCGAGATCGTGCAACGGATGGAAGGGAAGGGGCCGATCGCGGTCGGGTTCGACCCGAGCGTGCTTCCCGATTCCGCGGTCCTTCAGGTCCGGGCGGCGATCTCCGCCGTCCGAGTCCAGGGGACCCTCGGAGCGCTTGCCAACCCCCTTCGGAGGCACATCCTGCGCCGCCTTTCCGAGGGGCCGACCTCCTTCACGGAAGTCATGCGCGCGGCCGGGATCGATGATTCTCCGAAGCTCTCCTTCCACTTGCGCACGCTGCAGGAAGAAGGTCTCATCACTCACGCCTCGGAATCGTACCACCTTACGGCTACGGGGAAGGAGGCGGTGCGCGTGCTCCACGAAGTGGACGAGCTCGGCTCCGCCGAGGAAGGGCGCGTGTTGGTCTTCCCGACCGCCCATCTCGCCCCCGGCCGGTAGGCCGTTGAGGCGACCGTTCGGTCATTGCGAGGAACATCTGGTGCCCTCCGGCGCCCTCGGGGACGTACTCTTCGCGGACGATCCGGAACCCCTCCGCTCCGAGCCAGCGACGGTAAGTCGCCGCATCGTAGTGGCTCCAGAACATTCGGGCGTCACAGCCGAGCCAACCGGCCTCGTACCCCTCGTACGACGAACGCCCTAGGATCGCGAGGAACCAACCTCCGGGCGATAGCCATCGGGCCACCTTCCGAAGGAGCGCCCGGTGCTCCCTCCGGGGCACGTGAATGACAGAATAGAGGGCGGTCACCGCGCCGAATCGATGCGCGGCGAACTCCACGTCGGTCATGTCTCCGCGGACGAAGCGAGCGCGGGGGACGAGCTGTCGGGCGCGATGGACCTGGACATCGGAGAGGTCCACCCCCGTAACCCGAAACCGGGCGGAAAGGATCCGGGCCACCGGAACGCCGGTCCCCGATCCCAGGTCGAGAACTTCGGACCCGGCCTCGAGCTGACTCAGGATCGGCGACAACCACCTTCGGTACGAAGTCTCCGTGTGGCCGAAGCAGTCCGACGTATCGCTCGGGGGGCGGTATCGGTACGAGACCCGGTTCCACCCCGATCGAACGACCTCCCGAAGGGAGTCTCGGGAACCTCGCCGGTGGGGCACGGCATTCACGGGCACAGTTAGCGCAAAGCGTGGTCGGGTAATGTGACTAAGCCCACTCGCTCCCGGGGGTTTACGGCGCGTCGCTCCGGTCGGACATCCGGGGGACTGGGGCGGGTGCGCGCCCCCGAATGGAATGGTCGACCCAGCTTAGGTCCCGGCCGAGCTCCCCGGAACGGGTTCAATAACCTGTAGGTGTTGGCCGCGAAGAAGAGGAGACAGCCCGTGCCAGCATCGAAAACGAAACCGGCGGTTCCCGAACCGACCGCGACGGGACCGAGCAACTTCCTGTCCGTCACCGACGAACGCACCGGGACGAGCTACCGGATTCCGATCCAGGATGGGTCGATTCGAGCAACGGATCTCCACCAGATGCGGGCCGGGTCAGACTACGGCCTTCTCAGTTATGACCCGTCCTTCGCGAACACCGCTTCCTGCCGGAGCGCGATCACTTTCATCGACGGGGACCGAGGGATCCTGCGATACCGGGGGTACCCGATCGAGGAGCTCGCCGCTTCGAAGTCGTATCTCGAAGTGGCCTACCTCCTCATCCATGGGAACCTGCCCAGCAAGAGCCAGCTCTCCGAATGGCTTCACAACATCACGTTCCACACGATGTTGCACGAGAACGTCCAGAAGTTCATGGACGGTTTCCATCACGATGCGCACCCGATGGGAATGATGGTGAGCACTCTCGCGGCCCTCTCGACCTTCTATCCGGACGCGAAGAACATCACCGACGAGCACGTCCGCTACCAACAGGCGTACCGCCTGATCGCAAAGGTGCCGACGGTGGCCGCATTCGCCCACCGACACTCGGTGGGGATGCCCTACATTCACCCCAGCAACGACCTCTCCTACACGGAGAATTTCCTCGCGATGATGTATCGTCCTTCGTGGACCACCCAGTACACCCCGGACCCGGTGCTGGCGAAGGCGCTCGACACGCTGTTCGTGCTCCACGCCGACCACGAGCAGAACTGCAGCAGCAACGCGATGCGGGCTGTCGGGAGCTCTCACGCCGACCCGTACTCCTCGGCCGCGGCCGCCGCCGCAGCGCTCTACGGACCGCTGCATGGCGGGGCGAACGAGCAGGTCGTGCGGATGCTTCAGGAGGTCGGTTCCAAGGAGCGGGTCCCCCAGTTGATCCGCCAGGTGAAGGAAGGCAAGCGGCTGCTCATGGGCTTCGGTCACCGAATCTACAAGAACTACGACCCGAGGGCGCGCCTCATCCAGCAGACGGCGGAAGAGGTGTTTGCGGTGACCGGGCGCAACCCGCTCATCGATGTCGCCCTCGCCCTCGAGAACGTGGCCCTCTCGGACGAGTACTTCATTCAGCGCCGCCTCTACCCGAACGTCGACTTCTATTCGGGGATCATCTACCAGGCGATGGGGTTCCCGACCGACATGTTCCCCGTCCTCTTCGCGATCCCCCGCATGGCGGGCTGGCTCGCCCAGTGGATCGAGATGATCCAGGATCCGGAACAAAAGATCGCGCGACCGCGACAGGTGTACATCGGACCGCCCGAGCGCCACCTCGAGATCTCCGGAGCCAAGGCGCCCGTTCGCAAGCCGTCCCGCACCGTCGTAGCGAAGCGGCGCGCTCCCGAACCGAGCTAGCCGACGGTGGGGTCCGGGTACCGCTCGCCGCTCCCCCTATTAGGCGGGCTGGGGGGGTTCCGAATCCCGGACACCGCTGGAGCAAGGCTTTTCACCGAAGCACGTCATCTAATCCCACTGGCCCCCCCATGAAGACACCGTTGATTGCCAAGGCGAGAGTCCCCGTTGCGAAACTCGGCATCGTGCTGGTCGTTGCATTTGCCATGATCTTTGCGGCCATGTACATCGCCGCGGCATCTCCGGCCGCCTCATCGCCCCGATTGACACTGGCGAACGGGAGCGTCCAGCAATGGGCGTTCGGTGGGTCTTCGTCCGGACAGTTCAGCTGCTCGAACTCGAGCTGTTTCGGGAACGCCTCCGTCAACGGCACGGCGAGTCTGAGCTGGAACTACTACATCGGATGGGCTGTGATCTACACGGTGACCAACGTTTCCAGCACGCAGACGATGGTCGAAGTCCAGACGGCCATCAACGCATCGGCGTCATTCTCTCTCTCCGCGTGCTTCACGAACGGCACCGGCCCCTGCCATCAGGAGTCGGCGAGTCTCACGCTCTCGGGCTTGGAGAGCGCAGTCGGATTCACCAACATCACGAACGGCACCGTCAACCTCACGGCTTCCTTGGCGAGCCCCCTCGGGAACACCGCTGCGCAGGCGATCATGAACGCGGCGTCCCATGAGAGCTTCAATTTCAGCGGGAGCGAGTCCATCACCGGACTCTCCAGCATGGGCTCGGGAACGGGCTCTGCTAACTTCGACTTCGGCGGCAGCGAAACCTCCACAGTGACCTTCTCGACCCCCCTCGGAATCGTACCGCTCAATCCGCAGCCGGGGGACCAGTGGACCTCCAGCGCCCCGTTCTCGGCGACCGGGTCGTGGAGCACGGGCTACAGCATCTCCACCAGCGTCGGCGGTCACAGCGCTTCGAACTGGACCTCCGGGGTAGTCACCCCGTCGGGAACGGAGACCGTTCTCGGCTCCGACATCGGCGCCTTCACTCTCTACGACAACTACACGCACCCACCGACCGTCGTGACCGGCCAGGCCATCCTCCTCGACTTCGGGAACGAAACGTTCGCGGGAGCCGACGGGTGGTTGATCGTTCCGGCGACCCTCTACGGCGGGGTCTACGGCGGCCTGCTCGGGGGCGTGCTCCTCAGCCACGCGACGAACCCCTCGGCCCTCCACCCGGCGGCCACTCTCTCCACGCCCACGAGCGGGGAGACGGCGTACTACCAGAAGGGCACGGGATTCATCGGCGCGCAAGTGGCAGGCAACACAACCGTTCCTAGCCTGGGTGCATCGGGCCCCTCCATCAAGCTACAAGCGGGCCCGGAGCCGGTCAGCGTTGCCCAGCAGCAGTACAGCGCGATTACCTCGGGCAGCGGTGGCTCCTCATCGAGCTCCTTCCCGTGGGCCATTGTGGCGATCGCGGTCGTGGTCGTGCTGGTCATCGTCGTAGCGGTCGTCATGCTCGCTCGGCGTCGCCGCCACCCGCCGGCGGCCGCTTCCGCCGGCGCCGCTGGGGCACCGGTGGCCTGGTCCCCCGGGACCCCACCCTCGCAGACAGCGCCGGCCCCGACCGGGCCGGCGGCACCGGGGCAAAACCCGACCTCGAGCGCTCCCCCCATCCCGTCCTGTCCTTCTTGCGGACAGCCCGGAACCTACATCGCCCAATACGGGCGGTACTACTGCTACACCGACAAGCAGTACCTCTAAGTCGTAGACGAGGACTTCCGCCTCGACTCGGGCGGCCGAACGGGGCCGCCCAGCCCCGCCGAGTCCGGCGATTCGCTTTCGGCGCGCATCGAGAGCGACACGCTTACGACCCGGCCCTCGCTTCGAAGGCATGAGCCCGATGGATCCGCCTGCGCCGCACCCCTCCCCCGTCCTGAGTCACGACGACCGCCGCTGGTTGCACGACAAGTACGAACGCCTTTCCGCCGAAGAGGGTCAACTTTCCTCGATCCGGACCTCGTACTACGCAGCGATCGGTACCGTCCTCATCACCGGGCTGATGGTCGTGATCGTCGACCTGTTGGGCCAACCGCTTCTCTTGGTGGTCACCATGACCTTCCTCGCGGTGCTCGGGATCCTTATCTCACTCGTCTGGGCGGTCCTGCTGCACCGGACCAACGACGCACAGAACCTGTGGAGGGAGGCCGCCCTCCGCCTGGAAGCGGCAGACCCTCCGGTGGAAGGCGAGTGGTGGGCGCCGATCACCCTTCGTTCCGGCGCGAGCGTGAATCTCAACCTTCTGCGACCGTTCCAGGCCCACGAGGAGCGGTTCTCTGAAAACAAGCAGATCTCGTGGATGGACCGCGTGAACCCCGCGGGGCTGACCGAAGTCCTACCGGTCACGTTCTTCGGGATCTGGTGCACCGTGCTGGCGGTGGCCTGGGTCTGGTTCCTCATCGTTCGGTGATCCGCTTTCCGGATCCGTCAAACGCTACGATCTGTCCTGTCGGAAGGCGCGAGGAGGGGGGAACCGGTTCTCACACGTCAACGCGGGCTTCGACTCGCCCTTTCTTGATCGCGACCAGGAGCGCTTCATGGTCTTGCTCGGTCTGGTTGGCGTACGACTCGGCGAAGCGCGTGATCGCTTCGTCGAAAAGGTCCCGATTGCCGAGATACCCGCTGATGGCGGCGGGATCTCCGGTTCGGGCGTGGGCGCGGGCGAGCGCGGTGCCGCACAGGGCTGCTTGGCCAACGAATTCGCGAGGTCCGAGCGTGGAAATATCGTAGGCGAATTTCATGTCTCGGAGCTGGCGGACATAGAAATCCCGAGAACGGAGCCGGCTCCACCCCAGGAAAATATCGCTCGCCTCTTGGACCATGTGCTGTCCTTCCACCACTCGTTGCGCGTGATTCGAGTAGGAGCTCGCTCCCAGGTACGGCTCGAGAGCGGAGGCCGTCGCCTGCTTCAACTGGAGAAAGAGCGGGTCCTCGACGTCACGGTCCGACATGAGGAGAACGACCGAGCAGGCGAGTCCCACGCTACCCACGCCGACGACCTTCTGCGCGACATCCGCGATATGGTATCGGTCGAGCAACATACGTCGTTCATCGGGCAGACTGGCGAGGTAACGTTCGTAGAACGCCCTCGACTCCTCGAACGCATCGGGACGCGCGGAGTGGACGATCAGGGGCCGTGTTTCCCGGATCCGATAGCTCGAACTCTCCGTCCTCGCCAACTTCGGAAACGCGTGCAAGTTGGTCTGGTCGCGAGCTCGCTCCACCGCCCGGTCCAGCATCTTTCGAGGATTGCGCCCGCTCGGAAGGGTTTTCGTCCGCAGGTCGAGGTGGTAGTACCAAATGTCGAGGTAGCGCATCTTCGCGAACGATGCCATCATCTCGCGGTACGACCGAAGCACGGTTCGGGTCGCTTTGCGCGTCTCCGACCGACCGTAGCTGTTCTGTCGACCTGCCACGACGAAGCTTGTGGCAAGTCGCTTCAGGTCCCATTCCCAAGGTCCCGGAAGGGTTTCGTCGAAATCGTCCACGTCGAAGACCCGGTCCCGCTCTGGCGTTCCGAAGACCCCGAAGTTGCTGAGGTGGGCGTCCCCGCAAAGCTGGACTTTGAGACCCGTCACCGGCTCCGAGGCGAGGTCGCGGGCCATCACCCCCGCTGAACCGCGGAGGAAGGCGAACGGCGACATGGACATCCTCCCATAGCGGATGGGGAGGAGCGCCGGAACGCGGATTCGGTCGGACTGTTGAAGGAGGTCGATGGGGTCGGGCCGATCCCGGTCGGGGGACCAATTCCCCTGTCTCGAGCGGGTGACCTTGCGTCGCAAGGCTTTCCCCGATTCGTACCGCTCGTTCCGTGAAGCAGTGCCTAGCGCATTCCTTAGGGCGGAGGTGGACCTTCCCAACGCGTTACCATCCTGCTGGCGGGTTGGGTCCCACGGAAGCTCGCGAAGTCAGCCGGTCCTCGCCCACGAACATGTGGAGCGAAGGCCATCTCTCTAAGTCTTTCTCCCTCAAACGATGGAGGGGAGCGGCCCGGAGGGTTGTGCCGGCCGGAAGAATGAGGTTCAACCCCGCGCCCTTCCGGAAGCATCGACCGGACGGCGCGAGAGTCCCGCTATGCGAAGGCCCTCCAGCTAATTAGCCGAGAATCTGCTGCGCTCGATGGAACCCCCGTGAGCTGGACGGCGTACCTTCCCACAATCATCCCACTCGTGGCCGCAGTGATCCTTGCGGTCGGGGGATACTTGTTTGCCGGTGGTGCGGCCAGGTGGCTTCGCCATCGGGGCGCACCGCCCACCGCCGTCCGGTGGGCACG
>Ga0209415_10014088_pt1 | contig 13083 bp, 7 predicted proteins | sample PeaSoiSIISIP2007_FD_187696 | JGI IMG/M metagenome (GOLD analysis project Ga0209415, IMG submission 187696) | Peat soil microbial communities from Weissenstadt, Germany - SII-SIP-2007 (SPAdes) (version 2) | ecosystem: Environmental > Terrestrial > Soil > Wetlands > Peat | place: Germany... | reverse complement strand
GGCAACTCGGGCCGCGGTTAGTGAATCGGCGGCGGGAGCTACACGGGCTCCGGGAAGTAAGCGAGATGTCGGTATTTGTGCCGGGCGCGATCAACATGCGACTCACGCCGCTTGCTTTCCTCGGCTTGCTGTTCATTGTGGTTCTCGCTTTCTTGGGCGAACACCACCCTCGGGGCTAGACTGCTCGTCGCGGAGGCGTCCATGAGTCGCAACGAAAAGTGTGCGAATGATTGGCGCCAAACTGCTAGCTCGCGGCGTCAACGCGTTCATGTTGATTTTCGATTGCAGGGCGCTTGACGCGGATCCCGATCGGAACGAAGAACGCCTTGGCCTCTCTGTGGCGGCATGCCTGGGTTCAGTTGCTGATCGAAAGGGATTTGACGCCATTGCCGGGCAAATTGTCGACGTCCTTCTACTTCGAGTGCGACAGCGCGGCGTAAGGGGCCTAAAAAGCCGTCGTGAATTTTTTGATGCCGTCTGCATGAGCGTCGGCTATGTGCGCATAGCAAGTGCACAGTAAGTCAGATCGTCGATCGTGGCCATGGTATTGGCGCCTACCCGTCTGCTCATGATGGGCGGTTCGACCCCATTCTCATACTCTCGCATCGTTTGCATGACCCGCATCCACTGCTCGTCCTGCGCCGCCATGACTTTGAGACTCGCATGCATATGCTGATGGTGAGCTTCGATACGGTCCTGCCCGGCGACTTGGGCGGCGAGAACCGGCCAGTACACAAAGGAAATGCGTGCGAGAGGCACCGACGGCGCCATACGGCATGCGCCTGCGTGGGTGAGGGAAAGGTTGCTTCGTTTCATCATTTGCCTCCGTGGAAGGCCTAGCTCTCGCACTGCTGACAGTGTGAAGTGGCCTGATATCTGTAAGAACTATCCCCGTTTCGCCACCGAAATTCCGTTCGCTTGCCTACATAGCATCATGATCGTGGTCACGCAGATCCTCCTCTGTGCGTTAGCATACGGATGACGCAAAAACAGCAGCGTACAAAGGTGGACTGCCGCGAGCTGCTGCCGTGCGGGATTTGCTATGAATCCTGAGGGCGGGACAAGGCTGTGTAGGAGGGTTTGAATGGACTTCGTCTGGTTCACCAACATCCAGCCGGGCGGTTTCGGTCTTGCGTGGCGGTTACACAGGAAATTTTGGAAGGCGCGTTCAATCGATGAACCGTGACACCTTGGCTAACGCGCTCAAGCGCATTACGGCAGCGTGCTCGCGCGGGTGGCGTCGCTGGAGCTTGAGCCAAATTGAGAGCGAGGATCAGACACCGCTGCGGGCGGAGCTGTTCAGCGTCGATCAGATGGCGCAGCATGGCGGGGTCTTGGCGCATGCGCACGTCTTGGGCCGATCGGGTTCTCCAAGCCAATTGCTCAAGCGGTTGGATGAAAACGAAGAGATTCTGATCGGAACTTGTGGTCTTCTGACGGAGGCGGTCAAATCAAAGCTTCCAATTGCCCCGGCTGGCGAGTGGCTGCTCGACAACTTCTACCTGATCGAAGAGCAAATCCGCGCTGCGAGAAGACATCTTCCGAAGGGCTATAGCCGGGAATTGCCGAAACTCGCGCAAGGTCCATCGGCCGGCTTGCCGCGCGTCTATGACCTCGCGCTGGAGGCGATCTCACACGGGGATGGGCGCGTGGATGCGGCGACGCTCAGCCGCTTTGTGGCCGCATATCAGAACGTCATGCCTCTCCTATTAGGGGAGTTGTGGGCGATTCCAATCATGCTGCGCCTCGCGCTTATCGAGAACCTGCGTCGTGTTGGGGCGCGAATCACCGCGGCCAGAATCTATCTGAACCAGGCGAAGGACTGGGCGGACCAGATGATGGAGGTCGCAGAAAGCGACCCAAAGAGCCTGATCCTGGTTATTGCCGACATGGCCCGATCAAACCCGCCAATGGCGAGTCCGTTTGTCGCTGAGCTTGCGCGCCGATTGCAGGGTCATGGTCCGGCCCTTTCCTGGCCGCTGACGTGGATCGAACAGCGGCTTGCCGAATCGAGTCTGACGATCGAGCAGATGGTGCTTTTGGAGAACCAGCGGCAGGCCGCGGACCAGGTATCGATTAGCAATACCATCAGCAGCCTGCGGTTTCTGGGGGCAATGGACTGGCCCGAGTTCGTCGAAAGGATGAGTCTCGTTGAGCGGATCCTGCTCGAAGACGTTGGCGGCGTGTACCGCGATATGGACTTTGCGACGCGGGATCGCTACCGGCATGTCGTCGACGCCCTCGCGAAGAACAGCTCTTTTTCGGAAGCCCAAATCGCACGCACAGCAGTCGAACTTGCGCACGGGAACGCTGCCGGCAAGGGCAACAGCGACCCTACCGCCCACGTTGGCTTCTATCTTATAGACCGCGGACTGGCACAGTTGGAAGCTGCGGTTGGAGCTCGGTTTCCAGTCATTGAGCGGGTTGGCAGGTCGATTGGCCGATTCCCACTGCATGTCTACCTTGGCGCAATCCTGGCGTTGACAGTGGTGACGTCCGGGAGCCTGCTGCTGCTCGCACAAGACGACGGCGTAGACGGCTGGCGGCTTGCGCTGCTTACGCCCTTGTCGCTGCTGGGCGTCAGCCAGTTGGCGTCGGCGCTGGTGAACTGGCTCGCGACCTTACTGACGACTCCGCAGCTGGTACCGCGAATGGACTTCTCGCATGGACTGCCACTCGGAATGCGCACGCTTGTGGTAGTCCCGACGATGCTCCGAAGTGCTCAGAGCGTCGACGAGCTACTCGAGGCGCTTGAGGTGCGGTTTCTCGGAAACCGAGATGAGCACCTGCATTTCGCCCTGCTGACTGATTTTCGCGATGCACAGGAGGAGATGCTTGCCGAGGATGAACCGCTGTTAACGCGCGGCCGTATCGGAATCGCAAAGCTTAACGAAAAGTACCGGGGAGCCGAAGGTGACAGCTTCCTCCTTTTCCATCGACCACGCCGTTGGAATCCGTCGGAGCGAATCTGGATGGGCTACGAACGCAAGCGCGGGAAACTGGCTGATCTGAATTCGCTGTTGTGCGGCGGTGGACGGGACCACTTCTCGTTGGTCGTCGGCGACATCGAATCCTTGTCGAGCGTTAAGTACGTCATCACCCTGGATACGGATACGCAGCTGCCGCGGGACTCGGCGCGGCAGTTCGTCGGCGCAATGGCCCATCCGCTCAACCGTCCGCGTTACGACGAGAACTGGCAGCGTGTCTGCGGCGGTTACGGCATTCTGCAACCCGGCATGGCCACGAGCTTGCCCGCGTCGAATCGGTCGCGGTATGCGCGATTGTGCGGCAGCGAGCCAGGAATCGATCCCTATACACGTTCGGTCTCCGACGTTTACCAGGACTTGTTTGGTGAGGGCTCTTTTATCGGCAAGGGCATTTACGATGTGGACGCGTTCGAGCAGGCGCTCAAGGGACGTTTCCCGGAGAACCGGATTCTCAGTCATGATCTTCTGGAGGGCTGCTACGCACGTTCGGGTTTCCTGAGCGATGCGCATTTGTTCGAGGAGTATCCCGCCCGCTACCAAGCCGATGCAGCTCGCCAGCAGCGTTGGATCCGTGGCGATTGGCAGATTGCGCACTGGCTGCTGCCCTACGTTCCCGGCCCAGACGGGCGCAAGCTGCGCAATCCCCTATCAACACTCTCGCGTTGGAAGATTTTCGACAATCTGCGGCGCAATCTTGCCCACCCCGCCCTGGCGCTGCTCATGCTTCTGGGCTGGCTCGCGCTGCCGCAGCCGTGGTTCTGGACATTGGTGGCGGCCGGCATTGTCCTGGTTCCACCTCTGTTGGTCTCCGTGTTGGACGCGTTCCGCAAACCCGAGGACGTGCTTGTTGGCCAACATCTGGCTGCTGTTCTGCGTTCATCAGGACGAAATTTCGCGCTAGCGGGATTCCGAATCGCGTGTCTTCCATACGAGGCGCTGTTTAGCCTTGATGCGATGCTGCGCACGACCTGGCGCATGTTGATCACGCACCGTCGGATGCTGGAATGGAGCGCATCCGGCGAGCAGGATCAATGCCTCGACACCGGAATCATGGCTTCGTACCGGTCCATGTGGATCGCGCCGGTCGCGGCGGCTGTGGCAGCCGTGGCTTTGGGTTGGTCTAGAACGGATGCGCTGGCGGCGGCCGGGCCCATTCTGGCGTTGTGGCTTACGGCGCCCGGTATCGCCTGGTGGCTCAGTCTGCCGCTGGTTCGCCGCGAGGCGAAATTGTCGGCAGATCAGGAGATCTTCCTGCGCAAGATCGCCCGCAAGACCTGGTCCTTTTTCGAACGCTTCGTCGTCGCCGAAGATCATTGGCTTCCACCGGACAACTTTCAGGAGAACCCTGGTCCGGTGATTGCGCATCGCACTTCGCCAACCAATATGGGGCTGGCGCTGCTTGCGAACTTGTCCGCCTTCGACTTTGGTTTTATTCCGGCCGGAGCGCTGATTGAGCGAACGGCGAATGCGTTCCGCACGATGACGAAGCTGGAACGGCACCAGGGGCATTTCTACAACTGGTACGACACGCAGTCTTTGCAGCCGCTGCGGCCTCGCTACGTCTCATCGGTGGACAGCGGCAATCTTGCCGGCCATCTGTTGACCCTGCGCGCCGGCCTGCTCGCCCTGCCGGATCAGCAAATAGTCGGATCACGCCTGCTCGACGGACTCGTCGATACGCTCGGTAACCTTGCCGATGCCATGCCCGAAAAGGCTCGAGCACCGATCGCCCGGTTGCAAACGCTTTTGAATGGCGCTTGCGCTCTGCGGCCGGCAACGCCCGCAGCGATGTTGCAATGTCTTGAGTCGCTGGCAAGCGCCACGGCGACCTTGGACGCGGACTTGGGTGATGCTCCGATAGGAGAAGCGGTGCGTTGGGCCAACGCATTTTCGCGGCAGTGCCAGGATGCGCGCGACGAGCTTAATTTTCTCGTCCCTTGGCTGACTATGCCAAGCGCCCCGGGTGGCCTTGGACCGCTCGTGGCCTTCGGTGAAAGTCCAACTTTGCGTGATCTCGTGGGACGTCTCGACACGCTACTTCCGCTCATCGATGCCCGACTTCTCGAGAGCACGACGCTAGAGGAGCGCCGCTGGCTTAGCGAACTCCGAAGGCTGACTGTCATGGGGGGCGAGCGTGCCAAGGAGCGAATTTTGGTCGGCGTACGCCTGGCGATAGAGGCGACCGAATTTGCGGCGATGGAGTACGAGTTCTTATATGACAGAGGTCGTCACTTGCTGGCGATCGGTTACAACGTCGACGAGTTCCGGCGGGATACCAGCTTCTACGACCTACTGGCCTCGGAGGCGAGATTGTGCACTTTTGTCGCTATCGCCCAGGGACAGCTGCCGCAGGAAAGCTGGTTTGCGATGGGCCGATTGCTGACGAGCGCCGGCGGTGAGCCGATCTTGGTGTCGTGGAGCGGTTCGATGTTCGAATACCTCATGCCACTGCTGGTGATGCCGACCTTTGATGGCACTCTACTCGACCAGACATGCCGGGCAGCAGTGGCGCGACAGATCGCATTTGGAAATCAGCGCTCCCTGCCGTGGGGCGTTTCGGAATCGGGCTACAACACAGTCGACGCGAACCTCAATTATCAGTATCACGCGTTCGGCGTTCCGGGTCTGGGGTTAAAGCGTGGGTTGGCGGAGGATTCGGTCGTTGCGCCGTATGCCGCTGCGCTGGCTTTAATGGTGGCGCCTGAGGCGGCGTGCGCGAATCTGCAGCAGCTGGCGGCCGACGGGCTCGAAGGTCAGTTTGGGTTCTACGAGGCCATCGACTACACGCCTTCGCGCCTGGCGCGCAGCCAATCGGGGGTCGTCGTGCGCTCGTTCATGGCGCATCATCAGGGCATGATCCTGTTGTCGCTAGGGCATGTGATCCTCGACCGTCCGATGCAGCGGCGGTTCGAATCGGCCCCGCTGTTTCAGGCGACCATACTGTTGTTGCAGGAACGGATTCCGAAGACCTCGGTAATCTACAAAGGCATTGCGGAACATACGGAAGGCAGTGCCTTCTCCGACGTCACAGAGGCGTTGGTCCACGCGCCCATCGGTGCGGACACGCCTACGCCGGAAGTTCAACTGCTATCGAACGGCCGATACCATGTCATGGTCAGCAACTCCGGCGGCGGCTACAGCCGCTGGAAGGATCTCGCGGTGACACGCTGGCGCGAAGACACCACTTGCGATAACTGGGGCACGTTTCTTTATCTCCGTGACGTGGCCAGCGGCGAGTTTTGGTCGGCTGCCTACCAGCCGACGCTCAAGCGGGCGGAGAGTTACGAGGCGATGTTCTCCGAAGGACGAGCTGAGTACCGTCGACGCGATCATGATTACGAGACATACTCCGAGATCGTCGTGTCGCCGGAAGACGACATCGAACTGCGTAGGGTGCGTATTACCAACCGTGCACGCGTGCGCAAGACCGTCGAACTCACCACGTATGCGGAAGTCGTTCTGGCCCAGCCGGCGGCGGACATGATGCAGCCCACGTTCGGGAACTTGTTCGTGCAGACGGAAACGATCCCCAGCCGTCGGGCGATTCTGTGCACGCGGCGGCCGCGCTCCATCGGCGAGCAGGTACCGTGGATGTTCCATCTGCTGGCATCGCACGGAACCGACATCGGCGAGGTTTCCTACGAGACCGATCGGATGCGCTTCATCGGCCGCGGGCGCACCGTCGCGGCGCCGCGAGCAATGAGCGATACCGCCGCGCTGTCTGGCAGCGAGGGTTCGGTGCTCGATCCGATCATTGCCATCCGCTGCCGGATTGTGCTTGATGCCGAACACTCGGCAACAATAGATCTGGTTTCCGGCATCGCGGAGAGTCGGGACGCGTGCATGGCGTTGGTCGAGAAATACCAGGACCGGCACCTTGCCGATCGGGTTTTCGATCTCGCCTTGACGCACAGCGGCGTGACGCTGCGGCAAATCAATGCCAGCGAGTCCGATGCGCAGCTCTTTAGGCGCCTCGCGGGCTCTGTCCTGTACGCGAATGAGTCCTTGCGCCCGGAAGCCGGCGTGCTGATACAGAACCGGCGCGGGCAGTCTGGTCTTTGGGGATTCGCCATTTCCGGCGACCTTCCGATCGTGCTTCTAAGGATTGCAGATCCCGCCCACATCGATCTCGCGCGCCAATTGATTCAATGCCATGCGTATTGGCGCCTGAAGGGCTTGGCGGTTGACCTCGTGATCTGGAACGAAGACCACGTCGGCTACCGCCAACGCCTTCAGGACCAGATCATGGGGTTGATCGCCCATGGCACTGAAGCCAATGCGATCGACCGGCCCGGTGGCATCTTCGTGCGTTCATCCGCCGAGCAGATTTCGAACGAGGACCGCATTTTGCTACAGGCGGTCACGCGCGCGGTCCTTGTCGGCGATCGCGGAACATTGGCTGAACAGGTAGGTCGACGAGGCTTTGCGGAAAAGAGGGTGCCACGGCTAACGCGCACCAGAAGCCATCGTCCCGAGCCCCCAGCGTTGCCGGAAGCGCCGCGGCAGGACCTCATTCTCCGGAACGATCGCGGGGGATTTACCGCGGATGGGACCGAGTACGCCATCACCACCACGCAGGCGCAAATGACACCGATGCCATGGGTGAACGTGATCGCGAACCCGCATTTCGGAACGGTCGTGGCGGAGAGCGGGCTTGCCTACACCTGGAGCGAAAACGCCCATGAGTTCCGGCTGACACCCTGGAGCGACGATCCGGTCGGCGCGTCGGGCGGCGAAGCCATTTACCTGCGCGACGAGGAAAGTGGCCATTTCTGGTCGCCAACACCACTGCCGAGCGCGGGAGCGATGCCATATCTGAGCCGGCACGGATTTGGCTACAGCGTGTTCGAGCACACTACGGGTGGCATTCATTCGGAATTGTGGGTGTACGTGGACCTGGAGGAGGCGGTCAAGTTCTGGGTGCTTAAAGTGCGGAACGGCTCGGGCCGAATGCGGCGGCTTTCTGCAACCGGTTACGTTGAATGGATACTCGGCGATCTGCGGCCGAAATGCGCGATGCACGTGGTCACCGAGATCGAACCCACTAGCGGGGCGCTGTTTGCACGCAACGCCTACAACACCGACTTTGCCGGGCGCGTCGCGTTTTTTGACGTCGACGACCCTTCGCGTACCCTGAGTGGCGATCGTGCGGAGTTTCTCGGGCGAAACGGTACGCTCAGGGATCCTGACGCGATGACCCGGGCGCGGCTATCCGGCAGGCTCGGCGCGGCCCTTGACCCATGCGGTGCGATCCAAGTCTCCTTCGACTTGGCTGATGGACGGGAGCGTGAGATCATCTTCCGACTTGGGGCCGGGCGGGATCTGGACCAGGCACGAGAGCTTGTGCAGCGTTTCCGGAGAACGGGCTCGGCGCGCAATGCGCTGGACCAGGTGCGGCAATACTGGCGGCACACGCTTGGCGCCGTACAGGTCGAAACACCCGATCAGTCCCTGAACGTGTTGACCAACGGCTGGCTCCTATATCAGACGCTGGCCTGCCGCCTTTGGGCGCGCAGCGGTTTCTACCAGTCGGGCGGCGCATTCGGCTTCCGCGACCAGTTGCAGGACGTGATGGCGCTGGTGCACGCGGAGCCTCGTTTGGTCCGCGAGCATCTGTTGCGGTGCGCGGGGCGCCAATACCCGGAAGGAGATGTGCAGCACTGGTGGCATCCGCCCGTCGGTCGCGGCGTACGCACGAGTTGTTCGGACGACTATTTGTGGTTGCCGCTGGCGACCTGCCGCTATGTGCTGAGCACCGGCGATCGCGGCGTGCTCGACGAAAGCGTGCACTTCATCGATGGTCGTGCGCTGGGCGCCGATGAGGAGTCGTACTATGACCAGCCAGGCCGCTCTGCGGAGGCAGTTAGCCTGTACCAGCATTGCGTGCGCGCGGTACTGCACGGGCTACGCTTTGGCGAGCACGGGTTGCCCTTGATGGGCTCCGGGGACTGGAACGACGGCATGAACCTGGTCGGGATCCACGGCAAGGGCGAAAGCGTATGGTTGGGATTCTTCCTTTACGAGGTGCTGATGTCGTTCGCCGAGCTCGCACGCCAGCACGGTGATCCGGCCTTCGTTGAACGTTGCCGCAAGGAGGCCGAGCAGCTGCGCCGGAGCATCGCGCGACACGGCTGGGACGGGGCGTGGTACCTCCGCGCGTATTTTGATGACGGCTCGCCGCTGGGGTCGTCGACCAATCCCGAATGCCAGATCGATTCCATCGCGCAGAGCTGGTCGGTGCTCTCCGGTGCCGGAGACGCCGAACGATCGCGCATCGCGATGGAAGCGACGGACCGGCGCCTGGTTCGCCGCGAGCAGGGCCTTATCCAACTGCTCGATCCGCCGTTCGACAAGTCGGCGATGAATCCCGGTTATATCAAGGGCTACGTCCCCGGCGTGCGCGAGAACGGCGGCCAGTACACGCATGCAGCGGTGTGGGCCGCAATGGCGTTCGCTGCCCTCGGTGATAGCCGCCGCGCCTGGGAGTTGCTAACCCTGATCAACCCACTGAACCATACGCGAACCGCGGAAGCTGTAGCGACGTACAAGATTGAACCTTATGTTGTCGCCGCGGATGTCTACGCGGTTGCGCCGCACACCGGTCGCGGTGGCTGGAGCTGGTACACCGGCTCCGCTGGCTGGTTGTACCGATTGATCGTCGAATCGGTGTTGGGTCTGAAATTGGAGGATGGCCAGCTTCGTGTGGCGCCCTGCATTCCCGAGAATTGGAAGGGGTTCTCCATGCGCTATCGGTTTCACGATACGGCCTATGAAATCGCCGTTGTGCAAGTCTTGGCGGCCGAGGGCACGACGGCAACGATGACGACAATCACGATCGACGGCATCGCCCAAATGGATAACACCATTTCCCTGGCGGACGATCGTCGGCAGCACCTGATCGAGGTGCGAATCATCCGTGCGCGCCCGCCTGCTTCGGCGTCGGATCAACCGCGGACGCCACCGCCCGCTGTCGCCCCGATGAAGGCCTCCGAGAAGTTGACTTAAGGTGGCGGTACCAGCTCAGTTTGGGACCGAGTGTTTGGCAGCACCGTTCAGCCGCACTTGTTGATTGTTGAGGGCAGCACGGGCTCGCTTTGCCGCGGCGGGCGGTTGAGTGTCGAGGCTCGCCAGACTCTGCCGATGTTGCGTTGCGGGACGAATAGAGTAGTCTATATCCCATACCATATAATAAAGAGAGTTTCCAGCACGAATGCTCTGACGCTTGCCCGCCCGAGCCACGACCGTCTTGGAGTCACGTGATGGCAGACGCCCCTGGCCCAAAAGTGAATCACCTGCTTGCTGCGCTGCCCAAGACCGAGTGGCAGCGGTGGACGGCGCAGCTCGAGCCGGTAGAAATGCCTCTTGGCAAGGTGCTTTACGAGTCGGGGGACACGATGAGGCATGTGTACTTTCCGACGACCGCTATCGTCTCGCTGCTGTACGTTATGGAAAGCGGCGCCTCTGCCGAAATCGCCGTCGTCGGTAGTGAGGGCGTCGTCGGTATCTCGCTCTTCATGGGGGGCGAGTCGACGCCCAGCCGTGCGGTAGTGCAGAGCGCCGGCCTTGGGTTTCGACTGAAGGCACAGGCGGTCAAGGAGGAGTTCAATCGCGCGGGTCCGGTGATGCACCTGTTGCTGCGCTACACGCAGGCGCTAATCACGCAGATGACGCAGACGGCAGCATGTAACCGGCACCATTCATTGGAGCAGCAACTTTGCCGCTGGTTGCTGCTGAGCCTGGACCGCCTGCAGGGAACGGAGCTTGTAATGACACAGGAATTGATTTCCAACATGCTCGGCGTTCGGCGTGAAGGCGTGACAGAGGCTGCGCTCAATTTGCAGAAGCTCGGGCTGATCCGCTACGCGCGCGGCCACATCTCGGTGCTTGATCGACCGGGATTGGAGAAGCGCACCTGCGAGTGCTATGCGGTAGTCAAGAAGGAGTACGACCGGCTGCTTCCCAACGACATGACCGCGTAGCCTGCAACGCGGCAAATTTCTTGCCGTCGTGAAATTCAACGACCGCGCGAGCGCGTTGGAATTGACGGGGTGCGGTGGGACGAGGTCTCCGCCCGATAGGAGCCAGACGAATGCGCCGGGCCACGTCCGTCGCCGCGGGGCGGTCCCACGTGGTAGCCGCCCCCCCAGCCGCCATACGCGTATCCCACCGGTTCGACGTATCCCCCGACGTAGGTGACTCCCACGTCTGGGCCGCCGTACCCCCCGTCGGCCACTACGCAGCCACATAGCGTTGTGAGCAGCAGGAGCCCGACGGAAATCAATGTCAAACGCAAGGGCACGATGCTCATTTTGGCTCCTCTTTGGTGTCGGTATCCGACCACTCCATCAATCCGAAGGGAGCGCCCGCCGGGTCGGCGACGAGGGCTACCTTGCCACCGTGGCGACCGACGTGCGGCTCGACCAGCACGCGCCCGCCCAGCGCAACGGCCTTGGCTGCCGCGTCGACCGTATCCACGACCCGCACGAAGTTGAGCCAATGCGGATGTCGACGAGACGAATCGGTGGGAAGCGAATTAACGCTCGCGCGGGCATATTCGTCACTCGAAAGGATCACGTGTTTCAAACCGTTATCACTCGGCAGTTCGAAGACGTCGTAGCCAAATAGGGCCTGGTAGAAAGCGGCGTCCGTATCCGGATCGTGGACAAGGAGCGCGCTCCAGATCCACTCTCCCGGCGCCGCCAGAAAGTCCGGCGGGTCACCACTGTTGGAGGCGAGGACCGCGAAAATGGCGCCCTCGGGATCAGCGAAGACCGCCTGGCGGCCGCGCTGCGGGTAACTTTTTGGTTCAAATACGACCTTGGCGCCGTGTTCGAGCGCAGACCGTTTCGTGGCGTCGACATCACGAACGGCCAGGAAGGTCAGCCATGACGGTTGCCGCTGTTCGCCCGGCCGTATGACCCGCTGAAAGAAACCGGCTACCGGCCGCCCATCGAGCAGCGCGACGGCGTAGTTCGTGTCAGCGGTTTGAATGTCGCGGAAGGTCCAGCCGAACAGTCCCGAATAGAAACGCTTGGCAGTGACAAGGTCCGGGGTCACCAGGTCGGCCCAGATCACCTTGCCAACGTGGTGCTCGGTACTTGCGGGATCAGAGAGCGGCGGAAGTTCAAAGGGCGCCGCCATCACCGCTGTGACGAAGGTCGCGTACAGAAGCACGGCGCATAGGCTTTGCGGCACATTACGTCGGATTCGTTGGTAATCGATACGCATACTTTTTCCCCCGCGACAAGAATCCGTCGGATAGATCGTCAATATAAGCGCTCCAACTATGTGACAAGCTATGCGAGGCGCGCCTGGCCGTCTGTACGCTGTCGCACAAAAGCCGAACGAGCGGCTTCTGTTTACCCGCTTAAGCTGAAATCCGAACCTTGGAGGAATCCACCGAACGGTGCGAGCTCTTGCTACCACTGCTACGCTGCCATGCGCAACGGGAACGTGCTTGTCCGGCTTCACAGCCATTTCGTACTTGATCGCTCGGTCTTTTGGGATTTCGGATATGGGTCCGCGCAGCGCCTTTGAGAGAAACGCCGACGACGACGGAGCCCTCGAAAGCGCCGACTAGCGCAGATACCAACGGCGCTACCATCGAGATGAGCCCGAAACTTGCCAAGGCGAAAACGGCCGGCGCGAGCAACAGACCCCAGACACCCGCCGGGAATACACCCGGGCCTTGATCCGGTCGCCTTCCGTGTAGAAGCCGATCGGATTCGTCTTCGCTGTGATAGACCTTGCCTAGAAGGGGGACAACTTCTTCATGTCCCAGCCCGGTTTGCTAAAGGAGCAAGTGGCCTCTTCGACCTCGGAGTGCGTACCAAAGAAACAAATCGACAAACTGTCGATGTCCATGTCTTTCCCTCCTGCAAAAGTGACGGACATAGCGCTGTACCGAGAGTAAGGACCGACCGAACGTCGCCGTCCTTAAGGGCGTCAATAGGCGACGGTCATTTCGTCCGCGACGCTCCGAACTCCGGGAGTATCCCAGGCGCAGTCCCGCGTCAGCGCACGAACGACCCAACGTGTGACCGGTCCCGATCAGGGTCACGTCAGACCCACGGACTTTGACGGAAATCAACTTTTT
>Ga0209415_10014087_pt1 | contig 13084 bp, 12 predicted proteins | sample PeaSoiSIISIP2007_FD_187696 | JGI IMG/M metagenome (GOLD analysis project Ga0209415, IMG submission 187696) | Peat soil microbial communities from Weissenstadt, Germany - SII-SIP-2007 (SPAdes) (version 2) | ecosystem: Environmental > Terrestrial > Soil > Wetlands > Peat | place: Germany... | reverse complement strand
ATGACCTCGCCCGCCTCGTCGAGCAGCAGCGCGCTCGCCGCCGTGCGCCCGACCTCGTCGATGCGCACCATGCGCTTCTCGCCGACATAGGGTGCGGCGCCGGCGATCGAGATGATGTAGCCGTCGATTTTCGCGACCGCGTCGTCGACGTCGTACATGTGCGGCTCGACGATCTCGACCAGCACCTCGTCCCCCTGGCGGAACGGCAGCGCGCGCTCCTCGACCTCGGCGCGGGTGCCCATGAAGGTGATCGCGAAGTGATCGAGGGCCAGCCCTTCGGAACCCTCGAACAGGAACGACTTGCCGGTCTCCGCCTCCAGCGCGTGCAGCACGCGCGAGCTGTGCCCGGTGAACTGGGTGCTCACGCGGGGGTTGGCCTGCACGAGGAAGGCCTCCGCATCGCGGTGCTCGGCGACCACGTCGCGCAGCCTGCGCTCGAATTCGATCGCGATCGTCTCCTCCGAGCGGATCACACCCTCGCCCTCGCAGGTGGGACACGGACGGCTCATGATCTCGCGCACGCCCTCGGTGACGTTCTGGCGCGTCATCTCGACGAGCCCGAGCTTGGAGATCTCGGCGGTGAAGGTCTTCGTGCGGTCCTCGTCGAGGGTCTTGCGGAGCGTCTTCAGGACCGCGTCGCGGTTGCGCGCCCGCGCCATGTCGATGAAGTCGATCACGATGATCCCGCCGATGTCCCGCAGGCGCAGCTGGTTGACCACCTCCTCGGCGGCCTCGAGGTTGGTCTTGGTGATCGTGTCCTCCAGGCCCGCGCCCTTGCCGCGGCCGATGAAGCTCCCCGAGTTGACGTCGATCACGGTCAACGCCTCGGCGTAGTCGATGATCAGGTATCCGCCGCTGGGCAGGTCGACCCGGCGCGAGAGCACGCCCTCGATCGCCTTGTCGACGCCGTAGGACTCGAACAGGGGCTGCTCCTGCTGCCACAGCTCCACACGCTCGACGAGCTCGGGGGCGGTGCGGGTGAAGAACGACACGAGCCGGTGGTACTGCTGCTCGTCGTCCACGATCGCCCGCTCGAAGTGGGCGGAGAAGATGTCGCGCACCACCCGCACCGACAGGTCGGCCTCCTGGAAGACGAGGTCCGGCGCGGTCGTCTCCTGCACCCGCTTGTCGAGCACCTCGTGCAGCTTGTGCAGGTACTTGAGCTCGCGCTCGAAGTCCTCGCGCTTGGCCCCGTGGGCGGCGGTGCGGATGATCACCCCGCCGTCATCGAGCTTCAGCGCGCTGCTCTGCCGGCGCAGGCGCTCGCGCTCGCGGTCCTCCAGGCGGCGGGAGACGCCCACGCCCTCGCCGGTGGGCGCATAGACCATGTAGCGGCCGGCGATGGTCAGCTCCATCGTCAGACGCGCCCCCTTGGTCTTGAGCGGGTCCTTGACGACCTGCACGACGATCTCCTGGCCCGGTGAGAGCAGGTCGGTGATCTTGCGAGCACCTCCCCCGCGGCCGCGCTTGGGCGTCTCCACGCCCGGCAGCACGATCTCGTCGACGTGCAGGAAGCCGTTCTTCTCCAGGCCGATGTCTACGAATGCGGCCTCGAGGCCGGCCAGGACGTTGTCCACCTTGCCCTTGTAGATGTTCCCGACTATCGACCGCGCGCCGCGGCGCTCGATGTAGAGCTCAGCGACGCGGTAGCCCGCATCCGGGGAGCCGCTGGCGCGTTTGCGGGCACGGGCCGATGACGAACGGGAGGCCGCGGGAGCTCCGCCGGCCTCCAGAAGCGCGACGCGCGTCTCCGCGCGGTCGACGCTGACGAGCACTTGCTTTTTCAATTTGATCCAGTCTCTCGAAGATGATGTGTGTCCACCCGCCCGAGCGGGCAGGTGGTCGTGGCTGCGGACGCCACCTGACCCGGCAGCCGGCCGCCGCGCGCCCGCCGGGCGGGCGTCGAGCGAGCCGGCACGACGGCGGCGCACCGCCATCCGCGCGATCCAGTGGGACGGCAGGCGGTGAAGCGGCGCCGCCGGGGAGGGCGCCCGCGCCGTGCGCGGACGTCGGGAGCGCGTGCGCGCGCTCCCCGTTGGCGGCCACAGGGACAGCCGCCTGGGGCTGGTTCTCTGGTGTGTGGTGATCCGCGGGCATTGTGTGGCTCTAGTGACGCAGGACGTGGCCCTTCAGTGCTGCTGAGGCGCGCGCCTGGACATAGATCGATTGCAACAGGCCGACCGCCAACAGCGTGGTGATGACCGACGAGCCGCCGTAGCTCATGAGCGGAAGCGTGACGCCGGTGATGGGCATGATCCCAATCGTCATCCCAACGTTGACGAAAACCTGGAACATCAGCATACCCGCTACGCCGGCAGCGACCAGCGAGCCGAACAGATCCTTCGACATCACGAGGATGCGTAAGGAGCGCCAGATCAGCAGGCCGTAGAGCATCAGCACGAGCCCTGCGCCGACGAAGCCCCACTGCTCGCCGACCGCGGCGAAGATGAAGTCGGTCTGGCTCTCAGGGACGAAGCCGTTGGGGATCTGGCTGGCGTTGGCACCACGTCCGGTCTTCTGGCCTGCGCCGATCGCGATCTTGGACTCCTGCTGCTGGTAGCCTTCTGTCTGCGGGTTGGACGACGGGTGCAGGAACGCCGTCAGGCGCGCCACCTGGTAGGGCTTGAGCACGTGCACGCCCGCCGCGGGCGCGGCCACGAGCACGAACGCCAGCGACACCACGACAAGCGCAGCGAGCGCAGCGAGGTGCCGCCAGGAGGTGCCCGCGATGAACAGCAGCATGTAGGCGACCACCATGTAGACCATCCCCGAGCCGAGGTCCGGTTGGGCGATCACGAACATCGCCGGGATCAGCGCGGCGATCATCACGCGCAGCGTGGTGTCGCGGTCGCGCAGAGCGCGCGAGCGCTCGACCACGAAGGCCGACAGGGCGAGGATCAGCAGCACCTTGCCGAGCTCGGACGCCTGGAAGGAGAAGAACGAGAAGCTGATCGCTCGCGTCGAGCCGCGCGCTGCGTGGCCGAGGCCGAGCACGGCGAGGATGCTGATTATCAGCGCCGCGTAGATCGCGTTTTTGAACTGCCGCAGGCGGGCGTAGTCCACGCGCGCGAGCACGAGCATGAAGAACAGCCCGAGCGCCAGGTAGACCGCCTGGCGGTTGACGTAGTAGTGGGGGTCGCCGGGGATCAGGTTTCGGGTGGCCTCCCGGAGCGTGAGCAGCGAGCAGACGGCCAGACCGAGGACCGCCAGCGTCAGCAGCGGGTCAAGCGGCAGCCGCAACGAGCGTGGCGGCGTCAGGGCCTCCTCCCCGGGCGTGGTGATCGGGCTCAGCGGCATCGGCGCACCGGTCCCTCGGGCGTCCGCGGACGCGCGGGCGAAGGTGGGTTCGGGACGAGGCGCGGCAGGGCTGGCCTCATAGCGTGTGCGAGCTCCCGGCGACGAACTTCAGGGGCTGGTGGAACCACTCGGAAGCCATCAGGCGGGCGATCGGAGCCGCCGTTTCGGCGCCGAAGCCGCCCTGCTCGACGGTCACCGCGATCACGATCGGGCGTCTGGGGTCGCCGATGAAGCACATGTACCAGGACTGGTCTTCCTTGCCCGCGTGCTGCGCGGTCCCTGTCTTGCCGTAGACGGGGCGCTGGGCCTGGTCCCATCCGGTCCATACGTCCGCGGAGGTGCCGCCCGCTTCGCTTGCGGCTTTGTGGATGCCTTCCATCACCAGGCTCAGGTCTTCGGAGTTGAGGTGAACCTTGTGACCGGGGAAGCTCAGGCTCTGCAGCAGGGCGCCGTTGGTTTCAGCGATCTCCTTCCCCAGGTGCGGCGTGACGACGGTTCCTTCGCCGCCGTGCATGTAGGCGTTGGCGAGGGTCGAATAGGCAACGGCCATCTGCAGGGGGTCGGTCAGCAGTTCGCCTTGGCCCACCGCCAAGTGCATGTTGTCGCCGACGCTCCACGGTCGGACTTCCTCGACGATGCCGCAGGGGCGGTGTTCGCGATGCTCGCATTCCAGCTCGAGCTTGTTCTGTTCGACGCGCCAACGCGCGCCGGGGATGACGCCCGGGAAGGCACTCGGCAGGTCGATGCCGTTGGGCCGGCCGATGCCAAGCTTTTCAGCCTCTTGCTGGATCACGTTGCCGTGGCTGAACGCGCGCTCGCCCACTTCGAAGAAGTAGGTGTCCGAGGAGACCTTCAGCGCTTCGACGAGGCCCACGGCTCCGTAGTCGGCCTTACCCGCGTTGCAGAATTCCTCCGTGGAGACGTAGATGCACTGGCCCGCCCCGAGACCTTCCCCTGGCGTGATCACGCCGTGTTCCAGCGCCGCCATCGCCGTGATCGGCTTGAAGGTCGACCCGGTCGGATAGGTGCCGTTGACGGCCCTGTTGGTGAGCGGGCCGCTCGCCGAGCCGCTGCCGACGAGTTCTCTGTATTCGGCCGGGGTCAGCGGTTTGGCGAACCTGTTGGGGTCGTAGCCGGGCTGCGAGCCGATCGCGAGGATTTCGCCGTTGCGCGGGTCGATCGCCACGAATGCGCCGGCGTTCGCCGGTTTGCCGCCCGCCTGGGCCTGCGCTTTGCCTTCGGCGAGCGCCTTTTCGGCCTCCCTCTGCAGGCCCAGGTCGAGCGTGGTCTTCAGGGTCAGCCCGCCCTTGGGGGGGGTCGGCGCGAGCCTGCTCGGCACCGGTTCGCCTGCAGCGTTGACCCCCACCCGTTGCACCCCGGTCTGGCCACGCAGATAGCTGTCGTAGTAGAACTCGAGCCCTTCCTGGCCGACGACGGTCCCGGCGAGGACGCCCCGGAAGGCTTTCAGCTTCAGCTCACCTTCGGAGATCTGATCGACGTGGCCGAGAACCTGGGCGGCCACTTCGCCGTCGGGGTAGGAGCGAATCGATACGGGTTCCTGAGCCACGCCGGGGAATTCGTTTGCGCGCTCGCCGAGCACGGTCAGCACGCCGACGCCGGCGTCGGTCTTGACGGTGACGTGCGCGTAGGGCGTCGCCGTGATCCCCTGGACTACGCGTTCGTCGATCGTCTGGGGGCTCAATTCGAGGACGTGTCCGAGGCGCCCGAACAGGGCCCGGAGCTTGACTTCGGTGCGGGGCAGCGGTGGCACGGGAACCTGCGCCAGCCGGGCGGCGTGGCGCAGCTCGCCCTGCTGCAGACGCTCGCTGGAGCTGAGATGGGTCACCCCGGAGACGGAGCGATCGAAGCTGATCAGCCTCTGCAGTGCCGCTTCGCGAGCCTGTTCGGCTTCGGCCAGGCGTTCTTTGTAGGCCCTCGCCTGCCGGGCGATGTCACCCGGAAGCAGGGCCGGCACGATCTCCACTGCGTTGGTGATGCGGCTCGTGACGATCGCCTGGCCCGAGCGGTCGAGGATCTCGCCCCGCGGCGCCGGTATCGGCAGGTCGCGCACGCGGTTGACGTCGGCCTGGCGGACGTACTGTTCGCCGGTCAGGATCTGCAGATACCACAGGCGGAAGAAGATCACGCCGAAGAACACCATCGCCACGCCGCCGAGGATCGCCACGCGCAGCGCGAGCTGTGGCGAGACCGGAAGGCGGGGGTCGCTCGGACGTACGCGTTCGATCGCGCTCATCTAGGCGCCATCTCCACGGGCCATGCCCGCTCGTGGGCGCTCATGAGCGCGAGAGCGGGCTCAACCCGCCGGTCGTGTACGCACGGCGGCGTCGGCGTCGGCGCGGATCCTCGGGGAGCGCACCCTCCAGGCTGCGGCGCACGATCGCCCACATCGGCAGCGCGGCGATCGTGTTGACCACGACCCCCACGACGATCTGGCGCAGCAGCTCGAGGCTGACCGGAGCGTCGACCCCGAGCATGAACTCCATCAGCGAGTACCCCACGAGCGACACCGCGGAGGCGCCCGCGCCGACCAGCAGCGGGGTCAGCGCGGCCTGCGGGTCGCGCAGCTCGCGCAGGCGGCCGCACCAGTAGCCGATCAGGGTGAAGATCAGCGAGGTCACGCCGAGCGTCTGCAGCAGCGCGAGGTCCACGAGCAGTCCCACCGCGAAGCCGTTGACGGCCCCGATCGTGGAGCCGCAGAGTAGGCCCACGAAGGCGACCAGCAGCGGCGAGAGATCGACGTTGACGCCGAACACGGGCACCTCCGAGACGGCGCCGATCTGGAAGAAGACGACCGCCACGCCGAGCACGGCTACTCGCAGCAGCAGCGCGCTCGAGCTGTTCTGGGAGCTCATCGGCGGACCCTCCAGGCGCGCGCGAAGGGACGCTCGCCCGCCGTTGGCATGACTGCGCGGGCGCTCATCCGCCGGCTCCGGTGGAGGCGAGCTGTTCGGCGGGGCTCGAGCCCGCGCTCGACCCCTGCCCGGGCGGCAGCGCGATCAGCGCGCCGGCGAGGTTCGCCGCGCGCGAGCCGCGCGCGGCGGTGAGCACCTGCACGATGTCGAGGTTGTGCAGGTTCGCGGTCGGGTGCACGTTGACCGACGTGTAGCCGGTTTCTTCGTTCATCGAGCTGACCTGGCCGATCACGATGCCGGGCGGATACAGCGATTCGTCGCCGCTGGAGACGGTGCCCGACGTGACGACGTATTCGCCGTTCTGGGCCTGGGTGTTGGCGGGCAGGTACTGCAGCAGCAGGTCGTTCGGGTCTCCCACCTTCGGCTGGACGATGCCGGTGGTGCGGCTCGTGCCGATCCGCGCGGAGACCCCCATGGTGCTGTCGGTGATGAGGTCGACCTGGGCGGCATCGGAGGCCACCTGGGCGACCTTGCCGACGAGGCCTTCGCTGTTGACCACGGGGTCGTTGACGTGCACGCCGGCTGCTTCGCCCTTGTCGATCGTGACGGTCGAGTACCAGATGTTCGGAGACTTCGCCACCACGGTGGCGGTCACGGGGCGGTATTCGCCCACGCCGAGCTGGTCCACGTGGTAGAGGGCCAGCAGCTGGCGATAGGAGCGTTTTTCGGCCTGGTCGGCAACGAGTTCGGCGCGCAGCCTCGCGTTCTGCTTGCGCAGCTGGTCGCGCTGGCTTTTCGCGTCGAGCGTTTCCCCGATCGAGCCGAACAGGTCGCGGACCGGCTTCAGCGCCTTGTTGGCGCCGTCCTGGATCGGGGAGACGACGCTCAGGAACGCCCGCTGCACACCGTGCAGGCGTCCGCCGGGGGCCTCGCCGAAGTATGCGGTGAGAAGCAGCAGTGAGAGCACCACGAGCAGGATCAGGACCGCTCGCCGACGCCGGACCGTCTTGTCGTACACCGATGACTACCTTCCGAAGCGTTCAGGGGACAGAGTACCCACGGGGCGGGCGGCGCGAGTGCGGGTGGGTGAGCGGCCGGCGCGGAGGTGCGCCCCGCTCACCGACGGCGCCGGTTTCGGGAGGTGCGGTTGGAGCGGTGGATCGCCTCGAACTCCTCCAGCGAGCGCCCCGAGCCGACCGCCACGCATGTCAGCGGCGACTCGGCGAGGTGCGCCGGCATCTGCGTCTCCTCGCGCAGCCGCTCGTCCAGACCCTGCAGCAGCGAACCGCCCCCGGCCAGCATGATGCCACGGTCCATGATGTCCGAGGCCAGCTCGGGCGGCGTGCGGTCGAGCGTCTCCTTGACCGCTTCGATGATCTGGTTGAGCGGTTCCTCGAGCGCCTGGCGGATCTCCTCGCTGGTGAGCACGACGGTCTTGGGCAGCCCCGCGACCATGTCCCGGCCGCGGATCTCGGCCTGCAGCTCCTCGGGCATCGGGCAGGCCGAGCCGATCTCGAGCTTGAGCTCCTCGGCGGTCTGCTGGCCGATGAGCAGCTTGTACTCTTTCTTGGCGTAGTTGATGATCGCCTCGTCCATCTCGTCGCCGCCCACCCTGATGGACTGCGAGACCACAATCCCGCCGAGCGAGATGACCGCGACCTCGGAGGTGCCGCCGCCGATGTCCACGACCATCGATCCAGTCGGCTCGCCGACCGGCAGGCCGGCGCCGATCGCGGCTGCCATCGGCTCCTCGATCAGGTAGGCGGTGCGCGCGCCCGCCGACAGGCACGCCTCCTCGACCGCGCGCTTCTCCACGCCGGTGACCCCCGACGGCACGCATACGACCACGCGGGGATGGGCCCAGCGGTTCTGGTGGACCTTCTGGATGAAGTGCCTGAGCATCTGCTCGGTGACGTCGAAGTCCGCGATCACGCCGTCCTTCAGCGGCCGGATCGCCTGGATCGTGCCGGGCGTGCGCCCGAGCATGCGCTTGGCCTCGATGCCCACGGCGTGGACTTCGCCGCTGCGCGAGTCGATCGCCACGACGCTCGGCTCGGAGAGCACGATCCCGCGGCCGCGCACGTAGACGAGCGTGTTCGCGGTGCCCAGGTCGACCGCCATGTCGCGACCGCCGAACCCTGTCAGATAGCTGAAGATTCCCATTGAGAGAGAGGGGCCACGCCTGATTCCGTCTGGCGCCGCGTGGTCGCGGCGCGTCCGGCGGCCAGCGCTGATCGGGGGCGGACCCGAGGGGCAGTCTAGCGAACGGCCGCCCGCGGCCGGCCGCGCTGCCACGCGCTTTGCAGGCGAAAAGCCGGCTGCGGGCGCCTGATGCCGGGCTCGCCGGGCGGCGCCCGACACGCCCCCTCAGGACCCTCCCAGCAGCTCGGGGTAGAGGTCCAGCAGCGTCGCCAGCGGCAGGCCGACGACGTTCTCGTAGTCGCCGCTGACCGTGCGCACGAGCGCTGCGCCCGCGCCCTGGATCGCATAGCCGCCGGCGCGCCCGCGCCACTCGCCCGTCGCCAGATACCAGTCGATCTGTCCCTCCTGCAGGCGCCTGAAGGTGACCTGCGTGCGGGCGAGCGCGGTGCGCTCCTCCCCGGCGAGCAGCAGCACGAGCCCGCTCAGCACCTCATGCGTCCGGCCGCTGAGGGCGCGCAACGTGGCGCGCGCCGCGCAAACGTCCGGGGGCTTTCCGTAAAGGACCCCGTCGAGCGCGACCATCGTGTCGCACCCGAGCACGACCGCGCGCTCGCCCTCGCGGCGCACGGCCAGAGCCTTGCGACGAGCGTTCTCGACGGCGAGCAGCGCCGGGTCGCCCTGCGCGCTTGTCCCCCGCAGGGGTAGCTCGGCGACGTCGGCCGGCCTGACTTCGAAGCTGACGCCCAGGCGCCGCAGGATCGCCTGCCGCTGCGGCGAGGCGGAGGCGAGGATCAGCTCGTGCCGGTTGGCGGCTACGGCTGCAGGTCCTCGAAGAACAGCGCCGCCTCGCGGGCTGCGGCAGCGGCCGAGTCCGAGCCGTGGACCAGGTTCTGACCCATTTCGATAGCGAAGTCGCCGCGGATCGAACCCGGAGCGGCTTCCAGCGGGTTGGTCGCGCCGATCACCTGGCGCGCCGCGCCGACCGCGGCGGGACCCTCGAGCACCATCGCCAGGATCGGTCCGGAGGTGATGAAGTCGACCAGCTCGCCGAAGAACGGGCGCTCGGCGTGCTCGGCATAGTGGCGCTCGGCGAGCTCCCTGGAGACGGTCATGTGCCTGAGCGCGGCGATGCGCAGCCCCTTGCGCTCGAAGCGGGCGATGATCTCGCCGCTCAGACCCCGGGCGAAGGCGTCGGGCTTTACGAGGATCAAAGTGCGGTCCATGGGTTCCCTTTCGGTTGAGCAGGGCTCAGGAGGTAGGGCGCGGCCGCCGTGCGCGTCCGGTGCCACGCGGCCTCACCGCCGGCTCGGCGGCAACGGCCGGCTCGGTCGCGATCGCCGGCTCGGTGGTGATCGTGGGCGCCACGTCTTCGGCCTCCTCCTCGCCGGAAACGGTGCTGCCGAGATCGGAGAGGTCGGACTCCAGCGCCGGCGTCGAGCGCCGGCGCCTGCGCGGCGGTGCGATGCCCGGCACGTCGGCCTCGCAGTAGGGGCAGATCGTCCACGCCTGGTCCAGCGGCCGCGAGCAGCTCCCGCAGCGCTCCTTGAGCTTGCGCAGACAGCTCGGGCAACGGATGAAGTCACGCTCGACGCGGTAGTCGCAGTGCGGGCACAGCGTCTCGTCGAGCTGGTGCAGGCGCGCCTCGGCGGCCTGCATCTCCAGCTCGCGCTCGTGCACGTCCTCGAGGTACTCGGGCGGGCGCAGGATCATGTACACGATCGTCCCCACGAATGGGAACAGCGACGCGGCCGTCGCGCACCAGACCATCACCGGATCGACGATCCGCCGGCGCGCATCGGCGTAGGTCCAGTAGATCAGCGAGAAGTACAGGACGACGACGAACAGCAGCAGCAGATCCACGGCCAAGCTCAGGCCGCTGCTTTCGATACCGAAATATGCCAGGGGAAGCATCGGCGGGCTGAGTTTAGAGAAACAGACGGCCGAATCCGTAGCCAGCGGCGAAGAATACGAGGATCACGAGCGCCACGATCAGCGCGACCGCACCGATCATCGTCAACACCGAGGGACCCTCGTCGTTCATCGCCGTCCGCTCCCCGGCTGTGCCGGCGCGCTGACGGCTGCGCCCTCGCGCGCGCGGGCGATCAGCTCACCGACGAGGTACACCGAGCCCGTGGCCAGCACCGCGCCCGCATGCTGCCGCGCCCAGTCGCGGGCGGCTGCGAGGGCCTGCGCCGGCCGCGGCTCGCAGATCACCGCATCGAAGCCGAGCTGGCGGGCGAGGGACTGCAGCGCGGCGGGCGACAGCGCGCGACTGGACCGGGGCGCGGTGAACCACGCCCGCTCGCACAGCGGCAGCAGCGCACCCAGCATCGCCGCTGCATCCTTGTCCTCGAGCACGCCGAGCACGAGCGCGAGCGGGCCGGCCCCCAGAACCTCCGGCAGCGACTCCACGAGCGCACCCACCGCGTCGGGATTGTGCGCCCCGTCGAGGATCGTCGGAGGGTCCCGGTCGACGAGCTGAAGGCGCCCGGGGATGGTCACGGCGGCGGCCGCCGCTTGCACGGCCGGCTCGCTCGCCGCGATCCCAGCGCTCGCCAGATAGGCCTCGGCGGCGGCGCGGGCGAGGGCGAAGTTGCGCCGCTGGAAGGCGCCGGGCGCGCGCGGCAGCGTGCCGCTCGGCGGCGCGGGCGCGACGATGCGCGCATCCCGCTCGCCCGCGATCCGCTCGGCAACCGCGCGCGCGGGCGGCGGCAGCTCGGCCGCCAGCACGAGCGTCGCCCCGGGTGCCACGACGGCGAGCTTCTCCTCGGCGATGTTGGCGAGCGTGGGGCCAAGCCAGCGGGTGTGCTCGAGCCCGACGCTCGTCAGGACCGTCACGTCCGCGTCGATCACGCTGGTCGCGTCGTAGCGTCCGCCCAGCCCCGCCTCGACGACCGCCACGTCCACCCCCTGCTCGGCCATCTCCCACAGCGCGGCAGCGGTCAGCAGTTCGAACTGCGTGACGTGGTCGTCCTCGGAGAGCGTGCGGTTGACGCGCTCGGCGGCCCGGCTCGCGTGGGCGATCGCGCGCGCGAAGTGCTCGGGGTCGAGCTCCCGCTCGGCGATCTGCACGCGTTCGCGGTAGCGCACGAGGTGAGGCGAGAGGTAGGCCGCGGTGCGCAGGCCGTGGCGCTGCAGGATCGCGGCGACCATCCGCGTGGTGGATGACTTCCCGTTGGTGCCGAGCACGTGGATCGTGTCGAAGCGCCGCTCGGGCGAGCCGAGCGCGGTCATCATCCGCCGCATCCGGTCCAGCCCGAAGCGCATCCCGAACAGCTCGAGCGAGCGCAGCTGGGCTTCGGCCCGTGCCTCGGTCCACGCGGGTGTGTTGGCCGGCGCGCCCGCGCCGCGACGCCCCTGCTCGACACCGGCGCCCGGTTGCGCGCGGACGTGCCCGCTGGCGGTGTTGCGATCGCCGGTGGGCTTGCAGGGTCGCATCTGGGAGTGGCCCGGGCGGCGCCCGACGCGGCTATGCGCCGGGATGCTCGCGCAGGTAGTCGATGAACAGTGGTCGCAGAGCCTCGCCGAGCGCGCCGTCACCGCTGTGCAGGGCGTCTTTGATGAGGCCTTTGGAGAACTGGATGTCGAAGTCGGCCTCGCCGACGTCGCCGCGTGCGCTCTCGGCCGCGGGGATCATCTCGAGCAGCCTCCAGAAGAACTTCACGTCCAGGTGTCGCTCGGCGCGGCGGACGGAGCGGTCGTGCAGCTCCTGGGTGGACAGCGCGTCGAGGTCCTCGCTCATCGCGCCCCCCGCCCGCATCGCCGCCGATGCACCTCTGCGCGAGCCATCAGCGCCGCCTGCGTCCCCGGCGCCCGGGGCCGAGCAGCGGCAGCATCTCGCGACCCATGCCGACCGCGTCGAGCTTGCCGATCAGCGTGCGCAGCTCCTCGCGCTCGCGCCCGCTGAGCCTGCCGGGCCAGCCGCGGGAGTCGCGCAGCAGGATCGCCAGGCGCGAGCGGTCCTTCTCGGAGAGCTCGCTCACGCGCCTGCCGACGACCAGCCCCAGCTGCAGCAGGACCGCCCACGGCAGCACGCGGCGTCGTGTCTGCTTGGAGCTGGGAGAGGAGCGTCGCATGGCGCCGATCCTAGCGGGCCGCATCGGCAAAGGCGCGGCGCGGTGGCCGGCGCGAGGGCCCTGCGACGGCGCACGTTTGCTGCGGCCCGCTGCGCGGGCCTCAGGCAGACTCCTCCCGCAGCCCCTCCTCGGGCTCTTCGGGCGCGGCTTCGGTGACGAGCGTCGGCGTGAGCCCCTTCTCGACCGTCTCCTTGGTGACCACGCACTTCTTCACGTCGCGCCGCGAGGGCAGCTCGAACTGCACCTCCAACAGGATCTCCTCGATGATCGAGCGCAGCCCGCGCGCACCGGTTTCGCGCGCGAGGCCCTTCTCGGCGACGGCAACGAGCGAGTCGTCGGAGAACACGAGCTCGATGCCGTCGAAGGAGAAGAAGCGCTGGAACTGCTTGACCAGCGCGTTGCGCGGCTCCACCAGGATCGAGACGAGGTCCTCGCGCGTGAGCTGGTGAACCGCGGACATCACGGGCAGGCGGCCGATGAACTCGGGGATCAGGCCGTACTCGATCAGGTCCTCGGGCAGGCAGTGCTCGAAGATCAGCCCGGGGTCGCGCTCGGACTTGGTCTCGATCGCCGCGGCGAAGCCCACGCCTTTGTTGCCGATGCGGCGCTCGATCACCTTGTCGAGGTTGGCGAACGCGCCGCCGCAGATGAACAGCACGTTGGTCGTGTCGATCGTCAGGAACTCCTGGTGGGGAT
>Ga0209415_10014086_pt1 | contig 13084 bp, 9 predicted proteins | sample PeaSoiSIISIP2007_FD_187696 | JGI IMG/M metagenome (GOLD analysis project Ga0209415, IMG submission 187696) | Peat soil microbial communities from Weissenstadt, Germany - SII-SIP-2007 (SPAdes) (version 2) | ecosystem: Environmental > Terrestrial > Soil > Wetlands > Peat | place: Germany... | reverse complement strand
ATCGGGTCATCGGGCCATCTAAAGTCAAGAGCTTTTGACCTTCGATCAACCGATCACCCGATGGTCAGATCACCCGATTCTTTTACGTTGGCATCCGGAGAATTAGATAGCCTCCAAGGAAGCCGAAGACTAAGTCCGGGGACCAAGCCGCGACCGTGGGTGGGAGTTGGCTGAAATTGCCCATCGCCTCGAACAAACCAGAGATCATCCAATAGACCAAGCCGATACCGATGGCGGTCGCAACTCCTGTCAACGTGGAACGCTTTCCGGCGGAGAGCGCGAACGGAATGGCGAGGACGGCCATCACGAATGTGATCAGCGGATAGGCAATCTTCTTTTGCAGTTGCACGCGCAGCCGCACCACGTCGAAGCCGCTCTGCTCCAGATCGTAAATGTAGCGGCGCAGTTCGTCGTAGCTCATTTCCGAAGACTGTTTGATTTCCTTCTTGAAGTAGGCGGGCGCTTCGGCGAGTTCGGGGAAGGTAGTGGCATCGAACTTGCGATAGCTCTCGATGGCGGAGCCGTTCAGGCTGCGCTCCCATCCTTGCTCGTAAACCCAGCGGCCCATGGAGCTCGACCAGTGTGCGCGGTCGGCGGTGATGCGGTGCGTGATCTGGAAGGTGTGTGGATCGAACTGGAAAACGGAGATGCCGCCGAAAACATCGCGGTCGGGGTCGAAGAATTGATAGTAGTAGATATCGGAGTGCTGCCCGAAGATCCACTTGCGGTCGGGGCGAAGGTAGGTCTGGGCGGGCTTACCCTTGATTTGGTTTCGCAGGGCGTCCTGCCGCTTGTTGGTGTAGGGAAGATAGAGTTGGTCGGAAAGAAAAAGCACGCCGGCCACCAGGCTCGAAGCGATCAGGACAGGAACGACGACGCGGTAAAGGCTGATGCCGGTGGCCTTGATTGCCGTGATTTCGTTAGTCCGCTGCAGCAGACCGAAGGTGACCAGCACTGCCAGCAGCATGCTGAGCGGCGCAATCGGATAGTAAAGGAAGTAGGGCGTGACGTTGAGCAAGTATTCGCCCACGGTGATCGGCGAGACCTGATTCCGCAAGATGTCGCCGAGCAACTCGAACAGGGTGAAGACCAGCAGCAGCATTACGAAAGCGGCGACGATCATGGCAAAGTAGAGAGCAAAGTCACGCAGCACATACTCGTCGAGGATGGTTGGGAAGCGAAGATTGAATAGGCGACGGCGACCGGGCAGAGTGTGATTGACGCCGTGGTTGGCGCCGCCGGTAAGCCCGGGCCGAGACGCCTCGCCGTTCTCTGGCAGCGCCGGCAAGCCGGGTGACGAAGATTGACCCACCGCAGCTTTGGCCCCTGCTCTTATAAGCCTTGACGTCTTGAGTCTTGACGCTTTATACCAAGCGCGGAACCCAGCCAACTCGATCGGTCGGCGTTCCGATTGCCACAACAGAAAAACTCCTCCCACAAAGAACACGAGGTCGGCGAGCCAAACGCCGGCGGCCGGTGAAAGGTGTCCCTGTTTCGCAAAGGACACTCCAATCAAAGAAATCGAATAGTAGAGAAAGACCAGCAGAATCGTCAGGACAAGTCCGCTGGACTTGCCGCCTTTTTTCGACGAGAGGCCAAGCGGAATGCCGACCAGGGCAAGCACGATGCAGGCAGTCGGCAGTGCGAGGCGGCCATGGTATTCGATCAGGTACAGGCGGCGGGTGGTGGGGTTGGCAGTGCGTGCATTGCGCAGAAGGTCGGCAACTTTCATTTCATGGAGCGATGCGACTTCGTGTTCCTGACTGTTCTGCGCCGCGGGAATTTGGATCGGGATGTCGGTGGTCTGAAACGTGTCAATCGTGTATTGGTCCGCATTCTTGGGATCGCTCTCGTGAGTGGAACCGTTGCTGAGATGCAGGTCCAGGGTATCGGGCCCTTGGCTGACCAGCAGGCCTTCACGCGCCAGGCTGATGCTGGGCGCGGATGCGTCGGTCAAGTCGGCGAGGAACACGCCTTTCCACAGAGCCCCGCCGGACATGGCTTTGGCATCCTGCACATAGAGGACTTTTTTCGGAAATTCTTCGTAGAACACCCGGGGCTGGACTTCGAAAGAAGCCTGCGAAGATTTGAGACGGTCCTGAAGTTGTCCGAGAGCGGCGAGCGAGCGGGGCGCGAGATAGACGCTGTTCGCGAGTGCGAGCAGCCAGGCCACCACCACGAAAATTGAGATCACGCGCAGGAAGTACCAGACGCCGAGGCCGCTGGCGCGCATGGCGGTGATTTCGCTGTCCGCGGCCAGACGGCTAAGTCCGATGAGGATGCCGACCAGCACGCCCATGGGAATGGTGTAGGTGAGCGCGCCGGGGACGGTGAAAAAGAACACTTCTGCTACGCTGGGCAGTGGAGCGCTGTTGCGAACCACCAGTTCGAGAATGAGGTCGAGAGCGCGGGTGAAAAGAACAAAAGTGAAAACCGCCGCGCCGATCAAGGCGTGAGAGACGACTTCGCCCAGAATGTAGCGGGTGAGGATGCGCATCCGCAAATTGGTTGAACTCAATTGCGAGTCTAGCATGAAACGGGCGCGGCACTAGATTTGCAATGAGCGCCGTGTTCATAGAGAATGCCCATTCGCCTCGCGAAGCGGGACTGCGAGATTTTTTTGGCCGGAGGAAAGATGAATCTGCGTCGTGTAGTTGCATTGTCGGTGTGGTGGGCGATCCCGGTGCTGGCGTGGTCGCAGCCGCCTGCGGAAATGAAAACGGTGACCGACCGGCTATCCGCTTCGATTTACAACGGGCCCTCGATGACAACTTTGGGAGAACTCGCGGACGGTATCGGCGGGCGGTTGACGGGCTCTCCCGCTTACGTGCGTTCCACCGAATGGGCAGTGACGAAGTTCCGGAGCTACGGGATCCAGAATGTAAAGCTGGATCCGTTCACGATTCCAGCAGGCTGGCAGCGCGGGACGGCGACGGGTGCGATGCTGTCGCCGTTGTCGCGTCCGCTGAACGTTGCATCGTTGGGCTGGGGACCGTCTACGCCCGCGGGCGGCGTGCAGGGCTCGGTCGTGCTGGTCGCGGACGTCTCGCCCGAGGCGTTGAAATCTCGCGAAGGCGAGGTGCGGGGGAAGATTGTTCTGCTCGATACCACCAAGATTTACGCGGAGGGCTACGGAAAGGCCATGCCGAAACTGGAGGCGGCGTGGAGCGCATTTCAGAAGTCGGGCGCGCTGGCGGTGCTGACTCCCGATCGCGACCGAAACAACGTCATCAATGCGCACGGCGTGGGTTGGACCGCGACGCTGCTGCCGCTTCCGGGAATCGAGATCGGCATGGAAGACGCCAAGCTCATTCAGCGAGAGTCGGAGCGCGGGCCGGTCACCATCCAATTGGCGGTCGAGAACAAAACTTCGGGAGAGATAACCGTCAACAACGTGGTGGCCGAGATTCGAGGCAGCGAGCGGCCGGACGAGTGGATCCTGATCGGCGCGCACCTGGACTCGTGGGACTTCGGCACGGGCGCGCAGGACAACGGCACGGGCGCGGTCAGCGTCCTCGAAATCGGCCGCGCGCTGATGACGCTCGGCAAAGCGCCGCGGCGCAGCATTCGTCTTGCTCTCTGGGGCGGAGAAGAAGAGGGAGTGCTCGGGTCGTATGCCTACACGCAGTCGCACAAGAACGAGTTGGACAAGTGCGTGGCCGTCCTGAATACCGACAATGGCGCGGGGCATCCGAAGGGATGGAAAGTAGAAGGCCGCGAAGATCTGAGAAAGGCGATGCAGCCTTGGAGCGACGGCCTCCTGAAAAACGTGAACGGCGGCGATCTTTCGCTGGAAACATCGTACGACACCGACCACGGTCCGTTTATGTTGCAGGGAATTCCGGCGCTCGATTTGTGGGTGGATATGACGCACTATATGGAGATCCATCACAAATCAAGCGACACGCTCGATAAAGTCGATTCGCTCGACTTCAAGGGCGGGGAGGTGATTGTAGCGGTGACCGCCTATGCGATCGCACAAAGCGAAACGCCAATCGCTCCCCACATTGATCACGCAGCGGTGGGCGAAATCCTGAAGAAAGCGAAATTGGACGAAATGCTGGAGCACGTGGGGGTGTGGAAACCCTGATTGCCTGCGCTCAGACGGCAATGCCATGTGCTACGGTGCTGGCGAAGAACGACACGGAGTGTCCACTCGGCCAATGCTCGCTCGAATTTCCACTGCGCTACTGGCATTCATTTTGGCTGAAGGGGTGCCATTACACGCTCAAGATCAGCCCCCGAGTGTTGACACTGCGGAACCGATCGCAACCGATCGACCCGCAGTTACGAACTCCAGCGTGGTGGTCCCACCTGGCAGCCTGCAGGTGGAGAATGGCTTCCTTGAAACTAGCAGCCAGGGGCAGAGCGTCGTAGATGGTCCGGAGAGCTTAGTACGTTTTGGTATCGCCAAGAGGACTGAGTTGCGTTTCACCGTGCCGGACTACTTCCACAACCTCAACACCGGCGGCGGTTCGGGATTCGGCGACTTTGCTTTTGGAGTAAAACAACAACCCGGCCCCACACCCGGTAAATTCGATGTATCCGTGATCCTGTTCCTCAGCTTCCCGACGGGCGCCAACGGGGTGTCCAGCGGCGGTTACGATCCGGGATTGCAAGTGCCCTGGTCGCGCGCGCTCTCCGCCAACTGGACGGCGGCCGGAATGTTCTCCGTCTACTGGCCCACACAGGGCCGCACGAGAAACGTGACCGGCGAGTCTACATTCCTGTTCGATCGGCAATTGACCAAACCCTGGGATGCATTTATCGAATATGCGGGTGACTTTCCGGAAGTTGGTGGGCCGCGACACTTGCTGCACTTCGGGACCGCTCTGAAGATTGGCCAGCAGCAACAGATTGACTTCCACGTCGGGGTGGGCCTATCGTCGGCGGCAGTTGATCATCTCATCGGAATCGGCTATTCGTTCCGCGTTCAGGCGATCCGTCGCTAGTGGGCTTCCATGCGAACTTATTTTTTTTCTTTCGCCCGAGGCGGAACTAGAATGCTTTAAGCGGAACAAGTAGGGCTGGTGGATCTCTACAGTGCAATTCAATACGTGTTGTTTGGCACCATCGTCACCGTCCTGGTGGAGCCCTTGGGCGGGTACATGGAACGGGTCTTTTCCAGGCAGCGCACCTTTCTCGATCGGTTATGCCTTCCAGTTGAGCGGCTTGTCTATCGCATTACTGCGGTCGATCCCAATGCGGAGATGACCGGCAAGGAATATGCGACGTGTTTCGTGCTCTTTGGATTAGCCGGCACGTTCCTGCTGTATGCCATTCTCAGAATGCAGCAGTTTCTTCCCTGGTTTTTCCCGCAATACCAGACAACGCCGTTATCTGCTGACCTGGCTCTGAATACGGCAATCAGCTTCGCGACGACCACTACCTGGCAAGCCTACGCGGGCGAGAACACGATGAGCTATTTCAGCCAGATGGTGGGACTCTGCGCCCAGAACTTCCTGGCTGGTGCTGCGGGCTTAGCGGTGGGAGTAGCCTTCATCCGCGGTCTTGCCCGGCAAGTCTCCGGCACGCTCGGCAACTTTTGGGTTGATTTGACACGCGGCCTGCTCTGGATACTGTTGCCCGGGGCATTGCTAGGCGCCATGCTGCTCGTCGGGCAAGGCGTTCCCATGAACTTCCACCGCTACGCCGTCGCCACCACCGTCGAGGGCGCCAAGCAGGTCATACCGCAGGGTCCAGTAGCAGCACTCGAGATCATCAAGAATCTGGGCACCAATGGCGGCGGCTTCTTCAACGCGAATGGCGCTCATCCGTATGAGAATCCCACCCCATTCACAAACTTTCTTGAAATGCTGGCGATCGTGCTCCTGCCTGCCGCATTCACGAACACCTTCGGCAGGATCGTTGGTCAGCCTCGACAAGGCTGGCTTCTCTATTACGTGATGCTGCTTCTCTTCGGATGCGGACTGCTCTTCGCACATCACTTTGAACAAGGAGCGGATCCCCATCACGCAGGTGTGGACTTCAGGAATACTAGTTCCCAGTCTGGTGGAAACATGGAAGGCAAAGAGGTGCGCTTCGGCATCGGTGGTTCGAGCCTGACGGCTGTGGTTACATCCAACACGGCTACGGGATCAAACAACTCCATGCACGACAGCTACACCTCGCTCGGGGGAATGGTTTTGCTGATAAACATGCTGCTCGGAGAGCTCATATTCGGAGGCCTAGGAACCGGCCTTTACAGTATGGTCATGGCGGCTGCGATCGCTGTGTTTCTCGCGGGGCTCATGGTTGGGCGCACGCCTGAATACCTGGGAAAGAAGATAGGTCCGGCGGAGAACAAAATGATCATGCTGTACGCCTTGGCTGCGCCGCTGGTCGTCCTCCCGCTCACCGCGATTGCTGTGAGCACCAGGGCGGGACTGTCGGGGTTGACGGTCAACGGCGGCCCGCATGGTTTCACGGGGATTCTGTTTGCTTATACTTCCTGCTTCGCCAACAACGGCCAGAGCTTTGCCAGTCTGAATGCGAACATTCCGTTCTACAACCTCACCACGGCATTCGCGATGATGGTCGGCCGGTTCGGCTTGGCGATTCCTGCGTTGGCATTGGCAGATCTATTTGGTCGCCAGAGGAGCACCCCTTCTTCTTCGGGAACGCTTCCGACTCATTCTTTTTCGTTCGGGGTCCTGCTTACAACTTGCCTGATCATCATGGTGGCGCTGAGCTATCTTCCTGCCCTGGCTCTCGGTCCTCTATTGGAACGCCTGCTTTTGGGAAGGTAGTCCTCGCCAGATAGTCTACGCAAATTAGTCTAAGGCCGCGAGATCGCGGTGGAGCTCTCCAGCGCGGCCTGGCGAGCGCGCAACTCTCTCAACTCTTCTTCGCCGAGTTTTTCGGCGCAGCCGGCCACTGTCCGCATTCCGTGCTCGACGAGTATCCGGCGGAACTCCGGATCGGGCGTGGAGGCGGCGATGTCACCGAGAGCTCGCAGCAGCCGCAAACTGACGGCCACGTCGGTCTTCGAATACATGCGGATCTGCTCCAAGGCTGCGTCCAGCAGGCGCTCGAAGTGAATCCATCCAATGCTGGCGCGAACGATGCCCGGCGGATCGTAGAGCAGATCCTCCGGCGGCTCTCGCGACGCGAAGCGGATCAGAATGCGGCTCAACTGATCGATGCAGTTGATGGCGGTGGTGGGGTCGTTGACAGCGGGCGAAATTGCCTTTAGCGCTACATCGACAATCTGCAGGACGCCAAACTCCACATCCTGCTGCAACGTTCTGGTCGGCCCGAAGTCGAACGCGGCCAGCAGCTCGGCGGTTCCTTCGGGGGACAGGCGGTTCCCCTTGGAAACCATCATCAGCGGAATTCCCGCCGGGACGAAGTGGCCGACCCGGCGCAGAACACGAATGGTGACGTGGTATTGCTTCGCCAGGGCGATCAGCCGTCGCGTATCGACGAAACGAATGTAGCCGGAATCATGGCTCAAGACGGCCACCTCGCTGGGGTTGGGCCGGAGCGGTTCAGCGTCCTTTACGTGGTGGTCCAGCAGGTGCGGCCACGGCATAAGATCATCGATCATGGCTTCGGTTTCTTCCGCGATTCTGTCGACGATGTGATTGACACTGATGGCCTGCGAGATGTGGTGAATGAAGAAGAGCAGCAACCCGACACAGATCAGTGCCAACACCATCGCACCCAGGACGGTGGCTACGGGCGCGAACGCGTGAGGAAGTGAGCGTGCCGCGGGAAGCGCCGCCATGCAGTACAAGAAAGTTCCGAGGAAGATACCAAGCGTCCATTGCGTGACGCGGTCTCGGGAAAAGCTGACGATGATGCGCGGGGAGAACTGCATCGATGCCAGGGTGAGCGTCATCAGCAGGATGGCGAACACGATCGATACCACCGTCATGATGGAGGCGGCGATACCGGCCAGAATGACCTGGGCGACTTGCGGGTCGGCGTGCGAAGGGAATAGGACAGTCGGCACCCAGGCGCTGGTGAGCGGAAGTTCCTCCTCCAACCACGACAGGAACCCGCCCGCGCAACCGAGCGTCAGCGCGATGGTCAGCGGGCGAATCAAGAAGCCGCCACGCAGGTTATACATGGCGTGGCGAAACATCAACGTGAGGCTCTTCCTCATGGCTCTATCGCTTCAAGAAGGTTGAGGTCAAAATATCACGATTGAAAGCCGCGGCTGCGTGCGCTTCCCGTTGCCACTATGCTTTTCTTAAGAACAGCGCTCCCAGCGGAGGCAGGGTTAGCCGCAGCGCATAGGGGCGGCCGTGGGTTTTTATGGGGAGCGCCTCGGCGCCTCCCATGTTGCCGGAGCCGCTGCCGCCATATTCGCGGGCGTCGCTGTTGAGAATTTCCTTCCAGTAACCAGGCGTAGGCACGCCTACCATGTATCCCAGTCTGGGAACGGGCGTGAAGTTGCACACGACGAGCACGGGGTTTTCGTCGTCCTTGCCTTTGCGCAGCAGCGAGACGATGCTGGCCGGCGCGTCATTACAGTCCACCCATTCAAAGCCCTTGGGATCGTTATCGAACCAGTGCAGCGGAGATTCGCTGCGATAGACACGGTTGAGTTGCTCCACCCAGTTCATCAGACCGCGGTGCAGCGAGTATTCCAGCACGTTCCAATCGAGGCTGCGATCGTGCGACCACTCGCTGACCTGGCCGAACTCGCAGCCCATAAAGAGCAGTTTCTTGCCAGGCTGCGCGAACATGTAGGCAAACAGCAGGCGCAGGTTGGCGAATTTCTGCCATTCGTCCCCGGGCATTTTGCCGATCAGGGAACCTTTTCCGTGCACGACTTCGTCGTGGCTCAACGGCAGCACGAAATTCTCGTGGAACGAATAAAGCATGCGAAAGGTCAGCAGGTTGTGGTGATACTTGCGATGGATGGGATCGTTTTGGAAATAGTTGAGCGTGTCGTGCATCCAGCCCATGTCCCATTTCATGCCGAATCCCAGGCCGCCGAGATGGGTTGGCCGCGAAACCATGGGGTAGGACGTGGACTCTTCGGCGAAGGTCTGAATATCCGGATGCTCCTTGTAGGCTTCGAGATTGAAGCGGCGCAGAAAGTCGATGGCCTCAAGGTTCTCGCGTCCACCAAACTGGTTGGGAATCCATTCGCCTTGCTTGCGCGAGTAGTCGAGATAGAGCATGGAAGCGACGGCGTCAACGCGCAGGCCGTCGACGTGATACTTGTCCAGCCAGAACATGGCGCTCGACATCAGAAAGCTGCGCACTTCGCTGCGGCCGTAATTGAAGATCATCGTCTTCCAGTCGGGATGGAAGCCCTGGCGTGAGTCAGAGTGCTCGAACAGGTGCGTGCCATCGAAGAAAGCGAGGCCGTGGCCGTCGGAAGGGAAGTGCGATGGCACCCAGTCGAGAATGACGGCGATACCGTGCTGGTGCAGGTAGTCGATCAGATACATGAAATCCTGCGGCGTGCCGTAACGCGAAGTGGGAGCGAAGTAGCCGGTGGTTTGATATCCCCAGGAGCCGTAGAAAGGATGCTCCATGATGGGGAGCAGTTCGACGTGGGTGAATCCCAGTTTATTCACGTAGTCGGCAAGGCGCGGCGCGATTTCGCGATAGGTGAGCGAACGATTATGCTCCTCGGGCACGCGCATCCACGAGCCGAGATGAACTTCGTAGATCGACATGGGCGCGTGTAGTGAGTTAACGGCCGTGCGCTTCTGAAGAAAGGCGCCGTCATTCCAGGTGTAGTCGAGGTCCCAGACCACGGAAGCTGTGCGCGGCGGCTTCTCCGTGAAAAGTCCCACTGGGTCGGCCTTTTCAGTCTCGTGCCCGTGTTTATTGGAGTCGATATGGAACTTGTATAGCGTGCCTTTGTCGATTCCGGGAATAAAGCCTTCCCAGATTCCCGACGATCCGCGAGCCTGCAGTTGATGAGTTTTTGGGTTCCATCCGTTGAAGTCTCCGACCACCGACACCCGGTTGGCGTTGGGGGCCCATACGCCGAAGACGGTGCCCTTGGTTCCGTCGGATTCCATAGGGTGAGAGCCCATCTTTTCGTAAATGCGATAGTGGCTGCCTTCGTTGAATAGATAGAAATCTTCAGCGCTCAGCAGGGAAACGTGGTAGCGGACCGGAGTTGCTTCCTGAGTTGGAGGTTTAGGGGTCATGGTTTCGTTTCGGGTCTTAGTGTAGCCCAATTCCAAGGAGACTGAAGTTCTTCTCATTCCAGCCGATGGAAGCACTGAGGCAATAGGAACCTCCAATATGATCAGTGCGATAAGCAGTCTAGCCCAACCCAACTCGACCGTGGACGCAACGCAAACCGAGCCAGCGGCAAAAGCCGTGACCTTCAGTCCGAAACCGGCCGTGTCGCGAGCGCCACCTGCCGCTCCCGTCGTTACCGATACGGTTCAGATCAGTAACGCCGCCCGGGCGATACAAGAAGCTATCGAAACCCCGGTGCAGACTGCCCGGGAAGCCCGCAGTGGAGACCGTCAGGCCCAGAGACTCTTGGCGAGAGAGGCGGCAGACAAGGTGAAGTAGCGCGCCGTTAACTCTATCGCTGTTTTCTCTTTTCACGCTGCTGGCGTGCCCAGCCTTCTTTTACGCTTTGGCGCGCGCGTCCGAACGCCAGCGCATCCGCCGGCACGTCTTCAGTGATGCAGCTGGCGGCGGCGATGTAGGCGCCGCGTCCGATCTTTACTGGCGCTACCAACGTTGAATCGCTGCCAACGAACACGCCATCTTCGATGACCGTCTGGTGCTTATTCACGCCGTCGTAATTGCAGGTGATGGTACCCGCGCCGATGTTCACCCCTTCTCCGATTTCCGCGTCGCCCAGGTAGGTGAGGTGATTTGCCTTGGAGCCCTTGCCCAGCTTGATTTTCTTGGTCTCGACAAAGTTTCCCACGTGAGCGCCTTCGCCAACTTCGCTGCCAGGACGCAGATGAGAATACGGCCCCAGCACAGCTCCCGCGCCGATGCGCGAGTCCTCCATGATCGTCCCCGGCCGCACCGTGACCCCGTCGCCGAGGATGGAATTGCCGATCACGCTGTAGGAGCGGATGCGGCAATCGGCGCCCACCTTGGTTTTGCCCAGCAATTGCACGAAGGGTTCGATGATGGTGTCGGCGCCAACTTCCACGTCACTGTCGATCACGCAGGTGTGGGGATAGAAAATCGTGACGCCTTGCTCCAGCAACTCGCGGCACTTCGCCAGTCGCAGGCGCGCATCCAGCATCATCATCTCCGCTCGGGTGTTGGTGCCGAGCACTTCGCCCGCGTCCGCGGTCTTGATCGCGACCACCTTCTTGTGCGCCCGGTGAAACACTGCCGCCATGTCCGTGAGGTAGTACTCGCCATGCGGATTCGCGGTGGAGAGACGGTCGATGTTCTGGTACAGGACTGGTCCATCGAACGCATAGACCCCGGAGTTGATTTCGCGGTTCTTCTTCTGTTGTGCGGTCGCGGATTTTTCCTCGACAATCGCCTGCACTTCGGCGCTTCCGCGCGCACCTTTGCGGATCACTCGCCCATATCCATAAGGATTCTCGAGATCGGCGCTGAGCAAAGTCATCGTCGCCTTTTGAGCGGCATGAAATTCGCTGACTCTGCGAATGGTTTCGGCGGTAATCAGCGGAGCGTCTCCGTAGAGCACGATGATCTGGTCGTAGCCCGAAAGCGCTTCGCGCGCCACCATGAGCGCGTGTCCGGTGCCACGCTGTTCGGCTTGCAGCACGAAGTTCACGCCCGTGGTGCGCATTGCCTCGCGCACACGCTCCGCCTCGTGGCCGATGATCACGAACACATCGCGCGCCGGCACCACCTTTTCGGCGGTAGCGATCACATGCGCGAGGATGGGCTTGCCGCCGACTTCATGCAGAACCTTGGGATGTTTTGATTTAAGCCGCGTGCCCTTGCCCGCCGCCATAATGACGACCGCGATGGCCGTGCGCGGGCGTGGCGGAACTGATTGAGAGGATTTCGACTTGGTTTTGGTCCCTGGCGCTTTTGCCATGCTCAGCCAATATACCGCGAGAGAATCAACCTCGCATCGTCTGCCGATGCGGCGCTTGCGCCATCAGCGCCATCAGGTCGTGCGCCACCTGGTCGGTAGCATGCCGCGCCACCGCGCCTTCCTCCAGATAATCTCCCAGCACCGGACACACGCCAAGCGCCTCGATCGCTTCCATATCCACCACAATCTGTGACGCTCCCTCCAGCGCGTACTTGGCCTTCATTTCCGGCGACGCTATCTTGCGATTGATCAGGGAGAAGTCGAACAGCTGGACGCGAGCATGGTCATTAAGTGCGCGGATGTGATCCGAGGCAGTTAAACTAAGACTTTCATTCGCCTGCGTCATCAGATTGCAAATAAATACTTTGACCGCTGGTGATTCAAGCACGGCCTCGGGAATTCCGCGGACCAGCAAGTTGGGAATCAGGCTCGTGAAGAGCGACCCGGGGCCGATGGTGATGAGGTCGGCAGCGGCGATCGCCTCCAGCGTTTGAGGAAGCGGCTCTACGTCGGGAGGCACCAGATGCAGCTCCCGAATCTTGCCCTTGCTGGCCGTGATGCGCGTCTCGCCGCGCACCTCCGTCCCGTCTTCGAAGGACGCTTCCAGTTCCACGCTTGACATGGTTGCGGGATAGATATGTCCGCGCGTTAGCAGAATCTCGGAAGACAGCCGCACCGCCTCGGCAAAGTCTCCGGTAATCGAAGTCAGCGCCGCGAGAAAAAGGTTGCCGAAGCTGTGGCCTTCCAGTCCGGAACCCTTTTGAAAGCGATGCTGGAAGAGTCTGGAGAGCAGGGCTTCGTCTTCAGAGAGGGCAACGATGCAATTGCGTATATCGCCCGGCGGAAGCATGTTGAGCTCTTTGCGCAGACGGCCGCTCGATCCGCCATCGTCGCTCACCGTCACCACGCCACTCAATTCGCGAATGGTGGGTTGGCCGGACGTGGCCAGCGCCGGCGTCATGACGTAGCGCTTCAGCCCCTTCAGCAGCGTGGAGAGGCCGGTGCCGCCGCCGATTGCGACCACGCGCAGTTCGGGGCCCGCCTTGCCGGTGTCGGATGAGTTTGTGCGCAAGTGGGGAAGCATACACCTATTGATTCATTGAATCATTT
>Ga0209415_10014085_pt1 | contig 13084 bp, 9 predicted proteins | sample PeaSoiSIISIP2007_FD_187696 | JGI IMG/M metagenome (GOLD analysis project Ga0209415, IMG submission 187696) | Peat soil microbial communities from Weissenstadt, Germany - SII-SIP-2007 (SPAdes) (version 2) | ecosystem: Environmental > Terrestrial > Soil > Wetlands > Peat | place: Germany... | reverse complement strand
TCTGGATCTCGTAGAGGAGGTTGGGGTCGGTCGCCTCGGACAGCAGCGTCGTCTCGTAGTAGGGCTCGAAGGCGGTCTTGATCTCGTCGGCTTCGTTGGCGAAGTCGAGCACCATCGTGCCGGTCTTCCCCAGAAGCGTGCGGTTGAGCCGTGAAAGCGTCTGCACCGCGTTCACGCCGCCTAGCTTCTTGTCGACGTACATCGTGTGGAGTAGCGGCTGGTCGAAACCGGTCTGGAACTTGTTGGCGACGATTAGGAAGCGATATTCGGGGCGCTCGAAGCTTTTTGCGGTCTGCGCCTCCGGGAAACCGTTCATGTTGGATTCGGTGTAGGACTGACCGCCGTCCTGAACGGTGCCCGAGAAAGCCACGAGCGCCTTGAAGGGATAGCCTCGCTCCGCGAGATACTTGTCCACCGCCAGCTTGTAACGCACCGTGTGCAGGCGCGATCGGGTGACGATCATCGCCTTCGCCTTGCCGCCGATCTCGCCCTGCGCCTGCGCGGCGAAGTGCTCGACGCAGATCCGCACTTTCTCGCCGATCGCGTGCGGGTGGAGCTCCACGAACGATTTCAGCAGGTACTCGGCCTTCTTCTTGTCGTAGCGCGGGTCGTCCTCGACCTTCTTCAAGAGCCTCCAATAGGCCTTGTAGGTGCTGTAGTTCGCGAGGACGTCGAGGATGAACTTCTCCTCGATCGCCTGGCGCATGCTGTAGAGGTGGAAGGGCGCAAATTTCCCGTCGGCGCGCTTCGTGCCGAAAAGCTCCAGCGTCTTCGACTTGGGCGTCGCGGTGAAAGCGAAGGTCGAGAGATTGGGCAGCCGCCCGCGTTTCTCCATCTCGGCGAGGACCGTGCTCTCCAGCTCCTCCTCAGGCGTTTCGGCGCCGGCCTCCTCCGCCTCCGCCTCTTCTAGCGACCGCGACGCGAGCACGGCCTTGAGGCTCTTCGTGCTCTCGCCCGACTGCGAAGAATGCGCCTCGTCCACGATGAGCGCGAAGCGCTTGCCCGGCAGCTCGCCGATCTCGTTCGCGATGACCGGGAACTTCTGGAGCGTGGTGACGATGATCGTCTTTCCCGACTCGAGCGCCTCCTTGAGCTGCCGCGATGTCGTGTCGATGTTTTCCACCACGCCGAGCGTCTGCTCGAACTGGCGCATCGTGGTCTGGAGCTGGCGGTCGAGCACGCGCCGATCGGTGATGACGACGATCGAGTCGAAGACGCGCCGATCAGAGTCGTCGTGCAGCGTCGAGAGCTGGTGGGCGAGCCAGGCGATGGTAAAGCTTTTGCCGCTGCCGGCCGAATGCTGGATGAGGTAGCGTTGCCCCGTGCCGCTCGCGCGGGCGTCGGCCACAAGCTTGCGCACACAGTCGAGCTGCTGGTAACGCGGGAAGATGAGAAGTCGTTTGCCTGTCTTGCGCCCCTTCTCGTCCTCCTCCTCCACCTCATGAATGAACTGCCGCACGAGGTCGAGCACGCTGTCGCGCGCCCAGGTCTCCTCCCAGAGATAGGCAGTGGCATAGCCCTTCTTTGTGGGCGGCACGGGCGGATTGCCGGCGCCGCCGAACTTGCCCTGGTTGAAGGGGAGGAAAAGCGTCTTGGGCCCGGCGAGGTGCGTCGTCACATAGACCAAGTCCGGGTCCACCGCGAAGTGCGCGAGGCAGCGACCATAGGCAAAGAGCCGCTCGCGCGGGTCGCGGTCGGTCTTGTACTGGCGAATTGCGTCCTGGACGTCCTGGCCGGTGAGCGGATTCTTGACCTCGACGGTGAAGATCGGGACGCCGTTGAGGAACAACACGAGGTCGAGGCTCTTCTCGTTTTTTGCGCTGTACCGGAGCTGGCGGACCACGGCGAAGAGGTTCGCCGCATGCATCCGGCGCGTCTCCTCGTTGAGCCCGCTCGCTGGGCGGAAGTACGCGAGCCGGAACTTGCAGCCGGAGTCCTTTAGGCCGTTCCGCAATACGTCGAGCGCGCCACGCCGTTCGATCTCGGCGGCGAGGCGCTTCACGAACTGTTCCCGCACGGCAGCACCATAGTGCTGGGCGAGCTTCTGCCATTCCTTCGGTTGCGTGGCGAGCACGAAGTCCACCATGTCGCGGAGCAAAAGGCAGTGCGAGCGGTCATAGTCCTCGGGTCGGCGGCGTCGGTAGCCGCCGGATGGACTGTCGCCATAGGGCGCCGCCGGCGTCTCGCGCAGCCCGGTTACTTGGCCCGCGTAGGCGTCCGGGCCATACTGAAGCAGCCCCCACTCGATGGCCTCCTCGAAGGAGCGTTCGGAGATCTCGGGGCTCATGCGGCCTCCTCCCGCACGTCGATCTTGCCGGTCACTGCCGCGGAAATGAGGGCGGTGCGGAGCTCCTTGAGGCGTTCGATGGCGTCACGGACCGTGGCGACAAGGGCGTCGATCCTCGCCGTCTCGCCGTCGAGGAAGGCGGCGATGGCCTGCTGTTCGGCTAGGGGTGGAACAGGGATAGAGGCCCGCTTGAGGTCGCGGATGTTTATGCCTCTGATGGTTGCCCCGAGCGCGCCCGCTTCCAACTGAGCGAACACCCCCATGGATTTGAGCGCGTAAAGCAACCATGGTCCGTGAATGTCAGCGGCGTAGGATATGCGTGCCGCGTCTTGCGTCAGATTTGCCCCCTCCAACTCCTTTGGAACGGTCGCAACCTCTCCGATGCTCCCTCTGATTGCGAAGATGAGATCTCCCCCGCGCAGACGCGACCTAACGTATCCGGACTCGATCTCAAACGTCGTCCGGCTAAGCCGGTCCAGCCGGAGACGCCCCGGTGACACGTCACCTCCCTTCACGATCGGGACACCATCGTCGACGTTCGGCCCGGGTAGCACGATACCGTACATAATGCGCCGATCGGAGGGCGTCAGGTGCCACAGCCGCTTCACATCCCAATGCGCCGGGATTTCCCCCAGCCATTCGACGCCGGAGTCCTTCATGGGAGCGCTCGGGTCGAGGCCCTCGGTGACGCCGCGGGTGATGAGGGCGGCACGAATTTCCTGGAGCAGCTGGATCAGCCGCTCCTTCTTCGCCACCAGCGCGTCGATTCTCGCCGTCTCGTGATCAAGAAAGGCAGCGATTGCACACTGTTCCTCGTGCAGCGGGAGCAGCGCTGGGAGGTCCCCAACCTCCGAAGTAGTGACGGCGTCATAGGTGCTTCCGGTCGCAACTTTTTCGAGCTGACGGCGAGTTACGGTCAGCAGATAAAAGCAGAATCCCAGGTCGGTGTTAAGCGCGGGGCTGACTGCGCATAGTCCACGCCCGATCCCGTAAGCCTGATCCGCAATATTCATCGCGCCAACCGGCGCACGGACTGAAAGCAGGATATCTCCAAGTGCGGCTCGCTTCGGAGTCAAGTTGCAGACTTGGCGTGGCACCGGGTTTACGCGCCCGAAGTCGGCATTGCCTTGTAAGAATGGGAGACCGTCGGAACCCTCTGTCACAAGCTCGGACGCTGGCGACTGTCCAGCCTCCACACGAGCCGTATACTTGAGCCGCTTTACCTCCCAATGACTCGGAATCCCTTCCAGCCATTCGACGCCGGAGTCCTTATAGGCGGGGTAGGGCTTGAACCGCGATAGCCCCGCAGCGCGCTCGGTGTTCTTCGCCGCGCTCACGACTCGGGCTCCTTACGCGGCGCCTCGGCGTCCCAAAACCGGCCGCGCTGAAAGTCGGCAAGCTGGTGCTTACCGCCGTCGATCCGCGCGCGCGGGTCATACAGGGGCGTCTTAGTGCCGTCGCACTTTGCGCCGATCATCGGTCAGACTCCTTTGACGCTGGTCTCCAGGGCCCCGCGGGCGGCCAAGCATCGGAGAACGAGCGGCCCGCCCCAAGCGCGCTCCAGATCGGGCCAAGAAACGTCTGCAGTAGTTCTCCGGCGGCGGCGAAGTCGGCCGGAGCGCCAGGCAGTCGATTGCGCGTGAGATAGGCGCGCCACTGCGCTGCGCGGCCGCGGTCGGCGTAGAACCGCGGTGCTAAGGCGACCGGGAGCGCTGCGTCGATCGGCGTGCGGCGCCGCTCGAAGGTCGCCGCGACCGCCCGCGCGAGGCGCTCGCCTTCAAACGGGAACTGCCGCGCGAGCACGTGGAGATCGTAGAAGTCCTTGTAGCGGCTGTTGCGCTCGCCGAGCGCCACCATCGCGTGGAACTTTTCGGCGACCACGGCTTCATGCGGATAGGCGCGGATGCGGGGGGCGGGAGCCTCGAAGAGCGTCGGGTATTCGGCTTCGATGGCAGGCGGCTCGATGGCGTTCCCGAAGCCGATGTCGATCTGCATCGGAATGAGGGCGCCGCCGAGGGTGGCCTGGAAGCGGATGCGCAGTCCGTTATATTCGGCGTCATCGCGGATCGGCTCGGCGGTGAGCGTGCCGGCATCGAAGACAATTCCGTCGTCGTCGACGGGGACGGTGCACACCTCCCGAAGCGTGGCGAGCACATCTGCCGTCTCGCTGCTGCCGTAACCGGTGAAGTCGAGATCGCGCGTGGGCCGGTAGATCGACCCACCCCAGAGGGCGAAGAGCATGGCGCCCTTGAGGATGTAGCGGTCGCGGTGGGCGGACTCGCCAAGGCGGTAGAGGAAGCGCTCCGCGGCGTAGCGCTGAAGCAGGAACTGAAAGTCCTCACGGGTCACGCGGCTGCGGTCGAGGAGGCGGGCGCGCACCGAGGCTGCGACGTTCTTGAGCGGCCGGCTCGTCATGTCGCCAGCGCCTCGAGGTAGGTCTTCATCACGGTGCGGGCGCGGCAGACCTCGGCCGCGCGCATGATCTCGTCCACCGTGGCAGCCCGCGAACGGATGGCGTCGCGTAGCGCCTCGAGGGCGACGTCGAGGCCGAGTTTGCTGCGGTAGCGGAAGCAGTCCACAACCGTGCGGGCGGGTGAGGTGACGCGCACCGGAACGCCGAGAATAGGGCGCGTCTTGATGCCGTAGGTGAGCATGGCGCCCGAAAAGCGGACGATGCGCACCCGCGCCGGGAGGTTGGCCGGCTTGCGGGCCTTGCGGTCGAGGGCGAGCCAGACCTCGTGCGGCGCCTGGGTGCCTATCCCGTGGAGGCGGAGCGCGGAGAGCAGGCAGATGATTCCGCCCGGCGCTGCCGACGCGACCATGGCCAGCGTCTCGAACTCGTTCGGCTCCGCCGCCGCCAGACGGTAGAGACCGGGCCCCACTTTCTCGACCGTGCCGGCCGCGACCATGCGCTGGAGCTCCACGAAGGGAACCTCCAGAGGTTCCAGATCGCGGGGCCGGAAGAAGGCTCCGATCCCGGCGGCATTTAGCCGTGCCGGGGTGAGAGGCAATGATTTCATGCAGGGAATATAATAAACGTCGGCACTTACGGTCAAGTGCCGACGTTTATTTCTCGGCAGCCGGGCTTCCGGTCACCTCTCGCAGCATGCGGACGATATCCTTTTCGACGGCGCGGATGTCGGCCTCGATCTCCTCCAGCGGGCGGGGCGGGCTGTAGCGGTAGAAGTAGCGGTTGAAATTGATCTCGTAGCCGACGAGCCCGATCCGGCCGTCCTTGAGGTCGCGCTTTGCCGTGTCGATCCAGGCGTCGGGCACGTGGGGCTTCACCTCGCGCTCGAAGAAGGCCTCAACGCTCTCCGCAAGCGGCACGCTTTCGCTGTCGCGCAGCTCCGGATCGGGCTCGGGATTACCGTCCTTGTCGCGGCAAATGGCAGCCGTCTCGTCCCGTTCGGAGAGGGCGGAGAGGATCGCCTTTCGAGCCGGGGCCGGCAGCTTGAGGTCGGCTTTCTTCGCAGCGTCGTCGAGCACGCGCTCGAACTCGTCGCGGTCCTTGAAGACCGTGGCGGGCAGTCCGCGGAGGAGCTTGCGGATCGCCTCCCGCAGGGCGCGGCCTTCGGCCTGCTCCTTCGTAGCCGCAGCACCCTTCTTCTTCGATTGCCGGAGGGCCTGGAAGCTCTTCTCGTCATCGAGGCGCGCGATGCGCTCAGGGCTCGTCTGGAAGTTCAGCCGGAGCGGCCGCTCGACGGTGATCTTGCGGAAGCCGAAGTGCGTGGTCGGGAAGATGCGGCTGATGACGACCTCTTCCTTCTTCTCGTCCTTCGTGACCTTGCGCGTGTCGCCGTCTCTGAAGTTAGCGAGGATTTTGAGAATGTCCTGCGCCCGTTCGAGCGGAATCTCGCGGCGCTTGTCGCCGAGACTTTTGCGCATCGGCAGCCAGAAGGACGTCGCGTCGATGAGCTGCACCTTGCCCTTGCGCACGGCCGCCTTCCGGTTGGTGACCACCCACACGTAGGTGGCGATGCCGGTGTTGTAGAAGAGCTGCTCGGGCAGCGCGATCAGCGCCTCCAGCAGATCGTGCTCCAGGATGAATCGGCGAATCTCGCTCTCGCCGCTGCCCGCGTCGCCCGTGAAGAGCGGCGAGCCGTTCATGATGATCGCGATGCGTGAGCCGCCTTCCTTCGGCTCCTTGGCGTGCGCCAGCATGTGCAGCAGAAACAGGAGCTGCCCGTCGCTGATGCGCGGGAGCCCTGGACCAAAGCGGCCCGCCGCTCCGCGCTCATGCTCGGCACGCACGGCGTCCTCGTCGCGCTTCCAGTCCTTGCCGTAAGGCGGGTTCGCGATCAGGTAGTCGAAGGGCCGGCCGGCGTGACGGTCGCTCGAGAGCGTGCTTCCGTACGCGATGTTGTCCGCGTCGCGGCCCGTCGGGTCTTTCATGAAAAGGTCCGACTTCGAGACCGCCCAGGTCTCGGGGTTCACCTCCTGGCCGAAGAGGTGGATCTCGGCGTGGGGGTTGATCGCGGGTCGCAGGAGCTCGCCGTTCTTCCGGAGGCCGATAGTTATGTGCTCCTTGGTGATCATCAGCATCCCGCCGGAGCCGCAGCAAGGGTCGTAGACCGTGCGGACCACGCCGCGGCGCTGGATGCGATCCGCGTCTCCCGCGAGCATCAGGTCGACCATCAAGTGCACGACGTCGCGCGGCGTGAAGTGCTCACCCGGGTTCTCGTTCAGCGCCTCATTGAACCTGCGGATCAACTCTTCGAAGATGATGCCCATCGTCGGGTTGTCGATCTTGTCCGTATGCAGATCTACGTTCTTGAAGCGCTCGAGCACCTGGAAGAGGAGCCCCGCCTCGTCGAGCTTGCTGATGGTGTTGTCGAAGTCAAACTTCTCCAACACCTCGCGCATGTTCGGACTGAAACCGGCGATGTAGTTGCGCAGGTTCGTCGCAAGGTGTGGCGCGTCGGCGCAAAGCTTCTCGAAGTCGTAACGCGAGGTGTTGTAGAAGGCGAAGCCAGCGATCTTGCGGAGCTGCGGGTCCAGGTTCTCGAGCTTGCGGTCTTTCAGCTCGACCTGCTTGCGGAGAACCTTGTCCTTGGTGGCGGACAGCACGCAATCGAGACGGCGGAGGACGGTCAGCGGAAGAATGATGTCCTGGTACCTTCCGCGCCTGAAGGTGTCGCGGATGAGGTCCGCGACGCCCCAGAGGAAGCTGATGATCTCGCTATGATTCATCGTGCCATCACCGCCGGGGCAGCCGCCGGCGCGGACGGCCTGTCCCTCGTTAACACACGCGCGCGGCGCGAACAACGCACGGCCGATAACACCTTCGCGGGGAGGCGGCTTGCGTCGATCATTCGTGGTCCGCTCATGGGCCGTTCCTCTGAAGGTCGGCTTCCGCGCGAGCGGATCGATCCCATCCTGGTCATTGCGAGCCGCGCGATTTGGTGGCCCGCTGCTCCCTGGTGATTACGCGACGCCCGCTTGCAGATCCCGCATTTCGAGTACGTTGAACGTCGCAACCGCCCGATGGATGCCCTTGAGCACGAGCTCGCCGACCGGCTCCGTGCCGGCCAGCGACTCGACCGCGGAATGGACCTTGCCGTCGACGAGGATTTGGCCGCTGCGCGCCTCGCCGCACAGTCGGGCAGCGAGGTTCACGACCGTGCCAATGGCTGCATATTCGAATCGCCCCTCGAATCCGATGCGACCAAGCGTGGCATAGCCCTGCGCGATCCCGACACCGAATCCAAGCTCATGGCCGCGTTTGCGCCATTTAGCGGAAAGCTCGGCAATCCTGGTCCGCATTTCCACCGCCATCCGCACCGCACGCTCCGACGGATCGGGACAGGGAAGCGGATCGTTGAACAGCACCATCACACCGTCTCCGGCAAAGTGCTCCACGGTGCCCTCGAATTTATGAATCTGCGCACCAAGAGCGGCGTGATATTCCCGTAACACCGCCATCACCTCCTCCGGCTCGGCAGTCTCTGCAAAAGCGGTGAACCCGCGCAGATCGCAAAACACCACGGTGATATCGCGCCGGTGGCTTTCGAGCAGGCGCTCATTCCCCTTCGCCATAACGATCTCGGCGATCTGTGGCGAGAGAAACCGCTTCAGGCGCCCCACGCGCTCGATCTCGGCCAACTGGTCGGCCACACGCTGCTCAAGAGTATGGTTCCACGTGGCGAGATCGGCCGCCTGGGTCCGCACCTGGTCGAGCAGCTGTTTCCTCTCCAGGCTCGCGCCGACGCGTGCGCGCAACAGCGTCGGATTAAACGGCTTTGAGAGATAATCTTCGGCACCCAACTCGATGCAGCGGATGACGCTTTCGACCTCGTCGACCGCCGAAATCATGATGACCGGGATGTGCCGCAGTTGCGGATCGGCCTTCAAGTGCTCGAGCACCTCGTACCCGTTCATATCGGGCATCATGATATCGAGCAGAACGAGGTCGATCGGCTTTCCCTGCAAAAGCCCCAATGCTTCGCGCCCATTGGCCGCGGTCGTCAGATTCGTATACCCCTCGCGGCTCAGGCGCCGCGTCAGCGTGTAACGATTGTCCTCGTTGTCATCGACGACGAGCAGCGCGGCTTCGGCAGGATTCACGACGTCCTGCCTTCTGCTGCAAGCGCCTGAATCTTCCCGAGCAGGCGCGCCAATTCCACCGGCTTGGTATCGAAGTCATTGCAGCCGGCCGCAAGCGCCTTCTCCCGATCGCCTGTCATCGCATGCGCCGTCAGCGCGATCACCGGAATGTGCCGTGTCTCCGGCGCGGCTTTGATCCGGCGCGTCGCCTCCCAGCCGTCAAGCACGGGCAGGCTCATATCCATCAAAATCATGTCGGGCTGTTCGGTCGCCGCCATCTTGACACCCTGAGCGCCGTCGGTTGCGACGAGAACCGTGAAGCCCGCCCGCGTGAGCCGTTTCTTCAGCACGTAGACGTTGTCGTCGTTATCCTCGACGTAGAGAATTTTCATTCAGGCCTCCGCGGTCGCTCCGCTGCGCCGCCCCTCGATGCATTTGTCCAGCTCGCCGCGCAATTCGTGCAGCATTGCATCGCGATCGGTCTTTTGGATGATGCGCTCGACGCCGCCGTTGAGACGGATGCGGTCGTCCTCTGTCAGGTCGCGCCCGGTGACCACGACAACGGGGATGTCTCGCCAATCGGCGCGGCGCCGCAGCTCGTCGAGGAACTCGAAGCCGTCCATCACCGGCATCATCAGATCCAGAATGATCGCGTCCGGACGCGCCGCAGCAAGGCAGTGCAGCGCGACTTGGCCGTTCTCGGCCTCGGTCACCTTCCACCCGCTCGGCTCGAGCGCGAGCCGCATCCCACGGCGTACCGTGTCATCGTCATCGATCACAAGCACGTGTCCGCTGACCGACCCACAGATGTTTCGCAACACTTCGGTTAACTTGTTGCGGTCTATCGGCTTGACCAAATACTCGGAGGCGCCGAGCGAAAAGCCGCGGTTCTTTTCATCCACGATGGTCAGGAGGATCACCGGGATGTCCTGCAGCTCGGGATCGCCCTTGATTGCGGCGAGCACGGTCCAGCCGTCGATCCCCGGCATCATGACGTCGAGCGTTATCGCAGCGGGGTGAAGCTCGCGCGCCAACCGGAGGCCCTCCTGGCCGCCGTCCGCGCTTGCCACGGAGAATCCCGCGCGTTCCAGATAGCGCCCGACCACTTCGCGGACCGTGACATCGTCGTCGATGACGAGGACGAGCGGTGCTGCGCCCTTGGCGGCGGCCGACGGCGTTCGCATGGACGTGGCCGGCTGAGCCACGACCCCCTGCGCAGTCACCGGCAGACGGATGGTGAAGGTCGAGCCGCGGCCCGGCTCGCTCTTGACGGTGATGTCCCCGCCCATCAACTGGCAGAAACGGCGGCTGATGACGAGCCCGAGACCGGTGCCGCCGTATTTGCGCGTGGTGGAGGCATCGGCCTGCGAAAATTCCTGGAACAGCTTTCCGATCTGCTCGGATGTCATGCCGATGCCGGTGTCCGATACGGAAATTGTGATCCACTCGCGACCTTCCTCCTCCCTGCGATCCACCGCCATCGTAACCGTACCGCGCTCGGTGAACTTGTTGGCATTGCTCGCAAGATTCAACAAGGCCTGGCGCAGCCGCATCTGATCGGCATGAATAGTTCCGACCTTCGGATCGCATTCCACCACGACACGGTTGCCGTTCTTCGCGGCAAGCGTCTCGAGGGTCACGACAACTTCATCTATCAACGGGGCGACTGCGAAGGTTTCGGGAGACAATTCCACCCGCCCGGCTTCGATCTTCGACAAATCGAGGATGTCGTTGATCAGTGCGAGCAAATGCCGGGCGGCCTTTTGCACGCGGTCGAGAGGCTCAACCTCGTCGTCGCGCTTGAAATCGCGGGCATCCTCCTGCAGCATCTCGGTGACGCCGATGATCGCGTTCAGCGGTGTGCGCAACTCGTGCGACATGTTGGCGAGGAAGCTCGATTTGGTTCGGTTGGCTTCCTGTGCGGCATCGCGGGCCTGCTGCAGCTCCTGGACCAACTGCGCAAGCTCGGCTTCGCGTTGCTTCAATTCGGTGATGTCCGCATAGGTGGCAACGACGCCGCCTTCCGCGGTCTTTCGCTCGCTGACCCGAATCCATCGGCCGTCGCTGCGGTGTTGGATATGCGTACTGCTGGGGGCCTTGTGCTTAGCGAGCCTTTCCGCTACCCAAGCCGCGCCGCTCCCGTCTACATCATCGATCAATCCGCGTTCGGTCACGGTACGAATAATCGTCTCGAAAGGGGTGCCCGGCTCCATAACATCGGTGTGCGAAGCAAAAAACGTTTTGTATCGGCTATTGCACATGATGAGTTTGTCGTCTGCATCGTACAGCGAAAATCCCTCGGAGATCGTCTCGATGGCGTCAGTGAGTCGCGCTCGAGCTTCACGAATTTCCCTGAGGTTCCTCGCCTCGACCTCCCGGCTCTCAATCTCCATCGCACGCATTTCAATGGTGTTTTTCCGAAAGACATTGATGGCCTCCACCATTTGCCCGATCTCATCGCGACGGCTTCGATAACCGATCTCCACGTCGGTATCACCCGATGAGAGCTGCCGCATGACGTTCGTGACGGACTTTATCGGCTGCACGATCGATCTCGAAAGCAAGAAAGTAGCGACAATGCTGAGCAGCAGACCGATAACGGCTCCAATGGCCAAAATGACCTTTTTTTGCTCGGCGTCCATGTAAAGCTTGGTGGAAATCGAGTTTGTTCTCGCCGCGACCGAGTCGGCCATCACTTGAAAATCGGTGGCCACGGCCGTGAACTTGTCGTCTGTTTGACCAAGCATCATGGTCCCCATTGCGGGGTCAGTGCTGCCAACCTCGATCGTATCTCGTGCCTGACTTTCGTATTTTTTCCACTTCGAGATGAGATCTTTCAAATCCATTTTTTCCGCGGACGATAAATCCTCCCGCTCCGCTAGAATTCCGAGGTCACTGTTGATTCCATGTAGATCTTGATCAACTTCCGTGCTAAGTGCTTTCAGCAATTTGTCGCTTACGCCGTTGCTTGCCCAAGAGACGTACCGAAATATCTTCATATGTATTGCAACGATGGCGTCGCTGGCCGACGCGAACGCCTGCTGTTTCGGCAAGATTGCAGATGAGAGGGTATGAAGGCCCTCTTCCGACCTATCCAATGTGACGTACGCGATGGCGCCGAGGGAAATTAGGCAAATCAGCAGCACCGCCGATGCGGCGAATGCTTTTATTTGAATGGATAGGTTTTCAAAAAATGCAAAAATTCGCCGAGCGCGGGTTGCTTCCATTGATGTGCTTTTTCGTGGCGACTCGTTAATGATCTGCAACATCAATTATTGTTTATAGATTCCGACGCCCACGAAATAGTCTCCCATTTTCTCGACGTAGCTCGACTTGTCTTCGATCTTATTCGTAATCGGATTGGGCCATTTGTAATCAACCCAGCCGCTCCCGTGATCTTTGGCCATATCGCGCAGCTCTCGGACGAGGTACTTGCCGTCCTGATCTTTGAGATCGATCAGGTTTTTTCCGATTAACACGGGGCGTGCGCCGTGCGCGACACAGAGCCCGCTCATGTCATAGATGAAGGGATACAAATCGCGATCGTGAAATTCTTTTGTCGACTTGTCCGACACGGCCTTGAAAGTGGCCTCGGGACCATCGGTTTTGAATTTTTCCTGAACGCGTTTGACCATTGCAACCGCTTCTTCCTTGGTTCCAAATTCAGCAGCAACCGCGGTACCGAACATCGTTAGTGCAGCTAAAGACAGAGCAATAAGATATCGAACCATAGTGGTTTCCCCCGCATCTTGGTGCAGTTTGAACCGACATCCCCCCGATGACTCGTCTCGCGCACATTAAAATACGCCTTTTCAGCCAATGCAGCAAGGCGGAGCCGGTCGGCGGCGAACTTGGGCGCCGAGGGAGTGAAAGTCGCCTCGCACGCCTGCCGAAGAGCGCTCTTTCTCCATCATCGGGACACACCGCTCTCGTGGTTCGCACTCGCACAACATTCCCGGACCCTTCACGCCGACGACCGCGGCGCGCGCGGTCGGGCGACGAGCCGCCCGCGATCCGATGACCTCTGATCGTCGCGTCGCCAGCGAATTCTCCGGGGAAAGGCGGCGAGCGCACGTTCGCGGCGAAAGCGCGCTCTCTTGGCGCCACGGCGGGTCGGCGGACGGGTCCGGAGGCTGCTCGGGGACCTTCGGCGGCCAAGGGGTAAAAGGCGCGCCGCTGGTCGGGGAGAGAGGATTCGAACCTCCGGCCCCCACGTCCCGAACGTGGTGCTCTACCAGGCTGAGCTACTCC
>Ga0209415_10014083_pt1 | contig 13086 bp, 11 predicted proteins | sample PeaSoiSIISIP2007_FD_187696 | JGI IMG/M metagenome (GOLD analysis project Ga0209415, IMG submission 187696) | Peat soil microbial communities from Weissenstadt, Germany - SII-SIP-2007 (SPAdes) (version 2) | ecosystem: Environmental > Terrestrial > Soil > Wetlands > Peat | place: Germany... | reverse complement strand
CCAGGCCGTCCGGGTCCGGATTTCGCAAGAACATCACCGGCCCGTTGGTCGCGCAGTGGTAGTTGTCCTCGTACCACGGCGGCCGCGCCTGGGTCCTGATCTGCGCGTCGATCCCGAGCGCCAGCAACTGGCCCTGCAGCAGTTCGACCTCCGGCAGGTTGCCGTTGCCGTAGTTGATCGAGTTGATCAGGAGCGTCAACGGCTTCCCGTCCTTGACCCGCACGTTGTTGGGGCCCATCTTCCAGCCGTCCTCGTCGAGGATCTGGGCCGCCCGCTTCGGATCGTACGGATACACCTGGCACAGCGACTGGTCGTTCAGACTGTGCAGGGTCAGCGGCGCGCAGGCCGCCGTGGCGAGCCCCTTGAACAGCGCCTCGACGAACGCCGCGCGGCTGACGCCGAAGTTGATCGCCTGCCGCACCTTGAGGTCGTTCGTCGGCGGCAGCTTCGTGTTCAGCAGCCAGATCCGCGGCGCCCCCGGGTACGGGTTGCTGTCGACGCGCAGGTTCCTGTCCGCCCTGAGGCTGGCCAGCGTGACGGCCGGCACCGCGAGGGTGCTGATCATCTGCGTTTCGCCGGACTGGATCGTCGTCACGCGGGTGCCGCCCTCGGGAATGAACTTCCAGATGATGCGGTCGAGGTACGGCGGCCCCTGGTGATCGCTCCACGGCGCGCGGCGGTTGTAGGCCGCGTTCCGGGTCAGCGTGGCGTGGTCCTTCGCGACGTACTCCGAAATGACGAAGTGGCCGCTGCCGACGGGCTTCAGGTTAACGTCGCTGCCCTGCGCCTGCGTCGCCTTGGGCGAGAGCATGGCCAGGTTGCCGCCGGCGACGTACGCAAGGAACGGGGCGGACGCGTTCTTGAACTCGATGCGGACGGTGCTGTCGTCGACGACCGTCGTGCCGACGTAGCCCACGATCTCCGACAGCGAGCCGCCGGCCCGGTAGTTCGGGTTCACGATGCGGTCGAAGTTCCACTTGACCGCGTCCGCGTTGAACGGTGTGCCGTCGGTGAACTTGACGTCCTTGCGCAGCGCGAACGTGAACGACTTCCCGTCGGGAGACACCTTGACGTCGGTGGCCAGCCACGGCACGATCTTGCCGTCGCTGCCCTGGTACAGCAGGCTCTCCGTCACGTCCGGGATGATCTGAAACGTCACGGCGGACGGCGACGCTTCGGGATCCAGGGTCGGCGGCTCTTGGTCCAGCCCGATCGTCAGCGTCCCGCCGCCGGACGGCGCGGCGGCCACGATCCCCGTGCCCGCCAGCACGGCCACCAGCAGCAGGACCCACGCGCCCCACCAGGCGCGCCGTACACTTCGCATCGGCATCCCTCCCCTTGTCCACAGGCATCTTGGATCCGCGCCGTTCACGGCGCTCGGTGCGGGTGCAACCGCAGCCCTCACCGGCGCGTCTGCCGACGCCGCGGGGCCGAGGGTAATGGGGGGTTCGCTGTCCGGCGAGAGCTTCCTGCGTCCCCGACAGGGACGATGCCGTTCCGTGTCCGGGCCGCGGGGCCGAGCGTGCTTGGGGTTGGGGCGCCCGCGGGCACGCCGAGCCGGGGCGTGGCGATCGCCGAGCGTCGCGTGCCCGGGGGTAGGGAAGAGCCTCTGATTTCCCTTCGCCAGCGAATAGGGTATACTTCCACCGGAGGCCGTCAGGTGCCGACCGTTGCGAGGATTGGGCCGTACCGGTTCTTCTTTTTCAGCAACGAAGGCACCGAGTCGCCTCACATTCACATCCAGCGGGAGCGACGGTTGGCGAAGTTCTCGCTCGACCCGATAACGCTGGTCTCCTCGACCGCATTCGCCGCTCACGAACTGGGTGTCCTGATACGGATGGTCGCGGAGCACCGCGAGCAGTTCCTGGAGGCGTGGCATGCGTTCTTTGGCGGTTGAACCGAACCCCCGGGCCCACCACGTGGAACTCACCGAGGATGAGCTGATCGTGTACCTGCGAGATGGGCGAAAGGTCAGTGTCCCGCTGGCCTGGTTTCCTCGCCTCCTGCACGCGACGCCGAAGCAGCGGCACGACTGGGAGCTTCTCGGCGATGGGGAAGGTGTCCGCTGGCCGCAACTCGACGAGGACCTGAGCGTGGCAGGACTGTTGCGCGGCACACCAGCCCCCGAGGCAAGTATCTAACCGCGTCGCGCCCACGTACGGCCAGCGGCCGTAGCAAGAACTACGCCGGCTCCCGTCGGCGGAGTAGGCTGGCGTTTCACGTCGCCATGACCAATCAAGTACGCTGACTCCCGGTCCCGGGAGCGCTGATCCCCGAGAAACGCCGGCGGCGTCTACGCGTCCTACCATCATGGGAGTGTCCGACCGTGACTCCCGGCTGTCAATGCCGTTCCCCACGATGGCCTACGTCGCGTGGAAGGTCCTCGATCGGCACGCGACCGCGGCATCCGCGTGTAGCGTCCGAGAAACAACTGGGCGATTCACCTCTCTGTTCTCTTTCTCGCCCGCCCCTTGCCCGGCAAGATGCACGACGACACTAGTACGTGGCGCGGCCTCCAGAGATGTCGAACACGGCGCCGGTCGAGAACGAGCACTCCTTCGACGCCAGCCAAGCGACGAGCGCCGCGACGTCGTCGACGGTGCCGAACCGCCCCATCGGGATCTTCGACAGCATGTACTCGATGTGCTCCCGCGTCATCTGCGCGAAGATGTCGGTCTCCACGGCCGCCGGGGTCACACAGTTGACCAAGATGCCCTTGCCCGCGAGCTCCTTGCCCAAGGACTTGGTCAGCGCCACCACGCCGGCCTTCGCCGCGCTGTACGCGACGGCGTTGGGGTTGCCCTCCTTGGCGGCGATGGACGCGATGTTGACGATCCGGCCGTAACCTCGCTGGAGCATGGAGGGGACGAGCGCCCGGCAACACAGGAAGACGCCGGTCAGATCGACGTCGAGCACCCCGTGCCACGCGTCCAGCGGATACTCCCACGTCGGCATGTTGGGCCCGGCGATGCCGGCGTTGTTGACGAGGATCTCCACCGCGCCGTAGCGATCCAGCGTCTCCCGAGCCGCCGCGTCGACGGAGGACGCGTCCGCGACGTCGACCGCCGCGACGCGGACCTCACCCCACTCGCCGAGTCGCCTGGCCGCCTCGGCCGCCTGTGCCCGATCGACGTCCCATACGCTGACCGCCGCCCCGCCTTCCAGGAGGCGTTTCGCGATGCCGAACCCGATGCCCCGCGCCGCGCCCGTGACCACCGCCCGTTGTCCCGCCAGATCAGCCATCATCCACCTCCCCGTCAGTCCACCGCGTGCCGTGCCCCGTCCCTCACTGCGCCGCCCGGCCGACCCAATCCAGCGTGATGTCCATCCCAAACCCGGGCGCGTCGTTCGGGACGAGATAGCCGTCCTTCGGCACGACCATCCCGGGGATTCGCACCGTCTCCTCGAGCGGAACGCCCGGCGCGGAGCCCATGAAAAACTCGCCCCACGGGATGTTCGGCATGGCGAAGCACACGTGCTGGCCGTACGGCGTGTTCATCCCCGCGTGGGGGCTGACGACGATCCCCGCGGCCTCGGCCAGGTGGGCGATCTTCACGCACGCGGTGGCGCCGCCGACCCAGTGGATGTCGGGCTGGAAGACGTCGACGGCGCGGTGGGCCGCGGCGAAGGCGAAGGGCTGCGTCGCGTACCAGTGCTCCCCGGTCGCCAGGCCCATCCACGGCAGCCGCCGGCGCAGGTGCACCAGGCCGTCGAGGTCCTCGGGAATCAGACAGTCCTCGACCCACCTCAGCCGATGAGGCCGCAGCCGCTCGGCGAGGCGCACGGCGAACTCGAGGTCGAGCGCCATCCAGCAGTCGAGCATCAGCTCGACGTCGCCTCCGACCAGCTCCCGGGTGCGCGCGACGAGCTCCTCCGTCCTGGCGGCGCCGGCGTCCCCGTCCACGGGGCCGTAGGGGCAGGCCAGTTTCGTGGCGCGGAAGCCGAGCTCCAGGTGCCAGTCCGTGTCGTTCCCCGTCGCGTAGCAGAACTGCCGGTCGCGCGCGGGCCCCCCGAGCAACGCGTACACGGGCTGTCCGAGGAGCTTCCCCTTGAGATCCCAGAGCGCGAGGTCCACAGCGCTGATCGCGTAGCTGGCCAGGCCCGCGGCGCTGTACGGCGAGACGAGACGAAACATGAGGTCCCACAGGCGCTCGATCGCCATGCAGGGCTCGCCTACGAGCAAGGGCGCGAGGTGGTCGTTGATCACCGAGACCACCGGCCGCCCGTAGCTCGCCATGCCGAGCCCCCACGTCCCGTCCTCGGCGGTGACGAGACAGCCGGCCATCGGCCACTTCGGCCGCCACAACGTGCGGCGGGACTTGTACTTCGGGTAGGGGGACACCGGGTTGGCCACCTCGGCGTCGCGCGTCCAGGCGGCCCGCCGCGGGGGCGTCCCGCCGTCCGCAAGCGGCGGGTACGGAAACCTCAGCTCAAACGCCCGGATCTCCTTGATCCGCATACGCCTCGCGCCTCCTTGTCGACTCGCCCCGGTCCCGACGCCGCGCCGGCCGCGGGGGGCGGTTCAGCCGCCTCCCGCGTACGCCTGCCGGATCGTGTTCAGCTCTTCCTGAGTGAGCGGCGCCGCCCCTGAACAGCGGGCGGCCTCTTCGATCTCGAGCACGTTCTTCGCGCCCGGGATCACGGTGGAGATCTCGGGATTGCCGAGGCAGAAGAGCACCGCGGCCTCGGAGAGGGTCCGCCTGCCGCCCGCCCTGAGAGACGCGAGCGGGGCGGCCAGCCGCATCAGGCGCTCGATGTGCGGATCCGGCCCCGCGTCGCGGTCGAGGGCGTCGGTGAGCACGCCCGCGAGGACCGGCCGGATCGCGATCACCCCCATGCCCCGCGCGACCGCCTGCGGAATCGCCTGGAGCTGGTTGACGCGCCGGTAGCGGTAGCTGACCAGCGGGGCGCCGTCGGCGTCCATCGTGCTCTCGTCGGCGAACGCGACGCCGGGCGGCGGCGGAGACGAGGCCGTCTGATTCAGGAGGTTGTACTCCGTCTGCAGCGTGTCGAACACGCCGCTCGCCGCCAGCGCGTCGAGCGCCGCCCGGCCGACCCGCCAGGCCGTGAACCCCAGGAACCGGACCTTCCCGGCCTGCCGCAACGCCTGGAACGCGTCGGCCATCCGGAACGCGTCGTCGACGGCGATGACATCCCGGAAGGGAAGGCCGCGGCGCGCGAAGATGGGGTTGTGGATCTGCAGGAGGTCCGCGTGGTCGGTGCGGAGACGCCGGAGGCTCGCGTGAAAGGACTCGGCGACGAACGACGCGGCCTGGTCCGCGCGCTCGGGCGGGAGGTCCACCTTGGTCGCCACGATCGCGGACGCGCGGCGGTCCGCGAGCGCCGCGCCCAGGACCTCCTCGGCCCGGCCGTCGCCGTAGTTGGGAGCCACGTCGAAGAAGTTGACGCCGAGGTCGAGCGCCCGGTGGACGGCGCGGCGGGCCTCCGCGTCGGTCGTGGGGCCCCAGACGGCCCCGATCCCTCCGCCCCCGAACCCGATCTCCGAGACGCGGAGGCCCGTCCGTCCGAGGGTCCGGTAGTTCATCGCGATCCACTCCCCTCCGCAACGTCCGGCGCCGCGGCGGCGGATCCGGCGGCGAGATCCCTCGGCCCCGACGTCAGGCTCGCCACCTCCGAGGGGGCGGCCTCGGGGGCGTCCGCGTACAGGAAGCAGGCGACGGCGCGGCGGTCCGCGGTGCGAAAGAGCGGAGGCTCCCGACGGTGGCAGATGGGCATGACGTGCGGACACCGGTCGGCGAACCGGCAGCCGCCAGCCGCCCCGCCCGCGCCGTCGGCGGGCGCCGGTTCCGAGGCGGCCCAGGAAGCCCCGGGCGCCGGCTGCGGGATGGACCGCACCAGCAGCTGCGTGTACGGGTGCTGCGGCTGCGTGATCACGAGCTCCACGTCGCCGCACTCGACCGTCGCGCCCCGGTAGAGCACCAGGATCGTCTCGCTGATCTGGTAGGCGGTCGCGAGGTCGTGTGTGATGTAGACGACCGAGATGTCGAGCGCGCGCGCCTGGCGGCCGAGCGCGTCGAGGATCGTGGCGCGCAGCGACGCGTCGATCATCGAAACCGGCTCGTCCGCGATGATCACACGCGGCCTCAGCATGAGCGCCCGGGCGACCATGATCCGCTGGCGCTGCCCGCCGCTCAGCTGGTGCGGGTACCGGCCGAGGGTCTCGTCGGGCCGGAGCCCCACCGCGCGGAGCGCCTGCTCGATCAATTCGCGGCGGGCCGCGCCGGGCGGGGCGAGCTGGAACTTGCGAGCGGCCGTCCAGAGGACCCGGTCGGCCCTGTAGAAGGGGTTGTACACCTCGAACGGATCCTGGAAGATCGCCTGGACGTCCTTCCGAAATGCCGTCTTCTCCCGGCCGCGCAGCGCGCGGAGATCCGCGCCGCTGTACAGCACCGCCCCGGCGGTCGGCGGGATGATGCCGAGCAGCAGCCGCGCCAGCGTCGTCTTCCCGCTGCCGCTCTCGCCCGCGACGGCCGTCACGGTCGACGGCCCGCCGCCGAGCCACAGGCTCACCGGCTCCAGCGCGACGGCGTGCCGCCCGCCGAGCACGCCGGTGCGAAAGACCTTCGAGACCCCGCGGGCATCGAGCACCGGGATCGTCACCGGGCCGCCTCGTGCAGGAAGCACGACACCCAGTGCCCGGGGCGGACCTCGGCGGCCTCGGGGGCCCGTGCGGCGCACCGGTCCATCGCCCACGGGCACCTCGGCTGGAACCGGCACCCCGGCGGCGGGCTGACCAGTGACGGCGGCAGTCCGGGGATGCCCCGAAGCTCCCGCTTGCCGCCGAGCGACGGGAGGCTCGCGATCAGCAGCCGCGTGTAGGGATGGAGCGGCTCCGCGAACACCTCGGCGACGGGGCCGATCTCCACGAGCGTGCCCGCGTACATGATGCCGATCCGATCGACGAACTGGGCCATCACGCCCATGTCGTGCCCGACGAGGATCACCGCGGCCCCGAGGCGCCGTTGGACGTCGTCCAGGGTCTGCAGCACCTGGCGCTGGACGACCACGTCGAGCGCGCTCGTCGGTTCGTCCGCGATGATGATCCTGGGGCGGAGCGCGATCGCCATGGCGATGCAGACGCGCTGCTTCATCCCCCCGCTCAACTCGTGGGGGTAGAGGCGCGCCACCTCGCGCCGAAGACCCACGCTTTCCAAGAGCGCCCCGACGCGGACCGCCGCGTCGGCCCGGCGCACCCGGGGCTCGTGCGCCGCGATGGTATCGGCGATCTGGTCGCGCACGCGCATCACCGGGTTGAGCGAGTTCATCGCCCCCTGGGGCACCAGCGAGATGCGGGCAAACCGCAGCTGGCGCAGCTCCTGCTCTGAGAGCCGCGTGAGGTCGACCCCGTCGAGCAGGATCCGGCCGCCGACCACGCGCCCCGGGGACCGCAGCAGGCCGAGGAACGCAAGCGCCGACGTCGACTTGCCGCACCCCGACTCCCCGGCCAGCCCGAACTTCTCGCCCTCCCGGACGAAGAAGGTCAGCCCGTCCACCGCCCGCACCGCCCCGTCGGAGCGCCCGTAGTGGACCCGCAGGTCCTGCACGTCGAGCAGCGGGGCCGTCATGCGCGCGTGGACAGCCGCTTGTTGACGATCCGGTCCATGCCCGCGGACGCCATCAGCAGCGAGAGGAAGATGAGCACGATGACGGCGATCGGGGGACCCCACCACCACCACATCCCCCGGAGGATCGCGCCGTAGAACTGCGCCCAGTAGATCGTCGTGCCGAGCGTGAACGTGTTCTGCGGCCCCAGGCCCAGGATCTCAAGACCGATCGTCGCGAGCATCGCATTTGAGACCACCGCCACGAAGCTCGCGGCGATGTACGGCAGCAGGTTCGGCAGCACCTCGGTCACGATCAGCTCGACGCCGCGCACCCCGTTGAGGATGGCCACCTGGACGTACGCGCGCTCGCGCAGCGAGAGCACCTGCGCACGGATCGCGCGGGTCGGATAGGGCCAGGCGAGGGAGGCCACGATCAGCGCCATGAGCTCCACGCTGACGACCCGGATGTAGGTGGCGAGCAGCACCAGGATCGCGATCGACGGGATCGTCGTGAACACGTCCGCGCTCGTGCGAATGACCGCGTCCACGGCGCCGGAGAAGTAGCCGGCCAGCAGCCCGAGCAGCACGCCCGCGCCGAGCCCGACGGCGCCCGCGAGCAGCCCGATCTTGAGCGTCTGCGGCGTGGCCAACAGCAGCACCGTCAGGAGGTCGCGTCCCTGGGTGTCCGTGCCCAGCGGATGCGACGCCGACGGCGCCATCCCCGGCGGCTCCGCGCCGATGATTGCGGTGTGGACGTCGACGAGCACGGGGCCGGCGGCGGAGACGGCCAGGATGCCGGCGAACAGCGCGCAGCCGATCGCCAGCGTCACGTTTCCGCGGAGGTGTCTGGTCACAGCGGCCGTCGCGATCCCCGCGCCTACGTCCGCCGGTACACGATCCGGGGATCGATCAGCGGGTACACGAGGTCCAGGATGAACAGCGTCAGCGAGATCGATACCACGAGGAGCATGACGATGCCCTGGATGACGAAGAAGTCCTTGGCCAGGATCGCCTGGTACAACTGGAAGCCGATGCCCGGATAGGCAAACACCACCTCCACCAAGAGCGCGCCCGAGACGACGTGCCCGAGCGACAGCGCGAGCGTCGTCACCTGCGGCAGCAGGGCGTTGCGCATCGCGTACGCCAGAAAGACGCGCCGCTGGCCGAGGCCCTTCGCCTCGGCCAGGATGACGTAGTCCTCGCCGAGCGTGCTGATCATCATGCCCCGCATCGTCAGCGCCCACGCACCCAACTGGGCGAGCACGATCGAGGCCGCGGGGAGCGTTCCGTGCTGCACGAGGGTCCACAGCGTGGGCAGGTCCCACCGGAGCATGCCGCCGAACGCATAGCCGCCCCCTGCCGGGAAGATCCGCCACTGGATCGCGAACAGAAACACGAGGATCACGGCCAGCAGGAAGTACGGGATCGCCGAGAACAGCATCAACACCGGGATCGCCGCCCGCACGCCGCGGGGCGCCCCGGGCCATCCGAACAGCCCGCCGAGCAGCGTCCCCAGGGCGAACGCGATCAGCGTCGACGTCCCGAACAGTCCCAGGGTCCACGGCAACGACGCCTCGATCGTGTCCGCGACCCGCCCCGGGAAGTTGGCCAGCGAGACGCCGAGGTCCCCGTGCAGGAACGACGTCCAGAAGTGGAGGTACTGCCGCCACAGCGGCTGGTCCAGCCCGAAGCGCTTGTCGTAGAGCGCGACCATCGCCGTGAGGTCCACCACCTGCCCGCCGCCGCCCGCGGCGAGCTCCGCCAGACGCGCCTCGACGGGATCGCCCGGCGTCAGGTGCGGAATCAGGAAGTTGACGGAGCCGCCCACGAAGACGACCAACAGCAGGACGGCGAACCGCCTGACCACGTAGTCGGCCGTCACGACGCCCACCCGGGCTGGCGTTGTCCGCCCGCCGGGGCGGCCGTGCCGCCGAGGGCGAGCGACAACGCGCCTGCCTCGCGGGCGAGCACGCGGAGCGCATCCCGCTGGAGGCGCGCGCTGTACCGCACCGTGGGCACCGACACGCTCATCGCGGCGACCGCCGACCCCGAATCACCGCGGACCGGGACCGCGACGCAGCGCACCCCGACCGTGTACTCCTCGCGGTCGAGCGCGTACCCGCGGTGCCGGATGCGCTCTAGCTCCTGCTCCAGCTGGCGCAGGTCGCCGATCGTGTGCCGGGTGAAGCGCTCGAGATGGACGTCCCGGAAGAGGCGCCGGAACACGTTCGGGGGAAGGTCGGCCAGCAGCGCCTTCCCGAGCCCCGTCGCGTGGGCCACCAGCCGCCCGCCCACATCCGAGATGAGCGTGAGCCGCTGCGTGCCCTCGACCCGGGCGATGTACACGTTGTGCCGCCCGTCCAGCACCGCCAACTGCACCGTCTCGTCGAGGGCGTCGCGCACGCGCTCCATGTACGGCTGCGCCCGCTGCACCAGGGTCCGGCCGCGCAGGTAGGCGTGCCCGATCTGCCACGCCCGCACCCCCAGCATGAACCCGTGGGCGTGCGGGTCGCGCTCCACCCACCCGTGGCGCGAGAGCGTGCGGACGAGGCCGTGCAGGCTCGAGCGCGGGTACCGGAGCGTCTCGGCGATCTCCCGAAACGCCACCGGCCGGCCCCGTTCCGCGAGCAGCGCAAGGATCGACAGCGTGCGCTCCGCGGACTTGACGCCGTGGCCCTCCCGGGGTGTGTTCATGGATGTGAATCATTATACGCCATCTTGACGGAGGGCGCAATCGGATGGTAGCGTGGGAATAACCCGGCCGGCGCCGGCCGTCCGGCTCACTCGACCGGTTGACCGGCCATGGACAGACGCCCGAGGTTCGCCGCGGCCAGACACCACGGTGATGGAGGGAGACGCATGAGGCGCTTTGCCCGGATCGGTCTGCAGTTGGTGGCGGTGACGTGCGCGTTCGTGTTCGTCCTCTCGGGGGCCCGGGCGCTGCCCCAGGGCACCATCCCCGACGTGCCGCGGAACCGCACGTTCATCAGCGCGGGGTGGGACGTGTACAGCCAGGTACCGGCCCCCACGAACTTCAGCCCCTACAACGGCGTCCTGCTCAACCAGCGCAACGTCTTCCACTACACGCTCTACGAGATGCTGTTCTACACCAACTACAACAGCGGCCGGATCATCCCGTGGCTCGGCGAGAGCTGGCAGTACAACAAGGATTACACGGGATTGACCATCAAGGTGCGGCACGGGGCGAAGTGGAGCGACGGCCAGGCGTTCACCGCGCGCGACGTCGTCTTCACGCTCAACATGCTGAAGCAGGCCGCCCCGGCCCTCCCGCTCTCCGGCGACATCGCCGCGACGGTCCAAGACGCGAAGGCGGTCGACCCCTACACGGTCCAGATCACCCTCAAAGCGCCCGCGCCGCGCTGGGCGCTCCAGTACCTCGTCGACGGGCAGACGGCGCGCCTTATCGTCGTCCCGGAGCACATCTGGCGCGGCCAGGACCCGAAGACGTTCACGTTCTACGATCCCGCCAAGGGCTGGCCGGTCGGCACCGGGCCGTTCCATCTCGTCCGCACCGGCGCGGACGCCATGATCTTCGACCGCCGCGCGACCTGGTGGGCGGTCGACGCGGGGCTGGCGAAGCAGTTGCCCGCGATCCAGCGCATCATCTACCGGCCCGCGCCGATCGACGCGCAGCCCCAACTGTACATCAACAACGACATCGACACGGGGTTCTCGCTCGAGCCGGGCGTGTACGGCGCCGCGCGTGGGCGCAATCCCAACCTGGTGACGTGGCGGGACCGCGGGCCGGCCTGGGGGGTCGCGTCCGGCTGCGTGTACCGGCTCATCTTCAACAACCAGAAGCCGCCGTTTGACGACCGCGACGTGCGCTGGGCGTTCGACCACGCGGTCGACCGCCAGCAGATCGTCGACCTCGCGTACGAGCGCTCCACCCGCCCGGTCGTCGCGCCGTTCGCGTCCTACGCGGCGATCGAGCTGTATCTGAAGCCGCTCCAGTCCCTGTTCGCCAAGTACGACGTCGACAACCACGACATCGGCAAGACGGCGGCGCTCCTCACCGCCAAGGGCTTCAAGAAAGGGCCGGACGGGTACTGGATGCAGCCGAACGGGCAGCGGTGGCCGATCACCATCATCACGCAGCAGGGCGATCCGATCGGGCCCGTGATCACCCAGCAGCTGAAGACCGCCGGGTTCGACGCCGTGCTGCGGGCGCCGCAGTACGCGGCGTTCCTCGACGTCATCACCAGCGGCACGTTCGAGACCGCGGTGTGGGTCCACTGCGGAAGCGACCGGGACCCGTGGGAGACGCTCGAGCACTTCCAGAGCAAGTACACGCTGCCCCCAGGACAGAAGATCTCCAACATCCGTGCCCCCGGACGGTATGCGAATCCGGAGTTCGACGCCCTGATCGACCAGATGTCGAAGATGGCCCCGTCGTTCCGGGATCCGAAGTACATGGACCTCGTCAGCCGGGCCACCGAGATCATCCTGCGCGATCAGCCTGAGCTGGATCTCGCGGAGGAACTGCACGTCGTCACGTTCAACACGACGTACTGGAAGGGCTATCCGAACGCTGCCGATCCCTACATGGCGCCGTTCATGGCCTGGGAGGGTTTCGACCAGATCATTAACCGGCTGACGCCCAGTCGCTAGCCATCGCGGTCAGGGCCCCGTGCCTTTGCGGAGGGATCGGTCCTCCCGCGGAGGCACGGGGAAACCGCCGAGACGGTCGACCTGCGCGGCCGAGGCCGCAGGACGATGATCACGTTTAGCTGCACGAGCTTCTCTTTCCCGACGCTGGCGCTGGCCAGCGCCGCCCGCGTCGTCGCGGCGATCGGGATTCCGAACGTCGACCTGTGCATCGCCGAGGGGAACCGCGACGTCGACGCACGCCGGGTCGAGGCCGACCCGCTCGCCGCTGCGGAGGCGGACCGCCGGGCGTGTCGCACGGCGGGCCTCGGGATCGTGGACGTCTTCTGCCACCTCGGCGCGGACGCCACCGCCAAACCCGTCAACACGGAGGACCCCGACCTCCGGCGGGCGAACAGGGCGCGCTTCGCGGCGTACTTGCGCTACGCGTCGGCGGTCGGCGCGACCGGGCTGACGCTGTCCCCCGGCGTCGCGCTCCACCACCTCCCCGATGCCGGCTTTGGCCTCGCGTGCGACGAGCTCCGGCGGTACGTGGCGATGGCGCAGGAGCGCGGCGTGCGGCTCCGGGTGGAGCCGCACGTGGGGTCGATCGCCGAGGCGCCCGAGGCCGCCGCGAGGCTCGTCGAACACGTCGGAGAGCTCCGGCTCACGCTCGACTACTCCCACTTCCTCGCCGCGGGGTTTCAGCAGGAGCAGGTGGATGCGCTGGTCCCCTCCGCCGGGCACGTGCACGCCCGCCAGGCCGCGCCGGGGCGTCTGCAGGTGGGGCGGCGGGAGGGCGTGCTGCGGTTCGACCGGATCGTGGACCTGCTCCGGCGCTCGGCGTTTGACGGTGCGATCTCCATCGAGTACGTTTGGAACGCGTGGCGCGACCTGGATCGGGTCGACGTGG